>WNGA01001257.1_pt1 | contig 42066 bp, 40 predicted proteins | sample 5400061 | NCBI WGS metagenome assembly WNGA01 (sample SAMN13153366, study PRJNA577476) | soil metagenome | isolation source: 100 cm soil or saprolite under grassland replicate 2 | place: USA:California | collected 2016-06-15 | reverse complement strand
ATCATCCTCCTTGGTCTACCGCTAGCGATCGTCGCGCTGCTGTTCGTCTGGGGCGCGATCCGCGACGGCGAATACGACCGCGCGCTGCAGAAGCGGCTCGGCATTCGGCGTCGTACGCGTCTCGGGCGCTGACCTTCAGGAGTCGGAGACGCTACGTCACGCCGGCACGAAGCTCCTCCAGCCGCGGGCGCACCTGTGCGACGGCTAGCGCCGTCAGATCAGCCAGTCGAGGTCGCGCGTCCGGCCGCCACGGCAAGGGCGGTCTCATACTCGTTAGCAGTGATCCGAACGACGCCCGCTTCGAAGTCGGCCTGGCATTCTCTGCCGGGTCGATCTGCGAGAGCACGGTACTCATCGGTACCGGCGGGTCCCATTCCTCGACCTGAGCCAGCAACACACCACCAGGGGAATCGCCCGGGTACACCTGCGCCTCGGACGGTGTCCAATCATGGACCGCTGAGGCGAGCTCGGCGCGGCCGATGAACTTCCGCTCGGGTGCGCCCAGATAGACGAGGATGAGGTCGCCGGCGGCAAGCGCGTTGCGGTGCGGCTCGTCTGCGTCGATGCCCCACATCCTGACCCGCAGGAACCCAGCGGCCTGTTCGCGCAACGCTGGCCCTGGCGCTGCGTCCCCCCGTACGAAGTTGAAAAGGTAGTGCGCCACCCCAGGAGCGTACCCTGGACTTCGCAGAGTCTCGGCTTGCGCTTCCGAGGAGGTTCAGCGTCGTCTGAGCCAGCGTCCTATCGCCAGTCGGCGTTCTCAAGTTCGTGAATCGGGTGCGACTCGGCCAGCGTCAGGGCACCGGGCCAGGCTGAAAGTGGAGCGCACGCCTGCCAGTCCGGGTCGGCAGGCGAAGTGCCGCGGAATCCGCTTGGACGGCCGTCGTCTCCCACCGTCGGTGGCGACGTCCTTCCGTGGCGGCTCGCGCAACCCCGCTCATGTCCAGACTGTTCGCTTAGTGGCGGTCTCTGGGGTCCATTAGGTCCGGTGTCGGCGGCAGGTTCGGGCCGGCGCCGAACTGCGAGGCTCGGATCCTCTCGCGCTCCAGCCGTATGCGACCTCGCTCGCCCTCTGGCGCCGCAGCACCCCGAGCAGGCCTGATCCAGGCGAGAATCTTTCTCAGGCGGTTCACGATTCTGATTATCTTCGGTGCGATTCGGTGTCGCCTTCGCCGACGACCCGGACGCCTGCCGACGGAGGTTCGCCCGCGCTCGACGTGAGCAGGGCTCCGGGGCACTCGTCGAAGCCGAAGCCGAGCTGCGGTTCTGGCGTTCACTCGGCGACCCCAGCCGAACGACTCCCCCGGGAAGCGGGCCAGCCGCCAGCTGTATCGGTCGAGCTGGCTTCCGGGGAAGATCGCTGCAGCGGAGCAGAGGCTGGCCGCTGCGAGCCGCGCCAGCCACGTTGAGCGTGCCCTGCATCCGACGATAGCGGAGAGCATCAACCCTCGGCGTTCTAACCTGGGTCCCTCAACCTCACCTAGGATTGTCGGGTGTCTGCAATGCGCGACGCGCCGATCGCGCTTGGCTGAGCAGGGTTGGCGCATGCGTGAGCCCCGACGTGTTCGGGCGGAGATCCGCAATGTCGCCTTCCCGGTCTCGGTCCGTGGCTACGACCGCAGGGCGGTCGACGCCTACGTCATCCGCGCCAATCGCGTGATCGCGGAACTCGAGGCAACGCGCTCACCGGAAAGAGCGGTCAAACGCGCGCTCGAGCGCAGCGAGGAGGAGAGGGGCGCAATCCTCGAGGAGGCCCGCGAGATGGGGTGGAAGATCACCGCCGCCGCGCGGCGGAAAGCGGAAGCGATCACCGCCGAGGCGAGGGCGGAAGCGGCGGATATCGTCGTCAACGCCAGCGCCAAAGCGGATCGCGCGCAAGCCGAGGCCGACAAGTACGCCGCGAAGACGAGAAGCGAGGCGGAGAAAATCCTCGCTAACTCCCGCACGGTGGCCGCGGACAGGCTCCGGCGCGCGCAGGAGGAGATCGCGGCCCTGCGCGAAGCGGCAGAGGCCCGGGCGCGTGAGCTCCGAATCGACACCGAGGCCATCTGGGGCGAGCGCCGTGAGCTGCTTGACGATCTCCGCGACATGGCGACGAGACTCCACAAGGCAGCGTCACACCCTGGTGCCCTGCGCGGTTCCCGCGACGGTTCCTCGGTCTGAACCGCACGTCGTCGCATCAACCATCCGACAAGGTCACCGAGTTCGAGTAATACTCAGGCCATGGCCAGCGGCAAGCCCCTGGAGGGCCAGATCGGTGGCGGACTGGCCGCCGCGCCCGAGGAGGCCGGAGACTCGATGGAACGCCCAGGCGTTCCGAGCGAGATCGCGGACGTCTCCTTCCCGCTTTCGGTTCGCGGTTACGATCGCAGGGCCGTCGATGCGTACGTGAACCGTGTCCAGGAGTTGGTCGGCGAGCTCGAGCTGACCCGCTCGCCGGAGGCAGCTGTCAAGCACGCGCTCGAGCAGGTTGGCGAACAGACGAAAGGCATCCTCGAACGGGCCGGGGAGGCTGCCGAACAGATCACCGGCGCCGCACGCCAGGCCGCGGAAGACAGCACCGCTCGCGCAACAGCGGAGGCAGAGGACATCGTCGCCAAGGCGAAGGCCGAAGAGGCTGAACTCCTCGCCCGCTCACAGGCGGAGGCGGAGGCAGCCGTCGCCAAAGCGCGGAAGGATGCTGCGGAGCATCTTCAGCGATCCCGGGAAGAGGTCGCTGCCCTGCGCAAGGAGGCGGAGGCAAAGATGCGCAAGCTCCAAGCCGATACCGAGGCCATCCGGCAGGAGCGCAGTCAGCTGGTGGACGACATCCGTGCGATCGCAACCCGGGTCAAAGAGGTGGCCAGCTCGGCGGACGAACGGCTCCCGCCCCTCGAGGCCGCCGAACAGGCAGCGGAAGCGATACCGCAATCCCAGGCGGCAGGCGAAGCTGACGCGACCGAGGTCACAGAGACGGATAAGCCGACAGCTGACACTGGGACCTGTCGAGCGGGCCGGCGCTAGGCTTGGCCTCCGCCTCGTGTTCCACCTCAACAGGTCCCGCCACGGCATCGTGCTTGCCGCCGTCGCAAGTCTCGCTCTCGTAGCCGCGGCCGTTGTTCTGCTGGTTCTGCTCGCCGAACGCGGCGCGAGGATTGCCGCCGCGGCGGCAATCTGGGCCGCGGCCGCGGCCATCATGGTGCCGCTCGTGGCCCGGATCCGGCGCGCGCAGCGCGCACGCCAGGCCGAGCTGCAGGCCGCAGAGGCGAGGTACCGCGCCCTGGTCGACGGGCTGCCGCTCGTCGCCTGGCTGACGGCGGCCGGCGACCGCAACTCGACCCTCTACGTCAGTCCCGGGATCGACCGGCTGACGGGCTACTCGCCTGCCGAGTGGAGCGAGCAAGGCGACCTCTTCCCCAAGCTCCTGCACCCTGACGACCGCGACCGCGTCCTGCACGAGCTCGAGCGAGCAAACGGCAGGCCGTTGCGAACCGAGTACCGCCTGGTCGCACGCGACGGGCGGGTCGTGTGGGTGCGTGAGGAGACGACGATCGTGCGCGACGCTCACGCGGAGCCGCTCTACGCGCAGACCTTCCTGCGCGACATCGGGTCGGAGAAGCGCGCCGAGGGCGAGCGCGAGCGCCTCCTCGCGGGGCAGCGCGCTGCGGCGGCCGGGACCTCCGAGCGGCAGTCGCGGCTCGACCTCGTCGGGCGCGTGGGAGAAGAGCTGGCCGTGACGCTCGACTCCGAGGCGGCCCTGGGGAGGGTGGCGGAGCTCCTCGTCCGCGACTTCGCCGACTGGTGTGTCGTGGACGTCAAGGACGAGGCGAACGAGCTTCGGCGGGTTGCCGTCGCGGGAGCGGAGCCGCGGCGACGTACGGGCGGTGGGATTCCTGCCAACGAACCGGAGGAGGGCGTCCGCAGGGTTGTCCAAAGCGGCCGCTTCGTTCTCCAGCCGGCACTCGAGGAGAGCTTGAGCGGGGAGCGGGTCCGCTTCCTCGGTCGGGTCGACGCGCAGTCCGTGATCTGCGTTCCGCTGCGGGCGCGGAACCAGGCGCTGGGAACGCTGACCGCCGCGCGGGTGGAGCGGGGCGCCGTCTACGGGGCCGACGACTTGGCGCTGGTGGAGGACGTCGCAGCGCGGATCGCGCTCGCCCTCGATCGCGGCCGCCTGCACAGCGAGGTGGAGGAACATGCGGAGGCGGCCCGCGTGCTCGAGCACGTCGGCGACGGGATGCTGCTGATCGATCGCCGAGGCATCGTCCGTCTGTGGAACCCTGCCGCCGAAGCGATCGCCTCGATGACGGCGGCGGACGTCGTCGGCCGGCCCGCGGCGGAGGCGATCCCAGGCTGGCAGGACGCGGTCGAGTCCGTTCCGGTCTCGACCTCGCCGGATCCCGGTCACGACGAGCTGGTGATCCCGATCGAGACGGTGGACGGGGAGCGGTGGATCTCGATCGCCGGAGTCGAGTTCGTCGGAGGCACGGTCTACGCCTTCCGCGACCTGACCGAGGCGCACCGCGTCGAGGAGGTGAAGGCGGACTTCATCGCGACGGCGTCTCACGAGCTGCGCACGCCGCTGGCCGCCGTCTACGGCGCCGCGCAGACGCTGCTCCGTCACGACTTCGCGCTCGACGAGGTTGGCCGCGAGCGCTTCGTCTCCCTGATTGCCGACGAGTCGGAGCGCCTCGGTCGGATCGTCAACGAGATCCTGCTCGCCAACCAGCTCGATGCGGGCAGGCTGCACCTCGAGTTCGAGCCGTTCGACGTCGCGGAGCTCGTCGAGCGCGTCGTCGAGGCCGCGCGGGTGTACGCGCCGCCGTCCGTGTCGCTCGAGTTCAACGTCTCGGAGGGGCTCCCACGCGTCGCGGCCGATCTGGACAAAGTGCGCCAGGTGCTCGTCAACCTGGTCGAGAACGCGATCAAGTACTCGCCCGACGGCGGCCGGGTCGAGGTCGGCGCCGATGAGCACGACGGTGCCGTTCGTTTTTACGTCCGCGACGAGGGTCTCGGGATCGCGGCCGAGGAGCGCAACCGCATCTTCGAGAAGTTCTACCGCGCCGACCCGCACATGATCCGCGGTGTGGGGGGTACCGGGCTCGGGCTCTACATCTGCAAGGAGCTGGTGAATCGCATGGGCGGGCGGATCTGGGTCGAATCCGGCGAGGACGAGGGCTCGGGCTCCACGTTCCTGTTCGAGCTCCAGAGCGCTGACGTCCTCGCGCACGGGGCGCCCGCACCGGGGATACCGGCGCAGCGGTGGCGAGCTCAAGGGCCTAGGCGTCTCCATCTCGGCGACCGCGGTCCGTAAGGTGATGTTTGAAGGAGGACTCCGGCCAGCGCCGGAGCGACCCCATCCTCCTGGCGCGCGTTCTTGCGAGCACAGGCTGCCGGCATCCTCGCCTGCGACTACCTCACCCTCGAGACCGCGTTCCTGCAGCGGATCTTTTAGTACGGATCGGAACTTAGTGACAACGCATCACAAGGGGCGAACGGGTTGCGCACTCGCCGCTGTGCGGCTGAAGGGAGTTGCGAGCTATCCGCTTCCGTTCTGCCTGCCTCAGACTTTCCGGAGCGTGTGGGCCCGGATCGAGGGCGCACTCGTGCACGGAGGGCGGTTCTGCGGCCAGTTCTTCGGCGATCGCGACGGCTGGGCGACCTCAGGCGACTCGCCGACCCACGACAAGGGCGAGATGAGCTTCCATACGCGCGCCCACGTCGAGGAACTGCTGGAGGGGTTCGCCGTCTAGCGCCTCGACGAAATCGAGGAGAACGGCCGGACGTCGGTCGGCGACCTGAAGCACTGGCATCTCTTCCACATCGTCGCGCGGAAACTCTGAAGACCGCTTCTTCCTGGGGCGTCGCGATGACGGTTTCGGGGACATGAAACTGGCCGTTGGCGGCGAGCGGGGCGCTCTCGGCTGCGTTTGTTGCCGGTCTCGGGTGCGCGGACATCGTGGGGCCAGCCGAGCCGAGCCGCGCGCTCACGCCTGCTTCGTCGCAACGCGCTAGGCTCGCTCGCATGATCGGAACTGTCGGAGACACCGTCGTCGTCGAATCGGAGCGGGCCGACGCGACCGGCCGCAGGGGAGTGATCGAGGAGGTGCTTCAAGAGCAGCCGCCACGCTACCGGGTGCGCTGGGAGGACGGCCACACGAGCATCCTCGCGCCCGCTGCCGGCTCGGCCCGCATCGAGCAGAAGAGGCGTACGCGCGCGGAGCCGAGGGCGAAGGCCTAGCCCGCCGTCGGCTCTTCTCTGCAGATGTCGGCCACTTGCGCCCTGGTCAGGCGCACGAGGTCGTCTGCCTTCAGTCGCACCGATCTCTCGTGCGAGCCGGCCTCGAGCACGACCGAGTCGCGCCCGGCGAGGCGCTCGTCCACGATGACTCGATCTTCGCGGCCCCCCAACGGGGGTACGGCGCCTAGCTCGAAGTCCGGATAGTCGCGTGCGAGGTCGTCCTCGCTTACCAGCTGCACCTTCTTGCCGCCCACCCCGAGGACAGCGCCGACTTTGCGCAGGTCGATCCGCTCCGAGGCCGCGAGCACGGCGCGCACGTTGCCGCCCGGCGCGACCAAGACGAGCGTCTTCGCGACCTCCACTGGTCCGATGCCGAGCGCGGCGGCCTCGTCGGCCGCCCGCTCTGTGTGCGCATGCTCGAGCACGTCGAAGTCGATCCCGCTTTCCTCGAGGAGACGCGTCACATCTGCCATCGCTCCTCCTTTCTGGGCCAATCATCGCTGTTGCCGATCGCGCGGGCCTCGCCGGCTTGCCCGCGCGCTAGCGCCAGGACGCCACCAGACGGCCGTTCTGCTCGGTGACGTCGGTGCCGAATGCGGCGCTCGCCGCGGCAAAGCGTCGCGCAATCCAGGCAGCGTCGGCGTCGCTCGCAAGACCCGTGTGCGCGAACTCGAGCTTCAGCGGGATTGCTTCCAGGCGATTGCCGGCGAGATCCACGAGGAAGAGCAAGCCGAGATCGTTGCGCAGCCGGGGGTCGACGTGATAGTCGTCGACGAAGTCGCCGAGGTCGTACAGAACGTGCGGCGCGACGCCGTGGAAGACATGAGCTGAGTGGCCGGCGACGAGCGTCGCACCTGAATCGACGATGACATGCGCGGCTCGACGGACGTACTCCGGAGGCTCGCTCGTCATGTTCGGACCCCAGTGCGGCGTGACGAGGATCGCGTCTGCGTCCGGGACCCGGGTCAGCCACTCCGGCAGAGGACGTTGCAGGTCGGCGAAGGCGATTCCGGGTCGATTCGCGGCGGCCGCGTACTCGCTGGCGTGGTCCGAGAACGCGACCACGGCGAGGCGAAAGCGACCCGCGTCGAGCTCGACGGGCGCTCGCGCGCGTTCGCTGTCCGTGCCTGCGCCGACGGCACGGATGCCGGCGGCATCGAGGTGCGTAAGCGTGTCGAGCAGGGCATCGGGTCCGAAGTCGAGCGCGTGATTGTTCGCCAGAGTGACGCAGTGAACGCCGAGCCGCGCCAGTGCCTCAGCTGCCCACGGCGGCGCGCGGAAGTGGAACACACGACCGGGCATCGGGTCGCCACGTGCGGAGATGCAGGACTCGAGATTGAGCACGAACAGATCCGCCTCGCGGATGACCTCGATGAGTTCCGGCGCCAACAGCCTATGCCGTGGGTTGTCGGCGAGACGATCGGCGACGCCGCGGCCCAGCATGGTGTCACCTGCCAGGGCGAGTTTCACGCCACGAAGCCGTGCTCGCCGTAGAGTCGCACGAAGTGCGCGCCGGTGACGCGGCGGGTCCGCTCGAGGACGCCGCCGCGTTTCTGGAACTGCACGACCTCGTCCGCGCCGCCGAGCGCGATGGGCTGGACGAGCCGGCCACGGTCGGCGAGCTGGTCAACGAGCGGCCCCGGCACGTCTGGGAACGCGGCCGCTATGAGGATCGCGTTGTACCGGGCGTGCTTGGGAAGCCCGCCGCTCCCGTCTCCGACGACCACCTTCGCGTTCTTGCTGCCGTGGCGGACGAGGTGCGAGCGAGCCGTGCGCGCGAGGTCCTGCCAGCGCTCGACGCTCCAGACCTCGGCGGCGAGTCGGGCGAGCAGTGCGGTCTGCCAGCCGAAGCCGGTGCCGATCTCGAGCACGCGGTCAGAGGCCGAGAGTTCGAGCGCCTCTACCACTTGCGCGACGAGGGAAGGCTGCGTCGTCACTTGGCCGTGCGGGATCGGCAGCGGCTCGTCGTCGTAGGCATGCGCGGCAAGCGAAGGCGGTACGAACTGAGCCCGCGGGACGGCGGCGATAGCCTCGAGCACGCGCGGATCACGCACGGCGTGCGCGCGTGCGGCGGCGACGAGATTCGCCGACCGAGCCATCGGCCCTAAGCGATCCTAATCGAGCTCGCTTACTGTCAGGCGCCCAGAGTTATGGGCAGTCTGCTAGCAACGGCGGAGCGCACAATCGAGAGCGCCACTCAGGACTTCCTTTGAGAATTCCTTCGCAGGCGATGGGTGCGCACCGCCACCTCGAAGGGGAGAGGGGTCGCACGGTTGGTCAGCCTTTTGGTCAGCCTTGCGTGTCAGTTCGTGGCAGTTCGAGTCGTTGAGATCCGACCCGGAAGGGCGGAGCTAAGCCGTTTGTCGCTTCCTGGCGGTTCGAGTCGCCTCGCGACACCGCCTTGCCATGCAGAAGGTCGTGGGTTCGAATCCCATCATCCGCTCCAAGAAAAGCCCCGCTCAGGCGGGGTTTTTCCTTTCCCTTCGCTCCCCGCCCGAGCCGCGGGAGAGCCCGTTTGGAAACGTCTTGGAAATGTGAGAGGGCGGGGCCGCTCTGCGGCTGTCTCCTGAGCGGGCGAGGCTGGCCCGCGGGGCCTGAGGGGGCGCGCCCGCCAGCGGGCAACGGCCTCGCAGGCATCGCCCAGTCGAGAGGAGGAACCAGGTTCCCCCGACCGATCACCCTGGAGCCTCGGACAGCGTTCGCAAGCACTTCCAGGTTGCGCGAGCGTATCCCGATGGGCCATCGGGATCGCGCCCGCCCTTCTCCGAGGCCCACGACACCGTTACCGGCTTCGACCGGGAGGCGGCGCAGTGAGCCTCCCGGAAGCGGGACGCCCCGCTCCGGGGTGGGGAGCGCCCCTCCTGGTCCGAAGCGCGTACTCCTCCGGGGCCTCCGACGGCAGACGGCAGAGCGGCGCTTCCTGCTCCTCTCAGCGAGGGGCAGGTGCGCGCCTCCGACCCCCCGTTCTCCTCTGGCTCCGGCAGGGGTCAAGACCAACCTTCCGCGGGAACGTGAGAGTGCGCGCAGGGAAGAGTCCCCGGGTCTTGACCGGTCGCTCAGGGAAGGCGCAGCATCCTCGGGCGCACGAGAGCCATCACCACGCATGAGCAGAGCGAAGGCCCAGGCCGATCCGGATCGTTCTCGGGCCGCTCGCTTGGGACGGCTCGCATATCGGGGGGTCCGGCCCGGCTGACGAGTATCACCCTTAGTCAACCGGGCCGGTGTAGTCCAGTTTCCCCTAGCGCCCCTTGACGATGACGAGCCTGATCTTCGACAGCTCGTTCTTGTCGCACTTGCGCTTGGCATCCCTCGTCGCGGAAGGGACGTGGATCATGCCGCTGTGCCTGTTGATGCACGCCCTGGTCGTGCTCATCCGGTTCCACCAGAGTGCTCCCACTGCCGTAGTCGTGGTCGCGGAGATCGCGGCCAGGGCAAGGATTGCCACGCTGATGAGTAGCATCTTCTTCACCGTTCACCTCCCCCTCTCGCTCTGGGGCTTTGCACGGCTCGCTCGCTCCTGACGGTTTCCTCAACGGAGACGGCTCGCTCCGGGATTGCTGAGCGTCTGTTGCCGCAGTCCGCTCGTGAACCGAGGGTGCTTCAGCCGCTTCTCGTGTTGTCTCGCCTTTCATGTCCGCAGTGTTTAGGGCGAGGCGTTTTCAAACCTACGCCTTCCGAATTCGTATCGCGATCCAGGCTGGGCGGCAATGATCCGGCCGACCTATTTGTGTTCAGGTATTTGGACGTGAACGCTCTGAACGCATCTACTCGCACCTGTGGGACGCGGCCGCCCACGGCGAGCAGGCCAGGAGCCGCTCAGGACGCGGCTCTTGGAAATGTCGTGGAAACGTCAGCTGGGAACGGAGGGGGTGAGCCGCTGCCCGAGGGGGCCGAAAAACGTGGTCGAACTCCCCGCAATCGCAGCAGATGGGGCACCCTGAGCACTTCCCGGCCCTCTTGCCATGCAGAAGATCGTGGGTTCGAGTCCCATCATCCGCTCCTCACGAACCCGCTGCGAACAGCGGGCTTTCTCGCGCTCTGAGGCGCGCGGCACCAGCGCGGGTGAAGCCGTTTGTCAGCCTTCTAGTCAGTTCATGGAGCCTCGCGCCGGCACGGCAGGTGCGCCGTCGAGCAAGAGACACCCAGTTGGCTAGCCCGGCAACCTCGAACTTCGCTTAGTCGACACCTTGACCGCCGTCTCGAACGGGCGGATACTCAGCGCCTCAAGCCAGACACTGCGAGCGAAAGGAACACGACCGTGCGTAAACCATCTCCCGCCATGCTTATTGCCCTTGTCGCGCTCTTCGCGGCTCTCGGCGGCGTCGGCATGGCCGCAACCGGCGGCAACTTCATTCTCGGCAAGTCGAACAGCGCGGATGCAAAACGACGTATCTGTCCGCCCCTGTTGCGGGTGGAACCGCGCTGAACGTCTCCAACATGGACACGACGACGGCATCGAGCGCGCTCAGGCTGAACGTCGCCTCGGGCCATCCGCCCTTCACGGTCAACTCGGCCACGAGAGTGCCATCTCTCAACGCCGATCTGCTCGACGGCCGCGACTCCACCTACTTCCTGCCCAAGACGGGCAAGGCCGCCAACGCAGACAAGCTGGACGGGATCGACGCGATGGGCTTCGTTCAGGGCCGAGGCACGGCTCTTGCGAACCGGATCGTGTTCGTGCCTACGGCCAGCAAGACACTGCTGACGATCCCAGTCTCGGATACTGAGGAGCGAGATGCTTAACAACCACCGCCGACGTCGATTGGCTCAACAACACGGGCGGCTGGATGCCTGCCGACCTCGCGTCCTGGGAACCCGGTTCGAGTCCCATCATCCGCTTGAAGAACCCGTAAATACGGGGCTTTTTGCTGTCTAAGGGGTAAACCCACTTGCGTGGGAGCGCGGATCCGACGATTGCGCGTCGTCGGCCGTACACTCGGCGCATGGCGATCTGCCCGCAGTGCGGAATGAAGAATTCGGAGGGCGCGAAGTTCTGCAACGAGTGCGCCGCTCCACTTGTTGAGCCTGCGCGGCCGCGCGAGCAGCGGAAGACGGTGACGGTGTTGTTCTGCGACCTGGCCGGATACACGAGCCGGGGGGAGAGCCTCGATCCGGAGGCGTTACGCCGGGTTCAGTCACGGTACTTCGACGAGGCTCGGTCGGCGCTGGAGCGGCATGGAGGAACGGTGGAGAAGTTCATCGGCGATGCGGTCATGGCCGTGTTCGGGATCCCGCAGGTGCACGAGGACGATGCGCTGCGGGCTGCGCGCGCGGCGCTGGAGTTGCGGGGTGCCCTCGAAGCGCTGGGCCTGCAGGCGCGGATCGGGGTCAACACCGGGGAGGTCGTCGCGGGTTCAGGCGATGCTCTCGTCACCGGCGATGCCGTCAACGTCGCCGCTCGGCTCGAGCAGGCGGCAAAGCCGGGCGAGATCCTGATCGGAGCGGAGACGCATGCCCTGTGCCGCGACGCGATCCAGGCGGAGCCGGTCGAGGCACTCGTCGCCAAGGGCAAGTCGGACCCTGTCGCCGCCCACCGGCTGCTCGACTTGCTCGCGGACGCCCCGGCGTTCGCCCGACGGCTGGACGCTCCCATGGTAGGCCGGGGTGACGAGCTGGCTCAGCTGCGCCAGGTGTACGCGCGTGCGGTTCGCGAGCGTCGTTGCCACCTGTTCACGGTGCTTGGCTCTGCGGGGGTTGGGAAGTCGCGGCTCGCCGGCGAGCTCGTGGCCGACCTCGACGAGGCGCGAGTCCTGTCCGGCCGCTGCCTCTCCTACGGGGAGGGGATCACCTACTGGCCGTTGGTGGAGGTCTACCGCAGCGCAGGCGCCGAAGCGGAGTTAACGGCCGCTCTCGAGACCGGAATGGCCGAGGAGACGTTTCTCGCGGTGCGGCGGTTTCTGGAGAGACTGGCATGGGAGCGACCGCTGGTCTGCGTCTTCGACGACCTGCACTGGGCCGAGCCGACCTTCCTTGACCTCGTCGAGAATGTGGCCGACTGGAGCCGCGATGCACCCATCCTGCTCGTGTGCCTGGCGCGACCTGAGCTGCTCGAGGCGCGGCAGGCGTGGGGAGGCGGGAAGGTCAACGCGGCCACGATTCTGCTCGAGCCGCTGGCCGAAAGCGAGTGCGAAGCCCTGATCGACACGCTGCTGGTCGCGCGTCCCTCGGACGAGATGCGGCGCCGCGTCGTCCAGACCGCGGACGGCAATCCGCTCTACGTCGAGCAGATGCTGGCGATGATCATGGAAGGCGGGCCCGACGAGGCGGGAGAGGTGGCTGTCCCGCCCACGATCCATGCACTGATCGCCGCCCGGCTCGACGGGCTCCCCGACCACGAGCGGCAGACGATCGAGCGCGCGTCGGTGATTGGCCGGGAGTTCGATCGGGACTCGCTGGCCGAGCTGACCAGCGACGCCCTGCTGCCGGACCTGGATTCCTGCCTGCGGGGGCTTCTCCGCAAGGAGCTGATCGGGCCGATGGCTGGCGGCGACGGCTTCCGCTTCGCGCACCAGCTTGTGCGCGACTCCGCCTACGAGGCCATGCCCAAGGAGCTGCGTGCCGACCTACACGAGCGCTTCGGTAGCTACATCGACTCGCGCGGCGCCGTCCTCGAGGGGGACGAGCTCGTCGGCTACCACCTCGAGCAGGCGTACCGGTACCGCGCCGAGCTCGGGCCGGTGGACGACGCCTCGCGTGAGCTGGGCGACCGCGCTGCCCAGCGGCTCGCCGAGGCGGGACGAAGAGCGTCCGGCCGCGGTGAAATCCCTGCGGCCGCCAACCTGCTCGGGCGCGCGGTGTCTTTGCGCGAGGAGGACGACCTTGAGCGGCTTGCACTCCTGCCGGTCCTCGGGACGGCGCTCTTCGACGCGGGTGACCTCCAATCCGCGAACGAGACGCTGTCCGAGGCGGCGAGCCGCGCTCGGGAGCGAGACGACGAAGTGCTCGAGGCGCACGCGCGCGTTGGGCTCGCGCAGGTGGCGGCCCATACCGGCGGGCGAGTGGCGGTCCTCTTCGGAGAGGCAGAACGCGCGATTCCGATATTCGAGCGGGTCGGCGACCACACCGGCCTCGCACAAGCGTCGCTTGCCGAAGCTATGGGCCTCCTCTGGCGCGGGGAAACCGGAATGGCCATCGAGGCCAACGAGCGGGCAATCGAGTACGCGCGACGAGCCGGTGCCGTGCGGGTTGAAGCCGAGAGCCTGCACTGGCTGCCGATGATGACGATCTTCGGCCCCACTCCGGCCGAAGACGGGATCCCTCGGTGCCAGCAGATCATCGAGGACAGCGCGGGTGGCACGTCTGCCGAGGCATTTGCCCTCATCGGGCTCGGCACGCTTTCGGCAATGCGCGGAGAGGTGAGCGAGGGGCGCGAGCTCGTGGCCCGGGGACGCGATGCTCTTCGGCAGCTTGGCCGGCTCGTGGATGCCGGGGGCACCGCAATGGCGGCTGGCACGGTGGAGCTGCTCGCGGGCGATGCAGTCGGGGCGGAGCGCGTCACTCGGGAGGGCTACGAGTCGCTCCAGGGCCTCGGCGAGACCGGTTACCTGTTCACGCTCGGCCCCTACCTTGCGGAGGCTCTCTATCGGCAGACACGGTACGACGAAGCCGAGCAGTACGCGCTGGCGGCTCGCCAAGGCGCCGCGCCCGACGATCTCGATCCGCAGGCACGTTGGCGTGGCATCGCCGCCAAGGTCCTCGCGCAGCGAGGGGAGTTCGAGCGAGCGGAGCAGCTCGCTCATGAAGCCGTCGACATGCTCCAGAGCACGGATTGGCTCGAGGCTCGTGGTCGTGTTAGATGCGACCTCGCCGAAGTGCTCATTCTCTCGGGAAGGAGAGACGACGCAGAGCTCCATCTTCGGCAAGCGCTCGGCGAATTCGAGGCGAAGGGCATCCTGCCGGACGCCGAACGCGTGCGCGCCCTGCTGGCCGAGCTTCGGTCTCAGCCGCCCGCGACAGCCTAAAGCGCGCGAGCCGCGGCGTAGCCGCGCCTGGTCGACGTGCGACCCAAACTCGACATCACGCCGACCACGCCGTCAAGGTTCGGGGATGAGGACTACCTGTTCCGGGGCGCCCTCGCTGGAAGCCTGGGAGGCTTCCGGTAGCCGATTCCGGCCGACCGGGGCTTGCCGTACACCTCCGGGTGCAGGTACTTGCCTTGATCTTTCTTCGCCTTGGGAACGACCACCTGGATTGGGTGGGCGTTGGCGAAGCGGTCGTGGCGGACCGCGGTCACCTGCCAGGAGACCTTGGAGTGCGGCCGCTGGCTCTGAAGCGTGAAGCGGTTGTCATGCATCTCCCTCGCAACCGCGACCTGCTGCAGCCCGCTCAGTGAGGTGAGCTGGTAGCGGAAGCTCCGGTTCAGGGCCTGGAACCAGCGCGGCATGTTCACCGTGACGAAGCCCTTCGCGTCCGTGGTCACGTTGCCGCTGTAGATATTCAGTTGCTGCGACGAGACGACCGAGGAGTGCTGCAGGTACTTGTGTGCGGGGTCGCGCGGGTCGTCGATCTGCAGAGCGGACGGGCCCGTGCAGCCGGTGCAGGTCCCGGTGATGGTCACCGGGCCCCAGAAGTAGCCAGCCGTCGCTGCGTGGGCGTAGACGCCCGTGCCGCCTGTCGCGGTGGCAAGGACTCCGATACCGCTCGGATTGTCCCCCAGCACGCCGGCCCCGCCGGCGTGGTCGTTATGGCCGGAGACGCCTGCGGAATACGACGAGTGGGTGCGGCCGACGACGCCGTCGTTGCCCGGCGACTCGCCGACAACGCCCTCGGCGTTAGAGCTCCCGTATACCCCCGGCCAGTAATTGCCGTAGCCGGCAACGCCGTAACCGTCGCCGCCGGAGCCCACCACGCCGTTGCCGTTCGCGGCGAAGCCGGAGACGCCGTCACCGCTTGAGCTGGTGCCGTACACACCTGTTCCCGCGCCCGCCTGCGAGCCCCACACGCCGTAACCGTCGAGGCCGGCGGCGTTGTTCTGCCCGCGCACGGCGGCGTTCGTGTAGGCCGGGGCTGTGGAGGTCAAAAGACCGTATACGGCGAAGGCACCGCCTGCCGAGGAGGCCGACTCGCCTCTCACCGCCGGGGCCGTTCCCGTGGCGCCCAGGTGCTTTCCATACACGCCGATCCCACGGGCCGAGGTGCCGTAGACGCCCGTGCCGGAGCCGGCGTGCGAGCCGTACACGCCCCAGCCGAACCCGTTGGTGGCATTGTTCTGGCCTCGCACGGCGGTCGAATTGAACGTGGGCGAGGTGGCGGTCAGAAGGCCGAGCACGCCGGAGGTGGCCACTCCACCGTTGGTGTCGACCACCCTGAGCTCCGCGCCCGAGGAGCTTCCGGTCAAGATTGTGGTCGCGTTGGAGGTGTTGCTCGTTCCCACGCTGAGGTAGCCCGCGCGGGCGGCCGAGGCGCCTGTGAGCGCGGCAAGGGCGCTCGCGATGACGCCGGCGATGACGGGTATCGGTCGATGTCTCAGCACTTCATCTCCTTCTAAGTTGTGAGCGGTGACGGCCTTGCGCTTTGAGACGGTTTTAGAAGACTTTAGTTAGTAAGTCCTCCCCAGTCTACGAGCGAAGGCTCGCCCGATTCGAGTCTCATCTACGCTCCTCGTCAACCCGGTGCGCCGCTCGGCGGGGAAGGCACTTCCACCGACCGCCGATGACAGACGCTGTGTAGAGTCGCCGTCGTGGCCGAGGTCTTGCTCTTCCACCATGCGCAGGGGCAGACACCGGGGTTCCTGGCGTTCGCCGGCGAGCTGCGCGCGGACGGGCACACCGTTCACACCCCGGATCTCTACGACGGGAAGACGTTCGATTCGCTCGACGAGGGTGTCGGCCACGCGAAGGAGGTTGGGTTCGGGACGCTTCTGGAGCGTGGCGAGCAGGCCGCTGCAGACTTGCCCTCCGAGCTCGTCTACGCAGGCTTCTCCCTCGGCGTGATGCCGGCGCAGAAGCTCGCCCAGACGCGTCCGGGCGGCAAAGGCGCGCTCCTGTTCTCGGCCGCCCTCCCGGCGTCCGAGTTCGGCGACGCCTGGCCGAAGGACGTGCCACTCCAGATCCACATGATGGAGGGGGACGAGTGGGCGCAGGAAGACCTCCCCGCCGCGCGGGAGCTCGTGGAGACGGTCGACGGCGCGGAGCTGTTCCTGTATCCGGGCGACGGGCACCTGTTCGCCGACAGCAGCCTCGACGACTACGACGAGCAAGCCGCTGCACAGCTCAAGGAGCGCGTCCTCGCCTTCCTGAAGAGCCTCGACTAGACCAGTGCGGTTCGCTAGGGGGCGGTGCTCCCGAGCTGGATCTCGGCCGGAAGCACCCCGGAGACACCTTCGGGCTCGAGCTCGCCCCGGACGCGCGCATCGAAGTAGACATAGGTCGTCGTGAGTGCGACGAAGGGCATGGCGAGCGCATAGACCAGGCCCGAAACGGCGTTGAGCAATGCGAAGGGCGCGTCCGTCAGGAGAATCAAGATCGCGCCGACCAACGGCCCGATGACGAGGGCGAGGAGACCTCCGATGCCGACGAGGGACGCGACCCTGAACCAGCGGCCGCGCACGAGCCTCGAGCTATGCCGGAGCCCGCTGATTGACGATCGGTCCTCGAGCTCGACGACCTGGGCGAACAGCATCCAGCGAACGGCGAGCCAGATGGCGACCGGGAGGAGGACGACCGTCACGCTCAGCAGGCCGCACAGCACGACCGCGACGGCGAGCCCGCCGAGAAGCGGGAGCATCTTCTTGAACCCGAGCCGGTAGGCCTTGATCGGCCCGATAGGGCGATCCGCATCGAGCGCAACCAGGGCACTCGCGGTCGCCGCCTGGACGAGCGACAGTCCGAGGAGCGTGACGATGGTTCCGACCGCGGCGACGAGGAGGACGAGCGCTCCGGCCGATTCCCCGGTCGTGTCGATGCCGAGCACGCCGAACCCGCCCAAAAGGAGCAGCTGGAGGAGAGATATGAGGAACCCGAGCGGGATGAAGAGGACGCCGATGGCGAGGAAGAGCGGGGCCTTCCGGACGTACATCCGACCGGAGGCGGAGAGGATCTGACCCCAGCTGCGCCGCCGAGCAACCCGAAGTGGCGCTACGGGACGCCAGGGAGTGCGCGTGACCAGGAAGATCAGGAGGACGATCAGCGCGACGATGACGAGGAACGTCAGGCTCGGGTTTCGGAGCAGCCCGACGAGCCCTTGCGAGCCGGCCGCGACGGCGCCGCAGAAGAAGTCCGTCGCGCTCGTTCCGAAGATCCCGCTAGTCGGCACCGCGTAGCTCCGGTCCCGCCAGCCCTTTGACCACTTGATCGGCTTAGTCCACTGCGTCTTCAGGTTCGGCCCGGTGGGGCCGTTGAAGAACGCCTTCTGGAGCTCTCCCCACCGTCCCTGGAAGGTGATCCAGGGGAATGCCTTCTTGGCGGCCGTAGGATCGCTCGGGATCGTCTTGACGACCGGATGAAGCTCTCGGTGCGGGCCGCGCGTGTCGTCGCAACCCACCCCGGCGTCGGCGGAGCTTCCAAGGTAGAGGGCCGCCGTGTACTTGTTGGCGTGCGAGCCCGCGGCTGGATAGACGACAGGGTGCGTCCCGTCGACGATCTCGAGCTTCTCGTCGCGCCACGAGGAGCGCTCGGCGCCCTCGTGCGAGCTGTAACCGATCGAGACGGGCTTCTCACCCAGCGCCTGGCGAGCATCGCGGGCGTCGAAGATGAGCTGGATCATCTCCCAGTCGCCTTCGTGCAGGTTGGTGAAGTTGTTGAAGGCGTAGAAGAGCCAGTACTGGAGCGCGAGCTTGTTCGGGTAGCCAGGGTCCTTCACGACGTGCTCGTACACGGTCGGCTTGGCGCCTGCCGTGATCCGGCGCGACCAGCGCTCGTAGGCGCAGCCGGGATCGAGCGGGTTCCCGGGAAAGTCGAGGTGGTATTCGTACCGCCCGACGAGATCGTTCCCCGCCGGGCCGATCTTCACGAGGTCGTTCGGGCTCCAGGGGCCTCTGAGGGCGACCGTCGGCGCGCCGAAGAGGTCGTTGACGTCCATAGGCTCGTAGGGCTCGCCGTGCCCGCACTTCTTCGTCTGCTCGACCAGGCGCACGACGGGCGCATAGCGCTCGGCGAGCGCCTGGTCGTCGGAGACGCTCGCGCTTGCCAGGGCCGGAACGGCAAGGACGAGCAGCGCCGTGCCGGCGAGAACGATCCGGGCCCTTGCTCTCACCGCTCGGCTTTCGACGCGAACAGGTCGATTCCCCAGCTTCAGCGCGGGGCGAGCGGTGCCACTTCATCCCACCTCGGCGCCGCGCCGATGATAAAACCGCCTAATGGGTCTTCGAGAACGAAAGAAGCGGAGAACGACTCAGGCTCTGCAGGACTCTGCTCAGGCCCTGTTCACGAAGAAGGGCTACGAGCACACCACGGTCGACGACATTGCCGCCGCGGCCGGCGTCTCGACCCGCACCTTCTACCGCTACTTCGCGGGCAAGGACGACGTCGTCCTGCGTCCGCTGGGAGATGTCCTCGAGCAGCATCGTGAGCTCCTTGCCTCGCGTCCGAAGGACGAGCCGCCGCTGCAGGCGCTCCGGGAGAGCTTGGTGGACTTCGCGCCCGCGGCCGAGGAGTTCGCGACTCGCGAGCGGGTCGAGCTGATTCGGGAGACTCGCGAGCTCCGGCGGGGCGCGCTCGACGTATGCTCGGGCTGGCACGAGGCCGTCGCCTCGGACCTCGCGGCTCGGCAGAGCGGAGACGACCGGCGGGGCCTCTGGCTCGCGAGCGGGATGGCGATCACCCTAGGCCTCGGGTCGCTGAAGGTGTGGATCGAGAAAGGTGGGCGTCCGCAGGGCCTGGCCCAGTCCGTGCTCGAGACGTTCGGCTCGGTCGGCGAGCTGCTTCGCCAGGGCATCGGGCTCGGCTAGACGGGATGCCTTCCACCGGCGGGTAGCGTTCGCGGCGCGATGGAAGCGCCGCCGTACTCGAGCTCCGAAGTAGAGCTCCTGCGCCATCCGGGAGGGACGCGCGAACCTGACCGCGTGGCTGTCGAGGAGCCGCTCGAGATCCGGGTGAACGGGAGCCCGGTGGCGGTCACGATGCGGACCCCGGGGCACGACGAGGAGCTCGCGCTCGGCTTCTGCCTCTCGGAAGGCATTCCGGCCGCACGGGTCGCTCCGCCGGCCGACCTTGCCGCAAATATCGTGGAAGTCGAGGCGCTCGGGTTCGATCCCGAGGCCCTGCGGCGCAGCTTCTACACCTCGTCCTCCTGCGGAGTCTGCGGCAAGGGCGCCCTCGAGGCGGTCGCCGTCGAGGCCCCTCGCGTGGAAAGCGACCTCAGCGTCCCGCTCAGGGTGGTGGAGGGCTTGCCCACGCGGCTGCAGGAAGCGCAGGCGGCCTTCGCGGCGACGGGCGGGCTGCACGCGACGGGCCTCTTCGACGCCGGCGGGGAGCTCCTCTGCCTGCGCGAGGACGTTGGGCGCCACAACGCGATGGACAAGGTCGTCGGCTGGGCCGCCGGGCAGGAGCTGCTTCCACTGTCCGACCGGATCCTGTGCGTCAGCGGGCGGCTCTCGTTCGAGCTCGTGCAGAAGGCGGCGGTGGCGGGCTGCCCACTCCTTGTCGCGGTCGGTGCGCCCTCGAGCCTCGCCGTCGAGCTCGCTCGCGACCGCGGGATCACCCTGTGCGGCTTCGTCCGCCACGACCGCGCCAACGTCTACTCCCACGCGGTCCGGCTTCGACCGTAGCTCAAGCTCATTGGCCCTCGGCCGGGGGCGCTTCTTCGTCCGGAGTGGTAGTGGCGAGCACGAACGCGGACACCGCGCCGGTGAACAGGCAGAGGACGCCGATCACGTGCGCCCATCCGCTGTCGAGCAACACCATCAGGATCGCTCCGGCGACCAGAGAGACACCGGCCAGCGGAGCAAGCGCTTGCGCCGGTCCCAGGCGCGTCACGAGCCGGTTGTGCTGCCCCTCCGGGGCGGGCTCCGCGGCCGGGTAGAGAAGCCCGCGCAGAAAGAGCGAAAAGAGGAGCGCCAGCGAAGGAACGAGAACGACGGCCCCGATGGGCATGCTTATCACGATTGCGAGCAGCGTCGAGCGGCCCGCGGCGGCCTGGCTGATAGTGAGCCCCGGCAGGATGTAGGGCTCCTGGGCCACAGCCCAGCCCGCGACGATCGCCGCGACCGCGGCGGCCGCCGACACGCGGGCGAGCTCGAGGCGGCCGCGCCAGACCAGAGCAAGGGTGAGGCTCCCCGCGACGACGGAGAGGCAGATCGTTGCGAGGCCGGCACCACTGATGAGCCCCTCCCAGAGCGCGTGCGCATCGTGGCGGATGACGGGCAGGCCTGCGAGGGCAAGCGCGCCTGCGACCCCGCCGGCGACCAGGGCGCGCGCTCTGAAGTCGAGCTCGAGCGCCTGCACGCCGCTACGCTTCGCGTCGGCGGCGAGGTACACGGCAGCGAGGTAGCCGCAGAAGACGACCATCAGCGTGCCGATCAGGATTCCGGTCGGGTTGAGCCAGCTCGTCACGAGGTTTCCCTGGGCGTTGCCTACCGGGACGCGGGCGGAGGCGATCCCGCCGACGACCGTGCCGAGGGCGAACGGAGTCAGGATCGAAGAGAGGGCGAACACGCGCTCGACCGTCCGCTGCCCCGGCGCCCCCTCGACCTGGCCGCGCAGGGCATACGCCGTTCCGCGGAGGATGATCCCGACCGCTGCGATGAAGAGTGGGATCGCGAGGGTCGACGTAATCGAGCTAAAGGCGATCGGGTACGCCGTCCAGCAGACGACGAGGACGAAGATCAGCCAGACGTGGTTTGCCTCCCAGACCGGCCCCATCGCGCGTCGCGCGTGCTCCCGCGTCGCGGCGGGGTCGGCCCGCCCGCCGCCCGAGAAGAGTGTCCACAAGCCCGCGCCGAAGTCGGCGCCTGCGAGCACGACGTACGCGATGAGGCCGACGAGGATCAGGACGACGGGAATGTCAGCGAGCATGGGCGGGCTCCTGAGCGACCCCGGCAGCTGTCTCCCTCGCGTCCTCGGGCAACGGGACGCGGCTGAAGCGAACGAGCATCCAGGCGACGCCGCCTGCAAGTGCGAGATATACGACGATCAGCAGGCCGTAGCCGATCGGGATCCCGCGTGCTCCCGTCACCGCCTGCGCGGTGCGCATGTACTCGTAGACGACCCAGGGTTGGCGTCCGACCTCGGTCGTGATCCAGCCGGCTATGAGGGCGACCAGGGAAAGCGGTCCGGCAAGGACGACAGCTCGATAGAACCAGGGCGACCGGGGGAGCCGCCTGAGTCGGAGGCGGACGCACAGGTAGCCGACTCCGAACAGCGCCAGCAACATCCCGATCCCGACCATCGCCTGGAAAGAGAAGCGGACGACGTTCACCGGCGGGCGATCGGAGGCCGGCACCGAGTCCAGCCCTTGGACCTCGGCGTCCCACCTGTGGAAGGCGAGGAGCGAGAGCAGGTGCGGGATCTCGATCCCGCCCACGACGTGTTGGCCGTCGTACCAGCCGAGCAGATGCTCGGGCGCGCCGCGCGTCGTCTGGGCGAGGCCCTCGAAGGAGGCGAGCTTGACGGGTTGCGTCCTCGCGACGTCCCGGGCGGCCCAGTCACCCACGATGACCTGCAGCGGCGCCGCGATCGCCGCGGAGGAGAGAGCCACCGCCAGCGCCGTGCGCTCGTAGCGGCCGCGGCGGCCGCGCAGGAATCCCCACGCATAGGGGGTCGCGACGAGGAAGCCGGTCACGATGTAGCCGGCGAAGTACATGTGCACGAATTCGTGCCAGAAGTGGGAGTTGCCGAAAAGCGCGGACCACGGGTGCACGTCGACTGCGCGGCCATCCTTGAGCACGAAGCCCGTCGCGTGGTTCATGAAGCCGTTGACCGCGATCACGAACAGGGAGCCCGTGAGGCCTGTGATCACTATCGGGATCGCCGAGAGAATGTGCATCCGAGGGGAGAGGCGGTCCCAGCCGTAGACGTAGATCGCGATGAAGATCGCCTCGAGGAAGAAGGAGAAGCCCTCAAGCGTGAAGCCGAGCCCGAACACGTTCCCGAACGTCGCCATGAACCCCGGCCAGAGGAGCCCGAGCTCGAAGCTCAGGATCGTCCCCGTCACCACGCCGACGGCGAACAGGGCGAGCATGATCTTCGACCAGCGCCGCGCGAGCGCTCGGTAGGCGGGGTCGCCGGTACGGAGAGAGCGCCACTCGCAGAACAGCACCAGGGCGGGCAGTGCGATCCCGAAGCACACGAGCGGGATGTGCACCGCCAGTGACAGCGCCTGCATCTGGCGCGCCTGCAGGAGGTACTGCTGGCTCACCGGAGCGAATGTCGCGATCAGTGCGTACATCCCGGACCAGGATGGCAGCTCAGAGGCACGTGGACGCCTTCGTCAAGCTCCCGTAGCTCGCCGCGACCGCCGCCGGCGGTTGCTGCGAGGATCCGGCGGTGATCGAGGAGCGGGGCTTCCTCTCGCAGCTCGGCGGGCTGATTGCGGACGCCGCGCGTGCGGGCCGGCGCGAGCTGACCCGCCTGCTGGGCGGCGGGATGCGGACGCGGGTCATCCTCATCCTCGCCGCCGTCCTCGGGCTCGCGAGCGCGGACGCGACCACGGTCGGTGCGTCCGCGACCGCGCTTCGGGACAGCCTGCACATCACGAACACCGACATCGGCCTGCTCGTCTCCGTGACTTCGCTGGTGGGAGCGGTCGCCACGCTGCCGTTCGGCGTGCTTGCGGACCGCGTGCGGAGGACATGGGTGCTCTCGGCCGCGATCGTGCTCTGGGGCGCGGCGATGCTGTGGAGCGCGACGGTGGGCAGCTTCGGAAACCTCCTGCTCACCCGCGTCTTCCTCGGAGCGGTCACCGCGGCGGCCGGGCCGATGATCGCCTCGCTCATCGGCGACTACTTTCTGCCCGGCGAGCGCGGGCGGATCTACGGCTACATCCTCTCGGGCGAGCTGCTTGGCGCCGGGTTCGGTTTCGCCGTCACCGGCGACATCGCAACGCTCTCCTGGCAGGCGGCGTTCGTGATCCTCGCCCTGCCCGCCTTCGTGCTGGCGTGGCTCGTCTTCCGCCTGCCGGAGCCGGAACGGGGAGGAGGCGGCGCGCTGGCTCCCGAACCGGGGACGCGTGGGCACGGGGAGGAGGAGCTCGGCGACCGGGAGATCCGGGGGACGGACGCGCAGCACCTCGCCCGGGAGCACGGCATCGAGCCCGATCCGGATCACGTTCTCCGGAGCGACCCGCGCAAGATGAACGTGTTCGCGGCCGTCCGCTACGTGCTCGGGGTGCGGACGAACGTGATCCTGATCGCGGCCAGCGCGCTCGGCTACTACTTCCTTGCCGGCGTGCAGACGTTCGGGTCGGAGTTCGCCAAGGAGCAGTTCAACATCAACCAGGCGCTGGCCAACTTGCTGCTGCTCGTGATCGGTGGGGGCGCCATCGGCGGCGTCCTCGCGGGCGGAAACCTCGGCGATTGGCTGCTGCGGCGCCGCATCATCAACGGCCGGATCCTGGTGAGCGCGGTCGCGGCCACGGCTGCGGTTGCTCTCTTTGCGCCCGCGCTCTTCAAGCGCAGCGCCACTGGCGCGCTTCCCTTCCTGATCCTGGCCGTCCTCATGCTCTCCGCCCAGAACCCGCCGCTGGATGCGGCGCGGCTCGACATCATGCCGCCCTTGCTCTGGGGCCGTGCGGAGGCGGTGCGCACCTTCGTCCGCGCCTCGTCGCAGGCGCTCGCGCCCGCCCTGTTCGGCGCGGTCTCGGACTACGTGTTCGGCGGGGGACGCTCGGGCCTGCAATGGACCTTCGCCGTCATGCTCCTTCCTCTGGCCGCGAGCGCGTATCTCCTGTTCAGAGCGCTGCGCACGTACCCACGCGACGTGGCGACGGCCGCCGCGGGCATTCAGCGCGCGTAGTCCACCTCGCCAAACAGGCGTCTGGTCCGTTGTCGCATTACGCACGCATCGCGAATGGTCGAGCCCTGCCTCTAGCGCCTTTTCTCAAAACTCGAATGACGCGAACGTCGCCCGGCATGAAGAACGAGTTCGCCGCGTCCTCACTCGTCGTAGGAGACCTCGCCGCTGTTGACGAGGCGGCGCTCCCCGTCGCTGTCGATCTCGAGCCTGCCGGAGCGGTCGATGCCGACGGCGACGCCTTCAACGCCGCCGGTCGTCACTCTTCGTCCGCGCAGGAAGTCGCGGGCGCCGAGCTCGGAGTAGAGGTCGGCGAGCCCACCGTGCCGCCAGCCGTCGTAGAGGCGCTCGAGCCCGTACAGGAGCGAGCCGAGCAGGGCCGGCCGGTCGTGCTCGCGTCCGGTCACGATTCGCAGCGATCCGGCGGGCTCGGGGGGAAGCTGCTCGCGCGCCTGGTTGACGTTGATGCCGATTCCCACGACGACGATCGAGCCGATCATCTCCGCCAGGACCCCGGCCACCTTCCGCCGGTCGAGCATGACGTCGTTCGGCCACTTGATCTGCGCCGAGAGATCGGTGGCGAGCTCGACCGCCTCGGCGGCGGCGAGCGCGGCGACGAGCGACAGCTCCGGCGCGTGCCGCTCGGGGGGTGGATGCAGCAGGAGCGAGCACAGGACCGAGGTTCTGCGTGATTCCTCCCAGCGCCGCCCGAGCCGGCCTCGCCCGGCGGTCTGATGCTCGGTGGCGGCGATGGCTCCCTCGGGCAGGCCGGAGTCGAGCAGGAGAAGCTGCGTCGACTCGCACTCCGCCTCGTACAGATACGGCTTGCCGAAACGCCCGCGGAGGTGCGGCTCGACCGCATCCGGCGCCAGGGTGTCGGTCACTCTCGGACCGGCTCGACGCGGACGGCGGAGACCTTGAACTCCGGCGTCCCGATGAGCGGATCCCCGACCTCGTGCGTGAGCCAGTTGACCTTCGCCTGCGCGAAGTGGAGCGCCATCCAGACGAGCCCCGGGTACACGCGGTCGGTGACCTTGGCGCGCGCCTCGAGCGAGCCCCGCCGCGAGACCAGCCGCGCCCGGTCACCGTCGGCGATGCCGAGGTTCGACGCGTCCTCGGCCGAGATCTCGAAAAAGGGATCCTCCTGCTTGTCGGTGATTCCGCTCTCCCGCATCGTCATCGTGGCCGAGTTGTAGTGGTACAGCGTCCGGCCGGTGGAGAGGACGAGCGGGTACTCGGAGTCCGGCTCCTCGATCGGGGGCTGGAACTCGACCGGGAAGAACTTGCCCTTGCCGCCCGGACGCGCCGGCCGCGGCGCGTGCAGGTACGCCGACCCCGGGTGATCGAGCTCCGGGCAGGGCCACTGCAGGCCCACGTCCTCGATCCGGTCGTAGCGGATCCCGTACCAGGCCGGGGCGAGGTCGGCGAACTCGTTCCAGGCGTCCTCGGCGCGCTCGTAGCTCCAGCCGGCTCCCATCGCGTTCGCGACGTCGACGATGATCCGCCAGTCCTCGTGCGCCTCACCGGGGCACGGCAGCGCCTTGCGCACGCGGTTGACCCGCCGCTCGGTGTTCGTGAAGGTGCCGTCCTTCTCGGCGAAGCTCGAGGCCGGGAAGACGACGTCCGCGTGCTTCCGCGTCGTCTCGTTCAGGAACAGATCCTGCGCGACGACGAACTCGAGGTTCCGGAACCCCTCCTCGACGTGGTGGGCGTTCGGCTCGGTGTGGGCGGGATTCTCGCCGATGAGGTACAGGGCCTTGAGCCGCCCGTCGTGGAGACCGGACATCATCTGGTCGAGGCGGTAGCCGGGCGTCTCCGGCACCTCGACCCCCCAGGCCTCCGAGAACTTGCGGCGAACCTCCGGATCGTTGACCGCCTGGTAGCCGGGGAGGTAGGCGGGATTGGCGCCCGCGTCGTTCAGGCCCTGGACGTTGTTCTGGCCGCGTAGAGCATTGAGCCCGGTCGACTCGTAGCCCAGGTGCCCCGTCATGAGCACGAGGTTGGAGAGCGACCAGATATTGTCGACGGCGCAGGCGTGCTCGGTGATGCCGAGGGTGTAGAAGACGGCCGCATGCCGCTCCGACGCGTACTCGCGCGCGGTCGTCCGGATGTCCTCGGCGGGAACGCCGGTGATTCGCTCCGCTTCCTCGGGCGGGTAGCGCCCGACCACCTCGCGGACCGCCTCGAAATCTTCCGTGTGCTCGCGGACGTAGTCGTCGTCCTGCAGGCCCTCCTCCAGGATCACGTGCATGAGCGCGTTCACGAGCCAGACGTCGGTGCCCGGCCGCAGCTGCAGGTGGCGCTTCGCGATCTTCGTCAGCCAGATCTTGCGCGGGTCGGCGACGACGAGGGTGGCGCCGTGTCGTACCGCCTTCTTCATCCGCAGGGCCAGCACCGGATGCGCCTCGGTGGTGTTCGAGCCGATGACGAGCAGGAAGCGGTCGCCGTCGATCTCGGGGATCGAGTTGGTGCTTGCTCCTCTGCCTAACGACCTGACCAGGCCGTAGAGGGTCGGAGCGTGTCAGGTTGCCTCGCAGGAGTGGACCGAGTTGGTGCCGACGACTGCGCGCGCGAGCTTCTGGGTGAGGAAGTTCTCCTCCATCGTCAGCCGCGCGGAGGCGAGGAAGCCGATCGACTGCGGGCTGTGCCGCTCTCTCACCTCCTTCAGGCCCTTGGCCGCGGTGTCGAGGGCGTTCTCCCAGCTCGTCCCGTGAAGCTCGCCGTCGTCACCCCGGACGAGCGGCTCGGTCAGGCGATCGGGGTGGTGGACGAAGTTGAAGGCGAAGCGTCCCTTGACACACAGGTCACCGTCGTTGGGGACGTAGCTCGGGTCGGAGGTGACCTTGACGATGCGGTTCGTCTCCGGATCGACGTTGAGGTCGACCTGGCAGCCGACCCCGCAGAAGGTGCAGGTCGTCTTCACCTTGCGCAGCGCCCGCTCCTGGCCGGCAGGGGCTCCCTCGAGGAACTTCTCGTAGATGGCGCCCGTCGGACAGGCCGAAAGGCAGCCCCCGCAGAGCTCGCACTCGGTGTCCAGCCAAGAGAGGCCGTGTGTGGGGACGATGCGCGCCTCCGCCCCCCGGCCCTCCAGCGAGAGCGCGGAGCACTGCATCACTTCCTGCGTGTAGCGGACGCAGCGGTTGCAGAGGATGCAGGCGTCCGGGTCGTAGCCCATCAGCCGGTTGCGGTCCTCGTAGGGCTCGCGCTTCGCGTCCGGCAGGACGATCGGCGCCTCAGCGCCGAGCTCCCTCGCGAGGTCGAGGAGCTCGTTCGGCCGCCCGCCCGGGTTCGGGTTCAGGTGCTCGGCGAGCAGCATCTCCGTCAGCGTTCTGCGCAGCTCCGAGACCGGGCCGTTCGTCGAGACGGCCATGCCCTCGGCGACGCGCGTGGCGCAGGCGGGGACGGGCCGCGGCGCGCCTTCGACCTCGACCACGCACACGCGGCAGCCTCCATACGGATCGAGCTTGTCGTCGTGGCAGAGCGTGGGGACGAAGACGCCGTGCCGGGCGAGCGCATGGACGAGGAGCTCGCCCTCGTTCGCGTGGATTGTCTTTCCGTCGACTGTCAGCTCGACCATCGCGCCTCCTCGGGCCAGTGCCGCAGCGCCGTGCGAACCGGCAGGGGCGCCGCCTGTCCGAGTCCGCAGATCGACGTCTTCTCCATTGCGTCCATCCACTCGTCCATCTTGGCCTGTGTCAGCTCGAGGCTCCCGGCGAAGTGATGGTGGAGGGCGCGCGTCCCGATGCGGCAGGGGGTGCATTTCTGACAGGACTCCTCGGCGAAGAAGCGCATCGTCTCCGACAGCAGGCGCTGCAGCGGATAGGAGGCCGGGAATACCTGCAACCCTGCGGAGCCCGGCGCCGCGCCCCACTCGCGCAGGGCCTCGGCCGTCAGGGCGACGTCGAGCGCGGCGGGTGGAAGGATGCCGCTCGCGGCGCCTCCCGGGACGATGGCCCCGATTTCCTCCGTGGCTCCGCCCGCATGGTCGTCGATGAGCCGGCGCGCGGTCACGTCCAGGGGCGCCTCGAAGCAGCCCGGCTCGCGGACGGCTCCGGAGACCGACCACAGGCGGCCGGGCGTCCATTCGCCGCGCAGGATCCGCGGCACGTGCGCAAGCGTCTCCACGTTGTTGATCAGCGTGGGACGGCCCAGATAGCCGGCCTGGGCGGGGTAGGGCGGGCGCAGACGGGGCATGCCGCGGCGGCCCTCCATCGACTCCAGCATGGCGGTCTCCTCGCCGCACACGTACGAGCCCGCCCCGACGACGATCTCGACCGGCAGCCCGCGCGCCGCGATCGCCTCCTGCAGGGTGGTTCGGGCTGTCGCGTACTCCTCCCGGAGGTAGACGTACGCCTCCTCGGTCTCGCAGAAGCGCATCGCGATCTCGAGCCCCTCGAGCACGAGCTGCGGTCGCAGCTCCATCAGGTAGCGGTCCTTGAACGTGCCGGGCTCGCCCTCGTCGGCGTTGACGATCACGACTCGCGGCCCGGGTTCCGCCCGGACCGCCTCCCACTTGCGCCAGGTGGGGAAGGCGGCTCCACCCATCCCGGTCAGGCCGGAAGACTCCAGTCGGGTGAGAACGTCTTCCGGCGGCAGGTCGGGGGCGGGGCGCAGCTCGTCGGGCTCGAGCAGGAACCCGTTGGCTCGGTGCCTGACGCCGCCGGTCACGTCGTCACCCTCCATCGTGACGGGAGCCAGGTCGCAGTGGCCGAGGCACGGCACGGCCACGGCGCCGTCGGCCTGGGCGCCCATGCAGTCGCAGACGGGCCCCGTGCACACCCGCCGGGCGTCGACTGGCACGCCCAGATACGAGTAGAAGGATGCGACCTCGTGCACATCGCCCCTGCGGAGGTCCATCGCGTCCGCGAGTGCGTCCGAGAGCTCGGGAGTGATGGGCCCGATCTCCCGCCGGATGCGCCCGAGGTTGTCCAGCAGCTGGGTTCGCTCCTTGGGAAGCTCCTCGAGGAGGGCGGGGAGCTGCAGGACGTCCACGCTCCGATTGTACGGCCGAAGGCCGGGGCGAAGGTCCGCGCTTGCCGGCCATGCGTTCGCAGCGGTGCCGCGGCTCCGTCAGCTGGAGTACTTTCACGACCACGTGAGAGTTGAGGGGATGCTGTTCGACGGCGCGTTCGAGCTGGACGGAGGCGGAGGGTCATCGTCTGCGGCCGCTCCCGCCAAGAAACTCGATGCAAGCGCGCTCGAGCGCGAGCTCCGCGCGGCCCTCGCCGGAGAAGTCCGTTTCGACTCCGGAACCCGCGCGATGTACTCGACCGACGGCTCCAACTACCGCCACGTGCCCATCGGCGTCGTCGTCCCGCGCACGGTCGACGATGTCGTCGCGACGATGACCGCCTGCCGCGAGCACGGCGCTCCGGTCTTCTCGCGCGGCGGCGGAACCAGCCTGGCCGGCCAGAGCTGCAACGTGGCCGTCCTCATCGACTTCGGCAAGTACCTGAACGAGATCGTCGAGATCGACCCCGAGCGCAAGCTCGCCCGCGTCCAGCCCGGCCTCATCCTCGACCATCTCAGGAACGAGACCCAGGACCGCCACGGCCTCACGTACGGCCCGGACCCCTCGACGCACGCAAGCTGCACCTTCGGCGGGATGATCGGGAACAACTCCTGCGGCGTCCACTCGGTGCTGACCCAGTTCTACGGCCGAGGGCCGCTCACCGCCGACAACGTCGCCGAGCTGGACGTCCTCACCTACGGCGGGGACCGCCTGCGGCTCTCCCGCGGCGAGAGCCCGATCGAGGGCCAGGGGGCTGCCGAGCTGACGGAAAAGCTCGTGGCCCTTCGCGACCGCTACGCAGAGCTCGTCCGAGAGCGCTATCCGGACATTCCCCGCCGCGTCTCGGGGTACAACCTCGACCGCCTGCTGCCTGAGAACGACTTCAACGTCGCTGCTGCGCTGTGCGGAACCGAGAGCACGTGCGTGACCGTGCTTGAGGCGACCGTCCATCTCGTCGACTGGCCGGAGGCGCGCTCGCTCCTCGTCGTGGCCTACGACGACGCGGCGACCGCAGCTGACCACGTGCCTCAGATCCTCGAGCATGAGCCGATCGGCTTCGAGGGCGTGGACGACATTCTGATCGAGGACGTGACCCGCGTCGGAAAGCACAAGGAGGAGCTGACCCTTCTGCCCGAAGGTCGCGGCTTCCTCCTGATCGAGTTCGGCGGCGACACGAAGCAGGAGTCGGACGCGAAGGCGGCGGCGCTGATGAAGGAGCTGGGCAAAGAGGGCGGCCGGAGCGGGCCGACCGGAATGAAGCTCTACGACGACCCGAGGCAGGAGAAGCACGTGTGGGAAGTGCGCGAAGCGGGGCTCGGCGCGACTGCGTTCGTCCCGGGCAAGGCCGACACCCACGAAGGATGGGAGGACTCGGCCGTCCCGCCCGAGCGACTCGGCGAGTACCTCCGCGAGTTGCGGAAGCTCGCCGGCCGCTACGACTACGAGAGCGCCTTGTACGGCCACTACGGCCAGGGCTGCGTCCACGCGCGCTGGAACTTCGACCTGCAGAGCAGGAAAGGGATCGCGACCTTCCGCCGCTTTCTCGACGAGGCCTCCGATCTCGTCCTGTCCATGGGCGGCTCTCTCTCCGGCGAGCACGGCGACGGCCAGTCGCGCGCGGAGCTGCTGCCGAAGATGTTCGGCGAGGAGCTCGTCGAGGCATTCCGGAAGTTCAAGTCGATCTGGGACCCGGACTGGAAGATGAATCCCGGCAAGGTCGTCGATCCGTACCCCATCACCGAGAACCTGCGCCTGGGCACGGACTACAAGCCGCCGCAGCTGAAGACGGACTTCGCCTACCCCGACGACCGCGGCAGCTTCGCGCACGCGACCGTCAGGTGCGTGGGGATCGGGAAGTGCCGACGGACGGAGGGCGGGGTCATGTGCCCGAGCTACATGGTCACGCGCGAGGAGAAGCACACGACCCGCGGCCGCGCGCGGCTGCTGTTCGAGATGCTCGAAGGCGATCCGGTCCGCGACCGCTGGCGCAGCGAGGAGGTGTTCGACGCGCTCGATCTCTGCCTCTCCTGCAAGGGCTGCACCCACGACTGCCCGGTGTCGGTGGACATGCCGACCTACAAGGCCGAGTTCCTCTCCCATTACTACGCCCGGCGCCTGAGGCCGCGGCACGCCTACGCCTTCGGACTGATCGACCAGGCCGCGCGGGTGGCCTCGCGCGCGCCGAAAGTGGCGAACTTCCTCGCGAGCACGAGCCCCTTCGACCGGGCGATGAAACTGGCCGCCGGGATGGCGAAGGAGCGGGAGATGCCGGCGTTTGCACCGGTGACGCTGAAGGCCTGGCACGCACGGCGCGGCGAGCGCAACCGCTCGGGGCGAAAGGTGATCCTGTGGGCGGACACCTTCTCCAACTACTTCCATGCCGAGGTCGGATTTGCTGCCGTCGAGGCGCTCGAGGAGGCCGGCTACCGGGTCGCGATGCCCGCCGGCCACCTCTGCTGCGGGCGGCCGCTGTACGACTACGGGATGCTGCGGACCGCGCGGCGCTACCTCGACCGAGTCCTGGACGAGCTACGCGAGGACATTCGCGCCGGCGTTCCCGTCGTCGGGATCGAGCCGAGCTGCCTGGCCGTCTTCAGGGACGAGCTCCCCAAGCTGATGCCGCACGACGAGGACGCGAAACGCCTGTGCAAGCAGTCCTTCCACTTCGCCGAGTTCCTGGGCCGGGAGGGGTTCGAGCCGCCGCAGCTCCGAGGCCGCGCGCTGCTGCACGGTCACTGTCATCAGAAGGCCACCGGCGGGATAGAGAACGACCGCAAGTTGCTGGAGGCGATGGGGCTCGACGTGGAGGTTCCCGACTCGGGCTGCTGCGGGCTCGCCGGCTCGTTCGGGTTCGAAGCCGACCACTACGACATCTCGATGGCCTGCGGGGAGCGCGTCTTGCTCCCGGCGGTGCGCGAGGCGGAGCCGAGCACGTACGTCGTCACCGACGGCTTCTCCTGCCGGACCCAGATCGAGCAGGGCAAGACCGGCCGTGGGGCCCTCCATCTCGCTCAAGTGCTCGCGCTGGCGCGGGAGTTCGGCCCGGAGGGCCCGAGGGGCGGCCGGCCCGAGCACCACTGCGCGGCCAAACCCGCTTGAGCAAACGGGCCGTCGTCATCGGTTCGGGGCCGAACGCACTGGTCGCCGCGATCGAGCTCGCCCGGGCCGGGTTGGAGGTGGAGGTGCACGAGGCGGAGGACGAGCCGGGCGGCGGGCTCCGCTCGGCCGAGCTCACGCTCCCGGGCTTCGTCCACGACGTGTGCTCGGCGATCCATCCGCTCGCAGTCGCGTCGCCGGTGCTGCGAGAGCTCGACGTGGAGTGGGTTCATCCCAAGGCGCCGGCTGCCCACCCGCTGGATGATGGTGCTGCCGTCGTGCTCGAGCGCTCCTTGGAGGCCACGGTCGCCGGGCTGGGCACGGACGGCGGCGCCTATCGCGAGCTCGTCGAACCCTTCCTCAAGGCATGGAGCCATATCACAGATCTGCGCTTCCTACGCGCGGCGGTTGGCGTTGGGCCGGTGGCGCTGTGGAGCGGCCTGGCCGCCGCTCGGCCGCTTGCCGAGCGGAAGTTTCGGGAGGAACGGACGCGCGCGTTCTTCGCCGGGCACGCCGCGCACTCGATGCTCCCGCTCGAGCGGCGGGGGAGCGCAGGCTTCGGCCTGGCGCTGTTGACGATGGGGCACGCGGTCGGGTGGCCGTTTCCGCGCGGGGGCGCCGCACGGCTCGCCGAGGCGCTCGTCGCTCGCCTGCGGGAGCTCGGCGGCGAGATCCGCACAAATGCACCAGTGCACAAGCTCCCGCGCGCCGACGCCGTCCTCGCGGACGTCGCACCCCGTGAGCTCCTTCGCATTGCGCGCGGTCGACTGCCGGCGCGGTACGTACGTGCACTGGAGCACTATCGCCACGGGCCGGGTGCGTTCAAGCTGGACTGGGCGCTGCGCGAGCCGATTCCCTGGGCCGCCCCCGAGGTCGTGCACGCGGGAACGGTTCACCTGGGCGGCACCCTTGAGGAGATCGCCGCCTCCGAGCGCGCGGCCTGGAGCGGCCGCCCGGCCGAGCGTCCCTTCGTTCTGCTCGCGCAGCAGGGCCGTTTCGACTCGAGCCGGGGACAGACGGCCTGGGCCTACTGCCACGTTCCGAACGGATCCGCCGAGGACATGACCGAGCGGATCGAGGCGCAGGTGGAGCGCTACGCACCTGGCTTCCGCGCAACGATTCTCGCCCGTAACGCCATGGGCCCGGCCGAGCTCGAAGACCACAACCGCAACCTCGTCGGCGGAGATCTCAACAACGGCGTCATGGATCTCGGCCAGCTGCTCTTCCGGCCGGCTCGACGGCTCGTCCCGTACCGGACCCCGCTAAAGGGCGTGTACCTGTGCTCGGCCGCGACTCCGCCCGGCGGCGGGGTGCACGGGCTCTGTGGGTACGCGGCCGCGAAGCTCGCGCTGCGCGACCTCGGGCTCAGCCCGCGAGCGAGATGAAACCGCCGACGATCGCGCCGTAGACGACGTGGGCGACGATCGACGCGAGGGGCGCCCGCCGTCGGTAGTTCAGCATCAAGAAGCCGGGCGCCTCGAGCAGCGGGGTGCCTCCGCGGCCGTCAGGGTGATGCCATCCGGGGGTGGACGACGGGCAGAATGATGGCGCGCTCTTCGGGCTCGGCCACGGCATATTCGCCGGAACGGCGCTCGTGAACACGGCTCCGAGCACGATCACCGCCTGCGCTCCCTGTACGAGCTCGAACGTTCCGGTGATCTCGCCGTCGCCGCCGCGCGGCTCGCCCGCGTTCCAGGCCGACACCGAGATCGCGTCGTTTCCCGCGGTCGCGACCGGGATGCCCGACCGGGTGCCCACGCGCGTCTCCGTCGATCCGTACCCGAAGCGGGGGCGCACGCGCCAGCGGAGGGGAACCCTTCCCGGAGAGCCCCTCGCGCACCGTCCAGGCCGACCAGCGCGATCGTCCGCCCGTCCCCGACGACCCCATAGTCCTGGATCGGGAGACAGCCGTCGCGGCGCTCGGGCCGCCTCGCCGCCTGCCCGGACCCCATCCGACCGAGGCCGCCTATCCGAGCTCTTCGACCGTGGCCGCTAGGCGTTCGAGTCCCGCGCCCTCGACCCGGGCCAGCCCGGCCAGGTAGCAGAGCAGCGGGGCGTTCGTCCGCTCGCCGCTCGAGTGCGCGGCGAGCCGGGCGAGCTCGAGCAACGCGCGTTCCTCGTCGGCTGAGAGCTCGAGCTCCGAAGCGTCCACTCCCGCCTCCCGGGCGAGCAGGTCGCGGGCCTGGGAGAGCCACGCATCCATGGCGCACCAGTCTAAGTACCCTCCCGGAGTGTCTCCCGCAGTGACCGGCGTTCTCCTCGTCGGCGGCGCCAGCCGGCGCTTCGGCTCTCCGAAGGCGCTGGCCCGACTCGGCGGCGAGAGCCTGGCCGAGCGGGCGTGGCGCGTCCTCGGCGAGGCCTGCGAGGAGAGGATTGCCGTGGGGAAGACCGCCGACGGGCTTCCGCTGCCCTTCCCTGTCCTAGACGACCACCGCTCGGTCCGGGCGCCCATCGCGGGCGTCGTGGCGGGCTTGAGAGCGGCGCGGCAGGACATCTGCGTCTTCTTGCCGGTCGACTGCCCGCTTCTGACCGCTGCCATCCTGCGCCGGCTGGCCGAGGCATGCGCGGGATTCGACGCCGCCGTTCCGGTTCGAGGGCCCCTGCCGGGCGCGTACAGCTGCAGAGCGCTGCCCGTGCTCGAGCAGAACCTTCGCGCCGGCCGCCTCACGCTCCGCGACGCGCTTGCCGAGCTCCAAGTCCGGCGCGTTCCCGTCGACCCGGCATTCCTTGTCAACGTCAACACCCAGGATGAGCTCCGGGCGCTTGAGCCTGCGCCTACCTGAGCCAGGGCGCGAGGAAGCGTTCGATGTCCCGGCAGCTCCGCGGCCGCTCGAGCCGCGCTTGCACGCTCTTTCCCTCCACGACGGCGAGCGCGGGCACGTCCTCGACTCGGAAGCGCTCGAACAGCTCCGGATGTCCTTCTCGGTCGACCCGGTAGAGCTGGAACGTCTCGTGGTTGTGCCGCCTCTGCAGCACCTGGGCGAGGAACCCCTCCACGCGCCTGCACCGGCCCGAGCACGAGGAGTGGAAGAAGACGAGTCGCGGAACGCGCCCCGCACCCCGCTCTATGACACCGGCAGCTGCCGTTGACATGGCCCATGTTGTTCCCGCTCGGGGCGTCGATCATGCGCCGGCACCGGTAAGGATTCTGTTTTGAGATGAAGGTTTTCCGCTCTACAAGAGGGGAATCGGCCCTTCCAGAGGAGGTTCGATGCCCAACAAACGCCCAAGCGTCAAGAACAAGAAGCAGTACGAACGACTGAAGAAAGGCATGTCGAAGAGCCGGGCCGCCCGGATCGCCAACTCGCCGGACGCCTCGAGCCGCGGCGGCAAGAAGTCCGGCTCCGGCGGGCGCTCCAGCTCGAGCCAGGGCGGCACGACCGCCCAGAAGAAGGCCGCAGGCCGCAAGGGCGGCAGGGCCACCGCCCGCAAGCGCTCGTAGGAGCCCGGCTGACGCCGGGCTTCGGTGAGCGCGGCCGCCCGGCAAAGCCGAACGGCCGCTTTCCCCCAAGGGGAAACGAGGTTTCCCCCTCGGGGCTCCCCCTTCGGACGCGTGACGCGAATGGCCACCGGCGGGTGCCCCCAAACTACCTCCGCGTTCAGCCAACAGCGCGTATCCGCCTCACGCCGCCATACTGCGCGGCATGGGGCGGCCCCGTTCGGAGCGCCGTCGAAAGGTCGTTCGCGCGCTCGAGCTCACTGCACTTACCCTCATTCTCACGGGAATCGCAGCCGCTCTGATCTTCGGCAACTGGGTGGCGGCACAGGCTCGGACCATCGTCGTCCTCTCCACGACGAACCACACTCCAGTGCTGACGTGGGCGGTCAAGGTCGTCACCGACGAGCCGCGGGCCGAGGAGGCGACGATCGCCGGCGCTCCCACGACCGTCGTCCGACCCGGAGGAGGCAAGAGGTGGCCCGCGGTCGTGTTCGTCAACGGCGCGACGAGGGCGGGACGGCACCACCCCGACGTGCAGCACCTTGCCCGCGGGCTCGCGCGCGCCGGCTACGTCGCGTTCGTTCCCGAGCTGCCCGGTCTCCGACTCGGCGAGATCGGCGATCGCACGGTCGCCGGCGTCGTTTCGGTCGCCCGGGCGGTCGCGGCCAGGCCGGACATTCGCGGCCGGCAGGTCAGCCTGCTCGGAGTCTCGGTAGGGACGACGCTCGCCCTGCTTGCGGCCGAGAGCCCGGCGCTCGCCGGGAAGGTACGTCTCGTCGCGGGGGTCGCCCCCTACACGAGTCTGCGCAAGGTGATCCGGATGTCCACCACGGGCACCTACGCGGCGGGGACGACGGTCATCCGCTACTCCACCGACCCCTATGTCGGCCTCGCAGTCGCGCGCTCGCTCGTCGCCGCGCTTCCGCCTGGGCACGACCGCCGGGTGCTGCGCGAGGAGTTGGAGGCGGTGGACGACGACGACCCGGATGCGCTCGCCGGGCTGCGCCGTTCGCCGCCCGCCGTTCGATCTCCGGCGGGCGACGCGGTAGTGGGCCTGCTCGCCAATCGCGACCCACGTCGCTTCGAGGTGCTCTATGCGCGTCTCCCATCGACGAGCCGGGCCGCGATCGTTCGCCTGTCGCCCCTCGCGGGGGCACGACGCCTCGAGGCGCCCGTGCTGCTGGCATCGGCCCCCCACGATGACTACTTTCCGCTTCAGGAGTCGAGAGCGCTGGCCGGAGCGGCGGAAGGCACCGAGGTGTCGGTGACGACGACGCCCGCGCTCTCGCACGTGCTCCCCGATCCTTCGCTCGGCTCCATCCACGACCTCCTGCGCTTCGACGGGTTCGCGATCCGCGTCCTCGAGCGCGCCTGGGCGTAGGATTGCCCGAGCTGAGCGCGGATGGAGACGGCACAACTCGGCAGCCGACCGCGCCGAGACAAGGCTTACCCCGGCGCCGTACGTGTACCAGGATGCGTACTCATTTGACCTAGCGGCGAGCCCGCAAGACCGATCGCTCGATCGTCAAAGCCTTCACCGCTGGTGTACCAGTAGCGGGCGCCAACATCTCCGCCGGCGGCGCCGTCCGGCAATTCTTCAACGGGCCGCCCGTTCCCCACCGGTCGTCCCTCACCCCGACCCGGGCGTTTGCCGGCTGAACTTTCCAGGATTGCTCCGGAAGGTCGGCAGAAGCAGGTCGATCTCAGTTGCGACTTTGGGGTTGAGAAATTTGGCGAGATCCGCGTTTCGAGCTCGGGCGGGGGAATCCCCTCGTCAGGACCGGAACAGCGCCGGTAAGCCGGAGGACCCGAGCGTTCCAGTACGTGGTCATTCTGCGGTCGTCCTAGCGGTTCGTGTGGTCGCGGCACGAAGGGGCAGACCTAGGCGGAGGCCGGGCCCCCTACGTGCCGCACGTTCGTGAGGGCATAGGCGCCGAGCGGATTCGAACCGCTGTACGGGGCTTTGCAGGCCCCTGCCTAACCTCTCGGCCACGGCGCCGGGAGCTGCCATCGTAGCCGCGTGATCAGCGAAGGCCTCCGCGCTCGTGGTGCGCCTTGAAGAACTCTCGCGAGCCTGCGGTCGCCATCGCGGCCGAGGCGGAGATCTCGAGCGCGAGCGTCGCCGCGGCGACGATCTGGGCGAGCCTGTACACCTTCCCCGGCCCGGCACAGCCCATCAGGGAGAGCCACGAGCGGGCGTAGGGAAGCGTGGTTCCGCCGCCCACGGTCGCGACCTCCAGCCCCGGGAGGCGAATCGAGACGTTCAAGCCTCCATCGACCGAGCGTGCGGTTCCGTGGGCCATCGAGCTCGTCCCGACCATGCCGATGTCCTGGCCGGTGGCGGTGAAGATGGCCGCGATCGCGGTCGGCGGCGTGAACGCCACCGACTGCATGCCCGAAGCGATCGCTCCGTGCGTTCCCACGAAGGTGAGATCGAGCAGATCCTCGGGAGTCGTTCGCAGCACGCGCCTGATCGCATCGTCGGTGAGGGTGGCTTCGGCGATAACCGTCTTGCCGTGGCCGCCGCCCTCGAAGTAGCGGTGGGAAGGCTTCTTGTCGCCGCCCATGTTCCCCTCGAGCATCGAGTGCCGCGGCTGGACCGGCGCGCGCTCGAGCACGAAGCCCTGGTTCAGGGCATAGCTGTTCCGCGTCACCATGTTCAGCCCCACGGCGTCGCCGGTCGTGAACGCGTACATGACATGGCACATCGGCCCGACCACGTGCGTCTCGATCTCGCGCAGCTTCGCGTGCCTGGAGAGACCCTCGACCCGAGGGCTTTCGAGCCACTTCTGCATCTCCGGCACCTGCCCCTCGATCCAGCGCGCAAATGCCGCGGCGTCGGCCGTGCCGTCGAAGAGGAACGCGCTCGCTCGCGTCATCCGGTCGCGGAGCACGTACGTGCGGAAACCGCCGGACTCCGCAGCCGCGCGCCCGCCTCGGTGGAGCGAGAGCGCGAGCCCGCCTTCGGTGTTGGCCAGCGGGACGAACACCTCCTCGTCCGAGCGGCCCGCCTCCTCAACGATCCCCTCCGGCTCCGTCAGCTCGTACTCGGCGATCGCGATCCGGAGCGGGCCGACGACAGCGACCGGAACGACCGCGACGCCCGTGAGCGCCTCCGTCGCCTTCTCGAAGCCGGCCAGGTCGTGCCAGAACACCTCCCCGTCCTGAGTCAGGCCGCGTAGCTCGTCCTGGCGGGCCTTGATGGACGCCGGATCGTTCTTGCGGGGCCAGCGACGCGTCTCCATGCGAACAGCTTAAGCTTGAGGCTGTGGAAACTGCCGTCGAGCTGCCGCCTGCCGCGCCCTCGCCGAGCACCGAGCATGAGGGCGTCCTCCGCTACTACGAGCTCGCGAAGCGCGCCGAGTGGCAGGTGCGGGACCTTCCCTGGGGCGAGATCCCGCCGATCCCGGAGGCGACGAAGGGGAGCCCGCAGCACAAGGCTCGGCGGATCGATCTATGGCGCTCCGTCATCACGCAGCAATACCAGGCGGACATGTTCGCGGTCGAAATGGCCTCGCAGCTGCTCGACGCGGCGCCGCACTACGAGGCGAAGCTCTACTACACGACGATGGTTCAGGACGAGTCGCGTCACACCGAGGCGTGGCTCAAGCTGCTAGCCGAGGCCGGTGGCGCGACCGAGCGGGACCCCTACCTCGACCAGCTCGCGCACATGTTCCTCGATCTCGACTCGCTGGAGGAGAAGGTTTTCCTCATGCAGGTCTTCTTCGAGCGGCTGATCATCCCGCGCTTCCGGCTCATCGCGCGCTCGGCGCCGGGGACTGTGCTGGCGGATCTCTGCAACCGCCTCACGATCGACGACGGAATTCACCATCGCTCCGGCGTCGCCTACGAGCGCGTGCTGCTCGAAGATGCGCCGAAGAAGGTGCACAAGCAGCTCGTAAAGGTGGCGAACGAGATGCTTCCGGTCTTCGCCAACCACGTCATGTGGCGCCCGAAGGCACGCGAGTGGATCGGCGGCATGATGCGGGCCCGTGACGCGGAGCGGCTGCGGGAGGACATCGAGGAGGGCGTGAAGATGGCGTCCTCGCTCGGGATCGACGTCAGCGACGTCGAGGTGCCCGCTTCCCTGTAGTGGCGATCCCGATGGACGGCAGAGCGCTGGCCGAGCGGGTGCGCGCCGACGTGGCAGAGGACGTCCGCAGGCTGGGCGGGCTCGGGCTGGCGACGGTGCTCGTCGGCGACGACCCGGCTTCCCATCTCTACATCGGCATGAAGCAGAAGGCCGCCGATGAGGCGGGGATCCGGCCGCTCGACCACCGGCTTCCGGCGGACACGCCGGAGGAGGAGCTGCTGGCGCTCGTCGCGAGGCTGAACGAGGACGGCGACGTGGACGGGATCCTCGTGCAGCTGCCGCTTCCCGAGCACGTCGACGAGGCGCTCGTGCTCCGCACCGTGGAGCCCGTCAAGGACGTGGATGGCCTGCACCCGGTGAGCGCCGGCCAGCTGCTGCTGGGCCGACCGACGCTGGTGCCGGCGACGCCGCTCGGGATCATGGCGCTGCTGGACGAGTACGAGGTCGCGCTAGCGCGCAAGCGGGCGGTTGTCGTGGGGCGAAGCAACATCGTCGGCAAGCCGGTCTCCCAGCTTCTGCTGCAGAGAAACGCAACGGTGACGGTCTGCCACTCGCGGACGGAGGAGCTCGAACGGCACACGCTCGACGCGGACGTGCTCGTGGCGGCCGCCGGCTCCCCGGGCCTGGTCGGCGCGGACATGGTCAAGGTGGGCGCAGCGGTCGTGGACGTGGGCCAAAACCCCACGGATGCAGGGCTTGTGGGGGACGTCGATCCCGGCGCGGCAGAGCGGGCGGCGTTCATCACCCCGGTGCCGGGCGGGGTCGGCCCGATGACAATCGCGATGCTGCTCCTGAACACGGTTCGGGCGGCGCACTTCAGGCGCGGGGAACTCCGGTTCCCGTCCTGAAACGCTTACACGACCAATGGAGCCTAGGAAGGGGGAGCTCGAGGGGGAACCCCCGTTTCCCCTTCGAAAGAGCAGCGGCGCGGCTTTGCCGGGCCCGCTGCGGTTACCTGCTATGGTCCCGGCGGTTGTAATGCAAGGTCGGCGGCTCGGTGCCCGGGCCGTCGTTTTGTTGTGAGTAAAGGAGGAACGTTGGCTCAGGGCACCGTGAAGTGGTTCTCGAACGAGAAGGGCTACGGCTTCATCGAGCGCGAGGGTGAGGACGATGTTTTCGTCCACTTCTCCGCGATCGCCGGTGAGGGCTACAAGTCGCTGACCGAAGGCCAGCGCGTCGAGTTCGAAGTCGTGGAGGGCGCAAAGGGCCTCCAGGCCGCGAACGTGACGCCTGTCTAGGCAGTTCCGAATTCGAGACTGAAAACGCGGGCCCCGAAAGGGGCCCGTTTTTTTGTCGGCGGGCCGAGGCGTTCTGGAAGGATTCGGGCATGGCGATCTCCAGGGACGAGGTGCTGCACGTCGCCGGGCTGGCGCGGCTCGCGCTGACGGACGAGGAGGTGGAGCGCTTCCAGGAGCAGCTGAGCGCGATCCTCAAAGCGGTCGGGAAGGTGTCGGAGCTCGACCTCTCGGATGTGGAGCCGACGTCGCATCCGCTCGAGGTCTCCAACGTCTGGGCCGCCGACGAGCCGCACGAGTGCTTCAGCGTCGATGAGGCGCTTGAGAACGCCCCTGATCGCGAAGACGACTTCTTCCGGGTTCCTCCCGCGTGATTCGGGCCAGATCCGGCACAGACGGGGCCAGATCCGGCACAGACAGGTGCGATTTTCCGGGCTACGCTGTCTGCAGGGGTCCCGGGGGACCCCTGGGGGTCGTTTGGGGGTTGGCGTGATCGACACGCTGCGCCTGACCGCCGAGCAGGCGATGGCCCTCCTCGAGGGCGGGGAGGTCTCCACGCAGGAGCTCACTGCCGCCTACGCCGAGGCGATCGAGGCCCGCGACCCGGAGCTGCACGCCTACCTGACCACGGTGGACGAGCCCGAGGGCGAGGGCGTCCCGATCGCCTTCAAGGACCTGATCTCCACGCGCGGGATCGAAACGACGGCCGGCTCCAAGATCCTGGCCGGCTTCAGGCCGGTCTTCGACGCGACCGTCGCCGCCCGCTGCAAGGAGGCCGGCCTGCCGCTCCTCGGCAAGACGAACATGGACGAGTTCGCGATGGGCTCGTCGACGGAGAACTCCGCCTTCGGCCCCAGCCGCAACCCGTGGGATCCAACCCGCGTGCCCGGGGGCTCCTCGGGGGGCTCCGCGGTCGCCGTTGCCGCTGGCCTCGCCCCGTGGGCGCTCGGCTCGGACACCGGCGGCTCGGTCAAGCAGCCGGCCGCCCTGTGCGGGATCGTCGGCCTGCGCCCCACCTTCGGAACCGTCTCGCGCTACGGGATCGTCGCCTTCGCCTCCAGCCTCGACCAGGTTGGCCCGATGACGAAGA
>WNGA01001280.1_pt1 | contig 42075 bp, 38 predicted proteins | sample 5400061 | NCBI WGS metagenome assembly WNGA01 (sample SAMN13153366, study PRJNA577476) | soil metagenome | isolation source: 100 cm soil or saprolite under grassland replicate 2 | place: USA:California | collected 2016-06-15 | reverse complement strand
ACGGCCCCCCTCCTGTCGGCCCCCCTCCTGACGGGCGATCGCTCGGTGACCGAGCTCGGCGCCGCGGTCACGATCCTCGACGTCGATTCGCTGCTGCGCGAGTCTCCGGTGCGCACTTTCACCGAGCTCCTCGCGGGCCGAGTCCCCGGAGTTGAAGTGCTCGCGAGCTCGGGAACGCTCGGCACGGGATCACGCCTGCGCATGCGTGGCGCTTCGAGCTTTACGGCGACGAGCGCGCCGCAGATCTACGTCGACGGGATCCGCGTGGACGACGACGCGGCGACGCTCACGTTGCCTGTCGGCGGGCAAACGACGTCGCGGGTGGATGACCTCGACGTCGAACGCATCGCGACCATCGCGATCCTGCCCGGCCCCGCCGCGGCGGCGTTGTACGGGACGGACGCCGCTAACGGCGTGCTGCTCATCACGACGAAGCGGGGAGTCCCGGGTCGGTCGCGCCTGCGGGCGTTCTCGTCGCAGGGACTGGTGGCGCAGCCGCTCGATTTTCCCGGCACCTTCCGCGGTGTGGACTCGTCCGGAGCGCCCTGCACGGCGGCTGGTGTGGCCAGCGGCGTGTGCCGCCTGCTCACCGGCAACGTGCTCGCCAGTCCCGCCTCATCTCCGTTTCGCAACGGGTACCTGCGGCAGTACGGTGTGAGCGCATCCGGCGGGAGCTCCACGAAACGGTACGCGGTGGCGGGTCAATGGGACGGCTTCGGCGGCGTGTACGGACTGCCCGGCGCCGAGCAGGCCCGGCTTGCAACGATGGGTGGTCTGCGCGCCGAGGTGCTGAACCCCAACTATCTCCAGCGCTCGGACGTGCGCGGCACGGGACAGCTCTTCAGCGGCGACCGTGCAGAGGTTACTGTGACCGCAGGGTACTTCGCGAGCAGCCTGCGCTTGCCGACGAACGATACTGAGGACGGTATTCTTTCGAGCGGTCTGCTCGGCGGCGACTCGGCGCGAGGCGGGTGGGGGACGTACCTCCCGGGTGAGCTCTTTCAGCTCACGACGTCTCAGCACGTCGAGCGGGTGAACGGCACTCTGGCTGCCGGCTGGCGGCCACTCGCCCGCGTCAGCGTCAACGCCGGGCTCGGCCTCGATCACACGTATCAGCACGACGACCAGGGGCGGGGCCTTGGAGAGGGTCGGCGGCACGGCGGTCGCTACACCGGCACGATCACCGCGGCGTCGATGTTCGCACTCTCGCCGGACCTGTCCATGCGCACCACGGCCGGGGTGCAGTACTTCAAGAACATCGTCCATTGGTTCGACCGTACGGTCGAGGGCTCCGGTAGCACCGAGCGACGGATGCGCACGACCACGTCCACGCTCGGCCTCTTGCTCCAGCAGCAAATTGCCTGGCGCGACCGGCTGTTCGTCACGGGCGGGTTACGGCGCGATGCGACCACGCGACTGGACGTAAGCGACCCGAAAGCAGTCTACCCGAGTGTCGGAGCGTCCTGGCGCGGACCCATCCCCTCCGACGGGTTCCCCGTCAGTGCGTGGCGCCTTCGAGCGGCGTACGGCGCGGCGGGCCGCGAGGCGGTGGTCGTCGGTCACCGGCCCGAGCGCAGCCGTGAGCTCGAAGGGGGTGTGGATGCCGAGCTGTTCCGCGGCAGGATCAGCTTCAGCGGCACAGTCTACGACAAGCGGACGAGCAACGTGATCGCTGTGCTTGCGGTCGCGCCGTCGGGCGGTGGAGGCTTCGTCTTCTCCGACTCGGGTATCGTCGATAACAAGGGAATCGCGTTAAGCCTGTCGGCGACCGTGCTGCAGCGTCCGGACGTCGTTTTGAGTGTCGGGCTCTCGGCATGGGGCAATCGCAACCGGGTCGTGAAGATCGGTTCCCCCGTCGGCTTCGGCGGTTTCGGCGGAGTGTCCCAGTCGGCGGAAGTCGGTCTCCCCCTCGGCAGCTACGTTGGCGTGCCGATCATCCGCTACGCGGACGCGAACGGGAACGGGTTACTGGAGCCAAGCGAGGTGGAGGTTGGCACCGGCCCGGTCTTCCTCGGCACACCGTTCCCGACACAGGGAGCATCCCTGAGCAGCGTCCTCACGCTGCGCCGCCGCGTGCGCATCGCGGGGCTCCTGGAATACCGTGGTGGGAGTAGCCAGGTGAATGGAACCGAAGCGGTTCGGTGCGATTGGGGCACGTGTCGGGCGGCCAGCGATCCTTCCACGCGTCTGCCCGATCAGGTGGCGTGGGCCGCGTCGCAAGCTGGGAGCGATGCCGGATGGCTCGAGCCCGCGAGCTTTCTCAAGCTGCGCGAGCTCTCCGTCGCCCTCACGGCGCCCGCGACCTGGGCTGGTCGCCTCGGCGCCGCGGACATGACGTTCACCTTGGCGGGTCGAAACCTGATTACCCGTACCAGCTACAGAGGGCTCGACCCCGAAGTCAACGCGCACGGCCCGGAAGGCGTCGCGCTCGCGGACCTGTTCACCCAACCTTCGCCGCGCTACTGGACCGCGCGGCTCGATTTATCGTTCTGAACTCTCGACGAGGACGATCCAATGCGCCGTATGCTGCAGCTTGCCCTCACCCTACTCGCCGGAGCTGCACTGGCGCGGCCAGCGCCCGCCCAGGAAACCGCCTCCGACACCCTGCTCACCGTCAACCACTACCTCGACTGGGAGCAGGTGGCCGATCCGCAGATCTCTCCCGACGGCGCCCAGGTCATCTACACGCGCCGCTGGGTGAACAAGGTGGAGGACAAGTGGGACTCGGCGCTGTGGATCATGAACGCCGACGGCTCGCACAACCGCTTTCTCGTGAAGGGCAGCGATGCGCGCTGGTCGCCGGACGGAATGCGCATCCTGTACCTCGCTGACGGTGAGCCCAAGGGTACGCAGCTGTTCGTGCGCTGGATGGACGCCGCAGGCGCGTCCTCCCAGGTCACCCGCGTCACCGAGAAGCTCAGCGATCCGAAGTGGGCCCCCGACGGCAAGGCGATCGCCTTCGTGATGCTGGTCCCCGACTCCACCGTCTGGAGCATCTCGCTCCCCAAACCCCCCGAGGGGGCGAAGTGGACGCCCGCGCCGCGCGTGGTCGACGGCCTCCACTATCGCCAGGATCGCGTCGGATACATGACGCAAGGCTTCACCCACCTCTTCGTGGTGCCGGCGGACGGCGGGACCGCGCGGGCGCTCACGAGCGGGCACTGGAACGTGGGAGCGCGCTTCGACGGCCTGGTGTTGGGCGCGGGCTACGACTGGACGCCGGATGGGCGGACCATCGTGTTCGACGGGCTGCGCGATCTACGGGCTCGACGTGGGGAGCGGGGCGATCAGGACGCTCGTGTCGCGGCCCGGCTTCTGGGCGAACCCGGCGGTGTCGCCCGACGGCAAGAGCGTCGCGTTCACGGGCTACGACTCGACGGGACAGACCCACCGCACCGCCGACCTGTGGGTGATGGGGATCGACGGCTCGGGGGGGCGCGACCTGTCCAAGAGCCTGGACCGCGATCCGGACAATCTGCGCTGGGCGCCCGACGGCAAGAGCGTGTACTTCACGGCTCCGGACCGCGGATCGATCAACGTGCGCTACGCCGATCTCGCGGGCGGCGTGCGCGACGTCACCCAGGGCGCGCAGGTGGTGTCGCTCGCGTCGCTCGCCCGGACGCTGGTCGCGGTCGGTGTGCGGAGCGACCCCGAGCACGGAGCGGACGTCGTGCGACTCGACCTGCGACGCCCCCAGGGTCTCACCCGCCTCACCGCCGTGAACGACGACGTGCTCGGGAACAAGCGTCTCTCGAAGGTCGAGGAAGTCGGGTACACCTCCACCGGCGGAGCCCGCGTGCAGGGGTGGATCGTGAAGCCGCCGGCGTTCGATCCCGCGAGGAAATACCCGCTGATCCTCGAGATCCACGGGGGGCCGTTCGCGATGTACAACGTGGGATTCAGCTACATGTTCCAGAACTTCGCGGCGAACGGCTATGTGGTGCTCTTCATCAACCCGCGCGGCTCGACCGGGTACGGCGACGCCTTCTCGAACGCGATCGACCACAACTATCCCGGGCCGGACTACGACGACCTGATGGCCGGCGTGGACGCGGTGATCGGGAAGGGCTTCGTCGACACGACCCGGATGTACGTGTCGGGGTGCTCGGGGGGCGGCGTACTCTCGAGCTGGGTGATCGGCCATACCGGCCGGTTCGCGGCTGCCGCGGTGCGCTGCCCGGTGATCGACTGGATCAGCATGGCGGGGCAGACCGATATTCCGCTGTTCACCTACAGCTTCTTCCATCAGCCGTTCTGGGACAAGCCGGAGGAGTGGCTCGCCCATTCGTCGCTGATGCAGGTCGGGCACATCACGACCCCGACGCTGCTGATGACGGGCGAGCTGGATCGGCGCACGCCGATCCCGCAGACGGAGGAGTTCTATGCGGCGTTGAAGGTGCGCGGCGTGCCGACGGTGATGCTGCGCTTCAACGAGGAGTATCACGGCACGGGATCGAAGCCGTCCAACTTCATGCGCACGCAGCTCTACATGATGAGCTGGTTCCAGAAGTACCGCCGCCCCGGGGCCGAGGCGGCGACCGGCGCGGGTATCCGCTAGCGCGACGCTTGGCGCAGCCGGCCGAGCCAGCCTTCCTCTCTCGTGTGCTCGTCGCGCGTGAGCTGCACCCGGGCCGGGCAGCGCGGTGACGTCGCCCGTGAGCTCGAGCACGAAGATCACCGCGGTGAGCGGCACCTGCATCGTCCCGCCCATCAGCGCCGCCATCCCAACCATCCGCCGGGCCGGTTGCAAACTGCGACACATGGGTCCCTCACGGCCGCCTCATCCCGTTCTCATGATCGCTGCGTTAACGAGGATTGTGTCACGGGCTGCTTCTCAATCCTTATGTTCCTCGTTCACGGAGCGAGCTGGCCATGCGGACTCGGATTTTGGCGACGGGCATCGCGCTGGGAGTGTTGGCCGCGGGTGCGACCTTGCAGCAGCGCAGCGCCATCGCGGCGAATGGAGTGACGGTCAACGCGCACACGATTCACCGCGAGGTGATCCCGAGCTTCAGCCGCCAGACGGGCTTGGCGTGCAATCAGTGCCACACCACGTTCCCGCAGCTGACGGCGTTCGGGCGGCGCTTCAAGCTCAACGGCTACACCCTCACCCGCCTCCAGATGGTCGAGGCCGGCGACACGGCGAACCGCTCCCTCAAGATCAACTTGATCCCGCCCGTGTCCGCCATGGTGCAGGCATCGATGAGCCAGACGCGCAAAGCGCAGCCCGGCGCCCAGAACGACAATGTCGAGCTGCCCCAGGAGATGAGCATCTTCCTGGGCGAGGAAATCACCCCCCGGGTCGGCACGTTCCTGCAGTTCACCTACAGCGCCGCCGATGCGTCGTTCGGCTTCGACAACGCCGATATCCGTTACGCCAACCAGGGCAAGCTCGGCTCGAAGGAGCTGATCTACGGCTTCTCGCTCAACAACAATCCGACGGTGCAGGATCTCTGGAACACCACCTCGGCCTGGGGCTTCCCGTGGGCCTCGTCCGAAGTGGCGCCCACGCCGGCAGCCGCGACCTTGATCGAGGGCGGGCTGGCCCAGCAGGTGGCCGGCCTCGGCGCGTACGCGATGTGGGACAATCACGTGTACGGCGAGTTCAGCGTCTACCGGTCGGCGCCCCAGGGTGGTCCGCATCCGCCGGACGCAAGCGCCGAGAACACGCTGCGGGGCGTCGCCCCGTACTGGCGGGCCGCGCTGCAGCACTCGTGGGGATCGCAGTACGTGGAGCTCGGCACCTACGGCTTGTCGACGCGGCTGTATCCCGCGGGCGTGACCGGTTCGACCGATCGCTACACGGACGTCGCGCTCGACGCGCAATACGAGCGCAAGGTGGGGAAGGGTAGCATCACCGGGCACACGACGTGGATCAACGAGACCGAGAAGCTCGAGGCGTCGGTCGCGGCTGGGGCGGCGACCAACCCGTCGAACACGCTAAAGACGTTCAAGATCGATGGCTCGTACTACAACGCCGGCCGCGTCGGGCTGACGGTGTCGTACTTCACGACGAGCGGCGACGCCGATGCCCTGCGCTACGCCGGCAGCGCCACCGGGAGTCCCAATAGCAACGGCGTGGTGGGAGAGGTCGACTTCCTCCCCTGGCTCAATACCCGGTTCACGCTGCAGTACGTGGCGTACGGCAAGTTCGACGGCGCCCGCAAGGCCTACGACGGCGTGCGAAACGCTTCCGACAACAACACGCTCTACTTGTTGACGTGGCTGGTATTCTGATATGACTCGATCCATGTGGAGCGCGGCGCTCGTCGGCGGGCTGCTGTCGACCGCGGTCTGCGAGCGCGCTCCCGCACAGCAAGCCTCGCACGGCGCGACCCTCGCGTACTTCGCGACGTCCGGCGACCGGGATACGTTGCTGCACCGCCCCGCACCGGTGGCGGGCACCCGTACCGGTCGTCCGAACAGCAGCGGTCTGATCGGCGAGTTAGCCTTCCTGCCATGGTTGAACACCCGGTTCGCGCTGCAGTACGTCGCCTACGCCAGGTTCAACGGCTCGCACGACGACTACGACGGGTTCGGCAGGAGCGCCTCGGACAACAACACGCTCTACCTGCTGGCGTGGCTAGTGTTCTAGGATGGCTCGAGCCGATGGCAGGGACTCTGTGCCGGGTCGCCGCATTGGTCGGTGGGCTGCTCGTCGCCGGTGGGTGCCGGAGCTCCCTCGCCCAAGCGGACTCGGGCGGCGGCGCCATCACGCCCGCAATAGTCGCGCTCGGCGACAGCATCTTCCACGGGCTGGCGGGCGGAGCCGCGTGCTTCGTGTGCCACGGCCAAGATGCCAAGGGCACGCCCGGGCTCGCGCCGAATCTGACGGACGGGACGTGGCTGCACGGCGATGGTAGCTACTGGTCCATCCTGCTGTTGATTCAACAGGGGATTGCGGACCCGAAGGAAGGGTCGGCGCCGATGCCCCCCATGGGTGGAGCACAGCTCAGCCCTGAGCAGCTCCACGCGGTCGCCGCATACGTGTACGCGCTTTCCCGTAAGAAGGCCAAGGGATTCTAGTCGGGCTGTCTCGTTTCGCTTCAGAGCGGCCGTTTCGAGCCGGCGCGTCACACGTCGCAACGCTTTTTCCCGCACACCCGCCTGGCACAGGCTCTGCCGGTTACCGTTGCGCTGCTGCCGCAGTCTTCACAGCAGACGCACGACACCAAGCTCAGAGGAGGCGCCCCATGCCGAATTCTCTGCGAGCCTTGCCCGTGGCGCTCGCGCTCGCGTCCGCCCTCGTCGCCTGCGATTCCACCACGAGCAGCCCCGGGTCCACCCTGCCGGCGCAGTTCTCCCGTCAAATCAGCTTGCCCGAGTTCCGGAGTCAGCTCGTCGCCGGCCCCACGAGGGTGGAGGTCCGGGTCATTTCGGGCACCCTGGTCGCACGCCGCGTGCAGATCGCGACTCCCGACGCGCTGACGCGCCTGGAGGAGGTGCGCAGCCGGATCAGCGCGATCAGTGCAACCGGCGAGCAGGGAATGGTGACCCTGGACCTGGGCGGCCTGGAGATCGCCTTCGATGCGTCCACGCGGTTCCGCCGCGACGACGGTGATGGGAGCGAACACGACGTGACGATGTCGGACGACCATGGCGGCACGACGCTGGCGGACTTTGTGGCACGGGTGCAGGCCAACCTCGCGGCCGGACGGCATCCCGCGGTGAAGGCGCGGCGCGCCGCGCCCGCGACCCCGCAGGCGCCGGACGACGCGAGGTTTGTCGCCACCGAGCTGAGGCTCGACGAGGAAAACGACCACGCGCGCCTGAGCCTGAACGTCACCGACGCAAACCTCACCACCAACCCGGCGCCGCCCCCCGACGCCACGCTCAAGCTGCTGGGGTAGAGCATCGAGCTCCGGTTGATCGACGGCACGACCACGATCCATGCCGAGCATCCGGATCTCGAAGGCCAGCAGGAGTTCGAAGGGCTCGTCCAGTCGGTCGACGTGACCGGGAACAGCGTGACCCTGGTGGACGGTACGATCATCCGTCTGTCGGTGGGGACGATGATCGAGGCCCGTGAGGGGGACGGCGACGAGGGGCATCTGGTCTCCCTCGCCGACGTGCGGGCGGCGCTCACCGCGGGCCGCAGCGTCAAGGCTGAAGGTGAGGGCCTGGTGGCGAGTACGATGCCCCGCACCATCGACGCCGTGGAGATCGAATTCGAGGCTCGGGACGCGGGAGCCCAGCAGCCCTAGTCCGTAGCGCGCGCGCGCCGCCCGGCGATGAGCCGGGCCGCGAGTCTCGCGTCCCGGCTGATGTTGTACAGGCCGCCCGTTGCATCGTAGTTGTGCCCCACGAAATACAGCGCCGGCTGGTCCAGGCTCACGACACGGTCGCGCCGCCGGCCGAAGCCTTTGGCGTCGAGCTGAACCAGCGCGCCGAGCGGGCCAAGCGCCGCCGCGAAGCCGGTCGCGAGGATGATATCGTCGAATCGGCCGGCCGTGCCGTCCGTGAAGCGCGCGCCGTCGGCTGTGAGCTCGGCGACCCCTACGCGCACATCGATCAAGCCCTGGGTAATCGCGTCCACCAGGTGGAACCCGATGACGGGGATCGCGTCCAAGGGGCTGTGCGCGGGGCGAGGGAGCACCGGTTTCCCCCGCCGCAGCTCCGTCAGGAGCCGCACCAACGCGACGGCGCCCTCCTGCACCCGCCGCGGCAGCTTACGCACCCAGTACGAGACATACTGAATCGGCAGCCCGGCGAGCGTGAGCGGCACGACGTTCGCTCCCGAGCGGACGGCGATCGTCACCTTGCCGCCCGCGTGTGCGATCTCGCTCGCGATCTCCGCTCCCGAGTTCCCGACGCCCACCACCAGCACGCGGCGGCCGGCGTATCCGTCGGGGTGCCGGTACGCGACGCTGTGTGCGATCCGCCCCGCGAAGCGCTCCTGCCCCGGGAAGTGCGCGGTCTTGGGGTTGGCCACGATCCCCGTGGCGACGACCACGGCGTGCGCCGCGAGGACGCCCCGGCTCGTGCTGATCGTCCACGGGCCGTCGGTCCGCCCGATCCGCTCGACGTCGCGCCCCGTGTCGACGGGTAGCTCGAAGCTCTCCGCGTAGCGCCGCAGGTAGTCCAAGAACTCCCGCCGTGGCACGAACAGCGGGGCAGAGCGGGGGAACGGCATGCCGGGGAGGCTCGACATGTGCTTCCCGGTGTGGAGCGTGAGGCTGTCGTACAGGTTCGCCCAGGTGTACCCGACGGTGTCGCCGCGCTCGAGCACGCGGTGGGGCACGCGGTGCTGCCGCAGCTGCTGCGACGTCGCGAGCCCCGCCGGCCCGCCGCCCACCACGACGACGTCGACTGTCTCAGGCACGAGTCGCCGCCAAGTCTCGCCGGATGCCCTCGGCGACGCGGTCCGCGAGTCCCATGATCGTCAGGTAGGGGTTGATCTCGAGGGAGTCGGGAAACAGGCTCGCGTCCGCGACCCGGAGCCAGGGGAGACCGTGCACCCGGCCCCAGGCGTCGGTAACGGAGTCGGCGGCGCTCCGTCCCATCCCGCAGCCGCCCATGAGATGGGCCGCGGAGACGGCCAGCGTGCCGGGCCGGAAGTGGCGTGCGGTGATGCGCTCCTCGAGACGGCCGGCGTCGGCTGCCTCGAGGAGCGGCGGATCGGCGGGCGCATGGACGCGCCGGGCCCCGGCGGCGAAAAAGATGCGGGCTGCCGCGCGCGTGCCCCGCACCAGGCCGTCGATAGTCTCGGGCGTGAAGCGGTAGTGCACGACCGGGCTCCCCGTGCGACTCACCGCGATGCGATTGCCCGGGGCAACGTGATCGCACGCCAGGATGAGGATCATCTGGAGCCGCGGGAACGCGTGCATGATGGCGCTGTGCGCCGCGCCGAAGCCCGTCAAGCTCTTTGCCGTGACGAACGGAAAGTACATGCAGGTCTCGAGCACGAAGCGCTCCGACTCGGCATGGTCGACGAAGTAGCTCTTGGGATGCCCCACGTCGTTGGTGATCGGGTGCGGATGCTCCGCGACGAGGATCAACGCCGGGTGACACGTGAAGCCGTGTCCGAGGGAGCGGGGAGCGGGGAGCGGGGAGCGCAGCAGCAGCGCCGTGCTGCCGATGGCGCCACCGGCGCAGACCACCATCGTCGCCCGCACCCGGTAGTCGCCCGGTTGCCATTCCGAGGGCGCACCCTTCGCGCCCGCCGGCCGCTCGACCACGCGCACGTGCAGCGTCCGGTCCGGCGTGATCCGCAGCACCTCCGCCCGCGTCACGACTTCCACGCCCGCGCGCTCGGCCCGGGGCAGCTGGACCCGGTTCGTACCCTGCTTCGCCTGGTTGGGACACCCGAGATTGCACAGGCTCGAGCCGCGGCACCCCTTCACGTTGACCGGGAACTGCTCCACCAGGTAGCCCGCCTTCCGTCCTCCCTCGACGAACAGGCGGTTGTTGTCGTTGATCGACGCGTCGTCGAGCGGGTGCACGTTGTTCTGCTCGGCGTACTTCGCCGAGCGTCGGGTCAGATCGCCGTGCCCGAGCCCCGGGACGGCCCAGGCCCGGATGACGCGTTCGGGCGCCGTGAGCGAGGTCCCCGTGTACACCACCGTCGAGCCGCCGTACGCCGACGCGAACGCCAGGGTCATCGTGCCGTCGCGCGTTAGAAAGGCGCCGCCGTCCTGGTACAGCGCCTCCGCCATCTCGAGCTCGCGACCGGTGAACTCTTGATCGGCGAGGCGCGGCCCCTTCTCGAGCACGAGAATGCGCACGCCGTCGCGCACCAGGGGAGCGAGCTCCTGGGCCACGGTGCCGCCGCCCGCGCCCGAGCCGATGACGACGATGTCGTAGGACCGCGGGTCGCTCACCGCCTCACCTCCCAACCGCGCGGATCGGCCCGATAGCCGATGGCCGCCGCAGCAGCGGGGCGACCATAGTATCCCATCAGGATGAGGGTCCGCACGCCCCAGAACCCGCGCCGCAGGAGCAGCATGGGAGCGCGCTGCAACACGTCGAGGACTCGGGCCCGTCGCGCGGGATCGAGACGGGAGAGCCGGCGGCCGTAGCGGAGCAGCGGAAGCCATTCGAGGAGCTCGAGAAACAGGGCCAGCTGCCGCCGCACCGCCCGGGGACGGGCGGCGATCGCCCTGGCGACGATCGCTTCCACCTCGTCCCACTGCGCGGCCTCGAGTCGGGCGGCCTCAGGCACCACGCAGGTTGCGACTGCGCGGAACACCGGGGAGGGGAGCGTCATCGCGGGAACGTAGGCCCTGCCTTGCAAGCGGGCAACACGCCGACGCGATCGCTACGCCGTGGTGTCCCGCTCCTGTTCCAACAGCGCACGCTTGCGCGCGGCTCCCCAGCGGTAACCACCCAGCCCGCCGTCCGCCCGCACAACCCGGTGGCACGGGATGACGAGGGCCGCGGGGTTCGTGGCGCAGGCGCGCGCCACCGCGCGAGTGGCAGACGGCTTGCCGATGGCGCGCGCGATCTCGGTGTAGGAGCGCGTGGCGCCGTAGGGGATGCGACGCAGCGCCTCCCACACCCGCCGCTGGAACGCCGTGGCGCGCACGTCCAGCGGCAGGTCGAGCGGCTCCGCCCGCCCGTCCAGGTAGCGCAGCAGCGCGCCGACCGACGCCGCGAGCGCGCCACGATCGCGGCGCAGCTCGGCGGCGGGGAACTCGGCGCGTAGCCCTGCCTCGAGCTCCGCCGTGCCGCTCCCCAGGCTGACTCGGCAGATCCCGCGCGCGGTGGTCGCCACGAGCAGCCGGCCAAGGGCGCAGGGGACGACGGTGAAGGCGATGCGCGTGCCCGGCGCGCCGCGGCTGTAGGTGGCAGGCGTCATCCCGAGCTGTGCGTGTGCGTGCTCGTACACGCGGCTCGTCGAGCCGTATCCCGCTTCGTACAGGGCCGGGCTCACCCGGCCCCGCGAGCGCAGCTCCGTCTTGAACCGGTCGAGCCGGCGCGCGTCGCGGTACTGGCGCGGGCTGATGCCGAGCACGCGCTGGAAGGTGCGCAGCAGCCGATGGGACGTCACGCCGGCTTGGGCGCCCAGGGCGGCGAGACTCGCGGGCCGGTCCGGGTGCGCGTCGATCAGCCGGCAGACGGTACGCACGAGTGGAACCCCCGGATCCGGCGCCGCGGCCTCTGCCGGCCGGCAGCGGCGGCAGGGACGGAAGCCCCCCAGTTCCGCCGCCTCAGGTCCCGGGAAGAACGCGACCTGCCCGCGCCGCGGGCGCCGGCTGGGGCACGAGGGGCGGCAATAGATCCCCGTCGACTGCACGGCATAGACGAACGCGCCGTCGTAGCGGCGATCGCGCGCCAGTACGATGCGCCAGCGACGCTCGGGCGTCAGACCGGAAACGACAGCGGCACGGCTCACGAGACACAACTTAGCGCGTTGCTGTGCCGCGATCTATCCGATTTTGACCGTCAAACCTCACCCCCTGACCGAAGGGACAGAGTTATCGTCCCCCCTCTCCCGGAGGGAGAGGGGGACAGGAGGTGAGGACAAACGCAGCGGGGGCTCCGGCGACTACAGGCTACATCCATGGCTCGTCGGCGGAAGGCCCGTAGATCGACGGGACCTTGCCGTCGGCCATGCGGAGATAGATGGAGAACTGGCCGCGGTGATGCACCTGGTCCATCAGCATGAACCACAGCAGGTCCATCTTGCGCATATCACCCATCTGCTTGGGCGCCACGAAGAACTTCACCGTCTTGTCGAGCTCCGCGTCGGGCGTCCGCTTGATGCGCTCGACGAACCCCTTGGACGACTGCTCGTACGCGGCGACTACCTCCGGCATGGTGGCGGGTGCCTTCGGCATTTTGCCGAACTCGATCCCGCCGTCGAGCGCCTGCTCGCTTGCCTTCTGCTCCGTCACGAACATCCACGCGAGGTCTTTCGCGGCCTTGCACTTGGCATGCGGCTTCAAATCCGCCCGGCCGGCCGGATAGGCCTTGAGCACCCTCATCGTCGTCGAGAGCTCCTTCTCCAGCTGGGTCAGAAACTGCTGCTTCTCGCTCATGGTCCGTTCTCCCTTCTCAGTGGGCTTGGACGAGGCGGGCGAGCTTCTCGAAGCACCCGGTCCATCCGGGGCGTCCGGCTCGCTCTCCCACCGCCAAGTGTACACCAGCTTCTTCGGCGGGTCCACGACGCGGTATGCACCGATCAGTTGGCGCTCGGTGTCAAGGTGCTACCCGCGCCGTCTGCTCCGTGAGACAATACGGCCGAACGGAGCCCGCTCGCCCGACGCCGGCCGTGTGGCACGGCGCATGCACGCTCGCGGTGCGTTTGTCGGCACAGGGGTCCTTCGTGACCAACACTAGGCTTGTCCTCCTCACGTGGCTCGGTATGACGGCGCCCGCTGTGGCGCGAGCCGTCCAGGCGGCGGGTGCGCTGCCGACCGGGACGACGATCCGAGTGGTGGCTCCTGCCGTCGCACCCGGCACGCTGACCGCCACGGTGCTTGGGCTCGATCATGACACGTTGCTGCTGAAGGTCCCCGGGGAGGCCGCCGGCCTCGTCGTGCCGCTGGCGGTTGTCGAGCGGCTCGAGGTATACCGCGGACGAACGTCCGGCGTCGCGACGATGCTGGGCGGCGGCGTGGCCGGACTGGCGGTCGGCGGTGCGGCGGGGTGGGTGCTCGGGCCGGCCCTGTGCGAGGCAGCGGACGATCCAGACGACCCGTCGTGTCCCGGTGAGAGCGTGCGCACCCAGCGCGTCGTGGGCGCCGTTGTTCTAGGCCTGCTCGGCTCCGCTTACGGGGTCGCCGTCGGCGCCCGCCATAGGCACGAGCGCTGGCAGAGCGTGGCGCTCGAGCGGCTGCGGATCGGGACGTCGCCCGGCGGCGGCGTCGCCCTATCCCTCTCCCTCCCGTTCTGAGGCGTCCCGACTTCCACGTCGTGGGGCGCGGCGCTTTCTTTTCCGGGTGATCTACACCATCGGGCATTCGACTCGGGATCTCGGCGAGTTCCTGGGCCTGCTCACCTCCCATCGGGTGTCGCAGGTGGTGGACGTACGCCGCTATCCGGCGTCGCGCCGCCACCCCCAGTTCGCCCGCGAAGCGCTCGCGACCGCGCTCGGAGATATCGGCGTCGGCTACCGCCACGAGCCCGATCTCGGCGGGCGCCGGGCGGCGCGCCCGGACTCGGCCAACACCGCGTGGCGCAGCGCTGGGTTCCGCGGTTATGCGGACTACATGGAGACGCCGGAATTCGAGGATGCGCTGGCGCGGCTGCGCGACCTCGCTCCGGCCGGGCCGACGACGATCATGTGCGCGGAAGCCGTGCCGTGGCGCTGCCACCGTCACCTGATCGCCGACGCGCTGGTCGCTCGCGGTGAAGACGTGCGCCACATCCTCGGCGCCGCGCGCGCGGATCCGCATCACCTGTCGGCGCACGCCCAGGTGCTCCCGGGCGGGCGGCTGCGCTATCCCGCCGGCCCGCCCGACCAGATCGCACTGTGTTAGCTGGCCCGTCGGCGGGTTATCTTCCGACCCACCGACGCTCGTGGGGGTACGCATCACCCGTCCTTTTGGCGGAGCCTTCGCGGCCTGGCTCGCGCACCGGCCGCCATGGACCATCGTGGTCGCCGGGCTGGTTGCCGTGGCGGGGCTCGGCTACCTCGACTTTGCGACCGGTCCCGAGCTCACTCCCCTCCTCTTCTATCTCGCCCCGGTCGTGCTCGTAACGTGGTACGCCGGTCGCCGTCCCGGCTTGGGCGTGGCCTGCGCCGGAGCCCTCGCCTGGCTCCTCTCCGACGCGCTCACGCACGGCGAGTACGCGCACTCGTCGATTCCCTACTGGAACGGCGTCCTGCGACTCGGGGCGCTGGGCCTCGTGGCGGAAATCGTGGCCCGCCTGCGCGCGGCCCAAGCGCGGGAGCGGGACCAGGCGCGGGCCGACCCCCGCACCGGGGTCGCCAACCTCCGCGCATTCTACGAGCTCGCCGACGCCGAGATCGCCCGTGCCCGGCGGTACCCGCACGCGTTCTCCGTCGCCTACATCGATCTCGACGAGTTCAAGCTCGTGAACTTTCGCCTGGGACACGAGGCGGGCGATGCGGTGCTGCGCTCGGTGGCACGCGCCCTGACGGGAGTGCTGCGGGCGAGTGACACCGTTGCGCGGATCGGCGGCGACCAGTTCGTGGTCCTCCTGCCCGAGGCCGCGGCCGCGGCCGCCCGGCTGACCGTCGAGAAGCTGCGCCAGGCGCTGTCCGACGTGGTGCCGGCGCACGGCTGGCGGATCACCGCGAGCATCGGCGTCGCGACGTTCCTGGTCCCGCCCGAGTCCGTGGATGCGCTGCTCGCGGCCGCGGACCGCTTGATGTACCAGGCCAAGCAGAGCGGGAAGAACACTATCGCGCACGAGACGCAGAACGAGGCGCCGGTGGTGCGCTGACATGCCGCGGCAAAACATCTCGAGCGGTGCGCCGTGGGAGCCGGTCGTCGGCTACTCGCGCGCCGTCCGCGTGGGCGCGACCGTGCACGTGGCGGGCACGACGGCGACCGGGCCCGACGGGACGATCATCGGCATCGGGGACGCCTACCTGCAGGCGGTCCAGGCGCTCAAGAACATCGAGCGGGCGCTCGTCCAGGCCGGCGCGTCGCTCCGCGACGTGGTGCGGACCCGCATGTACGTGACCGACATTGCCGACTGGGAGCGCGTGGGGAGGGCGCACGGCGAGGTGTTCCGGGACATCCGGCCCGCTACGACGCTCGTGGCCGTGAGCCGGCTTGTGGCGCCCGAGATGTTGGTGGAAATCGAGGCGGAAGCGATCGTGCAGCGGGACAAGTAGATTCCAGACGGAGGTGAACGGTGTCGGTCACAGAGGTCAGCAAACGCGCGACGGTCGCCTGCCCGTTCTGCGGGACGCTCAACCGGGTGGATCTCACCCGCCTCGCCGACCGTCCGAAATGCGGGAGCTGCGGGCGGCCGATCCTGCTCGATCGCCCCATCGCGGTCACGGACGCGACGCTCGACGCCGTCCTCAAGGGCGCCGAGGTGCCGGTCGTCATGGACGGCTACGCCGACTGGTGCGGTCCCTGCAAGATCATGGCGCCCGTACTCGACGACTTCGCGCGCGAGCGCCAGGGAGAGGTGCTGGTCGTGAAGCTCGACACCGACCGCAACCCGGCGACCACGCATCGCTTCGGCATCCGCGCCATTCCGACGCTGCTCGTGTTCCGGCAGGGTCGGGAAGTGGGCCGGCAAACGGGCGTGATCCCGCGGCCGCGGCTCGACGCCCTCGCGGGGCTCGCGGGGTCCGTCACATGACGTCCGGCTCCCTGTCGCGCTACGAGCCGATGGAGCCGGAGCCGCGCGCGGCGGAGGTCCCGGTGTCCGAGCGCTCGCGCGGCGTGGCGCTCGGGCTGGCGTTCGTGGGCGGCGTGTTCGGGTTGCACCGCTTCTACACCGGGCGCATCCAGAGCGGCATCTGGATGTGCCTCACCCTCGGTGGGATGGGGATCTGGTACCTCTACGACGTCGTGGTGGTCGCAGCGGGCGACTTCCGCGACGGCGAGGGCCGGCGCGTAGCGCGGTGGGAAGTCTCCGATGCCGCCATCGGGCCCGCGGCCTCGGAGCGACGGGTGTCGGACCTCGAAGATCGCATGCTCGGGCTCGAGTCCCAGGTCGGCGAGCTTGCGGAGCGGCTCGACTTCGCCGAACGCTTGCTTGCGCAAGCGCGGGAGCGGGGAAACTTACCAAAGACGTGAGAGGCCCGTGACAGGCCGGTGAGAAGCCAGGGAAGGGTGGTGCGCGAACTCTTCCCCCTTCCCCGGCCTTTCACCGGCCTTTGACCGGCCTCTTTCAGAGGGAGCAGGGATGAGAATCGGTGTCCCCAAGGAGACCGTGGCCAACGAGCGCCGTGTGGCCTTGACGCCGGACGTCGCCGGGCGGCTCGTGAAGTCCGGCTCGTCGGTCCTCGTCGAGCGGGGCGCGGGGGAGGCTGCGTCGTTCGGTGACGACGCGTATGGGGCCGCCGGGGCGACGCCGGTCGCGACGGCCGCCCAAGCGTTCGGGCAGAGCGACATCGTACTCAAGGTGCAGCCCCCCTCGGCTCAGGAGGCGCGCCTGTGCCGCGAAGGAAGTGCGCTGGTCGCGCTGTTCCAGCCGTCGGCCGAACGGGAGGCCGTGTCTCAGCTCGCCGCCCGCACGGTGACGGCCTTCAGCCTGGCGTTGCTCCCCCGGATCACCCGGGCGCAGCCGATGGACGTGCTGTCGTCCCAGGCGACCGTCGCGGGATACAAGGCCGTCCTCCTCGCCGCGGCGGCGACCGGCCGCTTCTTTCCGATGCTCGTGACGGCGGCCGGAACCCTGCCGCCGGCCCGCGTCATGGTGCTGGGCGCCGGGGTGGCGGGGCTCCAGGCCATCGCCACCGCGCGCCGCCTCGGCGCCGTAGTCTCGGCGTTCGACGTGCGCGCGGCCGTCAAGGAGCAGGTGGAGAGCCTCGGCGCGAAGTTTCTCGAGCTGCAGGTCGGCGAGCAGGCGGAGGCGGCGGGTGGTTACGCGAAGCAGCTGTCCGAGGAGACCCACCGCCGAGAGCTCGCCTTCCTCGCGCAGCAAGTGAAGGACGCCGACATCGTGATCACGACGGCGGCGATCCCGGGGAAGCGAGCGCCGATACTGATCACGGCCGACGCCGTCCGGGGCATGAAGCCGGGCGCCGTGATCGTGGATCTGGCCGCGGAGACGGGCGGGAACTGCGAGGTGACGAAGCCCGGGACCGAGGTGCGCCACAACGGCGTCGTGGTCCTCGGACCCCTCAATCTCCCGAGCACGCTGCCGCTGCACGCGAGCCAGATGTACGCGCGGAACATCTCCAGTTTCCTGTTGCACGTTACCCGAGACGGCAGGCTCGTCGTGGATTTCGACGACGAGATCATTCGCGACACGTGCGTCACCCATGCCGGAGAGGTGCGGAAGACATGATCGACCACGCGGTAGTCGACTACTGGTCCATGCTGTTCGTCCTGGTCCTCGCGACGTTCATCGGGCTGGGCGTGATCCGCCGCGTGTCCCGGCTCCTGTACACGCCGCTCATGTCGCTCACGAACGCGATCTCGGCGATTGCCGTGGTCGGGTCCATCGCGGTCACGGGCGCCGAGTACCCGTGGATCATCCGCGTCCTCGGGGCGATCGCGTTGTTCGCCTCCATGACGAACATCGTCAGCGGATTCCTCATCACGAACCGGATGCTCAAGATGTTCAAGAAGCAATGACGTACGCCGTCGCCCAAGTCGCCGCCATCCTCGCGACGGTGCTGTTCATCTTCTCGCTGTATTGGATGAACGATCCCAAGACCGCCCGCCACGCCGTGGCGGCGGGTGTGACGGGGATGCTCGTGGCGGTGCTGGCGACCTGGTTCCAGCCCGAGATCGTGCACCATGGCTGGATCGTGCTGGCGATCGTCGCCGGTTTCGTCGTCGGCGTGCCGCTCTCGCGCGTGCCGCTCACCGCCGTGCCCCAGCGGACCGCGCTCTCGCACGCCTTCGGCGGGCTCGCCGCCGGGCTGGTCGGGACCGCGGAATACTTCCTCGGGTTGACCGAGAACCCGGCGCAGCTCACCGCCTTCCGGATGAGCGCCATCGTGGCCGAGGTGATCCTCGGATTCCTGACGTTCACGGGGAGCCTCATGGCCGCGGGCAAGCTGCAAGAGGTCAAGTGGATCCCGCAGCGGCCGGTGACCTACCCGGGACAGAACGTCGTCAACATCGGCGTGCTGGTCATCGCCGTGGCGCTGGGCGTGGTCGTCGTGGTGCACCCGACGGCCGCGTGGTCGGCACAGGTGTTCTACGCGATCGTCGGCCTCGCCGTGTTGTTCGGCGTGCTGCTCATCATCCCGATCGGCGGCGCGGACATGCCGACCGTCATTTCCATCTTGAACTCCTACGCCGGCCTCTCGGCCGTCGCGATGGGCTTCGTGCTCAACAACAAGCTCCTCGTCACCGCGGGCGCGCTCGACGGGTCGAGCGGCTTGATCCTGTCGATCATCATGTGCCGCGCGATGAACCGCTCGTTCACCAACGTGCTGTTCGGCGCGTTCGGCACCGTGCAAAAGACAGTGGCGATCGGAGAGCAGAAGGCATGGAAGCAGGAGACGGTCGAGGGCGCGGCCCAGCTGCTCGAGCAGGCGAGCCTCGTGGTGGTCATCCCCGGCTACGGGATGGCCGTCGCGCAGGCGCAGCACAAAGTGCGCGAGCTGTACGACCAGCTGACCAAGCGGGGGATCACGGTCAAGTTCGCCATTCACCCGGTGGCCGGGCGGATGCCGGGCCACATGAACGTGTTGCTCGCGGAAGCGAACATCCCATACACGGCGCTCGTCGAGATGGAGGAAATCAATCCCGATATGCCGCAGTGCGATGTGGCGCTCGTGATCGGCGCGAACGACGTCGTGAACCCGGCCGCCCGCTACGCCAAGGGCAGTCCCATCTACGGCATGCCGATCATCGACGCGGACAAGGCCAAGACCGTGCTCGCCATCAAGCGGAGCAAGAACCCCGGGTTTGCCGGCATCGACAACGAGCTGTACGTGCAGGACAACACTTGGATGCTGTTCGGCGACGCCAAGGCGGTGATCGGCGACCTGGTCAAGCAGCTCGCGGGCGGCAGCGGCCTTCACTAGAGGTGCGTGAATTTTCTTGCGGTCCGTCGGCTAACTGTGCACGCTTGACGTCTGCGTAGTCGAGCAGCACGAGGGCAAGTAATCATAGGGCTTCGAGTAGCTCCGCGTAGTCGCGGACCATCCGCTCCACGGAGTACCGCTCGAGCGCGCGGCGCCGCGCCGCGAGCGCGAGGGCGGCCCGCCGCTCGCGGTCGCCGAGCAGGTCCTGCAGCAGGCGGGCGAACGCGCTGGGATCGCCGGCCGGTGCCAGCACGCCGGCCTCGCCCACGAGCTCGGGCGTCCCTCCGCCGCCCGCCGCGAGGACCGGCCGCCCGCATGCGAGGGCTTCGATCAATGCGAGTGCGAATACCTCGTCGGGTCGCGTGTGCACGACGCACGTCGCCGCGTTGTAGGCTCCGACGAGCTCGCCCGGGTCCACCTGACCCACGAACCGCACGTCCAGACCGAGCCGCTCGGCATGCGCGCGCAGCGACCCCTCGAGGGCGCCCGTGCCGCATAGCACCAGCGGCGGTACGGGCGGCGCGAGCCGGGCCACGCTCTCGAGCAGCAGGTCCCAGCGCTTCTCGATCTCCAGGGCTCCCACGCCGACGAGGACCGGGCCGTCGCCCAGCTCGTGGCGCCGCCGGAAGGCGCGTCCCTCCGCCTCGTCCGGATGGAACAGATCGCAGTCCACGCCGTTCGGGATGACGCGATGTCCCGCACGGCGCATGAACGGCGCTTCGGCGAGCGCGCGCTGCGCGAGCTGCTGGGTGAGGAACACGGTCAGTGCCACGCGTCGGAATGCGAGGCGGGTCAACAGGTCGCGCGGCGGGCGGGGCGTGCTGATGCAGTACACGACCGCGAGCGGCGTGCCAAGCGAGGCGAGCGCCGCCAGGCGGATGTCTCGGGCTCTGTCTACGAGCGCTATATCGGCGGCGAGCCCCCCCTGTCCGAGGGCCTGCCGCAGGGCCCGGGCCCCCTTGAGGCTCGTGTGGCCGATCGGCAGTTTCCGCACGCTGAGGCGGCGGGCCTGGAAGCCGCCCACCAGCGGCTCATGGGCGACGACGGCCGTCGTCGTGTGGCCGCGGCCGGCGAGCCCGTGCCCAAGGACAGCGAAGACATTGCTCGAGCCCCGCCAGGACCGGCTCGACGTGACGAGGGCGATCCGCAGCGGGCGGAGTTCGCGGCTGGAGCTTGCCATTCAATTCCGCATTCCGCACTCCGCATTCCGCATTTCTACTCCTGAATCACCGTGATCCTGAACCCGTCCGGATCGGTCAGGGCAAACGCCCAGTCGCCCCACGGTGTCTCGGACGGCTCACGGTCGAGCGTCCATCCCTTCGCCTTGACCTGCGCCGCCAGGGCGAGGATGTCCTGGACCGTCGCCACCCACAGGCGGAAGCCGTCGCCCTTCTTGCGATCCCGTCCTTTCGCGAAATCGTCCTGGCCGAGCATGATGTCGCAGCTGCCGGCTTTCATCTGGATGCCGCGGACCGCTCCCCCCTCTTCCCAGCGCTCGCCGACGATGAAGCCCAGCACGTCGCGATACCACGCAACGCTCTTGTCCAGGTCGTTCACGGTGAACGACGCGGCCATGGAGCGGAGTCGCAGCGACTCGGGCTGCTGACGTTGGGGATGGGCCGCCGGGCGTTTCTTGGCGGGACGTCGGGCCTTCTTTTTCTTCGTGGCCATCGTGGGTGCTCCTCCATGTCACGGGCGACGCGCGCCCCAAGCGTAGCGTCCCCCCGCCGGTTCCGCCAGATTTCCGACTGTCACCTTCAGCGGAGTCGAGACGATGCCCACGAGTCAAGCGACGGCGGTCTGGGAAGGCAAGCTCAAGGACGGGAAGGGGAACTTCAAGGCCGCGAGTAGCTCGTTCAGCGGCCCCTACACGTTCGCAACGCGGTTCGAAGGGAAGAAGGGCACGAACCCCGAAGAGTTGATTGCCGCGGCGCACGCCGCCTGTCTCAGCATGGCGCTCTCAGCAGGGCTCGAAAAGGCCGGGACGCCGGTCGCCCGGGTCGAAACCACGGCGGCGTGCACCCTGGACATGGTGGAGGGGGCGCCCAAGATCACCAAGATGGAGCTCAAGGTGCGGGGACGCGTGCCGGGCCTCGATCAGGTCGGGTTCCAGAAAGCCGCCGAGGAGGCGAAGCGCGGGTGCCCGGTATCGAAAGCCCTGGCCGGCATCCCGCAGATCACGCTCGACGCCCAGTTGGAGTAGACAGGTGTGGACGGTGTACATGCTGCGCTGTCGGGACGGCTCCCTGTACACGGGCATCACTAACGACCTCCCCAGGCGCCTGGTGTGGCATAGAGCGGGGACCGCGAGCGCGTACACCCGCGCCCGGCGCCCCGTACGGCTGGTGTATCAGGAACGCCAGCCGGACCGCTCGGCAGCCCTGCGGCGCGAGGCCGCGGTTCGGCGTCTGTCGCGCGTCGAAAAGCTGGCGCTCGTGCGAGCCACACGATGAGGCCCAAAACGAGGCCCAAGACGAGGATGGACCGGCGCGATCTCGCGGGCCTGGTGGTGGCGATCCTCGTCGCGGCGGCGTGCGTCCGCCTCGGGGTGTGGCAGCTCGAGCGGCTGCACGGGCGGCGCGAGCGTAACGCCCTCCTCCTCGCCGCCCGCGCGCGTCCGCTGCTCGAGGTCGACGGGTCGCTCCCCGCCGACTCGGCCCGCGACCGCCGCCTGCACGCCCGGGGCGTGTACGATTACGGGCACGAGCGGCTCTGGCGCGCCCGGAGCTACCAAGGAGTGCCCGGCGTTGACTTGGTGACGCCGCTCCGGCTCGCCGATGGCGGGGCGGTGCTGGTCGATCGGGGCTGGGCGCCGTCCCCAGACGCGTATCACGTAGACCAGCCGGCGTACCGGGAGCAGGACAGCGCGGACGTGGTCGGACTCGGGTTTGCCGCTCCTCGGGCCCGGGGCGACGTGGACCCCGCGAGGCTCCGGGACTCGCTGCCCTATCCGCTGCTGCCGTTCGTCCTGCAGCAGTTCCCGTCCGACAGTCCGACCGTCCCTCGGTCCGCCGCCGTGCTCCGGCGGTGGCCGATCCCCGAGGTCTCCGACGGCCCCCATCTCTCGTACGCCCTCCAGTGGTTCAGTTTTGCAATCATCATCGGGGTGGGGTCGGTCGCGCTGGCCCGGAAGCGGGCCGCCGAGGCTGATTTGGAGCGTCGGGGCGGGGGGCGGGGTACCATTAACGCCCTGTCCTAGCTATATTTAGCGACGTTCGCCCGCGGTGTGCTGACAGCCGCTCTCTGCACCCGTGGGCCTTTTCTTGTGCCGTCCGAAAGGAGTTCGCTCGAGATGCCTGCAGCTCTCCCGCTCAAGGATCCTGTGAAGGTGGGTCAACTGCTCCGGCGTCGCCTGCGGGAGCTCAAGCGCACGCCGCGCGAGCTCGCCGAGGCGGTTCAGGTTTCGGAAGACTATATGGCGGACCTCGTGTCGGGCCGGCGCCGTCCGCCGGCCCCGGGGCGCAGCGACCTGTATGCCCCCATGACCAAGTTCCTGCGGCTGCACCGCAACGACCTGCCGACCTGCGCGCGCGCCGAGCGGGCGGCAGCGGTGGCCGCCGGGCGGCCCGACCCCGAGGTGTGCCGCCAAGTGCTGGAGCTGTGCGCGCCCGAGCGTCAGCGGCTGCTGCAGCGGCGGTTCGCGCGGCCGGAGGGGGCCGAGCTCGAGCGGGTGATCGTCGGTCGGCTGCTGCTGGTGGCGCAAGGATTCGTGAACCGCAAGCTCGAGGACGAAGTGGGGTTGCGGATGGCGGCCGTGCGGGAGGGGTGCACCTACCTCCAGGCCCGGATGCGTCTGCTCGAGTTCCTCGACGCCGATGCCGCGTCGCTCACGCCGCGCGACTGTGACGAGTTCCTGCGGCCGCGCATCACGACGTGGGACATCGATCTGGATACGCACGCGATGCGGATCGTGCTCAAATAATGCAAACGGCGCCGTCCCTCGGGACGGCGCCGCTCGTCTTTGTACCGGTCGTGCCGCTCGGTTAGAGCTTCACGACATTCTGCGCCGCCGGACCTTTCTGTCCCTGCACGACGTCGAACTCGACCCGCTCGCCCTCGGCGAGCGACTTGAATCCCTGTGCCTGGATCGCGGTGTGGTGCACGAAGCAGTCCTTCTCGCCGTTCTCGGGCGTGATGAAACCAAAGCCCTTCGCGTCGTTGAACCACTTCACGATACCGGTGATGCGTGCCATCTTGCTGTACTCCTGACTTAATGTTGTTCGCGACGTCGTGCGGACTTCACCTTGCGGCGTGCCGCTGCCTTGTCCTTCCGTCGCCGTAGAGCGCCGGGGCTCTCGTAGAAGCGCTTCCGCTTCATGTCCTGAAACAGTCCGGCTTTCGTGATCTGGCGACGGAACTTCTTCAACACGTATTCCAAACGGTCGCCGTCGCCTACGGTCACTTCCACGCGGTCTCTCCAGTCCGATAGCCCCAGAAACGAAACGACCCGGGCGGTAGCCCAGGTCCTAGTGAAACAGTCTCTGGTTCGTTATCGCTCGGGGTGGATGATCGCCGGGGGGGCGGGATTTGTCAACACCTTGCTTGACGGCCGTGCTCGGGGCCTTCAGGTTTACGCCTCCGTTCCCGGCACGCCGTCGCTTTCCACCCCGGAGTCCAGTGATGCGAAGGCTTTTCGCCGCGACGCTCGCCGCCGCCGTCGTTCCCTGTCTGCCCCTCGCCGCCCAGCGGGCGGACTCCCTGCCATTGAAGCCCACCCGCAGCGTCGACTTCACCACGTCGGAGGGGACTTGGATCTCCCTCGATGTGTCGCCCGAAGGACAGACGCTCGTCTTCGAGCTCCTGGGCGACCTGTACACCCTGCCGCTGTCAGGCGGGGACGCGAAGCGGATCACGTCGGGACCGCCGTTCGACTCGCAGCCCCGCTACTCTCCCGACGGCAAGAAGATCGTGTTTCTCTCCGATCGCTCCGGCTCCGAGAACATCTGGATCTGCGACCCCGACGGCGCCAACGCGCGGGCGGTCACCAAAGGTGACAAGAGCCTGTACGCCTCGCCCGAGTGGACGCCGGACGGCGACTACATCGTGGCATCGAAGACCGGCATGCCGCTCGGCAGCACCTACGAGATCTGGCTGTATCACAAGGACGGCGGGTCGGGGATCAGTCTCACGAAGGACGACAAGGGGCCGGCGCCCGGTCCCCCGGGACGCGGCACCGCCAACAACGCGCTCGGGGCCGCCTTCGGTCCCGACGCGCGCTATCTGTGGTACGCGCGCCACCGCGGGGGCTTCGGCTACAACCTGAACTTCCCGCTGTGGGAGCTCGCGATCTACGACCGTCGGACGGGAAAGGTGTTCCCGCAGACCGACCTGTACGGCAGCGCGATGCGTCCGGCGCTGTCGCCGGACGGGCGGTGGCTCGTGTACGCGACGCGCCACGACGCCGAGACCGGGCTGCGGTTGCGGAACCTCGCGTCGGGTGACGAGCAGTGGCTCGTCTACCCCGTGCAGCGCGACGACCAGGAATCCCGCTTCACGCGCGACCTCATGCCGGGATCGTCCTTCACCCCCGACTCGAAAGCGCTCGTGGTCTCCTACGGCGGGAAGATCTGGCGCGTGGACGTGCCCTCTGGGCAGGTCACCCCGATCCCCTTCACCGCCCGCGTGCACCAAGACCTGGGACCGCTGGTGCGATTCGAGACCCGGGTGGACACGGGGGACATTGTCGTGAAGCAGATCCGCGACGCCGCCCCGTCCCCGGACGGCCGGCGGCTCGCCTTCAGCGCGCTCGACAAGCTGTACGTGATGGACCTGCCGGGCGGCGCGCCGCGCCGCCTCACGAGCGACACGGTGCACGAGCAGGTGCCCACCTGGTCGCCGGACGGCCAGTGGATCGCCTACGTCACCTGGACCGACCGGGGGGGGTACGTCGAGAAAGTGCGCGCCGATGCGCGGGGGAGCGGCGCGGCGCAGCGCCTGACGCCCGAGCCCGCGTTCTACGACCACCCGGTGTGGTCGCCCGACGGTCAGCGCATCGTGGTGATCAAGGGCCCTCGAGGGCCGCGCATCAGCGAGCAGACCGGGCCGGGGTACGAGCTCGCCTGGCTGCCCGCGGCGGGCGGACCCACCACCCGCGTGACCCCGATCGCCGGCGGCGGACGCCCGCATTTCAGCCGCGATCCGAGCCGGATCTATCTGCACGAGGCGAACGAAGGGCTGGTCTCGATGCGCTACGACGGCACCGATCGCCGGGTGCACATCAAGGTCACCGGTTTCACGCTCAACCTCCCCGACGCGCAGCCATTCCCCGCGGACGAGATCCTCATCGCCCCCGATTCGGGCCGGGTGCTCGCGACGGCCAGCAACTACGTGTACCTCGTGACGCTGCCGCTCGTGGGCGCGACGCCCCCGGCCATCAACGTGTCGGACACGTCCGCGGCGCCGTTCCCGGTGCACCGGCTCACCCGCATCGGCGGCGATTTCATCGGCTGGGCGAGCGACGGCCGGACGGTGTACTGGTCCATCGGACGGAGCTTCTTCCGGTACGCGCCGGCCGTCGGCGACTCGCTCGCGAAGGTCAAAGCGCGCGCCGACTCGATCCGTGCCGACTCGCTCAAGCAAGCGACGAAGGAAAAGCCCGACTCCGTGGCGAAGGCCCGCGTGGACTCGCTCGCCAAGCTGCCGGCGTACGAGGCCGAGCGGGTGGACGTGACGATCCGGGTGCGGCGCGACGTGCCGCGCGGATCGGTGGTGCTGCGGGGCGCCCGGATCATCTCCATGAAGGGTGACGAGCTGATCGCCAAGGGCGACATCGTCGTGACGGACAGCCGCATCGCGTGTGTGGCGGCCACCTGTCCGGCGCCCGCCGGCGCACGCGTCATCGAGGTGACCGGGAAGTCCGTCATCCCCGGGCTGATCGACATCCATGCCCATCCCTGGCCCACCTGGGGCATTCACGAGACGGCGGTGTGGAAGTACCTCGCGAACCTCGCGTGGGGCGTCACCACCACGCGCGATCCGCAGACCGCGACGACCGACGTCCTCACGTACGCCGATCAGGTCGAAGCCGGCGACCTCGTCGGGCCCCGGATCTATCATACCGGGCCCGGGGTGTTCGGCGCGTTCCTCGAGGAGAACTGGACCAGTCTCGACGACGTGCGGAACACGCTGAAGCGCTACAGCGAGTTCTACCACACGAACACGATCAAGCAGTACATGGCGGGGAACCGCAAGCAGCGGCAGTGGGTGATCATGGCGGCGCAGGAGCTCGGGTTAATGCCCACGATCGAAGGCGGGCTGGACTTCAAGATGAACCAGACCGTCCAGCTCGACGGCTACCCCGGGTCGGAGCACAGTTTCCCGATCATGCCGCTCTACTCCGATGCGGTGCAGCTCGCCGCCCAGTCGGGGATCACCTACACCCCGACGCTGCTGGTGTCGTACGGCGGGCCGTTCAGCGAGAACTACTTCTACGAGCGCTACGACATCCACGACAACGCGAAGATCCGGCGCTTCCTCCCCCACGAGGAGATCGACCAGCGGGCCGAGCGCCGGCCCTGGTTCCGCGAGAATCAGTACGTGTTCCCGCGCATCGCGGCATCCGCGGCCGCGGTGCTCAGGGCCGGCGGCAACGTCGGCATGGGGTGCCACGGCCAGCTCGACGGGCTGGGTTGTCATTGGGAGCTCTGGGCCATGACGGGCGGAGGAATGACGCCACGCGAAGCGCTGCGCGTCGGCACGATGGACGGCGCCTACGGCATCGGGATGGACAAGGACTTGGGCTCGCTCGAGCCCGGCAAGCTCGCCGATCTCGTGGTGCTGGACGCGAATCCGCTCGACGACATCCACAACACGGAGAAAATCCATTACGTGATGAAGAACGGGCGGCTGTACGAGGGCGAGACGCTGAACGAGGTGTGGCCGCGGACAAGACCCCTGCCGCCGATGTGGTGGCGGGATCGAGAACCAAGAGGCGTCAAGTAGTATCTCCTTGACGTTTGATCTCCACGTAGTTAAAGTTGTCTCGAACCAAGAGCTGGCATCCTTCCGAAGGACGGTCCCGCTCAGGAGCGGTTCCGGCGCTGTACACACGCCCGGTCTCATTCCCCAGGTTCAAAACCGAAGAAACCGTCGCGTAAGGACGTCACGAGAAAGGCGTCACGGGACGGCGTTACGAGGGAGCGTGTATCACGATGCTCTCGTGACGATTTCACGTGACGTCTTTTCGAGACGTCTTTGAAGGGAGTAGTATGCCATTTGTTTCACTGGGGCTTGTCCCCGAACTGGTGCGCGCCGTGGCCGACGAAGGCTACGAGCAGCCCACCCCCATTCAACAGGAAGCGATTCCGCTCGCCCTCGCCGGGCGCGACCTCATCGGGTCCGCCCAGACCGGCACCGGGAAGACGGCGGCGTTCATGCTGCCGATCCTGCAGCGCCTGTCGCGCCACGGCGTGAAGCACGTCCTGCGCGCCCTCATCCTGGTGCCCACCCGTGAGCTCGCCGAGCAGGTGCTCCAGAGCGCGCGCGCGTACGGGCGCCACCTGGACGTCAGCGCCGCGGCCATCTACGGCGGCGTGGGGATGGAGCCGCAGACCCGCGCGCTGGCGCGCGGCACCGACATCGTCGTCGCGACCCCGGGCCGCCTGCTCGACCACATGGAGCGCGGTCACGTGGATTTCTCCCGGCTCGAAGTGTTGGTGCTCGACGAAGCCGACCGCATGCTCGACATGGGATTCGCGCCGGACGTGCGCCGCATCCTGCGGGCGCTCCCCTCAAAGCGGCAGACGATGCTCTTCTCGGCGACGGTGTCGCTCGAGGTGGATGCGCTCGCCCGCACGGCGCTCGACGGCCACGCCTCGGTCGAGATCGGGCGGCGGGCGAAGCCCGCAGAAGGAATCGAGCACGTGATCGTCGCGACCGACAAGCTCCAGAAGCGCGGCGTGCTCGCGCGCATCCTGCAGGCGAAGCCGGCGGGCCAGACGCTGGTGTTCACGCGCACGAAGTACGGCGCGGACAAGCTGGTGACGTTCCTGCGGCGTGAGGGGATTCCGGCGCACGCCATCCACGGCGACAAGGCTCAGAGCCACCGCACCCGCACTCTGGACGCGTTCCGCTCGGGCGAGGCGGACGTGCTGGTCGCGACCGACATCGCGGCGCGGGGGATCGACGTCGACGGCATCCGGATGGTGGTGAACTTCGACGTGCCGCACGAGGCGGAGGTGTACGTGCACCGCGTGGGCCGCACGGCGCGGGCCGGCGCGCGGGGGCTCGCGCTCACGCTGCTGTCGCCCGACGAGTGGCTCCTCATGGGGGACATCGAGAAGCTCGTCGGCCAGATCTTCCCACGGGAAGTCATCCCCGGCTTTGAGCCGTCGGTGAAACCACTGCAGCCACGGCCGCTTCAGCTCGAGGTGCCCAAGCAGGTTCGATCGGTTCGTGCTCGGACCGGTGGGAAGCGGCGGCGTTAGGCGAAAGGCGTCGCGTAAAGACGTCTCTTTGCAACGCTGTTCCGTGACGCCTTTTCAGCTTCTCTGCTCTATCGCCACGTAATCCCGTTTTTCCGGTCCCGTGTAAATCTGATGCGGGCGGGCGATCTTCTGCTCCTTGTCGAGCAGCATCTCCTGCCACTGCGCCAGCCATCCCGGCGTCCGCCCGATGGCGAACAGCACCGGAAACATGTCCATCGGGAACTTCATCGCTTCGTAGATGATCCCCGAGTAGAAATCCACGTTGGGGTACAGCTTCCGCGTGACGAAATAGTCCTCCTGCAGCGCGATCCGCTCGAGCTCCACGGCGATGTCGATGAGCGGGTTCTTCCCCGTGACGTCGAACACCGCTTCGGCGACCCGCTTGATGAGCTTGGCGCGCGGGTCGTAGTTCTTGTAGATCCGATGGCCGAAGCCGAACAGGCGAAACTCGCCGCGCTTCACGCGCTCGAGGTACGCCGGAATGTTGTCCTTCGAGCGGATCTCGCGGAGCATTTTCAGGACTTCTTCGTTGGCGCCGCCGTGCAGCGGGCCGTACAGGGCCGCGGCGGCAGCCGCCATCGCCGAATAGGGATCGGCGTGCGACGAGCCGACGCCCCGCATGGCGCTGGTCGAGCAGTTCTGCTCGTGATCCGCGTGGAGGATGAACAGGACGTCCAGCGCGTGCTCGAGCGTCTTGTTCGGCGTGTATTTCACCTCCGTTGCCTTGAACATCATGTTCAGGAAGTTGCCCGCGTACGACAGGTCGTTGTCCGGGTACGCGTACGGCATCCCCACCGAGTGCCGGTAGGCGAAGGCGGCGAGGGTGGGCGCCTTGGCGATCAGCCGGAAGATCTGGTTCCAGCGCGACGTCTCGTTCGTGATCTGCTTCGCTTCGGGATAGAACGTCGAGAGCGCGGCGACGGTGCTCACGAACATCCCCATGGGATGTGCGTCGTGGTGGAACCCGTCGATGAATTTCTTGATGCTCTCGTGGACGATCGTGTGGTGGGTGATGCTGTATACCCACGAATCGAGCTCCGCGGCCGACGGCAGCTCGCCGTGAAGCAGCAGGTACGCCGTTTCCAGGAACGTGCTCCGCTCGGCCAGCTGCTCGATCGGATAGCCGCGGTAGCGGAGAATCCCCCGGTCGCCGTCGATGTAGGTGATCGCGCTGCGGCACGCCGCGGTGTTGAAGAATCCCGGGTCGTACGTCGCCAGCCCCGCATCGTCGTCCGCGACCTTGATCTGGCGCAGGTCGACCGCCCGGATCGTGCCGTCCTGAATGGGGAGCTCGTACTGCTTGCCGGTCCGGTTGTCGGTGACGGACAGGGTGCTCTTCGACACGCGAATCGTCCTGGGAAATGGCTCGCGAAAGATAACAAGAGGCAGGACGGTAAAAGGCGGTAGAGGACGGTAGAAGACGGTAGAAGACGGTTGGGTACGGGTGACGACTGCTTCCGCCCTCTACCGCCCTCTACCGCCCGCTATAAGTTGTGAGACCATGCCCTCACCTGCGCCCGCCAAGCCCGCCTCCCTCTACCCGACGCGCTCTGCCGCCGGCGCCCTGCTGGGCCAGCAGCTGGCGGGCCGCGGCTACCTCGGATGTCTCCTGCTCGGCATCACCCCCGAGGGTGTCGAGATCGCCGCGAACGCCTCCAAGGCCATGGGAGCCCCGTTCGACGTGCTCGTCGCGGCGTTCATCAAGCTGGGGTCGAACCTGGCGCCGATCGGGGCAATCGCCGAGTCGGCCCCATCGGAGATGGACCCCGACTTTCTGCCGAGCGGTGCGCTGATGGACAAGCTGGCGAGCGCGATCGACGAGTCCCGCGCCCGCGTGAACCAGGACCTGATCCTGTACCGCACGGAGCGCCCGGTGAAGCGGCTCGCCGGCCGGATCGCGGTGATCATCGACGGCCAGGTGACCTATCCGTGGAGAGTGCTCGCGGCGGCGAAGGTGGCCGAGCAGCTGGGCGCGAAGCAGGTCGTGATCGCGACGCCGGTCGCGACCCAGGCCGCAGCCGACCGGATTGACGCCCGGCACTACGACTTCGTGTGCCCGAGCATCGTGATGGATGCCCAGGGGCACCCGGCACCCTACGGCGATGTCGTGGGCGAGACACCCGAGCGGCTGCGGAGCATCATGATTGCCCACCAGGCAGCGTAGCCCGCCGCTGCTCCCTAGCTGGTGCGAGCGAGCTCGAACAGGTAGTCCACATACGAGCGCGCCGCGCCGGCCATGCCCTGGACCTTCGGGTTCTTCGAGTCGACCACGTAGTACTCGTTCGGCGCGTGCGCCCCGCTGCCATGGCCGAGCCCGAAATGGCCCGCGGCTAGGCGCAGCGGGTCTCCGGTGAACACGTAGCCCGGCCAGGAGCCGGCGCTCCGGGGCAACACCACGGGGTCGATGCCACCGCGCCGGTAGACCGCCGTCTGCGCCCGAATGAGTCCGGCATCGGCCACCGTGCTGTTGGGGTCGTACCCGCCGGTCATGTTCACCTCCACATCCCCGAAGCCGCGTTTCGCGAGGTGCGCCTTCAGGGCGGCGAGCGCCTCGGCCGCCGTCATATCGGGGACGAGTCGCAGGTCGAGTTTGGCCGCTGCCCGGTGCGGGAGGATGGTCTTGCCGCCCGGCCCGGTGTAGCCGCCGACGAGGCCTTCGATGTTGACGGTGGGGCGCGACATCAGGAGCTCGAGCGCCTCGCGCCAGCTCACGTCGTGCACCCAGTGGTCGACGCCCAGCTGCCGCTTCGTCACCTGCTCATCGAGACGGTTGGCCGCTTCCGCGATCATGGCCTTCTCCGCGGGAGAGAGCGGTCGCGCCTTGTCGGCGAACCCGTCGATCGCGGGGTCGTTGCCATCGGAAGAGACCAGCGTGGCGAGCGCTTCCACCAGGTGCCACGCCGGGCTATCCACGCGCGCCTTGTTGCTCGAGTGGATGTCGCGCTGCGGCCCGCGGCCCCAGCGCTCGCCGCTCGAGACGAGCTCCACCTCGATCACGCCTTTGGCGCCGAGCGTCATGATGACCTTGCCGTCGAGCTCCTGGCCGGCGGACGGCATGAAGATGCCGATCGAGTTCCGGAGCGCGGCGAGCACCTCCGGTCGGCGGACGATCTGGGGGAAGTGGGGCGAGCCGATCTCCTCCTCGCCCTCGGCCACGAGCGCCAGGTTCACGGGGAGTTTCCGGCCCGCGCCGCGGATGGCGTGGAGTGCGGCGAGGAACGACGCCTCGGGGCCCTTTTGGTTCACGGCGCCACGGCCGACCAGCACGGTGCCCACGCCGGGTTTCTCGACGAGCGACGCCGCCCACGGCGGCGACGACCATTCTGCGGGATCCACTTGCTTGACGTCATACATGAAGTAGACGCCCAGGGTGCGGGGAGCGCCCGCGTCGAGCGTCGCGAAGATCCCCGGCTGGCCGTCGGTGGGCAGCTTCGCGACCTGGTTGAACCCGGCGTCCCGCAGCAGCTGCATCGTGAGGTCACAGCCCTCGGCGACCCCGTTATTCTCCGCGGCGATGGACGGCTGGTGGATCCACCGCTGCAGCCGAGCGACCGCCTCCTGGTGACGCCGCTCGATCTCCGTCTGAATGTCGTCGAAGCCGCGGGACGCCAGGGCCGGCCACCCCGGCCAGGCGAGCGCCGCGGCGCCCGCCGCGGCGCCCTCGAGGAAGGCCCGCCGGTCCACCGAGTGTTCCATATTGCCTCCGTTTAGTCCGACAGCTCGACCATTCCGCGCTCGAGCCAGCGATGCTCGCGCTGCAGCACTTCCTGAGCTAGCCGATAGGCTCGCGTGTCGGCGTTGTGCGAGAGCTCACGAAACTTCGCGGTGATGCGCCCCCGCGCCTGACGGCAGAACAGATCCGCGAGGTCCACAGCGCGCCGGCCGGCCGCGGGGTCGCTCGTGAGGAGCCACTGCGCCCGCGCGCAGGTCGCCGCCATGGCGAACAGCTCGGCGCCCACGTCCACCAGCCGGAACAGCACGGCCTGGCGGTACTCGAGCTTGGGCCCGAAGCGCATCATCGCGTGGAACACCCCGCGCGCGAGCCGCCGGGCGGTGCGCTCCACGTAGCGCAGGTGTCCCGCGAGCGGTCCGAACGCGGCGTATTTGGGCCAGAAGCTCCAGCCGAGCCAGCGCGACGGATACCACCACGCGTAGAACAGCGCCGCGCGCACGAGCCCACGCAGGCGTTCGCCGAGCGTCTTCCCCGGCATCACCACGTCGCCCGCCACCTGCAGGTGCTTGTCCACCGCCTCGCGGGCGATGAACAGATGCATGATCTCGCTCGAACCTTCGAAAATCAGGTTGATGCGGAAGTCGCGCATGATGCGCTCGACCGGCACGGGCTTCTCGCCCCGGGCGCGGAGCGAGTCGGCGGTCTCGTAACCGCGGCCGCCCCGGATCTGCACGGTGTCGTCGATGATGCGCCAGCCACCCTCGGAGTTGTACAGCTTCGCGATCGCCGCCTCGAGGCGGATGTCGTAGCCGCCGCGGTCCGCCATCGCGCCGCACAGCTCCGCCACCGCCTCCATGGCGAACGTGTTCGCCGCCATGGCGCCGATCTTTTGGGCGATCGCGTCGTGCTTGCCGATGGCCCGACCCCACTGCACGCGCTCGCTCGCCCACTGGCGGGAGATCTCGAGACAGCGCTTCCCGGCGGCGACCGAGGAGATGGGGAGCGTGAGCCGTCCGGTATTGAGGGTGATCAGGCCCAGCTTCAGACCCTTTCCCACCTCCCACAGCACGTTCTCGTTGGGCACGCGGACGTTGGTGAAGCGCATCACGCCGTTGTAAATGGCTTTCAGGCCCATGAAGTGACAGCGGTGCTCGACTTTCACCCCCGGCCACGCGGTTTCGACGATGAACGCCGTGATCTGCCGTCGTTCCTTGCCGCTCACGACCTTGGACGGCGTGCGGGCAATCACGACGAGCAACTCGGCCTTGGTGCCGTTGGTGCACCACAGCTTCTCGCCGTTGAGCAGCCACGCCTGGCCGTCGGGCGTCGGGACGGCCGTCGTCTCGAGCGCCGCGGGGTCGGAGCCGACGCCCGGCTCGGTCAGGGCGAACGCCGAGATCGCGCCCTTCGCGAGGCGGGGGAGGTACTTCTTCTTTTGGGCGTCGCTGCCGAACAGCTTCAACGGCTGCGGCACGCCGATCGACTGATGCGCCGACAGGAGTGCCGTGACCGAGCCGTCGATCGACGAGACCATCTCGATGGCCTTCATGTACGACAGCTGCGAGAGGCCGAGTCCGCCGTATTCGCGCGGGATCTTGATCCCGAAGGCACCCAGGTCGCGCAGGCCCTGGATCACGGTTTCGGGGATCTCACCCTCGCGGTCGATGCGGTCCGAGTCGACCTGCTCGCGGAGCAGCCGCTCGAGCTTGTCGAGGAAGGGCTGCGCCCGCCGCACCTCTTCCGGATCCTGCTCGGGGTAGGGATGGATCAGGTCGAGGCGGAGCTTCCCGAGGAACAGATCGCGCACGAAACTCGGCGCAACCCACTCCTGCTCGCGCGCGGCCTCGGCGACTTCCCGCGCTTCGGCGGCACTGACTTTACGCTCGGGTGCTGTGGCGGTGGTGGCCATGGCTCCAATCTAGCCTGTGGACCGTCCCGCCAGCAGGCTGGGCTCGAGCAGCAAGGCGACGCTCGCGCCGCCCGCGAATCCCCCGAGGTGTCCGTAGTTGTCGATGTAGGGATTCAGCAGGCCCGTTGAGATCTGGTACGCCGCCCACACCAGGAGCACGAAGCCGATCCGCTTGTCCCGCAGGTAGAAGCGCTGCTGGTGGCGGTACAAGACGACCACCACCGCCGCCACGACCCCGAAGATTGCGCCGGAAGCGCCGACCGACGGCCCGGGCGACAGGGTGGCGGAAAGAAGCGAGCCTGTGACGCCGCTCGTGAAGTACACGGCGGCCGTCCGCACGAACCCAAACGCATGCTCGCAGGCCATGCCCACCACGTACAATACCAGGCAGTTGCCGAGGAGGTGATCCCACCCGGCGTGCAGGAAAGTGCCGCTCACCAGCCGCCACCACTCGCCGGCGAGCACGCGGTCGCGCACCAGCGCGCCCGCCTCGATAATGCTCTCACGACTGGCGAGCGCCCCGGCGGCGAGCTCCCAGCCGAACAGCGCCACGTTCGCGGCGATCAACAGGAGGATCAGCGGTGGGGCAGTGCGCATCCCGCGCTCGAAATCGACGCGGGTGTCGGTCCCCGTCGCGAGCATGTCGGGCGTGATGACGATCGGCTTCTCCCGCTCGTCGCTCACCGCCGCTCACCGGTGTCGAGCATGACGCCGAGCGCGAGCGCCACGCGGCGATCGAGCTCGCGGGCCCGGTCCGCCTTGAGATCGAGCACGTAGCGGTCGAGCAAGGTGAACTTGCGGTTGAACTCGCCCACGACGTCTTCCGAGCCGCTGCGCACGATGATGAAATTGGTCCGCAGCAGGCCGAACAGCGGCCCCAGGAGCCGGCGCAGGAGCGAGAGAATCACGGAGTCTTCTTTGGCAACGTACAGCGTCGTGCCGTCGGGCGCTTTCACGTACCAGCGTTTCCGGATGATGTTATACAGGTAGTTCTTCCACAGGAGCGCCAGCCGGCGCCCCGATCGGTCGCGCACGGTGTATGTGGCCGTGATCGGCTGCCACTTCCGGTCCTGCAGCACGTCGAGCAGCTTGTCGCGCTTCGTCTCGTCGCGATAAAAGGTCACGTGGCGCTTGGCGGACAGCCAGACCCCGACGGCGATCAAGGCGACGAGCGCGCCGATCACCGCGAGCGCGGCCAGGACGCCCTCGAACGGCGTGCCTTTGGCCATGTCGGAGAGTATCCCGAACGCCACTCCCACGACCGCGGCGGCGGCGAGAGCTGCGAACAACGCCCCGAGGTTGCGCAGCAGGTGCGCCGGGCGCTCGACGAACACGATCTTTTTCCCCTGCTCGTCCGCCACGTCGTACTTCTCGGAGATCCGGAGCAGCTGCTGCCGCAGCAGGAAGACGTCGCGGTCGAACACCGGATCCGCCTGAGGCTTCACGGCGCCTGCGGGCACGATGCCGGGGACCCGGTTCTCTCGCCCGCACTGCGGGCACTTCACCAATCGCCCGGCAAACTCGTCCTTTAGCTCGTACGACGTCCCGCACTGGCAGGTCACGCGGACGGCCACGCTTGCCTCCCTTGGGGAGTGCCCCAATCTAAGGCTTGACAGGGAAGCGGTCACGAGGAGATTGCGCCTCGCCCCACAAGGAGACCCGATGCGTCCCGGTTTCGCCCTGTTCGCCACGCTCGCCGTCGCGACGCCTACCTGGGCGCAGGCGCCCCGGCCCGCCCAGCCCGCACCGCCCGCACCGCCCGCACCGCCGGTCCTCATCAAGGCCGGCCGCCTGATCGACGGTCGATCCGATGCGCCGCAATCGGGCGTCGGCATCCTGATCGAGGGAGACCGGATCAAGGCGGTGGGCCCGCTGGCGCAGGTTCAGGGCCAGGCGAAGGGCGCCCGCGTGATCGATCTCTCCCAGATGACGGTGCTGCCGGGGCTCATCGACACGCACACGCACCTGCTGCTCCAGGGCGATCCCACGGCGGGGTCCTACAACGAGCAGCTGCTGTACCAGTCTACGCCGTACCGCGCGATTCTCGCCGCCAGGAACGCCCGCATCGCACTCGAGCACGGGTTCACCGCCATCCGCGACCTCGAGACCGAAGGTGCGATGTACGTGGACGTGGACGTAAAGCGCGCGGTGGATCGGGGCGAGATTCCCGGACCGCGCATTTTCGCGTCAACTCGTGCCATGGCGCCCACCGGCATGTACCCGATCGTCTCCGACAACTGGGAGCTGGAGCTGCCGCATGGCGTACAGCCGGTGGACGGCGTGGAGGGCGCACGACTGGCCGTGCGCCAGCAGGTGGCTCACGGCGCCGACTGGATCAAGTATTACAGTGATCGCCGCTACTACTTCGGACCCGCCCCGGACTCGGTGCTCCATAGCTGGGTCAACTTCACCGACGACGAGGCGCGCGCCATCGTGGACGAGGCGCACCGGCTGGGTCGGAAGGTGGCGGCCCACGCGATCGGGTCGGACGGAATCGCGGCGGCGCTCCGCGCGGGCGTGAACACGATCGAGCACGGCGATGGCATGACGGACTCCCTGCTCGACGTCCTCGTCGCGAAGGGTGTGTACTGGGTGCCGACGGTGACGGTGGCCTACTACGTCGCGGGGCCGCGGGGCGGCGTGTGGGGACCGATGGTGGAGCACCAACGCCGGGCGTTCACCCGGGGGGTCAAGAAGGGCGTCCGGATCGTGTTAGGAACGGACGTGGGCGGATTCCCCTGGACCGAGCTCAATCAGGCGAAAGAGTTCGAGTACTACGTGCAGTATGGCATGACCCCGATGCAGGCGATCAAGTCGGGGACATCGCTCGCGGCCGAGTTGCTGGGGCAACGGGACCTGGGTGTCGTCGCCGCCGGCGCGTATGCGGACCTGGTCGCGGTGGCGGGGGACCCGTTGAAGGATGTCGGGGAACTGTCGCGCGTCCGATTCGTTATGAGGAGCGGGGTCACTTATCTTTCGCCATAGTGCGGCGCGCGCTCGGGACTAGCCTTGCTCTGTTGTTCGGCGCCGTCGGGGCGGTCGTGGGGCAGTTCGCTCCACCCGGCACCGGCGGCGTCGCGGCGTTGGCGGGCGCCTTGAAGCAGCTCGGCGCGAACAAGCGCGTGTTGATGATCGGCGCTCACCCCGACGACGAGTACTCGGACCTCGTCGCCCTGTTCGCCCGGGGGATGGGCGCCCAGGTGGCCTACCTGTCGCTCTCTCGAGGCGAGGGCGGGCAGAACCTCATCGGTCCGGAGCTCGGCCCCGAGCTCGGCATGATCCGCTCGGAAGAGCTGCTCGCCGCCCGGCGGATCGACGGCGCCCGCCAATTCTTCACGCGCGCCTACGACTTCGGGTATTCCAAGACGCTCGATGAGTCGCTGCGCTTCTGGCCCCGCGACTCCGTCCTCAAGGACGTCCTCGAGGTCGTGCGCCGGTTCCGTCCGCAGATCATCGTGTCCGTGTTCTCCGGGACGCCGCGGGACGGCCACGGCCAGCATCAGGTGGCCGGCCTCGTCGCGCGCCAGGCGTTCGAAGCGCTGCGCGACTCGAGCTGGGGGCCGGTGAAGCTGTACCGCTCCCTCTACTTCGATACCGCGAGCGCCACCCTGCGGCTCGACGCGGGAGTGCTCGACCCCGTGGAGGGTCGGTCCTACCACCAGATCGCCATGGCGGGCCGCAGCCGGCACCGCTCGCAGGACGAGGGGCAGCTCGAGCAACCGGGGCCGCGGATCGCCCGGCTCGCGTTTGTCGAGTGGCGGGACGCGGGACGGGGGACGAAGGATGGGGACGGTCTGTTCGCCGGGGTCGATACGCTGCTTTCCGGCAGGTCACGCTACGCGGCGCTGATCGACTCTGCGCGCGTTCGACTCAACCCGCTCCGTCCGGGTGGGATTGCTCCGCTCCTGGCGCGCGCGCTGCGCGAGCTCGGTGACGCGGATTCGAGCCAGCGGGCGCTGCTCAGCGAAGCGCTCATGGGCGCGGCCGGCGTTGCGATCGACGGGTTCGCCGATGACGGCATCGTCGTCCCCGGGGAGCGGGTGCAGGTGGAGGCCGGCGTGTGGAACGCGGGTGACAGCGCGGTCACCCTCACCGCCGTCGACGTCGCGGCGCCGGCTGCATGGAAGGTCGAGCGACTCGACCCGGCCGCGTCACCGTTCGCTCCCGGCACGCTCGCCAGCCGCCACTTCGCGGTCACCGTCGCCGCCGATGCGCCTCGCTCGCAACCGTATTTTCTGCGGCGGCCGCTCGTCGGCGCGTTGTACGACTGGAGTGGAGTGCCGGGCGAATGGCGCGGGCTCCCGTTCGAGCCGGGACCGCTGCAAGTGATCGTGCGACTCACCGTCGCGGGGGAGCCGCTCGTGCTCACCCGGGAGGTGGTGTACCGCTACCGGGACCAGAGCATCGGCGAGGTACGCCGGCCGCTCTTCGTGACCCGGCCCTTCGACCTCGCCGTCACCCCCGACTTGGTCGTCTGGCCGATCGATGGTGCGGCTGGAGGCCCCCGACATTTCACGATCACCGTGACGAACCGCGCACGCGGGCCCGCGACGGCGCAGGTGGTGTCCACGCCACCGCGCGGTTGGTCCACGCTGTCGCCCGAGAGCCTGTCGTTCCAGCGCGAGGACGAGTCGAAGAGCCTGACGGTCACGCTGGCTCCGCCGGCAGTCGTGCGACCCGGTGTCTACCAGCTCAAGGCTGCCGCACTCGCGGGCGGTCAGCGGAGCGAGGGCGCGCTCGCGCTGATCGAATATCCGCACATCCGGCCGCGGGCGGCCGTCCACGCCTCGACCGCCGAGCTCCGCGCGGCGCGCATTTCGCTGCCCGCGCTGGCACGCGTGGGCTACGTGCGCGGCGCGTCCGATCGGGTCCCGGAGGCGCTGCAGGCGGTGGGCGTCCCGATCGAGCTGCTCGGTCCCGATACGCTCGCCCGCGGAGATCTGTCCCGGTACGACGCGATCGTGATCGGCAGCCGCGCGTACGAGACCGAGCCCGCCCTCGTCGCCAACAACGGGCGGCTCCTGGACTACGTCCGCGCGGGCGGCCTCCTGATCGTCCAGTACCAGCAATACCCGTTTGTGAACGGCGGCTTTGCGCCGTACCGCCTCTCGATCGCGCGCCCGCACGACCGCGTGACCGACGAGACCGCGGCGGTGACGGTGCTCGACTCCGCGAGCGGCGCGTTCCACGTCCCGAACGACATCGGGCCCGACGATTGGCGGGGCTGGGTGCAGGAGCGCGGCCTGTATTTCGCGCACGATTGGGATCCCGCCTACACGCCCCTCGTCGAGATGCACGATCCCGGCGAGCCGCCTCTCCAGGGCGGGCTCCTCGAGGCTGCGCTCGGCAAGGGCACGTACGTGTACACCGGGCTGAGCTTCTTCCGGCAGCTGCCGGCGGGTGTCCCCGGTGCGTATCGGCTCTTTGCGAATCTGCTGGCGCTCGCCAAGAAATAGAATGCGGATTGCGGATTTCGGATTGCGGATTGCACCGTCCGGGCGTCGAATCCGGCGGCCGGCACCACCTATCGGACCTTCCCCGGCTAGTCCGCAATCCGCAATCCACAATCCGCAATGGCTAGTCGGTGCAGCGTTGCTCGTCTCACTGTCGATCGCTTGCCAGGGCGACGGTCGCACGCCTCTCGTGATTTACAGTCCGCACGGCCGCGATCTCCTTACCCTGCTCGAGCGGCGCTTCGAGCAGCTCCACCCCGACGTCGATGTGCGTTGGCTCGACATGGGCTCGCAGGAGGTGTACGACCGGCTGCGCTCGGAGCGCGCCAACCCGCAAGCGGATGTGTGGTTCGGCGGCCCCGCGACGATCTTCGCGCGCGGCGCGCGCGACTCGTTGCTCGAGGCGTTCCGGCCGAGCTGGGCCGAGGCCATCGAGCCGCACGGTCGCGGGCCCGGCGACCGATACTTCGCCGCCTACGAAACGCCCGCGGTGATCGTGTACGCGGAGCGAGCGGTGACGCCGGACCACGTCCCCCGGGATTGGGACGACCTGCTCGATCCGCGGTGGAAGGGGAAGATTCTGATCCGCGACCCGCTCGCGTCCGGCACGATGCGGGCCGTCTGGGGCATGATCATCGAGCGCGGTTTCAAGCAGGCGCACGACACGGCCGCCGGGTTCCAGTGGCTGCGGCGGCTCGACGCGCAGACCAAGGAATACGTGTTGAACGGTCCGCTCCTCGACCAGAAGATCGTGCGCCAGGAAGGGTTGGTGACGATCTGGGACCTGCCGGACATTCTGCTCAGCCGGCGCGACGGGCTGCCGCTCGGCTACGTGTTCCCGAAGAGCGGCACGCCGGTGATCGAGGACGCGATCGGCGTGGTGCGGAACGCGCGCCACCGCGCCCAGGCGCAGGCGTTCGTCGAGTACGTGGGCAGCGTCGCGGCGCAGCTGGCGGCCACCCGCGATGCCTACCGCTTGCCGGCGCGGCTCGATCTCCCCGTGGACTCGCTGCCGGCGTGGGCGCGCGAGGTCAGGCGCGTGATGAAAGTCGCCGACGTGGACTGGGACCTGCTCGCCGAGCGTGGCGCGGACTGGATGCGCTACTGGGATCAGACCGTGCGGAACCACGGGCGATGAGCGCGTTCCTCACCCTGGATGGCGTGCGCAAGCAGTGGTCGCACACCGTAGCCGTCGGACCGCTCGCGCTCGAGATGCCGCGCGGCGAGATCCTCGTCCTGCTCGGCCCCTCGGGGAGCGGCAAGACCACGGTGCTGCGCCTCCTGGGAGGGTTCGAAGCGCCCGACACCGGTCGGATCGTTCTCGCAGGCGCGGACGTCACGGCGGTGCCACCGGCGCGGCGACGCTGCGGGATGGTGTTCCAGCACTACGCGTTGTTCCCACACCTCGATGTCGGTGAGAACGTCGCGTTCGGGCTCACGGGACGGCGGACGAACGACCCTAAGGTGGCGGAGGTGCTCGCGCTCGTGGGGCTCGAGGGGTTCGAGCGGCGGCGCGTGCAGGAGCTCTCGGGGGGGCAGCAGCAGCGCGTGGCGTTGGCGCGGGCGCTCGCCCCCGAGCCGCGGGTGCTGCTCTTGGACGAGCCGCTCTCGAACCTGGACCCAAGCTTGCGCGAGCGCACGCGGCGCGAGCTGCGGGCGCTCATCAAACGGGTCGGGATCACGACCATCTTCGTCACACACGAGCAGGAGGAGGCGTTCGATCTGGGCGACCGGGTGGCGGTGCTCCAGGCCGGGCGGCTCGAGCAGCTCGCCACGGCGGACGAGCTGTACGAGCACCCGGCGAGCCTGTTCGTCGCGACATTCGTGGGCCGGGCCAACGTGCTCCGGGGAAAGACGGCCCAGGTCTTCGGTGCGGGCCCCGGTCAGGTGCTCGTCGTCCGGCCCGAGCGGCTCACGCTGGCGGATGCCGGGGTGCCGGGCGTCGTGCGGGAGCGGCGTTACACGGGCGCCGCGGCCTTCTATCTGGTTGAGACGGAGCCGGGCGATCGGCTCGAGGTTCTGGCCCGGCCGGA
>WNGA01004306.1_pt1 | contig 42093 bp, 41 predicted proteins | sample 5400061 | NCBI WGS metagenome assembly WNGA01 (sample SAMN13153366, study PRJNA577476) | soil metagenome | isolation source: 100 cm soil or saprolite under grassland replicate 2 | place: USA:California | collected 2016-06-15 | reverse complement strand
TCGGCTGCGTCGGGTTCCGGATGTGAGCCGACAGGCCGTTGCGCGCGTTTACGCTCAACTCGTTCTCGTTGGCGACGTCCCATCTTCCGAGGAGCTTAACGGCGGCGACCCGCAGAACCGTGCCGGGAAATGTGGCACGCGGTTAGCGTGTGGTCAGCGTGTGGTCAGCGTGCGGTCAAGGTGCGTTGCCGAATGATTGTGTTTTGGCTGAATCATTTGCAATCATCCAGGGCGGCCGCGACCGCCGCCTTGAAGCTGCCGAACCGTCGGCGGATCGTGCGCTCTGAAGGCATCAGGCCTGCCGCCACCCATGACCGGCTCGTCGGCTCTCCCCCGTACTCGAGGATGAATTGGCGAACCGCCTCTAGGGCCCCTTCCTCAGGAAATTTCAGATCGTGCGCTAGGAGTCGAAGCCGCTTCCCTCTGAACTCGCCGGGGTTCGAGTTGTGTATGTCCGGGTCCACCAACTGTCCCTCTCAGGACATCGCGCACATCGCGCACGCCTGTGGCAAGACATTGTGCACCGGCGACCATCGGCCGCCGAGTGGCTGGTGATTCCAATCCAGGTCGAGGGTTAGAGCGCGCAGAAGGTCTCTTTCGTTCGCTCCAGGTCACGCAGCACAGCGGCTACGTGCTTAGCGGCGGCTCAGCCCCACAAACCCGTGCTTGTCAGGTCTTGCCTCCTGTAGCCGAGACTGAGCCGGGACCTCGTCAGGTGGGAGCCCGGACGCCCCCTCCATTCGGCCCGTGAAGTTGAAGAACGATATCTGTGCTGTCGCTTGCCAGATCCCGCGATCGTCCCAGCCGGCCGCCTTAAGGGCTGCAGTATCCGCGTCGTCGATCAAAGCGGGGTTGTCGGTGAGCTTGGTCGCGTAGGACAACAGCGCCCTGGTCTTCGCGTCGAGGTCGTAGAGCGGCCACTCGGTTGCGAACTCCGCGCTTAGGTGCTCATTCTGGGTGAGCCGGCGCACGGCCGTTGTGTGCAGCCCGAGTCAAGGTGCGCCACCGATCTTGGCGTTGACTACCGTGGCGACCATCTCGCGCTGGAGCCGACTGAGCGACGAGGAGCTCGCCAGGTGGACTCGGTTATATAGGAGGCCGACCAGGGCTGTCACCCAGAGGTCGGGCATCAGGACCTGCGCGATGCCGGGCACATAGCCGTACGACGACCTGCCGGCGAACCTGAGCAGCACCCCGCGCAACCCGCCGGCGTCCGACGGCACGATCCTGATACGAGCCATGACTACTACCTCCCACGCAATGACACCGGGCCCGTGACCGACTTTAATGTTAACCTAACTAACATCAACAGTCGAACCCATCGCCGGCCCTACCACATGCTTGCCCGAGCTGTGGCCTCCGCGGCGACCGCAGAGCGGATCCTGGACGCCACCGTCGACGTCTTCTGGGAATTGCCCACGGACCAGATCTCCATGGACGAGGTCGCGCGTCGAGCGGGAGTTACGGTGCAGACGGTGATCCGGCGTTTCGGCGGGCGTGACGGCCTCCTCGCCGCCGCCGCAGAGCGCGACGGCGACAAGGTCCGGCGGCAACGCGGACGGGCGCCAGTCGGAGACGTGGACGGTGCCGTGCAGGTGCTGGCTGAGCACTACGAGGCATACGGTGACCGGGTACTCAAGATGCTGGCCGAGGAGGAGCGCGTTCCCGGGTTGCGCGGCATAGCCGATCGCGGACGCGCCATGCACCGCGAGTGGTGCGCCGAGGTCTTCGCGACCTGGCTCTCGAGCCTCAAGGAACTCGACCGAAGGCGCCGGTTGGCGCAACTGGTCGCGGTGTGCGACGTCTACACCTGGAAACTGCTCCGGCGCCAGGCGGGCCTCAGTCGGCAGCAGACCGAGCTGGCGCTGGTGGAGATCCTCAAACCATTGCTGGAGGAAGCCTGATGTCTCGCATCCTCGCCTATACCTCGCCAGCGAAAGGTCACCTGTTCCCGATCACGCCGATCCTCGACGAGCTCCGGCGGCGCGGCCATCAGGTCTCGGTGCGCACTCTGGCATCCGAGGGCCCGCTGATGGAAAGCCGCGGCTTCAGCGTGGGGTCCATCGATGCCGCGATCGAGAAGATCGAGCACGTCGACTGGCGAGCTCGCAACCCGCGGGAAGGCCTGGCCGCGGCCGCCGGCATCTTCGTGGCGCGCGCCGAATACGACGCGCCGGACCTGCGGCAAGCGATCGTTGACGAGAGGCCTGACGCGCTCCTTGTCGACATCAACTGCTGGGGCGCGCTCGCTGCGGCCGAGGCTTGGGGCGGCCGCTGGGCGAGCTTCTGCCCGTATCCGCTGGTGCTGAGCTCACGCGACGCGCCGCCCTTCGGACCTGGTCTGCCACCCGCACGCGGGCCGCTCGGCCGCCTGCGCGACCGCCTCCTCCGCCCGCTCGTGATGGGGACCATCGAGAGGTCAATGCTGCCGGCACTGAACCGCGTGCGCAGTCACCTCGGGCTCTCGCCGTACGCAAATGTGGATCAGCTGTTCCTCCAGCCGCCCCTGCTGATCTACATGACAGCCGAGCCTTTCGAATACCACCGCCGCGACTGGCCGCACTCGATTGTGATGGTCGGCCCGTGCGAGTGGGATCCCCCGTCGGAGCCCCCGCCATGGCTGGGGGAGATCACGAAGCCGATCGTGCTCGTCACGACCTCATCCGAGTTCCAGGACGACGGCCGGCTGGTGCAGGCCGCCCTGGATGCCCTTGCGGACGAGGCCGTCGCCGTCGTCGCCACCGTCCCAGCAGGCGACCCGGCGGACTATCGCATTCCCGGAAATGCAAGGGTGGAGCGGTTCGTCCCGCACGCTCCGCTGCTCGATCGCGCCATCTGCGCGGTAACGCATGGAGGCATGGGCGCCACCCAGAAGGCTTTGGCGAGAGGCGTGCCGGTCTGCGCCGTGCCATTCGGGCGTGATCAGCTTGAGGTCGCCCGCCGGGTGGAGATCGCCGGCGCTGGCACGCGCCTGCCCGCTTCGCGCCTGCGTCCTGATCGGCTGCGAAGCAAGGTCCGGGAAGCTCTGACCAAGGCTGCAGGTGCGCGTCGGGTGGCGCAGTCGTTCGCAGCCGCCGGCGGAGCGGTGGCGGCGGCGCAGGCGTTCGAGTCGCGATTGTTCAGCTCCACACCGACGCCGCGAAGCACGGCTTCAGGCTAGAGCGTCTTATGCGCAGCGGCCGGGCTCCGAATACGTGAGGGGTGTTCGCATTGTGGGAACTCGGGTCCACCAACCTCGGGTCCACACTCTCGGGTCGACCACTCAGTCCCAGCGGTTAATTCGGCGTCGAGGGGGAGGATCCGAGCAGCTGCTCCTGCATGGTTCGGGCCAGCCAGGTCTGGAACCGGCTCGGCTTCCATCCTCTCCCGTGCACAAGCAGGTGGTACATGCCGGGGTCGTTCAATACCCAGACGATGTCAGCAGCGGTTTCTGAATCTAGCCCTTCGCGTAGGTTCCCCCGGCTCTGGACGCCATGTACGACATTTGCGGCGCCCTGCCTGCGCTGACTCTGATGCGCCTCCCACACGCGACTCACATCGGCATCTGTTTTAGCGGCGACCCGCACGGCTTCATAGATCCGCCCCAGCCGACCTCCGATCTCTGTCACCAGTTCGGCGTACAGCGCGAGATATCGATGCGCATCCGTCGCCTGATGGACGACTCTGGCTCGCTGCGTATCGGGCAGCGCCGCCGGCTCGTCGTTTCCGACGATGGCGATATCAAAGGCTGTCTTCAGTAGCAGCGGCTTGCCACCGACGGACGTGAAGACGGTGGCGCGGCTGACACCGGCGGCCACCGCGATGTCGTCAATCGACGTCGCGATGTAGCCCCGCTCGGCGAAGAGATGAGCGGCGGATTCGATCACTGCCCGTCGCGTCGATCGAGCCTGGGCTTCTCGGAGTGCCGACCGATAGGACCTCTTGACTTGTGCCACGCCTTTGGTTAGATTATGAGTCAAACGATTCGACTGTCAATGTTGGGAATGCTTGTGGGCGCCCAGCCCAACCATCCACTCGAACTGCACCGAATGAAGTATCTGGCGGAGCAGGAATTGAAGGCTAGCCGGCTTGGCTGGACAATCATCCGCGCCACGTCGTTCATGGAGCTCTGGGCGCGACTAATCGGCGCCCCGGTTCTGAGGGCAGGAAAGACGACGATCTTCGGCCGCGGCGAAAATCCGATCAACTTTGTCTCGGTTCGCGACGTGGCCCGATTCGTCGAGCTCGCCGTGATCGATCCCAAGCTCCGGGGAGCCGTCATTGAAGTTGGAGGGCCTCAGAACCTCACGGCCAACCAGGTCGCCCGGATGTTCGGCGCGCTGGCCGGCTGCGACGTCTCGCTGCGCCACGTTCCCGTGCCCGCAATGCGGCTGGCGTCGGTGCTGTTGCGACCCTTGAAGCCAGCTCTCGCGCGTCAGATTCGGGCAGGCGTCGTGATGGACACAACTGAAATGCGCTTCGACGTCGCGGCTATCCAGTCGCGCTTCCCGGCGATTCCGCTCACGAGCTTTGCCGAAATGGCGCGACGCGACCTTGCACGCGAGAAGATCTCACGGTCGAGCGCCACTCCTTCACTGGACACACCTCGGTGAGGGCACCGTCCCGGTGGCCGATCAGCGCGCATGATGCTTCGAAAAACGTCGGCATCAACTGTTAGTTCCGCCACCAGCAAGTCACGCTGCGATTAGGGTCGATCAACCTCGCTGTGGCCTGGGGTCGGCGAATCTCAAGCCACGCCTCGACCGCGGAAAACGCGGAGGGTGTTCGCATTGTAGGAACTCGGGTCCACCAACCGAAGGCCGGGACCTTAGGGCCCAGGGTCGCCGGTTACGCGGCGAACCCTGGGCCCATGTTTTACGCGCTCGACCGGCCGCCCGGACCGTTCTCGATGCCGGTAACCTTGAAGTTGCCGTCCATCTTCACGGTGACGTGCGAGCCGTCGCTCTTCACCATATGCGCCTCGTAGGTTGCCCCTTCGGCATCCGTCTCCACACGCTCGATGGTCGCGCCGGGCACGGCGGCCAGTGCGGCTGCCTTGGCCTTGTCCGCCGTCGTTCCGGTGAGCAGCTTTTCGACGACTCCGTTGGCCCCGACGTGGCCACCCTTGGTCGGGTCAAAGGCTGCGGCTGAGGGCGTCTGGCCGGCCGCCGCCGAGTTTGTCGGCGATGGCGTGGGCGAGGCGGCGCCGGCGACGATGGCAGCGCTGATCAGCGCGCCGCCCATGATTCCAGCCGCCGCCAGAGTGAGGGCGGCACGCCGCCCGAACCTGCGGGGTTTGACTTCGGACCCCGCGCTCAAGTTGTCGGATTCCATTTCGATAACTCCTTTTGGGGATTGGTTACGGCCGTGCCCCGAAGCATCGCCGGCCAGCCTGAGAGCGTCCTTATAACGGGCTGAGCACTCGATGGGACTCGGCGGGACAACACCGACAGCGGGCCGTCAAACGTGCGGTATCAGACGACGGCTAGCAACCTCTTCACTGCCTCAGGAAGCCCCCAACACGTTGCGCAGCGTCGCGGCGAATTCACGCGGGCGCCTCATGTAGCCTCCATGATCACCCGGAAACACAACTGCCGGCGCGCCGAGGCGCTCGGCCAGCGCCAGCCCGCCCTGATGAGCAAGGTTTCCTTTCGAGTCCTCTCCGACCGCCGCGACAACACGAGTCGAGCCCGCTTTGAGCGCGGCGATGTCGGGTTGGTGAGTGGCGACAGCCACCGCGTAGTGCGCGAGGAAGAAGTCCAGGTTCCGCTGCATTTGAGCCATCGCTTCCGCCATTTCACGGGTTGGTTCAGGCTGCGGTTCAGACCTCGCCGGCTCCCGCCCGGCTTCACCCTCGAGCCCCGAAGCAACCATGAACTTCTGCATGGCCGGACCGATGCCAGAGCTCAGGTAGGTGTCGTGAACGTCCTGGATGGCAGCCTGGTGACGTCGACTATCAGGCAGCAGCGCGACGGCCGTCGGCTCGTGCGCGACGAGCACCTGCACCTGCCGGGGATGGCGGGCCGCAAGGTCGAGCCCTATCAGTGCGCCGCTGCTGGTACCGAGGACGAAAGCCGATTCGCTGCCGACGGTCGCCAGCAGGCGGTGGGCGTCGTCGGCAAAGGTCTCGACGATGCGCCGGTCATCGACCGGTTCGTCCAGGCGGCTGCGCGAAATGCCTCGCGGGTCATAGCTCACGACCGTGAACTGCTCGGTGAGATGCTCGGCGATGCCTTGGAACGCGTTGGCATCCGTGGGCCCGCCGGGGATCATGAGCAGCACGGGACCTGATCCACGGACCTCGTAATAGAGGCTTGCGCCAGGCACTTTCAAACTGTCGATCCTGGGTGACTTCACCTCATGACCGACAATAAGGCGTTCATGAGCGAAGAACGAGGACGTGTCGAGGCGATCTACCTCGCCGCTGAGCACGGCGCGATGCCGCATGAGGTGACAGCCGCCGTGGCACATCCCGGACGGGGTCTCGAAGGTGACCGTAATTTCGACGACCCTGGCTCGTGCGACATCACGTTGGTCGAAGCCGAGGCGTTCGACCCTCTTAATGCGCGCGATGGATTCGAGCTGCAGCCGGCTCAGTCACGACGGCAGGTGCTTGTTCGCGGCGTGGACCTGGGGGACTTCGTCGGTCGCCGTTTTCAAATCGGCGACATCGAATGCGAGGGCGAAGAGCGGTGTGAGCCGTGCAATCACCTCGCCGGACTGATCGGATCGCAGGCTGTTCTGAAGGGCCTGCTTCACACCGGGCTGCGGGCGAGCATCCGCGCCGGCGGCACGATTCACAAGGGCGACCTGGTCCAGCTGTCGATGGGAGCGGTCGAGCCCCAGACCACCTAATCCAAATTTCGATTCACGGGCTAAGGGGGTCGTCGAGGAGGAGGCGCGCCCACGTTTCGGCCAGCCACTCCTCCAGCTTGTCGCCGCTCCAGCCTCGCCCGCGAACCAGGAGGGAGTAGAACTCGGGCGCGTTCATGGCCCAGACGACATCCGCCGCTACTTCAGGGGCGAGACCACGCCGCAGTCCCCCTGCGACGGCCAGGTGATCCACGAACAGCCGCATGTTTCCAGCGTGTCGCTCATTCAGCTCCTGAGCAAGGGACATTAGCTCGGCGTCGCCAGGCGCCGCCTCGGTGACGATCCTCCAGATCGGTGCCAGGCGTTCCTGCACCTGGCATATGAGTCGAGCGAACATCCGCAGCCGTCGGCGCTGGTCCGGCTCGGCTCTGACCTCCTTGACTACGTCCCTTTCCAGGGCGGGAATCGCCTCATCGGTTCCAGAGAGTGCGGTCTCCACGAGTTGTCGGACGAGGGCGGCCTTCTGTCCAACCGACAGGTAAATCGTCTCCACCGAGACATCTGCCGCCTCGGCGATCGCGGTCATCGTAGTGGCGGCATAACCTCGCTCCACGAACAAGGCTCGCGCAGCCTGAAGGATCCTTCGACGCGTGAGTCCCGCCGCAGCCCGGCGGCCAGTGGCGTCATAGGCGCGCTTTGGCGCCACCTTGACCGGATGTCTCACACGTGATAGGGTTCGCGACATTGGCTGGTACGCCATTCTAGCGAATATAGGAGAGCCAACATTGCGGCTGGGGCACATCGGTTTGGCGGCGAAGGATCCAAGGGGGCTTGCGGACTTCTATGCAGGTTTTCTCGGACTGAAGAAGGTCGCGGAGGCTATTACCGACGAGTCCGGGCAGATGGTGTTGATGAGTGGCAGATCTGGGGGCGAACCCGAGCTGCAGCTCATGTCAAACCCGCAAGGCCGGCACATGGCTTTTCAGGTCGACAGCCTCGCCGAGCTGCGCAGGCTTTACGCGGTCGCCAAGGAGCGCCAGACCCGGATCATGTTCAGCGTCGACCACGGGCCGACGCTGAGCTTCTACTTCACGGACCCGGAAGGAAACGCCTGCGAGCTGTTCTGGGTGACGGGCCGGCGGACTGCCGGCGGCAACCGTCCGATCGACCTGGCCATGTCGGAAGAAGAGCTCCTCGGCCTCATCAACCGCTGATCTCATTCAAGCCGGCGGCTTTGACCGGTGGAGATGCAGAAAGCTGACGCGCCGACTGAGGGCTCGCCAGGCTGGCGAAGAACCAGGCGAGCACCGCCCCGGCCACCATCAGAGGCAGGTGGAAGCCGTACTCAACCAGAACCAGTCGGGCCCAATCGCCGCTGGTCATGCGATGCAGGTTGTCGTGCGGCCACCAGTTGACGAGGAGAAAGGCCACCGCAAGGTAGGCGGCGGTGGTCAGGCGTGGTGAGCGACCCAGCCGGCCCAGCAGCCCACGACCAAAGATCAGGAAGGCGACGCCCAGGCCGAACGAGACGGACTCCACGAAGGCGAGCAATATGAAGAAGGGGAACAGGGCGCTCGGTGGCTGAGGTGCCGTGGGCGGGACCGGCCACAGCGGAGTGAGCACGAAAGCCACGGAGCCGACGACCACCGTCACAATCGACCACTTGAGCCAGGGTTTCACTCTTATGCCTCCTCTGGTCACGACCGTTCCGATACAATCGTGAATGGACTATTTCATGAAATGTAGCTTCTGTCAATAATCAAATGTCAAGTCGCCAATACCGGATGCAGAAGCGTGCGCACGCCCTCGAGGAGACGCGCCGGCAGATCGTCTGGGCCACCATGCAGCTCCACGCCGAAAAGGGGGTGGCCACCACCTCGCAGGCGGACATCGCCAGCCGGGCCGGCGTCTCGCCGGCCACGGTCTACCGTCACTTCCCGACTTTGGGTTCCCTGGTCCGCGCCTGCGGCAAGGAGGTCTGGATGGCGGTCAACCCACCACGCCCTGAGGACGCCGGCCGCCTGTATGCGGGGCTCGACACCACGCTGGAGCGCATGCAGCGGTTCGTCGAGGAGATTTCAGACTTCTATTCGCGAGCCCTGGTGGCACTGGACAGTGCCCGCCAGGAGCGCAGCCGGGTTCCCGAGCTGGATGAGGATCTGCGCTGGGTCGAGGCCGGCCTGGGGGCGCTCGCTCGGGAGGCGCTTGCCCGGGAGGGGATGGTGGAGTCGAAGGTCGGGCTCATGCTCGCGCTAACAGACTTCGGCGTCTGGAAATCGCTTCGCGACCATGGCATTTCTGAAGACGAGGCGCCGAAGATCCTGGCCACGCTCCTTCAGTGCATGGTGCTTGGACAGGAATGACGCCGGCGCCAGTCGCATCGATGCTCGCGCTTGCTGTGGCACTTTGCTCCGGATGTGGCTCAACTCCGATGACGCGGACCTCGCCCACGCCGCCGGGACCAGCGGCCAGCGCCTACTGCTTGACCTCCAGCGATCGCCCGCGAGCAGTTCAGTTCGACGACATCAATGGCCAGCTCGTCGGCTCGGGCGACATTGGTCTGGTGCTTACGAACGGCAGCTCCAACGCTCCGTGTATCTGGAGCGGCCTCCTACCCTCCCTGCTCTCGACGCCCCGCTACCTCGTCCTTCTTTACTTCTATGGCAGCGACAAAGACGTCGCTGCCGCTGGCGCGTTCATGCTGAAGCAGGGGGTCAGGCGAGTCCTTCTGCTTGGGGAGTCAATCGGCGGAGCGAGAACCCTGGTCGCGGCCTCGCACATCCAGCCGCCTCCAGGCGCGGCTGTCAGCTTCTCCGGAGAGTCGAGCCCCGACGAAGTGGGCAGCCTGCAGATACCGACCCTGATCTTCGCATCAGAGGATGACCGCTATTTCCCAGGAAAGACCGCCAGGCAGGTAGCGGCTGCGATCCCCGCGGCGGACAAGGCGCTGCGGGTCTATCCGGGCCAGGCCCACAGCCTCGACATCCTCACCGGCCCGAACGGCGCTCAGGCCCTGGCCGTGCTGCTCGACTTTCTGGCCCGGCATTAGGGCGGCGGTCAGACCGGGACCCCCTCGGAGGCGGCGCAGCGCAGGATCGCCTCAGCTGACTGGTCGATGTCGGCCTCGCTTGTGGACCAGTTGCTGACCGAGATCCGCATCGCGCCGACGCCGTGCCACGTCGTACCTCCAAGCCAGCACGTTCCGTCTCGCTGCACGGCATCTATCACAGCTTGCGTGCGCTTGTCGGCAGACGGCCCGTCATCGGCGGCCGCGGCGAAGCGCACGAGGACCTGGTTGAGGACGACGTCGTTGAGGATCGAGGCACCGGATGCAGCGCTCAGGCGGTCCGCCATCCGCCGCGCCTGCGCGCAACAACGCTCAACGAGGGCAGCGACACCTGACCGGCCGAGGGTCCGAAGAGCGGTGTAAACGGATAAGCCACGCGCCTGGCGCGATGACTCGGGGACGTAGTCGTAGGCGTTGTAGGCTTCGGCGCCACGAACAAGGTAGGCGGCCGTCACCGCCATCGCCGCTCGGTGGGCCTCGGGGTCGCGGACGAAGACCAGCCCGCAGTCATATGGGACGTTCAACCATTTGTGGGCGTCGGTCGCCCACGACTGCGCACCAGTGTGGCCGTCGAGGTAGTGGCTGATTGTCGGTGAAGCCGCAGCCCACAGCCCGAAAGCGCCATCGACATGAAGCCAAGCACCTATCTCGTTCGTTGCGTCGGCGATCTCGCGGAGGGGGTCGAAGGCGCCGCTGTTCACGTTCCCGGACTGGGCACAGACGATGGTTGGGCCACTGATCCCGCTCAAGGCTCGGCGGAGCTCGTCGGGCCGCATCCGTCCCTGAGCGTCGGCCGCCACTCGAGTGACGCGATCGCCGCCGAGACCAAGCATCCGAAGAGCAACGAAGATGGTGGTGTGAGCCTCGGCGCCGACGACGACCGTCACTGGTGGAGCGCCGAAGAGTCCATCGGCCTCGACGTCAACCCCGGCCTGCCCGAGGACTGCATGCCGGGCGGCAGCCAGCGCGGTGAAGTTCGCCATGGTCCCGCCCGTCACAAAGCCAAAGCTCACGCCCGCCGGGAGGCCGAACAGATCGCGCAACCAGCCGCCGGCGACCTCCTCGACGACCGACGCTGCCGGGGAGGCGGGATAGTTGCCCGCGTTCTGGTCCCAGGCCGCAGCAAGCCAGGCGGTGGCAACGGTGACGGGCAGGCTCCCGCCGATTACGAATCCAAAATAGCGTGGCCCGGCGGTGGCGACGAGGCCGGGGTCGACGCCCCTCGCGAGCTCCTCGATCACGGAGACGGGATCCTCGCCTTGGTCAGCAAGCTCCCGGCCCAGCGCCTTGCGCAGAAGCTCGGGTGCGATCGGCCTTCCGACTGGACGCTCAGGGAGCTCGGCCAGGTACTCGACTGCTAGCTCTGCCGCCCGCCGCAGGAGTTCAGGATCCGCTCGTGGTTCGCGCATCGCCTGTGTGAACGGCATCCTATATCCGGCCGGCGGCCTTCAGGACGCGTAGGGCGTTGAGCGTCAGCATCTGGTTTGGTCCGGCGCGGCCCCAGTCAACCAAGTCCCCGTTCACTCTCTCGCTCCCCTGCTTGAGCCAGTACCGATAGCCTGCTGGCTCCCAGGTCCCGTCGGCGCGACGCACCGACTCGAGCAGGTCGAGTGCTTCGGCACATCGCGGATCGGCGAGCGGCCCGCGCCGTGACAACACCAACAGGCCCTGCAGGATGTCGTAGTGCCAGTAGGGCGGGTAGTGCAGCTTGGTCCATTCGCGATCAGCGACTCGACCTGTTCGCTCAGAGCGGAACATGTGATGGCGCAGGAAGAGTTCGGCCGCCCGTTCGGCCGCGGCCCCGGCCGCCTCGTCGCCGGTAGAGAGATGGAACTCGAGCAGGCCCCACAGGGTCGCAAGGCTCTCGTGGAACGATGAGTGCCGGGCCTTCGGGCGGCGGTCGCAGTTCCAACCGCCGTCGGGCCACTGCGCGCCAAGGACGACATCCCTCAGATAGATGACGCGCGGGTCGCGCGCCAGGCCGAGCCGAGTGCAGACGGCCAGCGCGTTCCCCTCCATCGAGGCATGCCGCCGTTCCAGGCCGTCGATCACAGTGGGCAGGCGCGGCGCGGCGATCCAGCCGAGCACCTACTCGACTGCGGCCTGGACCTCCGGTCCAGTGCCCATGCCGAGCTCCACCAGTGAGACAAGACGCCAGTAAGCACCTCGCCACTTGTTGCCGTACGGATGGCCTCTTTGCGGGACCAGGAGCGCCTGCACCCACGGGCTGCGCAGCGGAGCATCTCGGTCGAAAGAATCGCCGAGCAACTCAGAGCGGGCGAGGTTGCGCACTGCAGGGTCGCTCGACGCAAGCAGCCATTCGAGGCCGCGGTCCATCGCGCGATGATAAGAGCCCGAGCTGTGGCGACTCCGACCTGGGGGGGAAACGAAATGGACGAGAAGAACCTCGACATCTATGGCAACAAGCCGATCCCGTGGTCCCGCGCGCTGAACCAGCTCGAGGCCCAGACCCGGGAAGTGGGCAGAACCTGCTGGCTGGCGACGACGAGTCCCCAGGGTAAGCCGCACGTGGCTGCCGTCGGCGCCCTGTGGGTCGATGGCGTCACCCCTTCCGCTGCCGTCGGCGTCGCCACCGCTGAGCCACACGGCGCGACCCGGTGGCGCTTCACGTCGAGCTGAAGGGCATGCTGTGGGCTCTAATCTCGCTGCAGTGGCTGCACATCCTCGCATCTTCTGGTTCGGTTCCGCGATGGCCGGCCACATCGTTGCGTTCCCCGCATTCCGCAAGTTCCCACCTGAGACCCGGCGCGCGATCATCGAGGCCTACGCGGCCAGGTACGGCCGATTGGTCGGCGCCGCCGCCGGCCTGACCATCCTTCTCGGGATCCTCCGCGGTCTGGCCGGCGGCGTGCTGAACGTGCTGACCTCGCCTTACGGCCTGACCTGGTTGGCCGCCATCGTCCTGGCGGTCGCGATCGCGGCGTTCGAAGGGGCGCGCCTCAGCCCGACCGTGGGCAAGCTGATCGCCGCCGGCGGAGCCGAGGAGATCGCAGCGCTCGACGAACGCCTGGCAAACTACGGCAGGATCGAGCTCGGCGGATTTCTCGTTCTCTTCACCTTGATGATCGCGATGCGCTTCGGCTACTGATCAACGTATGTCTGACAGCGACGAGTCTGAATAGGCGGCGGCCACGCTTTTGGGAACGACCATTCGCCACGCGTCCAACACGAGCTCGCGCATCTCCCTTTCGTCGATCGCCGCCATCCTCACAAGAACCCAGTGGTAACGAAGGTCGGATCGGTCCGGCTGCATGAACTTGTTCGGCGATCCACCGATCAGCCAATCGCGCTGTTCCTTCGGGAAGCCGAAACCCATCACGGTTTCGTCGCGTGAAAAAGACACGTACACGATGCGCCCGACGCGGAACTTGACGCGGCCCCCCACGAGCGCCTCCGTTGTGCGCGGCAGCGTCATCGCAAACCGCCGTACCTCGTCGACCGTCACCATCTCGTAGGCCTGTCAACATAGGCCGGATGGCGCACGCGGTCGTCGAGCAGCTTCGGTTCACGCGGGGCGAGTGGCGACGCGGACTTACGGGGGTGACCGAACGGGACGGCGCCGAACACTGCGGCCAGATGAACTCGATCGGCTGGATCGTCGGCCACCTCACGTGGCAGGAGCAGCGCTACCTGCTGGATCGCCCGCAGCGCACCATGCTGCTGCCCGACATCGCAACGCGCTTCGCGTACGGGGCACCGATGAGCACGCCCTCTCTTGCCGAGATGCTGAAGGCCTGGCGCAAGGTCACCCGCGCGGGCGACCCCTTCCTGGACTCGCTCACGACCAAAGCCTTGCTGCGTGACCTTCCGCTCAATGGGCGGTCGGTCGGGCAGAGTCAGGGCTCCGCCATCCGGAGGTTGACGTACCACTACTGGTTCCATATCGGCGAGATCCAGGCGATCCGGCAGATTCTCGGTCACAAACGCTTGCCGGTGTACGTCGGCAACATCGAGGGCAAGGCGCCGTACCGAGCTGAGAGGTGAGCCGCGGCCTCAGCCCGCTGCGTGAGCGGCGAGCCGGCGCAGCAGGTTGGCCTGCTCGATCAGCTGTCGTGGTGCCAGAAACTCGCGCCCAGCGCGTCGCCGTGCCTCCTCGCCGAGACGTTGCCTGGCCTCCGGGTCGCCCAGCAGGCGGCTGATTGCCTTGCCAAACGTAGCCAGGTCGCGCGGGTCAGTAACCAAGACTCCGCTCTTGCCGTCCTCGATCTGGTCCCCGATCCCGCCGACCCTGCTCGCCACGACCGGGCGGCTCTTCCACATCGCTTCCGCGACCGTGAGCCCGAAGCCCTCCGCGATGCTCTTCTGGACGACGATGTCGGCCCGACGCTGCAGCGCGTTGACCACCGCCGCGTTCTCCTCCGTATCGTCCATCGGCAGCCGAGCAATGTGCACCCGCCGCCGAGCTGACTGCTCGAGTCCCTCCCAGCGGTCCAGAAGCTCACGCATCACCGCCGGCTGTTCCGGGTCGTCCCCTACGCCGCCGATCGCGGGCCCGGCCAGAACGAGATGTCCTTCCGCGTGGGAATCGATGTTTCTCACAAAGCCCTCCATCACGCCGGCCGGGTCCTTCAGCCGGTCCCATCGTGAGACCTGGGCCACGACGGGATCGGCGTCGGTCAGCCTGGCGACCTCGATGACGTCCGCTTTTCGAGTCACGCGCCCGGTCGTGCCGTCATTCCGCAGGAAAGAGGCGGCATGCCCGTCGGGGTTGGAATCCAGCAGGCCGGCCATGCGCAGGATCGATCTCGTCACGGCCTGGTCCATGTCTTGGTTCTTCGGCGTGAACGCGTCGAGCGACGGCCGGATGATCTCGACTCGCGTCGGATCGAGCCCCTCCCAGACGTACGCGCGCCGAGAGAAGACCAAGACCTCGGCAGCGCTCACAAATGGTCGCAAGAAGTGCCACGCTCGCCGCACCATGTCGCTGGGCTCGTCGATGCCGATATGGCACCGCCATATCAGTCGGCATCCTTGCCGTGCCAGAGCCGGGGCCAGACCCGCCGTCTGCGGGTCATGCAGGACGACGATGTCCTGCGGCCGGACCAGCTGCACCAGGGCCTGCGCATTCTCGGCCAGCGTCGACTCGTACACTTCGCGCTCCCGGGCCTCGATGGCGGTGCCGTCGGGAGAGAACCCGTGGAGCAGTGCGTGGAGGCGCTTGGTGAAGTCGAAGAAGGGCCGCGATCCGTCGATGACCACCCAACGTGCGTCGATGCCCACGCCCCTCTCGTAGGGCAGGAGGGCGGCGAGAAGCTCCGCCACCCCCCCGCCTCGGGCAGTCGAGTTGACGTTCCAGACCACGCGGCCCGATGTCGCTGCGGCGGCTGCGCGCATCGCCTGCTCGAACTTCGCCCACACGTCGTCGTCGAGCAGGGCGCGGTACCGGTCGATAGGCGTTGCGCTCAACGCAACGCTCGTCAGCTCAAGAGCCATACATAAGGTGACGCGGAGGTCCGCCGGTCTACCCGTCCGCAGCCTTGAGCCACTCCGTCACGAAATGCGGGCTGTCGTGGATGTCGATCTGGCGCAGGCGATTGGTTCCTATGTTGACGAAGCGATGGGCGACGTTGGCGGGGATGACCACGATGTCGCCCTCGCCCACGTCAACCGACTCTTCGCCCAGCGTTGCGCGCGCCCGACCTTCAAGCACGATCAGAACCTCGGCGTAAGGATGCCGGTGGAGAGCCGGGCCCTCACCCGGCCCAGCGTTGACGATCAGAAACGTGAAGCCGATGCCGCCGTGGTCCCGCCCCACGAAGTCGTGCGAGATCTTGTCGAACGGAAGGTCGCTCTGTCTGATGACGCCCATTTGCCAACCTCCTCCGTGTAGCAGCGGCGATTATCGGCTCGGCCGCGCCGCGCGGCCCTATCCTTCCCAGCGATGAAAGTCACGGCCGGCTCGCAGATCGGCCCCTACGAGGTCGTCGAGCAGGTCGGCCGTGGGGGCATGGCGACCGTCTTCAAGGCTTACCAGCCCGCGCTCGAGAGGATGGTCGCCATCAAGGTGCTGCCCGACTTCCTGGCCGAGGATCCCGAGTTCCGCGAGCGGTTCCGCCGCGAAGCCGTCGCGATCGCCAAGCTTCGGCACCCAAACATCCTGGCTGTGTTCGACCACGGCGAGATCGAGGGTCAGCCGTACATCGTCACCGAGTTCGTGGAAGGCGGAACCTTCGCTGCCGAGCTCGGCAAGCCGGTCGGCCTGCCGCGGGCGCTCGACGTCCTCAGGTCAGTCGCCTCGGCGCTCGACTACGCGCACCAGCGCGGGATCCTCCATCGCGACGTGAAGCCCTCGAACATCCTGGTCACCAAGGACGGCACCAGCGTGCTCGGCGATTTCGGCCTGGCCCGCATGATGGCCACCAACGAGCGGCTGACCCGCTTCGACATGGTGGTGGGAACCCCGGAGTACATGTCGCCCGAGCAGTGCGCCGGCACCGAGACCGGTCCGGCATCCGATCAGTACGCGCTTGGGGTTGTCGCGTTCGAGGCGCTGACGGGCCACGTTCCGTACCACGCTGAGACACCCGCCGCGGTGATGCTGGCGCAGATGCAGGCGCCGCTGCCGATGGCGAGAACCGTCAACCCGGGCCTGCCCGTGGCGGTGGAGCGGGCGCTCATGCGTGCCCTGGCCAAGGAGCCCGGAGATCGCTACCCAAACTGCACAGCCTTCATCGAGGCCCTGACCGATTCGTCAACCGAGGTAGCCGCCGTGCCCAGCCCGTCGAGGGCGGCCCCAGCGACGACCGCGATCTCGCCACCGAAAGCCAGGTCCGCGCCAGCCGGCATTGCGTGGCGACCGGCCAGGCAGCCCATGGTGATCGGCGCCGCCGCGGTGGCGGTCCTGCTGCTCCTGGGGGGCGTGGCGTACGCAATCTCGCGCGCCTCGCCGGGTACTTTCGGTTTGGCGAGCGCCGGCCCTGCGCATGGCAGCCTCATCTACGACGCCCACCTCAGCAAGTCCACGTGGGCTGAAGGAGAACCGTCGCCTGACCCTGCGGGTTCGGCTGCGTTCGGCTACGGCAGCGCGATCGACATCCGGCTCGACAAGGACAGCGCGTTCAGCGGGGAGTTCGACGCCCCAGCCCTCAAGAACTATGTCGCCCACCTGGTCTTTCGCGTCGATCCTGGAAGCGACTTCGAGATCGACTGGCACGTCAGAGGCGCCGGTCCGAACGAAAAGGCGGAGGTGTTCCTCGACATCGAGGTCGCGCAAGAGGCGATGACTCTTTACTTCTCGCCGTACGAGGGTGACAACCAGGCCATGGCGGCGACCATCCCGGTGCCCGGGCTGCAGAGCGGCCGCACGATCGACCTCGGCCTGGTCGTGAACGGCACCAGCATCTCGATGTACCTCGGCGACCGGCGTGTCGCGCAGGTTACGGAGAGCCGATCCACCGGGGCGACCACTCCTGGTTTTTATCTGAACGGCAAGTCCGGGACGATGCACATTCAGTCGCTGCGCTACTACGCGGTGCCCTGACCGTAGGCGACATCGCCGCCCGACGGCTGCAAGCCCAGCGGCTCATCGGTGAACCGTTCAGGTCCGCGGTGGACGCTGTGCGCTGGCTGGGCGCGGTGCAGTCGCAGGACTACGCCGCGGCGAAGTGGGCGCTCGGCCAGCGGACCCAGGGTGCCACCGACCGCAAGCTCGACGGTCTGTTTGACGAGGGCCGCATCTTGCGGACGCACGTCATGCGGCCCACGTGGCACTTTGTGCTTCCCGAGGACATCCGCTGGTTGCTCGACCTGACCGGTCCAAGGGTGCATCTCGCGCTCGCCGGCCGCTACCGCCAGCTCGAGATCGATGAGCGCGTGATCCGACGCGCCACCGATGCCTTCACCGCAGCACTCTCCGGCGCCCATCACCTGACCCGGCGGGAGCTCGGCGCTGTCCTGCAGGCGGCGGGCATCTCACCCGATGGCCAGCGGCTGCCCCACCTGATCAGCGCCGCGGAGCTCAACGGGGTCATCGCGAGCGGGCCGCGGCGCGGCAAGCAGTTCACGTACGCCCTGCTCGCAGAGCGAGCGCCAAAAGCTCGCGTGATCGACCGCGCGACGGCGCTGGCCGAGCTCGCGCGGCGCTACTTCCGCAGCCATGGCCCGGCCCAGGTGCAGGACTTCGTGTGGTGGTCCGGCTTGACCGCGGCTGACGCCCGGACAGGCATCGCCGGGTCAGGCGTAACCCTCGAACACGAAGTTGTCGGTGGCAAGGACTACTGGTTCGACGCTGAGGCAGGCTCGATCGCGAAAGGCGGCAAGGCCGCGCACCTCCTGCCCAACTTCGACGAGTACACGGTCGGCTATCGCGACCGGGCGGCGGCCGTTCACCCCGAAGTTCGGTTCGAGCCGGCCATGTTCTCTTTCGGCAGCATCCTCGCCAACGTGGTAGTCGTCGCGGGGCGTGTTCGCGGCGCCTGGCGCCGGACCTTGACGCCGGCAGGCGTCCGCGTGGAGATCCGGCTGCTCGCCAGGCTCAAGCCGGCCGAGGTCGCCGCGGTTGAGGCGGCGGCGCGGCGACTCGGCGGCTTTCTCGAGCGCCCGGTGAAGCTGGTCTGGATCTAGGCGGTGGCTGCAGTAGCGACCGCCTCCCGCGCGACGGGCATCCGCGCTGTGATGTGCCTGGCCACGTAGTCGGCGTCCCGACCGACGCCAGGAAGCACCGCCGACGTCGCCGCATACAGGAACTCCAGGCCGAGAAAGTAGAGACCGGGCAGCGAGTCCACGACGCCGCGGTACTGCATGGGCAGCCCATCCGGGCCAAAGGCCGGCAGGTGGATCCAATCGAAATCGTTGCGGAACCCGGTGCACCAGATGACATTGGCCACGTCGAGCACCCCGCCGTCAGCCAGCTGTGGCTGGCCGTCGCGGACACCCGTGACCCTCGCCACGCGCTCGACACCTGCCGCCTCGAGGTCCTTGAGCTTCACCCTGATCAGCGGAGCGCCGCCGTGCACGAAATGCGGCCGCACCTTGCGGCCCATCGGTGTATCGACAGTGAGCACATGATTGCCCATTAACCGAATCAGGGGCAGGACAAAAACGGCCGCCGCAGGCCCGTGCCGCACGGGAATCTGACCGTGAGGCGCCCCCGACAGCCACGTGCGATGCGAGCGCACCACCTCGTAACCGATCTCGGCCCCGGAGTTGCCGGCTCCCACCAGCAGGACTCCACCCTCGCGCAGCTGGGACGGTCCTTTGTAGGCGCTGGAGTGCAGCTGCGTGATGCCCGGGTCGAGCTCGGCGGCGAACTCTGGGACCTTCGGAGTGTGGCAGGCGCCGGTTGCCACCACCACGTTGTCCGCCTCGAAGCAGCGCGCCCCGGCCGCAACCCTGTAGCAGGCGCCGTCGCTGGTGATGCCATCGACTTTGATCCCATTCCGCACGGGGAGGGAGAACCTCACGACGTAATCGGCGAAGTAGTCGGCAACCTCGTCCTTGGTCGGGAATGACAGCGATGGCGCTGGGAAGCGCATGCCGGGCAGCCCGTTGTACTTCGCCGGTGTGAACACGCGGAGCGAGTCCCAGCGCTTCCGCCAAGCATCGCCGATGCGCTCATTTGCGTCGAGGATGACGAAGGAGCTGCCCCGCCTGGCGAGGTGGTAACCGACCGCCAGGCCTGTCTGACCGCCGCCGACGACGACGGTTTCGAAGTGCTCAGTTCCGCTGTCGCTGTTCATCCGCCTTCCTCCTGAAAATCGAACTGCTATGGGGAGGAAGTTAGGTGCGGGCCCGCACCCGCCACATCGACCGAAATATCCAAATCGCATTCCAACGTGGCGTGGGTATTTCTATGTATTCGCGGCTACTTCAGGCCGTGCTCGTATGCATAGGCGGTGGCGGCCGCGCGACTGCTGAGCCCGAGCTTTGTGAAGATGTTGCTCACGTGCCGGGCCACCGTCTTCTCACTGATGAATAGCTCGCCGGCGATCGCGCGGTTGCTCTTGCCCGCAGCCAGGAGCCGGAGCACCTGCACCTCGCGTGCGGACAATCCTCCGGCTGCAGCGGGCGCCCTGCTTCGTGTTAGCCGCTGCAGCTGCGCCAGGTCGGGATCGGCGCCGAGCTGCTGGAAGACACGCCGTGCGGCGGCCAACTCCATCTCCGCCGCGTCCTCGTCGCCGATCTGCCTGCAAGCAAGGCCGATGAGAAGCCGAACGCGCGCTCCTTCATAGGGAGCGTCGAGGTTGCGCCACGCCGTGCCCGCGCTCCGCAGCGATTCCAGGGCACCGCGATGGTCGCCTGTGCCGAGCAGCGCCGATCCCCGCGCCTGGGAGGCCAGGGCTTGCAGGAGCGGAGAGTCGAACATTGAAGCCAGGCCTCCCAGCTCGTCGGCGCCGGCACGCGCGGCCTCGACATCTTGCGCTGCGATCATGATCTCGACGTAAGCCGGCAGGAGGCGGCAGCGGGACGGCGGATCGGGAGCCTCACCCAACTCACGGCGAATCCCCGCCGCGGCGACATCGACCTGACCCTGCGCCAGTCGCATCTGCGCCAGGCCCGGCTGGGGCGACCGCCCGGCCTGGCTCGCCAGGCGATAGCCTTCCTCGGCCGTCGGATACTCGCCCCGCAGCCTGTGCAGCTCAGCGAGCTGATAAAGAGCATCGCCGAGCGCGGGATGGCCCGGCTGCAACGAAAGCGACTCTCGCGCCCGGGTCGCCTCGACCAGCGCATCCCGCCACTCGCCGTGCATCTGCATCAGCTGCGCGCGGTAGGTCAGGCAGCTGCCGCGGAATGCGACCAGCCCGGGCTGAGACTCGCACCAGTGGTTCAGCGCCGCCGTCCACTGGTGCGCGCGGCGCATGTCAAACAACCGATGGCAGACATCGATCACGGCGCAATAGACCACGCCGGCAATCATTGGGGACACCTCGCCGGAAGTGACGGCGACCATGTTCTCGTCCAACAGGGACACGCCGCGAGCAGTCTCTCCGAGCTGGATCAGGACCTGCCCATGCCCCAGGCGTCCCATGGCGAGCAGGTCAGCGTCACCGAATCGCTCCGCGATTTCGATCGCCTGCTGAAAACTGCCGGCGTTCACTGGATCACCGACCATCAGGCTTTGCAGCGAGGCGGGGACGAGTAGGTAGCCCACCTCCACGCAGTCTCGCTCGCCGTCGTTGAGCAGTCTCTTGCAGCGCGCAAGCCAGCCGCCGGCACGCGCGTGCTCGCCGCTGTTGATGAGGCCCATGACCAGGTGCAGCCCGGACCGCACTGCCCGCTCCCGGTCGCCCAGGCCCAGGAAGGCGTTATGAGCGCGCTGCCAGACGTCGATGCTGTCATCTTCCCTGCCGACGAGGAATGCGGCGGTCGCGAGCCGCTCCAGGTCTTCAGCACCGAGCGCCGACTCGCGATCCGCGGCGGAGAGGTGGGTGTAGGCGTCGGCCCACGCCTGCCGGTCAAATGCCTCGCGGCCTTGCTCAAGTGAGGTGGCTAGAGACATCGACGGCCCCCGATCGTCAACACCCGCTCATTTTGGGGCGTCCTGATCGAGTACTGAGCCCGCGCCGGCTCGTTTCCTAGGCGGAGGCTGAACATGAAAAGAATGCTCCTGGTGGCGATGGGAATCGGCGCGGCGATGACCTACTTCTTCGACCCGGAGACGGGCGAGCGCCGGCGCAAGGAGATGCGCAAGCGGTTCGAGAAGATGAAGAAGATGGGCCGCAAGGCCAAGCTGGAGGCCGGACTCTAGAACCCGACCCGGTGCTACGGTGCCGGGGTGCGCGACGATGAGCTGGCGCGGCTAGCGCACCTCAACAACGTCGCTGCTTTCTCGTCGTTGCCTCCCCATCAAGGTGGTGGCTTCGTGCGCCGGATCGGCGGCGTCGTTGTGGCCGTCACCCGCAGCCCGATTGCCATCTTCAACGAGGTGCTGCCGGTTGACGATGCCGTCGATGCGGCGATCTTCTTGGAGGCCGTGGAGGTCGTGAGGGCAACTCGGAGTCGGTGGGTGACCCATCTGCGTGAGGGGGTGGATGACGCTCTCCTGACAGTGGTTCACGACCTGGACCTCGAGGAGCACGACGCGGACCGCCCCCTCCCCGCGATGGTGCTGACCGAGCTTCCCATGACTGTCGAGCTGCCTGACGGCTTTCAGGTCCGTCGCGTAATCGACCGCCAGGGGTTTGCTGATTTTCTCCGTACGTCCGAAGGCAACAGCAACCTGACCGAGACGTGGCTGGGGCCGGGCATCGTCGATGACCCGACGGTCGCGTTGTTCGTCGGCTACGTGGAGGGCCGGCCCGTCGCGACGTCGATAGCCACCCGCACCGATCCAGTCATAGGCGTCTATGGCGTGGGCACTGTGCAGGCGGCACGCCGTCGCGGATACGGGTGGGCGATGACGGCCACCGCCATCGTCCATGGGGCGCGAGCCGGCTGCTCGATTGCGACGCTGCAGTCGTCGAGCATGGGCATGCCGATGTACGAGGCCCATGGATTCCGAACCCTCTTCCACTACCGCCTCTTCGGGGATCGCACAGATCGTCAGGTCGGGTACTGATCCGGCTTTCGTACTCTTAAGCCCCATGGCAGTGGCGACCTCGGTCCGAGAGCGTCTCGATCAGCTGTTCCAGCAGCGGATCGTGATCTTCGACGGCTCGATCGGCGTCCTGCTCCAGAGGCAGGGTCTCGACGAGGAGGGCTGGCGAGGCGAGCGCTTCCGCGACCATCCGAAGCTGCTCAAGAACAACGCCGACCTTCTTTGCCTGAGCCGTCCCGACGTCGTGAGCCGAATCCATCGCGACTACCTGGAAGCGGGCGCCGACCTCATCACCACCAACACGTTTACCGCCACGCCGATCTCGCAGGCCGACTACGGCCTCGAGGACCTCGTCTACGAGATGAACGTCGAGGGCGCGCGGCTGGCGCGCAAGGCTGCCGATGCTTACGAGAACCGCTTCGTCGCCGGGTCGCTGGGCCCCACCAACGTCACCCTGTCGCTCTCGCCGAAGGTCGAGGACCCGTCTTATCGCGACGTGACCTTCGACCAGCTCCGCGAGGGCTACGCGATCGCTGCCCGCGGGCTGCGCGACGGTGGAGTCGACTTTCTGCTCATCGAGACGATCTTCGACACGCTGAACTCGAAGGCTGCGATCGCGGCGGTCAAGGAAGCAGCGCCCGAGCTGCCGCTGTTCATATCGCTGACGATCGTCGACCGGAGCGGGCGCAATCTGTCCGGCCAGACGGTCGAAGCCTGGTGGAACTCGATCGAGCACGCTGAGCCCTTCGCAGCCGGCATCAACTGCTCACTGGGCGCGACCGAGATGCGCCCCTATATTGCGGCGCTGTCCGCCGTCGCTCCTGTTTACGTCACCTGCTACCCGAACGCGGGATTGCCCAACTCGTTCGGCGGCTACGACGAGGAACCGCCGATCACGAGCCGGCTGCTGCGCGAGTTCGCGGAGAGCGGCTTCCTGAATGCGGCCGGCGGCTGCTGCGGAACGACGCCGGACCACGTCCGCCAGATCCGCAAGGCGGTGTCCGGCCTCCCGGCGCGCGAGGTACCTGAGCGCGTCCCGCGCACTCGGTTCAGCGGCCTCGAGCCGTTCGAGATCGGCCCGGACACGCGGTTCGTGGTCATCGGCGAGCGTACGAACGTGACCGGCTCGCAGCGCTTCCGCCGCCTCATCGAGTCCGGCGACTTCTCCAGCGCCGTCCAGGTGGCGCTCGACCAGGTGCGCGGCGGGGCCAACCTGCTCGACGTAAACATGGACGCCGACCTGCTCGAGTCAGAGGCGGCGATGACGCGATTCCTGAACCTGATCGCCACCGAGCCGGAGATCGCGCGCATCCCGATCATGGTCGACAGCTCGAAGTGGTCGGTGCTCGAGGCCGGGCTGAAGTGCCTCCAGGGCAAGGGCGTGTGCAACTCGATCAGCCTCAAGGAGGGCGAGGAGGCATTCCTGGAGAAGGCGGCCCTCGTTCGCGAGTACGGTGCGGCGGTGATCGTCATGGCTTTCGACGAGAAGGGCCAGGCGGACACGCTCCAGCGCAAGGTCGACATCTGCACCCGTGCGTACAGGCTTCTGACCGAGAGTGCCGGCTACTACCCGGAGGACATCATCTTCGACCCCAACATCCTCGCCATCGCGACGGGGATCGAGGAGCACGCTGGGTACGCCAAGGCGTTCATTGACTCAATAGCCGAGATCAAGAAGCGCTGTCCGGGAGTGCGCATCTCAGGCGGCGTCTCCAACCTCTCCTTCGCGTTTAGGGGCAACGACCGGGTGCGCGAAGCCATGCACTCCGCATTCCTCTATCACGCGATCCGTGCGGGCATGGACATGGGGATCGTCAACGCAGGCCAGCTCGTGGTGTACGAGGACATCCCCAAGGACCTCCTGGAGCTGGTCGAGGACGTCATCTTCGATCGGCGGCCTGATGCGACGGAGCGACTGGTCGACTTCGCCAAGACCGTGTCCGGCGCAGGCACCAGGCGCGAGGTGGACCTGTCCTGGCGCGAAGGCACTGTGGAGGAGCGGCTGGCATTCGCCATCCTGCACGGCGAGGTCGGGTACATCGAAGCGGACGCTGAGGAAGCGCGCCAGAAATTTGGCAAGCCGCTGCTCGTCATCGAGGGCCCGCTGATGGACGGGATGAAGGTGGTCGGCGACCTGTTCGGCGCCGGCAAGATGTTCCTCCCGCAAGTCGTGAAGAGCGCGCGCGCCATGAAGCGCGCGGTCGCCTACCTCCAGCCGTTCATGGAGGCAGAGAAGGAGGCGGCCGGCGACACGCAGAACGTGCGGGGCAAGCTCGTTCTCGCGACGGTCAAAGGCGATGTGCACGACATCGGCAAGAACATCGTCGGCGTGGTGCTCGGCTGCAACAACTACGAAGTGCATGACCTTGGCGTGATGGTGCCCGCGGACCGGATCCTCGACACCGCGGTGGAGCTGGGCGCGGACGCTGTCGGCCTGTCGGGGCTGATCACGCCGTCGCTCGACGAGATGGTGAGCGTGGCCAAGGAGATGACGCGGCGCAAGTTCACCATCCCGCTGCTGATAGGTGGCGCGACCACATCCAAGCAGCACACCGCCGTGCGCATCGCCCCCGCATACAGCGGCTCCACGGTGCACGTCCTGGACGCCTCGCGGGTGATCGGAGTCGTCTCGGATCTGTTCGACGACACGCGGCGCGTGACCTTTGATCGTGACAACCGAGCCCTGCAGGACAAGCTGCGCGAGCAGCACACGACGACGCGGCGGCCGCAGCTCACGCTCGCCGAGGCGCGCGCAAAACGAGCCCGTATGCAGTTCGATGACCTGCCGGTGCCGCCGTTCACGGGCGTGCGCGTGGTGGAGCCCAAGCTCTCCGCGCTGCGCGAATACATCGATTGGACCTTCTTCTTCCACGCGTGGGAGCTGAAGGGAAAGTTCCCGGCCATCCTCGAGAGCCCATCACACGGCGCGGCGGCGCGGGAGCTGTTCAGCCACGCCGAGGAGCTGCTGGACGAGATCCAGACCAAGGACTGGCTACGGGCGCGGGGGGTCTACGGGTTCTGGCCGGCGCACTCCGACGGCGACGACCTGGTCCTGGACAACGGGGTTCGGTTCCCGATGCTTCGGCAGCAGGTCGATCACGGCGACGAAAAGCCGTATTACTCGCTGGCCGATTTCGTCGCGCCCGCCGGCGACCACATCGGGGCGTTCGCCGTGACCGCAGGCCTTGGCGTGGACGAGCTGGCGGCGCGCTTTACCGCGGAGCACGACGACTATCGCGCGATCATGGCGAAGGCGCTGGCCGACCGCCTCGCGGAAGCGTTCGCGGAGTATCTCCACGAGGTCGCACGTCGCGAGTGGTACGAGAAAGGCCCGAAGCTCTCCAGCGAGGAGCTGATCGGCGAGAAGTACCGCGGCATCCGCCCCGCCTTCGGCTACCCGGCGTGCCCGGACCACTCAGAGAAGGGCACCCTGTTCGACCTGCTCGATGCCCGCTCAATAGGCATGGAGATAACCGAGTCGTTCGCGATGACCCCCACCGCGGCTGTGGCGGGCCTGTACTTCGCCCACCCGGAGTCGCGGTACTTCATGGTCGGAAAGATCGCGCGGGACCAGGTCGCGGACTACGCGCGCCGCAAGTCGATGCCGATCAATGAGGTCGAGCGATGGCTGCGCCCGATCCTGGGCTACGAGGAAGATCCGACCTAGGGCGCGACCGCGAGCAGGCCGGCCGTTTCGCGCTTTTGGCGCCAAACACGCGGAATTCCGAGCCCAAAGCGCACTTTTGGCGCCAAACGTGCGGAATCGGACTAATTTTCAGGGCCGACCGAGCAGTTAGCTGAGGTCCATCAGGATGCTCTTGACCTCGGTGTAGAGGTCGAGAGCGTGCGGGCCGAGCTCGCGCGCCCACCCGCTCTGCTTGTACCCGCCCCAGGCCATCGCCGGGTCCAGAACGTTGTAGCAGTTCACCCACACCGTGCCCGCCTTCAAAGCATGGGCGACCCGATGCGCGCGCTTGACATCACTCGTCCACACCCCCGCAGCCAGCCCATACATGGTGTCGTTGGCCTTCGCGATCAGGTCGTCCTCGTCCCCGAACGGGATCGCGGCCAGCACCGGCCCGAAGATCTCCTCGCGCGCGATCTTCATTCCCCCGTCGACCTGGGCGAAGACCGTCGGCCGCACGAAGTAGCCGTGCGAAAGCTCGCCGCCCGCTCGCTCGCCGCCCGCCGCCACCCGCGCGCCCTCTTCCTTCCCGGCGTCGATGTAGCCGAGCACACGCCTCATCTGCTCCTCGGAGACCACGGGGCCCATCTGCGTCATGGGGTCGATGCCAGGCCCCAGGACCAGCTCGTTGGCGGTTGTCGAGACCCGCTCGAGCATGTCGTCGTACACCTTCTCCTGTACGAACAGGCGCGAGCCGGCCGAGCACACCTCCCCCTGGTTGAAGAAGATGCCCAGGTAGGCGCCGGACGCGGCCCGAGCGAGATCCGCGTCGCTGAAGACGATGTTCGGCGACTTGCCCCCAAGCTCGAGCGACACCCGCTTCAGGTTCCCGACCGACGCTTTGACGATCAGCTTGCCGACCTCGGTCGAGCCGGTGAACGCGATCTTGTCGACGTCGGGATGCTCCGCGAGCCGCGCTCCGGCGGTTTCGCCAAAGCCCGTCACCACGTTGAAGACCCCCGCGGGGACCTCCGCCTGCTGGAGCACCTCCGCGAGCAGCAGCGCCGACAAAGGCGTCTGCTCAGCGGGCTTCAGGACCACGGAGTTGCCGCAGGCGAGCGCGGGCGCGACCTTCCAGGCGGCCATCATCAGAGGAAAGTTCCACGGGATGATCTGCCCGACCACGCCGACCGGCTCGCGGAGCGTGTAATTGAGCCATTGGCCCGGGAAGGAGATCGAGCCGGTGGATCCTCCCAGCTTGGTGACCCAGCCCGCGTAGTAGCGGAAGGTCGCCGCTGAGAGCGGAACGTCGGCCAGCATCATCTCGTTGATCGGCTTTCCGTTGTCCAGGCTGTCGAGCTCCGCGAATTCGGTGCTCCGCTCCTCGATGAGGTCGCCGACCCTCCACAGGATTCGGGCCCGCTCCGCAGGCGGCAGCTCGCGCCACGATCCAGCCTCGAAGCTGCTGCGCGCGGCCTTCACCGCGCGGTCGACATCCTCACGGTCTCCCTCGGCGACCTCGGCCAGGACTTCACCGCTCGAGGGATCGTGGGTGTGAAAGGTCTTGCCGCTCGCGGCCTCCACCCACCGCCCGCCGATGAAGAGCTTCTTCGGGCTGCTCCTCAGAAACGGCGCGACGGCGAGGTTCTCGGCAATCGCCATTCGGCCATTCTAGGAGCCGAACCCAATGAAGCCGCGCTCAGCTCCTCACGCAGCAGCGGTTGCTGCGGTCCTCGCCCTGGCTGCCGTCGCCTGCGGCGGCCAGGGACAAGGAGGTCCCACTCCCCCGAAATCCCCGCAGTACGGCGCTCCGACCAACCTGGGCGCGGCCGTCAACAGCGATGGCTTCGATGGTGGCCCGTCCATATCGGTGGACGGCCTGACCATCTACTTCATCTCCGACCGGGCGGGAGGTTCAGGCGGCGGTGACATCTGGTCGGCGACTCGCCAGACCACCGCCGGGGCGTTCGCGAATCCCAAGAACCTCGGGCCGGTCGTCAACTCCCCTCGAAACGAGGGGGCGCCCGACATCTCGACCGACGGCCTCGAGCTTTTCTTCGATCGCGACGACGGCTTGATCTGGAGGTCATCGCGGCCGAGCGCGTTGGATCCGTTCGGGCAACCGGCGCCGGTCGATCTCCACCACGCCCCTCGGACAGGCGACGGCCATCCGTCGATCTCCAGCGACGGCCTCGACCTTTACTTCTGCACCGCTCGATCAGGCGGGTCTGGCGGCGATGACGTGTGGGTCGCCGCCCGAACGAGCCCGTCCAGGCCATTCGGGGTGCCCAGGAATCTCGGTCCTTCCGTCAACAGCCCGGCCGACGACTGCGAGCCCGGTCCTTCATCGGACGGCCTATTTCTGTTCTTCGCGTCTGATCGGGCCGGCGGCTTTGGCCGGCTCGACATCTTGGTATCCACAAGGTCGAGCCGATCGGATCCATTTGGCCGAGCCACGAATCTGGGACCGGCGCTGAACAGCTACTACGAGGACGAGACGCCCGAGGTCGGCGCCGATGAAACAACCCTATACTTCATGTCCAATCGGCCGGATGGATCCGGATTCTTCGACCTCTGGGTGGCGCCGCGAGCACCGGCGTCGTGAGCAGCGCTTCGGCGACGATACGCGCCGATGGCTGACCGCGCGCAGAGCTGGGGCGTCCTGCCGCGCTACTTCGGCTACAAGGGCGACGTCGTCGAAACCACACCCGAGACGGCCGAAGCGATCCTCGCCGCGATGGGCGCCGACCGCGACCGGCCTCGACGCGGCCGGCGGCGTCCCATCCCTCCTGGACACTGCGCTCCCGCACCCGCGCGCGCCTGGGGTTGGGCTGTGCAGCTCTACGCGGCGCGGTCCAGGGATAGCTGGGGCATCGGCGACCTCGCCGACCTCCGCCGGCTCGGCAGGTGGGCGAGCACCGAAGGCGCGTCGGTCCTGCTCATCAACCCGCTCGGAGCCCAGCCTCCGATCCGACCGCAGCAGGACTGCCCTTACTACGCGTCGTCTCGCAGGTTCCTGAACTCGAACTACCTGCGCGTCGACGAGGTGGACGGCGCCGGACAGTGCGCCCCGGAGCTCGAGCCGCTGCGCAACGCCGCGCGCAGCCTCAACGGCCGCCGCCTGATCGACCACGACGAGGTCTTCCGCCTCAAGCAGGCAGCACTCGAGCACATCTTCAAGGCGGCGCCAACGCCCGAGGGGATGGCGGGTTGGGTGCGGCAGCAAGGCCGAGCCCTGCGGGAATTCTCAGCCTTCAACGCCCTGACCGAGGTTCACGGCCCGGCGTGGCGCAGCTGGCCATCAGACCTGCGCCATCCGGAAGCGCCGGGAATCGATTCCGTACGCGTGGAGTTGAAGACCCGCATCGCGTTTCACGAGTGGCTGCAGTTCCACCTCGACCGCCAGCTCGCCCGCGCCGCCCGGGAGATCGGACTGATCACCGACGTCCCGGTCGGCTTCGCCGCGGACGGCTTCGACGCGTGGCGCTGGCAGGACCTGCTCGCGCAGAACACGCGCGTCGGCGCCCCGCCGGACTACTTCTTCCAGGACGGCCAGGATTGGGGCATGCCCCCGTTCGACCCCTGGAAGCTTCGGGCTGCAGGGTACGCGCCTTTCCTGGAGGCGCTCAACAGCGTCGGGCGCCACGCCGCCGGCCTGCGCCTGGATCACGTGATGGGGCTGTTCCGGCTCTACTGGATCCCAATGGCCGGCCCCGGCGCGTATGTCCGCTATCCGGGAGCCGAGATGCTCGCGCTGCTGGCAGAGGCGAGCCGCAAAACCAACACGTTCGTCGTCGGCGAAGACCTTGGCATCGTCGAGCCGTCGACGCGAAGGAAGCTGCGCGCTCGAGGGGTGCTTTCGTACCGCCTGCTCTGGTTCGAGGAGAAGCCCCCCGAACACTGGCCGCGCGAGGCCGTCGCAGCGATCGGCACGCATGACCTGCCCACCGTGGCCGGGATCTGGAACCTGAGCGAACCCGACCAGCGCCAGCATCACCTTCGCGGTCGGCTGGTGGACACGACCCACCTTCCCGACGGCACGCCACCCATCGATGTTGCCGTCGCCGCCTACGCGGAGCTCGCCCGCGCGCGACCGCGCATCGTCCTCGCCAGCCTGGAGGATGCGCTCGGGGTCGAGGAGCGACCCAATGTCCCAGGCACGACGACGGAATTTCCAAACTGGCGTCGTGCGCTTCCGGTGCCGCTGGAGGAAATCGAGCTTGCAGAGGGTGCTAAGCGCATCGGTGCAGCAATCAACGCCGCCAGGCGATCACGCCGTACGATCCCGGTATGAGCGTCAACCGCTCGCTGCTCGCGGGCACTGACCTCGACTACTACTCTCTGGCTGCGCTCGCCAAGCAGGGCTACCCCGACCCGTCGGGGCTGCCGATGACGGTCAAGGTCCTGCTCGAAGGCCTGGTGCGGCTGAGCGAACGCGGCGCCACCAAAGAGGAGAACGCGAGATCGCTGGCCGGGTGGCCCTCGCCGCCGCCCAAGGACGCGGAGCTGCCGTTCCTACCCGCCCGGGTCCTGATGCAGGACTTCACAGGGGTGCCCGCCGTGGTCGACCTGGCCGCGATGCGCTCGGCGATGCAGCGCGCGGGCAAGGACGCGGGCAAAGTCGACCCGCTGGTTCCGGTCGACCTCATCATCGACCACTCCGTCCAGGTCGACGCTTTTGGATTCCGCGACGCCTACACGCGCAACATCGAGAAGGAGATCGAGCGCAATCGCGAGCGCTATTCCCTGCTCCGCTGGGCGCAACAGGCGTTCCACAACTTCTCGCTCGTGCCTCCGGGCATGGGCATCTGCCACCAGGTCAACCTCGAATACGTCGCCAGGGTCGTCCAGGTCCGCGACGTCAATGGCCGGAAGGTCGCGATCCCGGACACGCTGATGGGAACCGACTCGCACACAACGATGGTCAATGGGCTCGGGGTGCTCGGTTGGGGCGTGGGCGGCATCGAAGCCGAGGCGGCGATGCTCGGCCAGCCCGCATACCTGGCGACGCCGATCGTCGTCGGCGTGCGGTTCAGCGGCGCACTGCCCGCCGGGTCGACGGCGACCGACCTCGTCCTCACGCTCACCGAGATGCTGCGCAAGCACGGCGTGGTCGACAAGTTCGTCGAGTTCTGCGGCGACGGCCTCTCCAGCCTGTCCGTGCCCGACCGCGCAACCCTGAGCAACATGTGTCCTGAGTACGGCGCCACGTCGGCGCTGTTCCCGATCGACACTCAGACGCTGCGATATCTGGAGGTGACCGGCCGCAGCCCCGAGCACATCGCGCTGGTCGAGCGCTACTCCAAGGAGCAGGGCCTCTTCCGAGTGGACGGGAGCCCGACTCCGAAGTTCACGGAGCTGCTCGAGCTCGATCTCACCAAGGTCGAGCCCAGCCTCGCCGGGCCGAAGCGGCCTCAGGATCGCGTGTCGCTTCCGCACGTTTGGGAAAGCTTCACAACCGCCTTCGGCAACGGGCCGAAACCGGACCCCAAGGCCATCTCCAGGCTGACTGAGGAGGGAGGGCCCGTCGACGGACGCGCCGCGGTCGCGGTGGCGGCCAGGCCGGCCGCGACGCTGGAGAACGGGTGCGTCGTGATCGCGGCGATCACGAGCTGCACCAACACCTCTAACCCTTCGGTGATGGTCGCAGCTGGATTGGTCGCCAAGAGAGCGGTCGAGCTCGGTCTCGATGTACGCCCGTACGTCAAGACGAGCCTCGCCCCCGGCTCGCGTGTCGTCACCGACTACCTGCAGACCGCCGGCTTGATGGAGCCGCTGGAGAAGCTCGGATTCTTCCTCGTCGGCTTTGGCTGCACGACCTGCATCGGCAACTCCGGGCCGCTGGCCACACCCGAGATCGAGGCCGCGGTCGTCAAGGAGAACCTGAGCGTCGTCGCGGTGCTCTCCGGCAACCGCAACTTCGAGGCGCGCATCCACCCCCTTGTGAAAGCGAGCTACCTCGCCTCACCCCCGCTCGTCGTCGCCTATGCGCTGGCGGGGACGGTGAACATCGACCTGACCAGGGACTCCATCGGCACCACCCGCGAAGGCAAGCCGGTGATGCTGTCGGAGCTGTGGCCGTCACAGGCCGAGGTCAACGACGTCGTTCAGCGATGCGTGCGGCAAGACATGTTCAAGCGCGAGTACTCGCGGATCTTCGACGGCGACGAGCATTGGAAGCAGATGACCTCGCCGGACGGCCCCATCTTCCAGTGGGAGCCCGATTCCACGTACGTCAAGGAACCGCCGTACTTCGAAGGCTTCTCTCCGGAGCCGAAAGCGCTCACCGATGTCGAGGGCGCGCGCGTGCTCGCTGTGCTCGGCGACTCCGTGACCACAGACCACATCTCGCCGGCTGGAGCCATCCCTCCCGACAGCCCTGCGGGCAAGTACCTCATCGAGCACGGCGTCGAGCGAGTGGACTTCAACAGCTACGGCTCACGGCGCGGTAACCATGAGGTCATGGCACGCGGGACCTTCGCAAACATCAGGCTGCGCAACGCGCTGGTCGACCGCGAGGGTTACTGGACCATGCATTTCCCAGACAGCGAGGCGCTCACGATGTTCGATGCATCCGAGCGCTACCGGTCAGAGGGCGTCCCGCTCCTCGTAATCGCGGGCAAGGAGTATGGCTCCGGGTCGTCGCGGGACTGGGCCGCCAAAGGCCCGCTCCTGCTCGGCGTGCGTGCGGTGATCGCCGAGAGCTTCGAGCGCATCCATCGCTCGAACCTGGTGGGCATGGGCATCCTTCCCCTCGAGTTCCAGCACGGCGTGAACCTGAAATCGCTCGGCCTTTCGGGGCGTGAGCGCTTCACGATCCACGGCCTGCAGGCGATGAGGCCGCGCCAGGCGGTTGAGGTCGAGGCCTTAGCCGATGACGGCAAGGTAACCGCATTCAACACGCACTCGCGAGTCGACAACGAGACCGAGGTGGATTACCTGCAGAACGGGGGCATCCTGCCCTTGGTGCTGCGCCAGCTCATCGGCTGAGAGCCGGAGGACAACCGGGCAATGTTAGCCCGCTCCGGGATGCTCAGGAAGACGGGGCCGAAATGTCCCATTGCGGCCCAATAGTCCGGGCGTCACGTTTGGTATCAGCGCGATGCGAAACTTGAACTGAGCTCGTTGCCCTCTCGGGCCCAGGAGCGGCTTTCGTTCTCGTCGCGCTGTGTCTGATGATGGCGGCCGGCAGCGCGCACCCGCTGCGCGCCAAGGCCGCCGCCAACCCCGTCGTCGTCGAGAACCAGCAGCCGGGTTCCAACGCATGGCGGATGACCGGCCCGGTGTCCGACGACACCACCGGACAGATCAAGGGCTACGCCTCCGCGACCAGCGTCAACCAGAACGAGAGTCGCCGTGCATCTCGCCCAGGACCCAGTCCGACTGGGCGATCAAGACTCGTCTACTGCGCCAAGGCGTCCACGCCGTTTGAGTGATTTCCGCCGGCTGCTCCGTTCTTCACGGTGGTGACGGTTGCAAACCAGTACCTCATAGTTCCACTAATGCCTTACGGACTGCGTACAGAACCGCCTGAGCGCGGTCATAGATCTGCAGCTTCTCGTAGATGTGACTGATGTGGTTTCTCACCGTCTTCTCGCTGATCTTCAGGGTAAAGGCGATCTGCTTGTTCGGCTTGCCAGTGGCCATTAGCTTGAGGATCTCGATCTCGCGCGCGGTCAGCCCGTCGTAAAACTCTTTGGGGGTGCTGGCCCCGGTCAGCATGTCCAGTACGCGATTGGCGACCGGGCCCGCCATAACCCGTTCACCTGAGAGCACAGCCATGATGCTCGACACGATCGCTGAGGGCTCAGCATCCTTGAGGACATACCCGCTGGCGCCTGCCCGCAGAGCCTGGAGGACATAGCTGTCAGCGTCAAACGTGGTGAGGATCAGCACTCTGCATCCCGGCTGATCGGCCAAGATCTTTGTCGTCGCCTCGATGCCGTCAAGTCCGGGCATCCTCAGGTCCATCAGGACCACATCGGGCTTCAGCGCGGCCGCCTTTTTGACCGCTTCATGCCCGTCGGCCGCCTCACCGGCAAGGACGATTCGCGGATCTTCCTTCAAGAGGCGCGCCAGGCCACTCCGGAACAGGGTCTGGTCGTCTGCGATCAGGACGCGGACAGTGCCCGTTTGCGTGGCCAAGCCATCAACTCCTTTGGAAAGCTGGCAGTGACGGTGACGCCGCCGAGCGAGCGGTTGTGGATGGCGATGGCACCTCGAAGCAGCGCGGCACGCTCCCTCATGCCGAGAATCCCGACCCCGACAGCTTCCGTTTCATCCAGCCAGGCTGTGCCACGCCCGTCATCGCGAATGCTGACGACGAGCTGATTCGGTCTCGTTCTCAGCGCGACGTGAACCCGCTTCGCGCCGCCGTGCTTGTGAGCGTTGGACAGGGCTTCCTGGATGATGCGGTAGATGTGAATCGACGTATCGGGAGGCAGCGACCGTGGCCACGAGCGAGCCACCGATAGGATGACCTTGACCCCGGTCCGATACTGGTACTTCGGGATGAGGTCGCCTCGAACGGCGGCCACGAATCCATGAGCGAGGCCGGGTTGCCCACGCAGGTCGGAAAGTATCTGCCGCACGTTATTCAAGACCTCTCGCACCGACGTCTCGATGTAGGCGAGTTGATCAACGACGTCGGTGCGGCCCTGCTGCTCGCGAACGAAGACCTGGGTTTGCATCAACATCGACGTCAGGTTCTGGGCGACCTGGTCGTGGATCTCACGCGCGAGGTCACGCTTGATCAGGGTCGCCTCACTGTCGTTTCCAGCGGCGCCGACGGGCAGCTCGACGATTCTCGCCATGTGCTTGCGACGCACGACCGCCATCGAAACGGGGCTCACAATCTCCTTCGCGTGCGGTCTCAGGTCAATCCAAACCGCCGACACCTTGAACTTATCGGTGGGACATGGCGCCCATCGCCGTACGGGTGGAGGAATATTGCTTACCGCATTTGCATTAGGCGGCCCGAGTCGTGTGGAAACGACAAAAATTGATGCCGACTCTTATGCGACGAGCGATGCTTGCGCCGACGGGCGGGCCGTCAGGGTTGATCGCCATCGCCGTGCCGCCGTATCCGCTTCTCCAGAAGTTCGGTCAGGGTAGCGGAGAGCCGTTCGCGCGTCATCCTGCTCTTGACCAACCAGCCAAGAACTCCAAGCTCCTGCACCCGCCGGAGATCGATGTGATCGACCGAATCCATCAGCACGATAACGGCGAGGTGCTGGGTCGGAGGGTGTGCGCGAAGCTGCTCGAGGACCGTGATCATGTCGAGGTCGGGGAGGGTGTTCAGCAGCAGCAGGTCTGGAGTCGAGGTCAGGATTCGAGACAGGGCCGACTGCCCGTCGTGAAAGACCTCAACTTCCCATCCGTCCGGCTCCAGAGCTTCGCGGTAAAGGTCGCCGAGTACGCGGTCCGACTCGGCGATGAGCACGTGTTTGCCGATCGGGTCTCCGTCTCGCTTCCAACCCGAGTCGGGTCGCGTGGCGGTGGCGTTGCTTTCAGCGCGACGTCGTTCCAAACCAAAACCTCACAGCTCGACCAGCGCGTATGACGCCCTGGCCTGCTGGTAAATCTCCTTCAGATGGGACTCACATCATGAAGCAATAACTTGACCGTATCGGCGTGCCGTCAACAGAATCACCGTACCGCTGGGTGAAATTGGCTTACCGCATTTGAAGTAGAGGAAACCCACACTGGAGGCGCGCGTCAAGGAGGCGACGGCGGCTGGTAACCGAAGGTCAGGCTGCTGCGTCGTCGGTGCGGATCGGCAGCCGGCGCTCGTGCCCGCACTCCGGGCACTCGTAAAGCCCGACCACTGTGTCCGGCCGCGACGAATCCGAATGCATCGTGCGAAGCCGCATTGGCACCGCCGATTCATGCCGCTCGCAAGCCGGGGCCTCGTCGTGAGTCACGAATCAAAGATTACGCACTGCGTCGTGAACGGCCTAGTGCGCCCGGCACAAGCACCCATCCACGTTGCTTGTCTCTGGTCCACACCGTAATCTGGGTGCCGTGAGCGCCAAGAAAGCGACCGAGACGCTCGCGGAACCCCGACCTACAGTGCGAGAGGTCATGCGCTTTGGCGCATTTGCGTCAGCCCGACTGGTGGCGGGCGCAGATGGGCTCGACCGTCCAATCGAGTGGGTGCGGACGATGGAGACTCCGGAGGTCCAACCTCGAGCCGGCGACCTCATGCTCACGACCGGATTCCCGATCAAGGACGACACGCAAGCGCAGATCCGGCTCGTGGGACGGATCGCAGACTCGGGTGGCGCGGGCCTGGTGGTCCGGCCTCACCCCTATCTGCGCCGGCTGCCGCCGGAGATGCTGGCCGAGGCCGACCGGCTGAACGTGCCTCTGTTCACGGTCCCCGCAGACGTCGCTTTCATCGACCTCATGGCCCCGCTGCTGGAGCGGATCATCAACGCGGAGCACTGGCGGCTCAAGCGTTCGATCGACATCCACAAGCGCTTCACCGAGCTCGTCCTCGACGGCAAAGGGGTCAACGAGATCTGCCGCACGCTGGCAGAGCTGCTCGAGAGCGCGGTGGTCATCGAGGACGCGAGCTTCCATCTGCTCGCGCATGCGGGCGGAACCGGCGACCCTCACCGCAAGGAGACCATCCAGCGCCAGGGCACGCCGCACAGGGTGCTGTTCGACCCTCAGATCCAGCGCATGCTCCGCGAGGTCGAGGCCAAGCGCGGCCCGCTCAAGGTGCCCGCCTTCCCGCACGTCGGGATGTCGCGCGAGCGTCTGATCGCTCCGATCTTCGCAGCCAACCAGGTCCTTGGCTACATCTCGGTCCTCGATCACCCGCCTCACCACGAAGAGCTGGCCTTCATGGCCATGGAGCAGGCCGCGCTCGTGCTGGCGCTGGCTATCGCCAAGGAACGCGAGCTGTCAGAGCTGGAGGGACGGGTACGGGGCGAGTTCCTCGAAGACCTGCTGCACGGGACGTACGGAGACGAGGCCGCCGCCCAGCGCCGGGCGCGCCACCTCGGCTACCCGCTCCACGGGAGCCACATCGTGATGCTCGTCGACATTGACGACTTTCGGGGCTTCAACCGAGCCCGCCAGATCTCGGAGGACGCGATCCAGGCCCTGAAGAGGGATTTCCTGCGCCGGGTCACCGGGGTGGTCAGGGCGAGCTACCCGCGAGCGCTCGTGCAGGGCCGGTCGGACAGCGTCGTCTCGCTTCTGCCCCTCGGCACCGAGCCCGGCGACCACCAGGCCCGCGGACACGCCCTCGGCATGCAGGTGCGCCAGGCGATCGCCGACTGGAAGCCTGGCTTCACGGTCTCGGTCGGCTTCAGCGGGCCAACCGAAGCCCCCGCCGGCATCGCGGCCGCCCAGCGCGAGGTAGTCTCCGTGATGGACTCGTTGGCAAGGTTCAAGCGCTGGGGGCAGGTTGTCGCTGTGCCCGAGCTGGGGCTGACCGGGCTTCTCGCTGCCGTCACCGACGAGCGACTGGTGGACTACAGCCGGCGCCATCTCGGTCCCCTGATGGAGCACGACCGCCTGCGCAAGGGAAGCCTGGTCTCGACGCTGCGTGCCTACCTCGAGACCGGCGAGCAGCAGCAAGCCGCCAACCGTTTGCGCGTGCACCCCAACACGCTGCGCTACCGCCTGGATCGCATTCGTGAGATCAGCGGCGTGGACCTGGAGGATCCGGAGACACGGCTTAACCTGGCGGTCGCATTACGCGTTCAAGCCCTTTTGGGCATGTGAAGTCCCGATAACCGTTTCGCGGTTCTTTTGTTAGCAGCGCACTAGTTCGAATCGGCGGTTCACGGTAGCCTGCATCTCAGTGCCCCCGACATTAGGGCCCGCAAATTCAGAGCACGGGGCGTGAATTTGCGGGGGCCCCTTAAGTCTCAAACGCGCCATGCCTGGCCGGGGGAGGTGCCCAACGGCCGGGCCGCGTGCGGGATGGGGTTCGTGGCCACGCCCGAGCTGGGCCACGAAGCCGTGTCCCTGGGCGTCCAGGCCCTGGCCCGCCTCGCCCATCGCGGCGGCCTCGACGCGGACGGCAAGAGCGGTGACGGCGCGGGCCTCCTGATCCAGGTGCCGCACCGCTTGATCGGAGACCACCTCGCCTTGGCGGTCCTGTTCGAGTGGGACGAGCAAGCCAGGTCGATCGTCGCCGAATCGATTGCCGGCGCCGGCCTGCGGCTGCTCGCGTGGCGCGCGGTGCCGGTGGATGTCGAGAGCCTGGGAGAGCGGGCCAAGGCCACGATGCCCAACATCTGGCACGGCCTGATCGCCCGCCCCGACCTCGACCCCCACGAGTGGGAGCACAGGCTGTACCTGGCGCGACGCCTGGCGGAGAAGCGAGCGGCGGAGGCGCGCGTGCGCATGTATCTGCCCTCCTGCTCGAGCCGGACCGTCGTCTACAAGGGCTTGATGGCCGGCACGCGGCTGGCTGACTTCTACCTCGACCTGCGCGACCCGGCTTGCGAGAGCAGGCTTGCGGTCTTCCACCAGCGCTATTCGACGAACACGATGCCCGACTGGCGCCTTGCGCAACCCTTCCGGATGCTGGCCCACAACGGCGAGATCAACACCGTCACCGGTAACCGAGCCTGGATGCGAGCTCGTGAAGCCGAGCTCGAGCCTGAGCTGCGCGGCGTGATCTGGCCAGAGGGATCGGACTCGGCTTCCCTCGACAACGCGCTTGAGCTGCTGGTGCGCCGGGGCTGGGAAACGTCCGAGGCGCTCATGGAACGTGGTCGGCGCTGCGCTCGACCGCAACGGCCTGCGGCCGCTGCGGTGGCAGCGGACGAGAGAGGGCATGGTCGCCGCGGCGTCGGAGGCAGGAGTCGTCAGCATGCCGCCCGAAACCGTTGTCGAGCGCGGCAGGCTCGGCCCCGGTCAGATGCTGCTCGTCGACACCCGCGACGGTTCGCTGCTGAAAGACTCGGACGCCAAAGAACGCGCCGCCTCGCGCCACGACTATGCGCTCCTCGCCGACCGGGTGCTCGTGCCGGTCGAGCGTCGCCATGTCGAGATCGATGCGCCGCCGGACGTCAGCGCCCTGCAAAGGCTGCATGGATGGGGCTCCGAAGACGTGAAGATGGTGGTTGCCGCGATGGCCGAGACGGGCGTAGAGCCCGTGTATTCGATGGGCGACGACATCCCCATCGCGGCCCTGGGGCGCACGCCGCGGCGTGTCTACGGCTACCTCCGGCAGCGATTCGCGCAGGTGACCAACCCCGCGATCGATCCACTGCGCGAGAAAGCCGTGATGTCGCTCCGCGTCCTGCTCGGCGCGCGCAGGGGAACGCTGGAGCCCGAAGGCGGCGCCGACCGCGAGCTCCGCCGGAGCCATCACCCGGCTATTCCCGGCACCAAGCGACTGCTCGAGCTCGAGTCGCCGGTGCTCGGCGCGGCCGAGCTGACCCGGCTCCTGGAGGACGCCACCGTGCTCGACGCGACATACACCTCTGAGGAGTCGCTGCGCGACGCCCTGGTTCGCCTGTGTCGCGAGGCTTCCGACGCCGAGGGCATCATTGCGCTGAGCGACCGGCGCGCGGGGCCGGGCCGGCTTCCGGTGCCGATGGCGCTGGCGGTCGGAGCAGTGCACGAGCACCTGCTGGCCCAGGGTGAGCGCATGGTCAAAGACATCGTTGCCATCGCCGGGGATGTCGTCGATGTGCACGACACGGCCTGCCTGGTCACCATTGGCGCGACTGCGGTTCATCCATACCTGGCCCTGGCCACGGCGGCGGCCACGAGCCCCGATGGCGAGACGCGTTACCGCAAGGCGCTGGAGGCCGGGCTGCTCAAGGTCATGGCCAAGATGGGCATCTCGTGCGTCGACAGCTATCGCGGCGCCCAGGTGCTCGAAGCCCTGGGGCTTGGTGCGGAGGTCATGGAGGTCTGCTTCCCGACCGTGCCTTCGCACATCGGAGGCGCCGACCTCGCGGACCTCGACAGGCTCGCCCGCGCGCGAGCGGAGGGCGCAAACGATCTTCCCGACCACGGTCGAATTCGCTTTCGCAAGGCGGGCGAGCACCACGCCTACAACCCGCTCGCAGTCCGCGCCGCGCAGAAGGCCGCGCGCTTAGCCGACCACGACGCATACCTCGAGTGGCGCCGGCTGTCGACCATGGGCGAGGCGCAGTCGCTGCGAGAGCTGCTGCGCTTCAAGAAGGCCGGCGTGCCGAGTCCGATCGAAGACGTCGAGCCCGCGTCGGCGATCGTTACGCGTTTCGTGAGCACTGCAATGTCGCTGGGCGCGCTGTCACCCGAAGCGCACCAGGCGTTGGCGATCGCCATGAATCAGATCGGGGCACGATCCAACTCTGGCGAAGGCGGCGAGGACCCGGACACGTATTCCGAAGACGATGGCGTTCGGCACGACAACCGCGTGAAGCAGGTCGCGTCAGCGCGCTTCGGTGTCACCCCCCGATACCTGAAGCGCGCCGACGAGCTCGAGATCAAGATCGCCCAGGGCTCGAAGCCGGGCGAAGGCGGCCAGCTGCCCGGGCTCAAGGTCACGAGCCTCATCGCGCGCTTGCGCCATGCCCAGCCCGGCATGCAGCTGATCTCGCCGCCGCCCCACCACGACATCTATTCGATCGAGGACCTTGCGCAGCTGATCTACGACCTCAAGACGGTGAATCCACGCGCGAGAGTGGGTGTGAAGCTCGTCTCGGAATCCGGCGTCGGGACCATCGCCGCGGGGGTTGCCAAGGCGCGCGCGGACTACATCCTCGTCTCCGGCCACGACGGCGGCACGGGCGCCTCGCCGCTGTCGTCCATCAAGAACGCAGGAGTGCCGTGGGAGCTCGGCCTTGCCGAGACTCAGCAGGTCCTCGTCGCCAATCGCCTGCGGGAGCGCGTTAGCCTGCGCACCGACGGCGGGCTGCGCAGCGGGCGCGACATCGTCATCGCCGCGCTGCTCGGCGCCGAAGAGTTCGGATTCGGCACAAGCGTCCTGGTCGCGCTCGGCTGTGACATGGCGCGTCAGTGCCACCTCAACACATGTCCGACCGGAATCGCGACGCAAAGGGAGGACCTGCGATCGAAGTTCGAGGGCCGCCCTGAGCACGTGATCAATCACCTCTTCCACATCGCGGAGGAAACGCGGGAGCTGCTCTCTGCCCTGGGCGCGGTCTCCATCGACGAGGTGGTGGGGCGCGTCGACCTCCTGGAGCCGATCGAGGCGGCGACGCTCGACCTGTCCTACGTCCTCAGCGCAACCGATGGAACCCTCCCCCGCCGCCGGGTCTGGGCGCGCAACGGCGAGGCTCCGACACCGCCACCGCCCAGCGGACCGATCGACAACTCTCAGCGCACCGTCGGGGCCGCTCTCGAGGGGGAGCGACGCAGCTATCGCGGCAGCGCCGGCCAGAGCTTCGGCGCCTTCATCGACGAGGGCGTGGAGCTGACGCTAGAGGGTGAGGCGCAGGACTACGTCGGCAAGGGGATGGGCGGCGGCGTGATCGTGATCAAGCCCTTCGCAGAAGACTCCTCGACCGACCCCGTGCTCGCCGGCAACACCATCTGTTACGGGGCAACCGGTGGGCGGCTCTTCGTCGCGGGCCGCGTCGGTGAGCGCTTCTGCGTCCGCAACTCGGGGGCGGTGGCTGTCGTCGAGGGCGGAGGCGATCATTTCTGCGAGTACATGACCGGAGGGGTTGCGGTCGCGCTGGGACCGGTCGGCTGGAACGCAGGAGCCGGGATGACCGGCGGTGTCGCATACCTGACGGAGTGGCGCCAGCTGAACGCCGACAGTGTGGTCGCGCGAGAGGTACCACGCGAGGACGAAGCGGAGCTGCGCGCGCTGGTTGAGGAACACCACCGCCGCACCGGCAGCCTGCGCGCGGCGGCCCTGCTGGCCGATTGGGAGCCGGCCCTGCAGCGGTTCCGCCAGGTGGTTCCCGTGGCGGCGGTGCAGGCGCCGGCGGTCGCCGAGCCCGCAGCGTCGCAGGAGAGCGCTCCGAAAACCGCAGCCTAGCTGAAGTTCCCGCCCACATCTGGCACTAGGCTGCTGTAGTCATTTGGGCTTCTAGCCAAAGCTGGAGGTGTTCGAGCGTAGGAATGTGCTCGAAGCCACGGTCGGCGAAGGGAACGCCGAGATAGCGCTCAGCTGGCGTT
>WNGA01001144.1_pt1 | contig 42115 bp, 42 predicted proteins | sample 5400061 | NCBI WGS metagenome assembly WNGA01 (sample SAMN13153366, study PRJNA577476) | soil metagenome | isolation source: 100 cm soil or saprolite under grassland replicate 2 | place: USA:California | collected 2016-06-15 | reverse complement strand
TGGACGGCGGGTGAGCCGATCTTGCCGGAACGGTTTGGTCCCGCGGCGACGCTTCGCCCGCAGCGCTCCCTCGATGCCCCGGAGAGACGACTTACGCTCCGTCCGGCGCTCCTCCGCGAAACGCGAGGTCCGATCGCGCCACCGGAATGTGACGAATCATGAGCGCTTCGCGGGGGCGAGGGAGAAATGCTGCCCAGTCTCACGCCCTGAGCGCGACGCGGCGTCGGCTCGTTCGAGCGGCGCGGCTAGGCGCGGGTCAGCCCTCCGCTGCCCCTCGGCTCGCCTCGCCGGCGCGCGCGACCTCGACGTGCGGGAAGGCGAGCACCACCGCGAACGCGGTGCAGGCGATCCCCGCCCCGGTCCAGAACACGATCGACATCGCGGACTGCAGCGCGTGCGCGACCGGCGCGACGGCGGCCGGGTCGAGCATGGCGCGCTCCGGTCCGAGGAGCTTCTCGGCGAGGCCGGCGGGCGCGCCCGCGCCGGCGAGCGCGTTCGCGAGGACGCCGCCGAGGAGCCCGACCGCGAGCGTCCCGCCGATGGTCCGGAAGAACAGCGTGCTCGCCGTGGCGACGCCGCGGCGATTCCACGGGACGCTCGTCTGCACCGCGATGAGGAGCGGCGGGTTGGCGGTCCCGAGCCCGAGGCCGTAGAGCGCCATGAGCGCCTGGACGAGGTGGAGCGGCGCCGCGGGACGAAGCAGGAGCGCCGCGAGGAGCGCGGCCACCGCGCTCGTCGCGAACCCGGCGACGAGCAGCGGCCGGTAGCCGAGCCGCGGGACGAGCCGCCCGGAGATCGCGCTCGCGACCGGCCACCCGAGCGCCATCGGCGCAAGGGCGGCACCCGCCGCGGTGGGCGGGAGCCCGAGCACGCTCTGCACCCAGAGCGGCACGTACGTGACGGTCCCGAGCATCGCCGCGCCCATCAGCGCGCCGGAGCACGACGCGATCACCATGACCCGCTGCGCGAACAGATCGAGCGGAACGAGCGGCTCCCGCGCGCGCCGCTCGACCGCGAGGAAGGCGGCGGTCGCGATCGCGGCGACGGGGAGCGCGACGAGCCCGGCGCCGCGCGAGCGCGCCCCGAGCAGGAGGGCAACGACCGCGACGGCGAGGAGCGCCGCGCCGCCCACGTCGAGCCGGTGGTCGTGGTGCTCCGGCTTCTCGTGGTACGCGATCGCGAGCACCGCCGCGCTCGCGAGGCCGAACGGGAGGTTCACCCAGAAGATCCAGCGCCAGCCGACCGAGTGGACGATGGCGCCGCCGACGAGCGGCCCCACGAGGCCCGCGAGCCCCCACACCGCGCCGAACAGCCCCTGCATCCGGCCGCGCTCGTGGACGTCGAAGAGGTCGCCGATGATGGTGAAGGTCACGGGCTGCATCGCGCCCGCCCCGAGCCCCTGCATCGCGCGCCACGCGATGAGCGCGGTCATGGAGTGCACGGAGCCGCAGGCGAGCGAGCCAGCGAGGAAGAGGCCGATGCCGGCGAGGAGCACGGGCTTGCGCCCGCGAAGGTCCGCGAGCTTTCCCCAGATCGGGACGGTGACGGTGGTGGCGAGCATGTACGCGGCGAACGCCCACGCGTAGAGCGGCAGACCGCCGAGCTCGGCGACGACCGTGGGCATCGCGGTGGAGACGACCGTCATCTCCAGCGCGGCGAGGAAGAGGCCGAGCAGGAGGGCGACGACGGTCAGCGGGCGGCTCGTGCGCTTCACGGCGCGCACGAGTAACCCGCCGGCGCGGCGGGTTCAAGGGGCGGAGCGTGCGCGTCGCTCGTGCTCGGCGGGGAGGTGCCGGAACCCGCGCCAGAGCGCGAGGTCGTACAGCACCTTCAGTCCGCCCGCGACGAGGAACGGGACGCCCGAGAGGGCGGCGCTCGCGTAGAGCGGGCCCGCGGCGAGCGGCGCGAGCGCCGCGCCCACGGTGCGCGCGATGCCGGTGAGGCCGGCGGCCGCGGCCCGCTCGTCGGGCCGGACGACCGCCATCGTGTAGGACTGCCGGGTCGGCACGTCCATCTGCGAGATCGAGAAGCGCGCGAGGAGGATCGCGATCGCGATCGGCAGCGTCGGCGCGAGCGGCACGGCGGCGAGGAGCAGGTTCGAGGGGAGGTGCGTGAACACCATCGTCCGGACGAGGCCGTAGCGGCGGGCGATCGCCGCCGCCGAGAGCGCGGAGAGCCCCGCGAGCACGTTCGCCCCGAAGAAGATCGCGCCGAGGAGCGCCGGCCCCGCGCCGAAGCGCCGGTGGAACCACCACGCGACGAAGCTCTGGACGACGAAGCCGCCGGCGAAGGCGTCGAGCGAGAAGAGCGCCGAGAGCCGGAGGACGACGCCGCGCGACGCGTGGAGGCCGAGCGCGCCCGGCCGCGGCACCTCGAGGTGGCCCGCCTCGACGGCGGCCGACAGGCCCAACGGCAAGAGCGCGAGCGCGATCCCCGCCGCGGCGTATCCCGCGAAGAGAAGCTGGTAGCTCCGCAGCGGCACGACCCCGGCGCGCTGCAGCGCCTCCGCGCACGTCCCGCCGGCGAGCGCGCCGGCGGCGGTCGCGAGCGCGCCCGTCAGCTGGTACCAGGCGAACGTCGCGGTGCGGCGCTCGGGCGCGAGCGCCTGCGCGATGGCGGCCTGCTCGATCGGGAGGAACGGGCCGACCTCGTTGCCGGACGGCGAGAGGACGCCGACGGTCGCCGCCGCGGCGAGGAGGGGGAACGCGGTCGTCGTCGCGAACGCGGCGCCGGTCGCGGCGACGAGCGCGCCGCCGAGCGCGAGCATCCGGCGCCGCCCCACCCGGTCCGCGCGGGTCGTGACCGCGAGCGAGACGGCGACGTCGCCGAGCAGCGTGAGGGAGAGGAGGAGCCCGATCCGCGCCTCCCCCTCCCCCGCCGCCGCGAGGTGGAGGACGAGCACGACCGACCCGACGCCATACGCGAACATGCGGAGCGCGCGCGTCGCGAAGAGGAGCTTCAGGTCCGGATGGGCCGCCACGCGGGAATCCTAGCGCCGGCGCGCGCGCGCGGCGACCCGCCGGGGGAGCGCGCGCCCGTGCGGCCCGCGGCCGCGTCGCGCGGCGGCGCGCGGATGCGCAGCGTCGGTCCATGGCCGAGAACGACAGGGATCCCCGCGGGGCGCCGGACGCCGAGCCGGACGTGCGCCCTCCGCGCACCGCGGGCGCGCCGCGCCCGCCGCCGCGCCCGAACCCGGAGCCGGAGGAGGCGCCCGAGCTCCTAGGCGAGCGGTCCGATTATCCCCTTGCGCACGGCGGGGAGTGAGCGCTCCGCCGCGTGGAAGAACGAGACCGTCTCGAGGAGGGCCTCGGCGCGGTCGGAGAGCGCCGCGGACGACGCGTTCAGCTCCTCCGACGCGGCTGCCTGGTGCGCGGCCACGTCCGAGAGCGCGGCGATCGCGTCGCCGATCGCGAGCACGCTCTCGTGCTGCCGCTGCGACGCCTCGGCGATCCGCATGACGCGCTCGCTCGTCGCGCGGATCGACGGGACCGTCCGCGTGATGAGGCCGCTCGCGCGCTCGGCCGAGGTCACGCTCCCCTCGGCGAGGCCGGAGATCTCCTCGGCGGCCGAGCGGCTCCGCTCGGCGAGCCGCCGGACCTCGGCCGCGACGACTGCGAAGCCGCGGCCGTGCTCCCCCGCGCGCGCCGCCTCGATCGCCGAGTTGAGGGCGAGGAGGTTCGTCTGGTACGCGATGTCGCTCACGATCGAGATCTTCTCGGCGATCTGGCGCATCGCGCGGGCGGTCTCCTCGACGGCCGTCCCCCCCGCCGCCGCCTCGTCCGCGGCGCGCCGCGCGACCGCGTCCGTCGCGCGCGCCTCGTCCGCGTTCTCCTGGATGATGACGACGAGGTCCTGGATCGCGTCGCGCGAGCGCTCGACCCCTCCGCTCTGCGTCTGCGCCGCCTCGGCGAGCGTCCCGGCGACGTTGCGCGTCTCCTCCGCCGCCGAGGCGATCGAGCCGGAGCTCTCGCGGACCTCCGCGACGACGTCCTCGAGCTTCCCCGCCATCGTCGCCATCGCGTCGAGCAGCCGCCCGGTCTCACCCGTGCGCTCCCCCTCGAGCGACACGGCGAGCCGGCCGGCGGCGACGTCGCTCGCCGCCTTCACCGCGGCGCCGAGCGCGCGAGAGATGCCGCGCGCGAGCGCGAGGATCCCGCCGCCGATCACGAGCACGATGAGCGCCGCGACGAGGAGCACGCGGAGGCCCTCCCCGCGCGCCGCCTCGTCGAGGTCGTCCAGGTAGAGCCCCGACCCGACCACCCAGCCCCACGGCTCGAAGAGCCTCACGTAGGAGATCTTCCGGACGGGCTCGCTCGCGCCGGGCTTCGGCCAGAGGTAGTCGACGTACCCGGCGCCGGACTGGCGCACGGTCTTCACGAACTCGACGAAGAGCCGCTTGCCGTTCGGGTCGACGTCGTTCGAGAGGTCCTTTCCGTCGAGCTCGGGCTTCGTCGGGTGCATCACCATGCGCGGCTGGAGGTCGTTCACCCAGAAGTACTCGCGCCCCTCGTAGCGGAGCGTCTTCAGGGTCTCGAGCGCGGTCCGGCGCGCCTCGTCCGCGGTCATCCTCCCGTCCCGGGCGAGCTTCTCGTAGGCGACGAGCACCCCGTCCACCGTGTCCACGACCGCCCGGACCTTCGCCTCGCGCTCCTCGAACATGCGCGAGGCGACGACGCGGTACGCCTGGAGCGCGAGGAGGGCGAGGCCGACGGCGCCGACGGCGATGGAGAGCCGGAGGCGCGTCGCGATGGTGAGCCTGCGAAATTCGAACGTCATCTGGTCGGGGCCTCTCGCGGCGGGCGTCCCAAGGCCCCGCCGGTGCGTGCGGCGGAATGGAAGCCGCGTACCAGGGCGCATCGTGCGGCGTGCTGCCGCACGATGGTCCTGCGAACGCTGCAACCGGCCGGGAGTACAAGGTGATCAGGGAGACCGCGCGCGGGCTGCCGGACCTGCGGCAGGCGCCCGCAGCGCGGGTCGGGCGCGACCCGGGTTTCGACTCACCTGCGCGGCTTCGATCCACCCTCGTGTCCGGGCGCCGGTGAGCCGCCCTCCGGTTCGACCCGCGGCCCGCGGTCGACGCGGTTCGCGAAGGTCGGCTGGGGCGACGCCGATCGGACCCCGGGCTCGAGCTCCGCCGGGCTCTTCACCTCGACCACCTCCGGCGCAGGCGCCGCACCTGCCGCTCCCGCCCGCCCGCCGCCGCCTCGGCGCGCCGCCGCCCGCCCGGACGCCCGGTCGCCGAGTGCGCGCCGGACGAGCGCCGCGCCGGCCACCGCGGTCGGGAGCCGCGCGAGCCCACGTCCGAAGGCTGCCCGCCACACGAGGAAGCCGCCCGCCGCGGCCGCCACCCACAACGCCGGATCCCGCGTCCGCTCCGCCGTCCCCATGCGCGCACCTCCGCCTTGCGAGATGCGCATCGCGCGGCGCCCCCGCACGGACGGTGCGGGGGACGGGGACACCCGCGCTCCTCGCCCCTCTCGCCGGCACGCCGTGACGGCCTACGCACGGCCCCCCGCGGGCGCCGCGCCGTCGCGCTCCTCGGTCGAGCCCTCCTCCACGCGCCTCCCGCCTTTCTCGAGCGACCAGCCCGTCGCGAGCCCGAGCACGAACCACCCGAGGACGAGCGCGCCGAGCGCGAAGAGCGTGTCGCCGGGGACGCGCAGCCAGCGGAGCGTGTCGAGCGTCGGCTGCTGCATGAACTCCGCGCTCCGCGCCCACCAGGTGCCGGTCTCGACCGCCGCCCACGTCTGGAGGATGCCGACGGGCAGGAGCGAAAGGACCACCATCAGCGCGAGCCCGCCGTTGATGAGCCAGAACGCGGCTGCGACCGGCGCCGTTCGCCACGCGGCGCCCGGACGGAGCGCGCGCAGGCAGAAGAGCATGAGGCCGATGGCGAGCATCCCGTACACGCCGAAGAGCGCGGTGTGGCCGTGGACCGGCGTCGTGTTGAGCCCCTGCATGTAGTAGAGCGCGATCGGCGGGTTGATGAAGAAGCCGAACAGCCCCGCGCCGACGAGGTTCCAGAACGCCACGGCGACGAAGAAGGAGATGGGCCAGCGGTACGCAGCGAGCCAGGTCCGCGCGCGAGAGAGCCGGATGTTCTGCCAGACCTCGAGCCCGACGAGCGCGAGCGGCACCACCTCGAGCGCGCTGAAGACGGCGCCGAGCGCCATGACCGACGCCGGCGTCCCAGTGAAGTAGACGTGGTGGAAGGTGCCGACGATGCCGCCGGCGAGGAAGATCGTCGTCGAGAAGAAGGTCGCGCGCGTCGCCTTCTCGACGTGCAGCAGCCTGAGCCGCACGAACAGGAACGCGATCACCACCGTCGCGAAGACCTCGAAGAACCCCTCCACCCACAGGTGGACGACCCACCAGCGCCAGTACTCGGCGACGGCGAGGTTCGTGCGCCGCCCGATGAGGAGCGCCGCGCCGTAGAAGAGCGCGATCGCCGCGGACGACAGGACGAACAGGAAGAGCAGCGCCCGCGATTCCGCGGGCCGCCGCAGCGCCGGCCAGAGCGCGCGCACCATGAGGAACAGCCAGAGGAACAGCCCGACGAACAGGAGCAGCTGCCAGAACCGGCCGAGGTCCACGTACTCGTAGCCCATGTGGCCGAACCACCACCACGCGTCGCCTGAGAGGCGGTGCTCGATCGAGAGCCACTCGCCCGCGAGCGAGCCGACGACGATGAGGAGGAGCGCGGCGAAGAGGAGGTTCACGAGCGCGCGCTGGCCACGCGGCTCGGCCCCCGAGACCGCCGGGCCGACGTAGAGGCCCGTCGCGAGCCAGTTCGTCGCGATCCAGAAGATGCCGAGCTGCGTGTGCCAGGTGCGCGCCACCGAGTAGGGCAGCACGCGCGCGAGCGGGAACCCGTAGAAGCCCGAGCCCTCGACGGCGTAGTGCGCGGTCACGGCTCCGAGCGCGATCTGCACGACGAGGAGCGCCGCCGCGACCCAGAAGTACTTCACGGTGGCGCGCTGGCTCGGGGTCGGGGCGAGGCCGAACAGCGGATCGCGCGGCGGGTGGGCCTCGATCGGGTCGGGCTCGGCGCGCCCGCCCTGGTACCAGGCGAGCGCGCCGATGCCGGCGAGGAGGAGCACGAACGACACGACGCTCCAGACGACGGCGCCGCCCGTCGGCCGGTTTCCGACGAGCGGCTCGTGCGGCCAGTTCTGCGTGTAGGTGACGCTCTCGCCTGGGCGGTAGGTCACGGCCGCCCAGCTCGTCCACCAGAAGAACGCGGCGAGGTCGCGCAGCTGCGCCGGATCGGCGAGCGCGCCCGCGGGGATCGCGTAGGCGTCGCGACCGTTCGTGAACACGTCGGCGTAATGGGCGGCGTTCGACTCGAACGCCGCGACGCGCTCGGGGCCGACGACGATCGCGCCGGTCGCGGGATCGTAGGTGTTGTCGTGGAGCGCGGCGGAGAGCCGCTCGCGCAGGGCCGCCTGCCGCTCGGGCGGGAGCGCCGCGTAGCTCCCGACCCCCTCCGCGCGCGCCCAGCGATCGAGGATGGAGAGCGCCTCCCGGTGGAGCCAGTCGGCCGTCCAGTCCGGCGCGACGTAGGCGCCGTGCCCCCAGATCGAGCCGACCTCCTGCCCCCCGATCGACTGCCAGGCGTTCTGGCCGCGCAGGATCGCCTCCCCGTCGAAGACGGGCCGGCCGTCCGCCATCACCACCTGGGATGGCACGGGTGGGGCGCCCTCGCCGATCCGGGGCCCGAGGCCGCCGAGGATCGCGAAGGAGGCGGCGACTACGATGACGAGCGCGATCCAGTGACGCCGGTAGGTCATGGGGTCTCCCGGGGGAAGGTGCGGCCCCCGGGCTCGGCGCGCGCCCGCCCCGCGCCCGAAACGGTAGAATCGGTCCGCCTCCCCCGACTAGGAGAACCCCCGTGCGCGTCGGCCGGTACGACATCGCGAGCGTCATCGACGCGTGGTTCGCCCTCGACGGCGGCGCCATGTTCGGTGTCGTCCCGCGGCCGCGGTGGGAGAAGGAGATCGTCCCCGACGCGCAGAACCGGATCCGGCTCGCCTGCCGCTGCCTCGTCGCCGTGGACCGGGACGCCGGAAGGGTGATCCTCGTGGACGACGGGATCGGCGACCGCTGGGACGCGAGGCGAGCGGACCATCTCGCCATCGACCGCTCGACCGGGGGCCTCGACGCGGGGCTCGCGCGGCTCGGCCTGTCGCGCATGGCCGTCACCGACGTCGTCCTCACCCACCTCCAGTCGGACCACGCCGGCGGCACCGTGCGCGGCGCGCCCGGCGGCGGGCTCGAGCTCGCGTTTCCGCGCGCGACGCACCACGTGCAGCGGCGCGCGTGGCAGTTCGCCCATGCGCCGTCGGAGCGCGACGCCGGCGCCTTCCGCCTGGAGGATTTCGAGCTGCTGCAGCACTCGAACCTCCTCCACCTCGTCGAGGGCGACGCCCGTCCGTTCCCGGACGTCGAGATCATCGCGTCGGAGGGGCACACGGCGGGCCAGCAGCTGCCGCGCTTCCACGGCGACGGGACCCACGTCACCTTCTGCGCCGACGTCATCCCGACCCACGCGCACCTGCGGCCGAGCTGGGTGACCGCGTACGACCTCCTGCCGGTCACGACGCTCGAGGAGAAGAAGGTGCTCCTCGCCGAGGCGCTCGAGGACGACGGCGTGCTCGTCTTCGAGCACGACCCCGTGATGGCGGCGTGCCGGCTCCGCGAGGACGACGAAGGGCGCCCGGTGTTCCGCGAGGCGGTCGAGATCTGAGGTCCGGGGCGACTCCGGGCTGGCGCCCGGGGCCGCGCCGTCGTACGGAAGGCGATGCTCGAGCCCAAGGTCAAGATCAGCCGCCGCGGCACGGAGCGGCTCCAGGGGGGTCACCTCTGGATCTACCGCACCGACGTGGAGCAGGCCCCGCCGGCGCTCCAGGCGGGCGACGTCGTCGCGCTCGTCGACGGGCGCGGACGTTTCCTCGCGAAGGCGTTCTGGTCGGCCAAGTCGAAGATCGCTCTCCGCGTCGTGACGCGCGACGAGGAGCCGGTGGACGAGGCGTTCTTCGCGGAGCGGCTCTCGACGGCGATCGGACTGCGCGAGCAGGCGTTCGGCGCCGAGCGCTTCCTCCGGCTCGTGCACGGCGAGGCGGACCTCCTCCCCGGCGTCGTCGTCGACCGGTACGGCGACGCTGCGGTGCTGCAGACGCTCATCCCCGCGACCGACCGGCGGAAGGCGTTCCTCGCCGACCTCGTCGCGAACGCGCTCTCGCTGCGGACCGTCGTCGAGCGGAACGACGTCCGCGTCCGCGAGCTCGAGGGGCTCGCGCAGACGAAGGGGATCCTGCGCGGCGCCGACCCCGGGCCCGTCGAGTATCGAGAGGGGGACGTCCGGATGCGGGTCGATCTCCTCGCGGGCCAGAAGACCGGCACCTTCCTCGACCAGCGCGAGAACCACTTGCGGGCGGGCGAGTACGCGCGCGGCCGCTGCCTCGACTGCTTCAGCTACACGGGCGGTTTCGCCCTCCACCTCGCGCGGCGCGCCGCGCAGGTGACCGCGGTCGAGATGCAGGCGGGCGCCGCGGCGCTCCTGCGCGAGAACGCGGCCCTGAACCGCGCCGAGAACCTGGAGGTCGTCGAGGCGAACGCGTTCGACTACCTGCGCGACCGCTCGGAGGAGGAGCCGGCGTTCGATCTCGTGGTCCTCGATCCGCCCGCGTTCGCGAAGAACAAGGACGCGCTCCCCGCTGCGAAGCGGGGGTACAAGGAGGTGAACCTCCGCGCGATCCAGGTGCTCCGGCCGGGCGGGGTGCTCGTCACCTCCTCGTGCAGCTACCACCTCTCCGAGGAGGCGCTCGAGGCCCTGGTGCTCGACGCGGCGAACGACGCGGGGCGGCGCGTCCAGCTCCTCGAGCGGCGCGGGGCCGGGCGGGACCACCCCTCCCTGCTCGGCGTGCCCGAGACCCGCTACCTCAAGTGCCTGTTCCTCCGGGTGCTCTAGCGCCTGCGAGGAGCCCGCCCTTGGGGACTGTCCCATTGGAGCGTGCCCGCGGTACGATGCCCGGGCGTGTGGCCGGGGGGCGCGCGCTTCACCGACCGCACCGTCGGTGGGGCGGCGCCCCATCGCACTAGAAGGAGGCGCGTTGGCCGGAAGGGCGCAGAAGCCCGGTGAGCCTCTGGCCGCCCTCGCGGGGAGCCCGCTCCTCGCGCGTCTGGACGACGCGGAGCGCGCCCGGCTCGTGGCGTGTCTCGAGCTCCGCGAGTACCCCGCGAGCACGCGCGTCCACGGCGACGGTGACGCGGGGAAGCACCTGTACCTCGTGCTCTCGGGCACCGCGACGCTCCGGCGCGCGGCGCTCGCGCTGCTACGGCTCGGACCGGGCGAGTCCTTCGGTGAGCTCGCCCCGCTCGGCGGTCGCCACCGCGGCGAGACGGTGTCCTCCGACGGGCCGCTCGCGGTCGCCCGGCTCTCGGTGGAGCGCTGGGCCGATCTCGAGCGCGACGAGCCCCGGATAGCGGCGAAGGTCGCGGCCGGCGTCGCCGCGGCGCTCGCGGACGAGCTCGCCGAGCTCACGGGAGACGTCGGGTTGCTCCTGCGCGGCCGCTCGCTCCCGCGGGTGCAGGAGGTCGCCGTCCGGATCGCCGGCGAGGAGCGGCGGGTCCGGACCGGGACGCGGCTGCAGGACCTGCTCCCGGCCGAGGTGGACGGCTCGGTCGTCGTCGCGGGGCTCCTCGGGCAGAAGCCGGTGTCCCTCTCGACGCCGATCGTGACGGAGGCGGAGATCGCGCCGCTCACTGCGAGTCACTGGGAGGGCCGTCAGATCTATGCCCACTCGCTCGGGCTCCTGCTCCTCGAGGCGGCGCACCAGATCGCGCCGGGGCTGCGCGTGCGGATGGGCGCCTCGCGCGGCACGCACCAGATCGTGGACGTGCTCGGCGACGACGCGTCGGACCGCACCGCGCTCGCCGAGCGGATCGCGGACACGATGAAGAAGCTCGCGGCGCTCGACGTGCCGATCCGGCTCGAGTTCTGGGCCACGGACGAGGCGCAGAAGTGGTTCCGCGACCGCGGCTGGGACGACGCCTTCCGGCTGCTGCGCATCCGGCGGCAGGCGACGGTCCGGCTCGTCTCGTGCGGCGAGGTGTACGCGCTGTCGATGGGACCGCTCTTGCCGTCGACGGGGCGGCTGCAGGGGTTCCGGCTCGTACCGCACGAGGAGGGGCTCGCGCTCGAGCTCGGGAAGGTCGACCCGAGAAACGGGAGCGGGAACGGCCACGGCGCGGCGCCCGCCCCCGCGTCGCCGCGGCGGGGCGGCGACATGCCCGCGGAGCACCAGCGCTGGCTCGCGGCGATGGGCGTGACGAGCGTCGGCGCGTTCAACGAGCTCTGCATCTCGGGGCAGGTGTCGCAGCTCATCCGCGTCGCGGAGGGGTTCCACGAGAAGCGGATCGGCCAGATCGCCGATCTCGTCGCCGCGGAGCGCGACCGAATCCGGATCATCTCCATCGCGGGCCCGTCGTCCTCGGGCAAGACCACCTTCATCAAGCGCCTCACCGTCCAGCTCCAGATCGACGGCGTGAACCCGGTCGGGATCTCGCTTGACGACTACTACGTCGATCGCGAGAAGACGCCGCGCGCGAAGAGCGGCGAGTGGGACTTCGAGGCGCTCGAGGCGCTCGACCTGCCGCTCCTGCAGGAGCACGTGCGGCGCCTGCTCGCCGGCGAGGCCGTGAAGACGCCGCACTACGACTTCCTCACCGGCACGAGCCACCCGGGCGGCGGCCCGACGGTCCAGCTCCATCCCGGCGACGTCCTCATGCTCGAGGGGATCCACGGGCTCAACCCGGGGCTCCTCGGCGCGATCCCGAAGCGGGGCGAGCTCTACCGGATCTTCATTCACCCGGCGACGGCGCTCCCCTTCGACCGGCTGACGCGCGTCTCCGCGACGGACCTCCGCCTCCTGCGCCGCATCGTTCGCGATCGCCACCAGCGCGGCTACGGGGCCGCGGAGAACATCGTGCGGTGGCCGTCGGTCCAGGCCGGCGAGCGCGAGCACATCTATCCCTACCAGGGCGAGGCCGACGCGGTGTTCGACGCCGCCCTCATCTATGAGCCGGCGGTGCTGAAGGTGTACGCCGAGCGTTATCTCCTGGAGGTGCCGCAGGACCACCCCGCCTACCCGACCGCGCACCGGCTGCGCTACCTCGTCGACCGCTTCGTGTCGATCTACCCCGACCACGTCCCGCCCACCTCGCTCATCCGCGAGTTCATCGGCGGCAGTGGGTTCGAGTACTAGGGAGCGACGCACCGTGCACGACCGCGACCTCGCGCAGATCGTCATCGAGACCGTCGGGGCCCTCGTGCTCGTCCTCAATCGCGAGGGGCGCATCGAGCGCTGGAACGCCGCGTGCGAGGCGGCGACCGGGTACGACCGCGACGAGGTGCTCGGGCGGCCGTTCTGGTTCTTCGTCCCGCCTGCCGATCGCCCGGGGGCGGAGGCGGAATTCTCGCGCCTCGTCGCGCGCGACTTCCCGAACCGCTACGAGAACCAGTGGGTCGCGAAGGACGGCTCCCTCCGCCGCATCGCGTGGTCGAACACCGCGCTCCTCGACGAGTCCGGCGCGGTGCGGATCGTCATTGCGACGGGGATCGACATCACCGACCGGACGCGCGCAGAGGAGGCGCTCCGGCGCCAGGCGAAGCGCCTCGAGGCGCTCTCGGAGGCCTCGCGCGTGTTCGCGTCGGGGCTCGACTACAAGACGACGCTCGACACCGTCGCGCGCCGGCTCTCCGAGCTCATCGGGGACGGCGCGCTCATCCGCGTCGTCTCGCCGGACGCCGGCTGGCTCGTGCCCGTCGCGGTCTACCACCCGATCCCGGAGCGCGCGGCGCTCCGGCGGCGCGTCATCCAGACGGCGCCGCAGCGGACCTCGGAGGGGATGACGGCGCGGGTCCTCCAGGGGCGCTGCACGCTGCGGATCCCCGAGCTCACGCTCGAGATGGTTCACGAGCAGATGAAGTCGGAGTACTGGCCTTACCTCGAGGGCGTGTCGAGCCTCATGATGGCGCCGCTCGAGCACCGCCGGCACGTCTTCGGCCACATCACGCTCATGCGCGACGTGGGCGGCCCGCCCTACACCGAGGAAGACGAGGCGCTCCTCGAGGACCTCGCCCACCGCGCAGCCCAGGCGATCGAGAACGCCCGACTGTACGGTGAGGCGCAGGCCGCCGTGGCGGTGCGCGACGAGTTCCTCTCCATCGCGTCACACGAGCTCCGCACGCCGCTCACCGCGCTCCGCCTCGCGCTCGAGAACATGCGGCGCGTCTCGACGCGCGAGGCGATCGAGCGGCTCCCGCAGCAGTATGTGGAGCGCGTGCTCGCGACGGCGGAGCGGCAGGGTCAGCGGCTCGAGAAGCTCGTGTCCGCCCTGCTCGACGTCTCACGCATCCACATGGGTCGGCTGGAGCTCGACGTAGAGGACGTGGAGCTCGGCGCGACGGTGCAGGAGTCGTTCGGCGCGATCGAGGACGAGGCGGCGCAGTCCGGCTCGGAGATCCAGGTCCGCGGCGAGCCGGTCCGCGGCTACTGGGACCGGCTCCGCATCTCCCAGGTGGTGACGAACCTCCTCTCGAACGCGGTGAAGTACGGCGGCGGCAAGCCGGTGGAGGTCGAGTTCGGACCTCGCGGCGACCACGCCGTGCTCACCGTGCGCGACCACGGCATCGGGATCGACCCGAGCGATCAGCCCCAGATCTTCGAGCGGTTCGAGCGCGCGGTGTCGTCTCGCAACTACGGCGGACTCGGGCTCGGGCTCTACATCGTGAAGCGGATCGTCGAGGCGCACGGCGGCACGATCCGGGTCGAGTCGGTGGCCGGCGAGGGGGCCGCCTTCATCGTCGAGCTGCCGCAGCGCCCGGTCGTCGCGGTGCGCCGGCTCGAGGAGCCGGAGCGAACGTCGCAGTACTGACGAGCGCCGGCGCGATCGCGCCCCGACCCCGACCCCGACCCCGACCGCGACCCCGACCCCGACCGCGACCCCGACCCCGACCGCGACCTCAGGTCCGGCAACCGCCGCGGGCGCGCCTCACTTGCAGACGATGCTGACGATCCCGCCCTTGTTCTGGCTGGTGCACGTCGTCCCACCGCAGCACGGCAGCCCCTCCTCCCACCAGGCACACCCCGATCCCGCCGGCCTGCAGCAGACCGCCTGGACCGCGTCGCACTGCTGGCTCGCGTCGCAGCAGTCCGCCGCCGTAGTACACGACGAATGCTCGAGCGCGCAGCACGCGAAGTCGTTCCCGCCGAGCCAGTGGCACTGGTCGCCGGCGCAGCAGTCCTGCGGCGCGCCGCAGTGGACGCCGGGCCCGCCGCAGGCGCACGACCCCGTTCCGTCGCAGGTCCCGGTACAGCACTCGATGTTGCCGCCGCACGCCGCCCCCGGGTGCGAGCAGCAGACGCCGAGGTCGCAGTCCGCGCCCGTCGTGCAGTACGGCGAGTAGCTGCACGCCTCGCCCGGCGGGATGGCGCACCGCGCGGTCGTGCTGTCGCAGACGAGCGGGTCGGGGCACGGAATCTGCGCCGAGCAGGCCTGGTCGATCCAGGCGGAGCAGACCGTCGGCGCGCCCGGCGTCCCGTCGCGCGGCAGGCAGACGCTGCCCGAGCTGTGGAAGCGGCAGTCCGTGTCCGCCCCGCAGTCCGATCCGGGGTTCGGTAGGCAGACGCCGTTCGGCCAGGGCCCGCCGCCGCTGCCGTAGCACTGGAATCCATCGCAGCAGGTGGACGCCTGGTCGAGCCGGCACGCCGCGAGCGGCCCGCCGCAGCAATGGGCGGAGCCGCCCGTCCCGTTCTGGTAGAGGCCGCACCGGCCGTTGCAGCACTCCTCCGCCGCCGCGCACGCCGACGCCGTCGGCTTGCAGCAGCGCCCCGCGTCGCAGAGGTTCCCGCCGCAGCACTCCTGCGTCCGGTAGCAGGTCGTCGCGAGGAGGGGCATGCACGCGCCGCACGCCTGCGAGCCGTCCGCAGGACCGCGGCAGACCGACCCGCCACAGCAGGTCGCGCCCGAGCCCGCGCAGCTCGTGCCGGAGTCCTGGCAGCAAGTGCCGGGCGTCGCCGTCACGCCCGTGCAGTTCCCGAGCCTGCAGTCCGCGTCGGCGAGGCAGCGGCCGCCGTCGCCGACGTCCTGAGGGTGGCACACGCCGTCGAGACCGCAGACGTGACCGCCGCAGCAGTCCGCGGTCGAGCCGCAGGTCTCGCCGATCCCGCCGCAGGTGCACGAGCCGCCCTGGCAGCGGAGGTGAGCGCAGCACTCGGCGTTGTTCGAGCACGGCTGGGCCTGCGTGCTGCACGTCCCGGTGAGGCACTTGGTCCCGCGGCAGTCGAGTCCCGAGCAGCAGTCGTTGTCCACCGTGCAGCTCGCGTCGACGCCCGCGCAGATCCAGCAGATCCGCCCCGTCACGGTCCCGCCGGTGCACCCGAGGTCCGCGCAGCACTGGGCGCTCGAGGAGCACGAGCCGTACATGTCGGCGCACGGCTCGATGCAGGTGCTCGCGGGGCCGCACAGGTTGCTGCAGCAAGCCGCGGAGGAGCTGCAGCCCTCGCCGGCGAGCTTGCACGCCGGCGGCCCGACGCCCACGGGGTCGGCGCCTCCGCCGCAGCGGGTGAGCGCGACGAGGAGCACGAAGACAATGGCGGAGAGGAAGCGCGGCGCGATCCGGTGCGTCATCGTGCGGGCGAGGATCGACGAGCGGTGAAGCAAGCGCAAGAAGATGCGCGCACCGCGAGGACGACATCGCCTTACCTGCGAAGGCCCGCCCTGACGACCTCGACCCCGACCCCGACCGCGACCGCGAATATTTGAACCCTTCCGCGCCGGTCGCCGTCGTCGCCGGCTCCGCAGGAGCAGCGCCCGACTTCGCCGGTCACGGCTCCTGCAAACGAGCGTCTTGCTCGCGCGACGACGGCTCTGCCTCGGGGACCTGGCGTTTGCCATCGCGGTCTCCTTCGAGGGTCGAAAGGAGACCGCGATGGCAAACTTCACGTCCAACCGATTCCCGTTCCAGGAGCTCGACGTCTACCGCGCAGCCCGCGAGGTCGCGGCGCTCGTGCACCGCGCCTCAATCTCCGACCGGAGCTTCGAGATCAGGCGACGCGTGCGTCCAAGTCTGCATTCTTGAACTTGTGCGAGGGGCTGCCGGATGACCGCGCCGCCATGCGCCGCAAGTACTTCGCGCAGGCGGACGGCTCCCTTCACGAGACCGCAGGCGCGGTGGATCTGGCCGCGGCGATCGGGGCCATCCCGCAGCCGCGCGCGGACGAGATCCTCGCCGTCGCGGCGCGCTTCCGCGCGATGCTCCGCGGCCTCATGCGGCTCAGCGGCAGAGCCGCGTGAGCATCGCGACGAGCCGGTCGGCGACCCGCGCGACCTCGCGCGCGGGGCCGGCCGGCGCGTCGCCGCAGAGCGCGGCGATCTCGACCGCCGCGACGGACTCGACCGCCTCGGCGCGCGCGATGGCGAAGGCGCGCGCCTTGTCCGCGCGCGTGACGCGACCAGCGCCCTCGGCGCAGTTGAGGCACGTGGACTTGGCGGAGCGGACCGCCTCGTCGCGAAGCTTCGCGTCGCGGATAGAGCAGCGGAGCACGGCGAGCAGGAGCTCCCGCGCGACGCCGTACGCGATGAGCTTGTGGTGGGGAAGAACGGGATAAGCGTGGTTGTCGTCCATGGTGCGGCTCCTTTCACTCGCAGGAAGGAGCCGCACCATGGACGACCACGGATCCCGACCCAGCAGCACCGCGCTCGCTCGCGGCGCGCTCTCACGCGGCAGCAAGCGCAGTGACGCCGCAGGCGGCACGAGCTTGCACGTGACCGACAGCGCCGCGAGCCGCGCAGGTGTCCTTCGACTTCGCCTCGCCTGCGGCGAGGCTACGCTCAGGACGAACGGGAGAGGCACGACCTCGACCCCGACGTCCGCGCACCCTGAGCGTAGCGCCGCCGACGGCGGCGCGGAGTCGAAGGGGCCACGACCCCGACCTCTACGGCAGGAATTCGCTCGCCGGGAACAGGAGCACGTCGGCGATCGTCTCCGCCCCGACGAGCAGCATGAGGAGTCGGTCGAGCCCAACCGCCACCCCACCCGCGTCCGGCATCCGCCCGAGCGCCGCGAGGAACGGCTCGTCGAGCGGGTAGACGCGCCGCCCGAGCCGACGCCGCTGCTCCTGCTCCTCGACGAGCCGGCGCCGCTGCTCGGCCGCGTCGGTGAGCTCGCTGAAGCCGTTCGCGAGCTCGAGCCCACCCGCGTACAGCTCGAACCGCTCGGCGAAGCGCGGGTCGTCCCGCTTCACGCGCGAGAGCGCCGCCATCGGCGCCGGCCAGTCCGTGAGGAAGCACGGGCGCGCCGTGCCGAGGTGCGGCTCGACGGCGTCGAGCATCACCCGGAAGAAGACGTCGTCGAACGGCTCCCCCGGCGGCCCCGGATCGAGGCCGGCGCGCCGGGCCGCCTCAGCGAGGCGCGCCGCGTCGTTGTCGCACGCGGCGAGGTCGATCCCCGCGTGGCGCCGGAAGGCGTCCGCGACGCTGAGCCGCTCGAAGGGAGGCGCGAGATCGAGCGCGAGGCCGCCCCGGAGCGCGCGCGGGAGACCGTCGGGCCCGAGGGCGCGCGCGCACGACGCGACGAGCGCCTCGAGGTCATCCATGATCCCGCGATAGTCCGTGCCCGCCCGGTAGAGCTCGAGCATCGTGAACTCGGGGTTGTGCGACGGCGACACCTCGCCATTCCGGTAGACGCGCGCGAGCTGGAACACCCGCGGCATCCCGGCGGCGAGGAGCCGCTTCATCGCGAACTCGGGGCTCGTGTGGAGGAAGAGCGGCGTGCGCGCGCCGCCCCGCTCGGGCGCGAACTCCGCCTCGAACGCCTGGATGTGCGGCTCCATCCCCGGCGCCGCCACGAGCGAGGGCGTCTCGACTTCCTCGTAGCCCATCGCGCCGAGCGCGCGACGCACCTCCGCGCCGAGCCGCGCGCGGGCCCGCGCGTTCCTGAGCCGGACCTCCGGGATCACGCCGGGACTCTACCGCACGCATCCACTCGCCGCCCTTCTCCCGTCATTCCCGGAGGTTCGCGTCGTCAACCGCACTGCGTCCCGGTGGTTGACGAGCCCTCCCTCGCTGGTATCCTTCGCCGCTCCGATGGCGACGACCGGCGAGAGCGGGACGGGCGGATCTCGCCCCGACGCGGGGGCGCTGCACCACGAGGACGTGGGCAGCGGCCCGCCGGTGGTGCTCGTCCATGGCTGGTCGCTCTCCTCCGCGGTGTTCGAGGAGGAGGCGGCCGCGCTCGCGCGCGTCCACCGCGTGGTCGCGCCCGACCTGCGCGGGCACGGCCGCTCCGCGGGGGGACCGTTCGTCCTCGCCGACCTCGCGCGCGACCTCGCCGCGCTCCTCGACCGGCTCGGGCTCGAGGGAGCCGTCCTCGCCGGCTGGTCGCTCGGAGCGCAGGTCGCGCTCGCGGCGCTGCCGCTCGTCCGGACTCGGGTCCGGTCGCTCGTGCTCGTCTCGGGGACGCCGCGCTTCACCGCGGGCGAGGGGTGGGAGCACGGGCTCTCCGCCCAGACCGTGGAGGTGCTCGCGCACCGCGTCCGGCGCGATCCGGCGCGCGCGCTCGGCCGGTTCTTCGACGGGATGTTCGCGGTGGGCGAGCTCGACGAGGAAGGTCGCCGGCGTGCCGCCGCGCTCCGGGCGCGCATCGCGCTCCCCGGTCCGGCGGCGGCGCAGGCGGGGCTCGACGTCCTCGCGGGCGAGGACCTCCGCACGGCGCTCTCGCGGGTGGACCTCCCGACGCTCGTCCTCCACGGCGAGGCGGATCCGATCTGCCCGCTCGGCGCGGCGCGCGCGACCGCCGCGGCCGTCCCGAACGCCCGGCTCGAGGTCGTCGCCGGTGCGGGCCACGCGCCCTTCCTCTCCCGGCCCGGCACGCTCGCGCGCGCGCTCGGGTCGATGGCCGGGGCGCGGGCGTGAACCGGGTCGACAAGCGGCGCGTCCGCGCCGCCTTCTCGCGCTCCGCGACGGCGTATGACGCCCGGGCGACGGTGCAGCGGCGGGTCCGCGAGCGGGTGGTCGCGCTCCTCGCCGAGGCAGCGCCGCGCGCCGGGCGAGCGCTCGACGTCGGCGCCGGGACCGGGGCGCTCCTCGCCCGCCTCGCGGAGGCGCGGCCGGACCTCGCGGCCGCGGCGGTGGACCTCGCGCCGGGCATGTGCGCGGCCGTCCGCGCCGCCGCGCCCCGGGCGCTCGTAGCCGCCGCCGACGCCGAGGAGCTGCCGTTCAGGGCGGGGGCGTTCGAGCTCCTCGTCTCGACCTCGACGTTCCAGTGGCTCCCTCGGCTCGAACCCGCGCTCGCCGAGGCGCGCCGCGTGCTCGCGCCGGGCGGGCTCCTCTGCGTCGCGCTCTTCGGGCAGCGGACGCTCGTGGAGCTGCGCGACGCGTGGCGAGTCGCCTCCGGCCCCGCCGCGGCCGGGCGAACGCACGCGTTCCTCTCGCGCGCGGACGTGCTCGCGGCGCTCGAGGCGGCCCGGCTCCGGGATGCGACCGTCTTCGAGGAGGACCTCGTCGAGTGGCACGAGGACGCGCGGGCGGTGCTCCGGGCGCTGAAGGGCGTCGGCGCGTCGAGCGCCGTCCCCGGCCGCGCCGGGCTCGGCGGGCGCGCGCGGACGCTCGAGATGCTCCGGCGCTACGACGAGGCGCACGCGGGACCGCAGGGCGTGCCCGCGACCTATCACGTCGTGTACGCGGTCGCGCGACGTTAGACCCCGAGCTTCGCCTCGAGCTCCTTCACCTTCGCGCGCAGGTCCTTCTCGCGCGCGAAGCGCGCGGTCACGTCCCGCACGATCGCCGCCGGTCCGAGGATGTTCCCCGCCTCGTCGCGCATGAGCTGGATCGTGAACTCGATGGAGAGCGGCGCGCCATCCTTGCGGAGCGCCGGGACGGAGAGCACGTCCGTCGCGTAGCGCGTCACCCCCGTCTCCATCACCCGGTCCCAGTTCTGCCAGTGCCGGGATCGGAGGCGTTCCGGGATGATGAGATCCATCGACTTCCCGATCGCCTCGGCGGCGGTCCAGCCGAAGATGCGCTCGGCGCCGGCGTTCCAGAGCCGGATGACGCCCTCTCGATCGGTGAAGAGGACCGCGTCCGCGGCCCCCTCGACGATGCGAACCACGAGGTTCTCGAGCGAGCTTTCCATTCTGCGCCTCCGGGGTGTGATCATCATGCACCGGTTCGGGGTTCGCCCCAGCCCCGATGGGTGACGGACTGGCGGTCGTTCGGCTACGCTCGGGGCTGCACCCGCTCTCGCGTGGAGGGATTTCCGATGAGAAAGCTCGCAGCATCGCTCCTGGCAGTGCTCCCGCTGCTCGCCGCGGCCCAGGACGCGGCCCAGCAGCCCCAGCCGCAGACGGCCGCGCCGCAATCCGCGCCGCCGCCGGCCCAGGCGCAGGCGGCCCCGACAGCGCAGCCGGCGCCGCAGTATCCGCCGCAGTACGCGCCGCCGCCGCAGTACACGCCGCCTCCGCCCCAGGCGCAGCCGCCTGCGCAGGGGCAGCAGTACGCCCAGCCGCCGCAATACGCCCCGCCGCCGCAGTACGCCCCGCCGCCGCAGTACGCCCCGCCGCCGCAGTACGCACCGCGGCAGCCGCCGCCGCAGCAGCCGCTCTCGTATCGGCCCGCGTTCCAGCGCGACAGCTGGTACATCGGCTTCGGCCTGGGCGGCGCCGACGGCTCGATCAAGGATGCCGCCGGCACCGCTTCGTTCAAGGAGTTCTTCGGCAAGAGCCCGACCACGGTGTCGCTCAACTTCAAGGTCGGTGCGACGCTCACGCCGAAGCTCCTCCTCGGCCTCGACGTCAGTGGCATCAGCTCGAGCGCGTCCGAGTCGGGCGTGACCGCCACGATGACGATCGCGAACTACGACGCGATGCTGACGTTCTTCCCGATGGAGCGCGGCTTCTTCCTGCGCGGCGGCGTCGGCCTGTCGCGTCTCGCGCTGGACATCTCGGGTGGAGGCTTCAACGGCTCGACGTCGTTCTCGGGCTCGAACCTGACGGGCGGCGTGGGCTACGCCTTCTGGCTCGGCCGGACGTTCAACCTCACCGTGAACCTCGACTTCTCCGGTCAGAGCTGGGGCGACAACAACGGCGGGACCACTGGGCCGCAGTCGTCGTCGTTCTGGGCGCTCGGAGCCGGGTTCGACTGGTACTAGCGCTTCCCCGCCGAACGCCGGGCGCACCGGCGCGAGCGGATGGTACGGGGCCCCGGGCGATCGCCCGGGGCCTTCTTCATTCGATCGTCCCGAGCGGCAGGAGCGTCCGGCCCCACACCTCGTTCAGGATCTGCGCGGCGCCGATGTAGATGGCGCCGAGGCCGCAGAGGATCCCCTCGTACCCGGCGACGCGCTGGAGGGTCGCGCTCCCGGTCGCGTCCGCGATCGCGAGCAGGAAGAACAGGATCGTGAGGGCGAAGAACACGATCATCACGGCGCGGTTCATCTTGAGCGTCGCGACGAAGAGCACGACCGTGAAGAGCCCCCACACGAACAGGTAGGCGGCCATCCCGCTTCGATCGGCCGCGTCGGCGAGCCCGAAGCGCGGCATGACGAGGAGGGCGACGAGCGACAGCCAGAACAGCCCGTACGCCGTGAACGCCACGGTGCCGAAGGTGTTCCGCTTCTTCCATTCCATGAGGCCGGCGACGACCTGCGCGACCCCGCCGCTCGCGATCCCGAGGGCGAGGACCGGGCTCGAGAGCGCGAGGAAGCCGACGTTGTGCAGATTCAGCAGGATCGTCGTGATGCCGAACCCCATGAGGCCGAGGGGGGCGGGGTTCGCCGAGGTGTCGCGAAGGATCGACGCGGCGACGGCGCGCGCCTGGCGCAGCGATATCGGCGTGCCGGGGTGTGGCAGCGCGGATCCCAAGGAATGACCCTGCTTCATGTTCCTCCATCTCGTCGGGGGGACACTCGGCCTGAGGCCTCGCGACCCCCCGATCCCCCCGCTCGCTCCGACGGAGCCTCATCCGGCTCCGCCTTCGCTCGCTCCGGCGATCTGGTTCTTCTACCAGGGATTCGCGAGCTTGTGACCCTCGCCCGCGAGGGCTAACATCGACCCATCTTGGCCGAGGCCGCCTCTCAGACCGCCTCCTCCACCTCCGAGTTCAAGCCGCACCTCTTCGGGAAGTTCTTCCTCCTGCAGCGGCTGGCGATCGGCGGGATGGCGGAGATCTACCGTGCCCGCGTGAAGGGCATCGGGGACTTCGAGAAGGAGCTCGTGGTGAAGCGGATCCTCCGCGCGCGCGCGCAGGAGGAGAACTTCGCCAAGATGCTGGTGAACGAGGCGAAGCTCACCGTCCAGCTCACCCACTCGAACATCGCCCAGATCTACGAGTGCGGGAAGGCGGACGGCGACTACTACATCGCGCTGGAGCTCGTGAACGGCGTCTCCATGAAGGAGATGATGTACGCGTTCTCGAAGGCCGGCGCGAACCTCTCCCCCGAGCAGGCGATCTTCCTCGTGCTGCAGCTCCTCCAGGGGCTCTCGTACGCGCACCGGAAGCTCGACGCGAACGGCAACCCGTTGAAGGTCGTCCACTGCGACGTCTCGCCGGACAACTGCCTCCTCTCCTGGGAGGGTGAGGTGAAGCTCCTCGACTTCGGCATCGCGCGCGCGGCAGCCGAGTCGCAGCTCTCCAACTACAAGGAGGGCATGCTGATGGGGAAGCTCGGGTACGTCGCGCCCGAGCAGGCTTCCCTCGAGAAGCGCTGGGACCACCGCGTCGACATCTTCGCGGTGGGCATCATCCTGTACGAGCTGCTCACGAAGCAGAAGCCGTTCCCGAAGGCGACGGACGTCGAGTCGCTCATCGACTCGCGGCGCGCCAAGGTCGTGCCCCCGTCCGCGATCGAGCCGCGCCTCCCGAGGGATGTGGACGCCATCGTCGCGAAGGCGCTCGCCTACGACCCGGACGATCGCTACCTCGACGCGCGCTCGTTCGCCGACGCGCTCGTGGACGTCCTCTTCCCCACGCCGCACTCGTCGATCCAGGACCACCTCGGCCAGCAGATGAAGCAGGTCTTCGCGGAGAAGATCGCGAAGCAGCGTCAGGGACGGGCGCACGACCCGCTCATCATGAAGGTGCTGTCGAACGCGGCCGAGCTGCGCGCGCAGGCCGACCAGCAGGAGCGGGGGCCCGCCCACACCCCGACGCCCGGCGGGTTCCCGACCATCGACGTCTCCCCCGATCCGCACCTCCTCGCGTCGCAGGACGCGGCGCGCGCGGCGCGGCGCGGTCCACAGATAAGGATCGTCCACCGCGGCATCCGGCTGCGCTGGGCGGTGCTCGTCGGCCTCCTCCTCGCGGCGGGCGGATCGGCGGCGTTCCACGTCGCCGCGCCCTACCTGCGCCCCGGAATCGTGCTCGTCACCTCCGAGCCGCAGGGGCTCGAGGTGAGCCTCGACGGCCAGCGGACCGGTTCCACCACGCCGGCGGTGATCGAGAACGTGCTCCTTGCCCAGCCGCACACCGTGACGCTCGGCGGGCCGCGGGTGAAGGAGGTCACGGCGGTGGTGCCGCGCGACCCCGGGCAGCTCGTCGCGCGCGTGCACGTGCGGCTCCAGTCGTCGTTCGGCGCGATCACGATCGAGAGCGTCCCGGCCGGCGCCGAGATCGTGCTCGACGATCGGCCCGCCGGCCGCACCCCGCTCACGCTCGGCGACGTGCGGCTCGACCAGCGCCACCGGATCGATCTCGTCCTCGCCGGCCACGAGATCGATCAGTTCGTCGTGCTGCCCGAGAACGACGGCGTCCGCTTCACGCGGCGCCTCGCCAGGGCCGAGTCGAGGGGGAAGGCGCCGCAAGCGCAGTCACCCTGACCGTGGGGATGGAATGAAGCTCGTCATCGAGGACGAGGCGGGGACCCGGTCCATCGTGCCGTTCGCGGCCGATGCGATCGTGGTCGGCCGCGGTACGGAGGACGTCACGTTCCGGCTCGGCGACCGGAACGTCTCGCGCCGCCACGCCCGCTTCCTGCGCCAGAGCGGGGCCATCTTCGTCGAGGACCTCGGCAGCCTGACCGGGACGCGCGTGAACGGCGAGCGGATCGCCGCGCGCCGCAAGCTCCGCGACGGCGACCTCGTCCAGATCGGGGACTACGACCTCGCCGTGCTCGCCGAGGGCGCCGTCATTGACCCCGGCGCGCCACCGCCGCTCCCGATGCCGCAGCGCACCGACCCGAACGCGGTCACGGTGAAGCTCGCCACGGTCGAGCTGACCCCGCCCGCCGAGGTGACCGCCCCCGTCCTCGCGCCGGCCCCGCGCCCGCGCGGCGCGGGCCGCGTGGTCCGGTTCGCGCTCGCCGTCGGCGTCGTCGCGCTCGCGGTCGGCCTCCTCGTGGGCTGGGTGGTGGGCGCGCTCACCGGGGCCGCGCCGCTCACGCCCCCTTGAAGCGCGGCGGGCGCCGCTCCTCCCAGGCGCTTCGCCCCTCCCTCAGATCGGCGCTCTCGAACGCGCGCCGCCGCAGGTCGGCGATCTCCTCGCGCTCCGCCGGGGAGAGCCCCCGCTCGTGGGTCCCCTCGAGAAGGCGCAGGATCCGCTTCATGCCGCGGACCGCGAGCGGCGCGTTCTCCGCGATCTCGGTCGCGAGCGCGAGGGCGTCGCCCTCCACAGTCGCCGCCGGCGCGACGCGGTTCACGAGCCCCCAGGCGAGCGCCGTCTCCGCGTCGATGGGACGTCCGGTGAAGAAGAGCTCGCGGGCTCGCGCGACCCCGACGAGATCGGCGAACCGCCGCAGTCCGCCCTCCGGGTACACGACGCCGAGCTTCGCAGGCGTCATCGCGAGCTTCACGCCGGTTCGCGCGACGCGCAGGTCGCACGTCACCGCGAGCTCGAGCGCCCCGCCGAAGGCGAACCCGTTCAGGAACGCGATCGTGGGGCACGGGATCTCGGAGAGCGCGTCGGCCGTCCGCTCCACCGCCTCGTCGGGACGGTCGCCGCGGCGGGAGGTGAGCGCCATCTCCGCGATGTCGAACCCGGAGGAGAAGGCCTCGTCGCCGGCACCGCGGAGGACCAGACAGCGCACGCCATCGCGGGTCGCGCGGAGGAACGCCTCCTCGAGCTCCTCGAGGGCCCGGAAGTCGAGCGCGTTCCGCTTCGCGGGGTTCTCGATGACGAGCACGCGCGCGAGGCCCCGGTCCTCGGCGCGAATTCGGGGGGGCGCGGTCACACGCGCGACGTTAGCGCGGCACCCTCGGGTGGGCAACCGGATGCGGCCCGCCCGCGCCCGGTCTCCGCAGGGTGAGCGACCGCCGCGGGGCTCGCACGCCGGCCGCGTCGTCGCACGTTCCAGGCATGTGGGTCATCGCGCTCTCGCTCACCGCGGCCGGATCCGGCGCCGCGTGGGCGAAGCTCGCCGCGCGGCGCGCGGGCGAGCCGACGACGGCGTTCGCGATCCACGCGCTCCTCGGCGGTGCTGCCGCGTTCGGGCTCGCGCTCGCCGCGTACGAGGCGGCCACGGGGGTCGGCTTCGACCTCCGCTGGGATCAGATCGCGCGCGGCGACGCGGCGGCATTCCTCTTCGCGGCCGCGGTGGGGCTCGTCGAGGAGGGCGCGAAGCTGACCGGGCTCCTCCTCGTCATCGAGCGCGGCGTGCGCACCCGAGTGGCGCTCGCGGCGGCTGTGGGCGTCGCAGCGGGGTTCTCGGCGCTCGAGACCGTCGCCGTCCTGGGCGGCGAGCGGAGCGGCGTCGCCTTCACCCGCGCGGCGCTCGGGCCGGTCGCCCACGCGCTCCTCGCGGTGCCCTTCGCGCTCGCGGTTGCCCCCGCGCTCCGCAGCAAGCGGCCCGCGCGGGCGCTCGTCATCCCGCTCCTCACGTCCGCGGCCCTCCACGGCGCGGGAGACCTGAGCCTCGCCATCCCGGGCCTCGGGCCCCTCGGCTACGGTCTCGCGCTCGCCGCGCCGGCGCTCATGCTGTTCGCCCACGCGCGTGCGCGGCGGCGGCGGACCGCGCCCGGAGCCATCCCGACCTGGAAATGAAAAGGGTCCGCTCGTTGGCGGACCCTCGCACGCACCGGGGGAGACCACTCCTCGGTTCACCGGCGGGAGGCCGGTTCTGCGTCTTTGCCATCCATGGACACGGAGTCCGACACCGTCAAGCCCTCGCGTCCACGCTCCCCACCCGGGGAGGCCGCGGGCGCCGCCGTCGCGGACCTCGCCGCGAGCCGCGACGCGAGCAGCGTCCGGACCGCGCCGGCGACGTCCTGGTAGCTCACCGGCTTGCGGAGGAAGAGGGTCACGCCGAGCGACGCGAGGCGCTCGCGCTCTCGCTCGCCTCCGGACGTGATGACGACGATCGGCATGTCGGCGAGCGTGGGCTCCGCCCGGATCTTCTCGACGAGCGTGATGCCGGAGAGGATCGGCATGAACACGTCCGTGACGAGCACGTCCACCGGGGGCGTGCGGAGCAACCGATCGAACGCCGCGGCGCCGTCGCTCGCGAGCTCGACGCCGAGCGTCGGCAGATCGTCCGATTCCGAGAGCCGGCGCAGCGCGGCCGAGTACATCGACGCGACGAGCGCGTTGTCCTCGACGAGCAGGAGCCGGATGGACGGGTCCGGCCCGCGCGGCGCGCCGATCTTCCGCGCGACCTCCGCGAGGCGGTCGCGGTCCTCGGCGCGGTCCTCCGGGACGCGGACGGCGACGCCGCCGGGCGCCTCGAGCGACTGGGCGCGCTTGCGGACGATCTCGACCTGCAGCTCCACCGGCTCGAGCAGCTGGGGGAACGAGACGACGAGCGTGACGCGCTCGCCGAGCTCGAAGTCGCGCTCGGTGCGGATGAAGAGGCCCCTCTCCGAGAGGTTCTCCGTGTAGTCGAGGACGCTCTCGGCACCGACGTACTGCACCGCGAGTATCAGGGGAAAGCGGGGATGCGCGCGCCGGTCGGCCGTCACCGGTCCATTCTGCGCCATCCCTCGCACCGCGTGCACGCTCGAATACGAACCGTGAGCGCGGGACGCGCAGGAGTTGCGCTTTCCAACCTCCCGCCGCCACGGCCGCTCGCTCGTTCATCGACGCACCGGTCGCCGCCCGGGCCTCGATGAGGTCCTCGCGCTCCGGCGCTCCGCAGCGCCGTCGGGTGCGTGAACGCCCTCCGCAAGTGCTTCGCGCGCCGCGGGGTGCGGCGTTAGTGTTCCCTCGAGCGAGGAGGGCTTCATGGAATCGATCGCAGGGCGGGTCGCCCTGGTCACGGGCGGGGGACGAGGGATCGGGCGCGCCATCGCGCTCGCGCTCGCGCGAGCCGGCGCGGACGTCGCGGTCGTGGCGCGCACGGTGCCGGAGATCGAGGCCGTGGCGGCCGAGATCGCGGCGCTCGGGCGGCGCACGCACTTCTTCCCGCTCGACGTCTCGGACCGCGCCATGCTCGCGCGCACGCCGGCGATCGTCCAGGAGCGGCTCGGGCCCATCGACGTCCTCGTGAACAACGCGGGGCTCCACGCGAGCGCGCCGGTGCAGCGCACCGACGATGCGACGTGGGACGCGGTCCTCGCCATCGACCTCACCGCCCCGTTCCTGCTCACCCGCGCCTGCCTGCCCGGCATGTACGAGCGCCACTTCGGGCGCGTCCTCAATGTGGCGTCCGTCGCGGGGCGCATCGGGCTGAAGTACGGATCGGCGTACGCGGCGGCGAAGCACGGGCTCATCGGGTTCACCCGGAGCCTCGCGCTCGAGGGCGCGAAGAAGGGCGTCACGGCGAACGCCATCTGCCCATCGTGGACCGAGACGCAGATGATGGACGACGCCGTCGCGGCGGTCTCCGCCGCCACCGGACGCAGCCCCGCCCAGGCCCGGGAGGCGATCCTCGCGGACAACCCGGTCGGCCGCGCCGCGCTGCCGGACGAGGTCGCGGACGTCGCCGTCTGGCTGGCCTGCAGCCCGATCGTCACCGGGCAGGCGGTCCACGTGGACGGCGGCGAGGTGATGCCGTAGCGGTCCTTCGGGCGCGCGCCCGGCGGCCTCGGCCCGCTTGACTCGGGACCGGGCCTCCTGCGCTAATCGCGCCGTTTCCACGGGCCTTCCCACGAAGGGCCTCGAGGACCGCGTGCAGACCAAATACCTCCTCGGCGAGAACCAGATCCCCACCCACTGGTACAACGTCATCCCGGACCTCCCCGGCCCGCCGGCGCCCGTGCTGCACCCGGGGACGCAGCAGCCGGTCACCCCGCAGGACCTCCTCCCGCTCTTTCCGATGGCCCTCATCGAGCAGGAGGTCTCGGGCGAGCGCTGGGTGAAGATCCCGGACGAGGTCCGCGAGGCCTACCGCGTGTGGCGCCCCGCCCCGCTGTTCCGTGCGCGCCGGCTCGAGGCCGCGCTCAAGACGCCGGCCAAGATCTACTACAAGTACGAGGGCGTATCGCCTGCCGGTTCGCACAAGCCGAACACGGCGGTACCGCAGGCCTACTACAACAAGATCGCCGGCACGAAGCGGATCGCGACCGAGACGGGCGCCGGGCAGTGGGGCACGTCGATCGCGATGGCCGCCCAGATGTTCGGCCTCGAGTGCACCGTCTACATGGTGAAGGTGTCGTTCGAGCAGAAGCCCTACCGGAAGTCGATGATGCAGCTCTGGGGCGCGAAGGTGATCGCGTCCCCGTCCGACCAGACGAACGCGGGGCGCGGAATCCTCGCGAAGGACCCGCGGAGCCCGGGCTCGCTCGGCATCGCCATCTCCGAGGCCGTCGAGGACGCGGCGACCCACGAGGACACACGCTACGCGCTCGGCTCCGTGCTGAACCACGTGTGCATGCACCAGACGGTGATCGGCATCGAGGCGAAGGAGCAGCTGAAGCTCGCCGGCGACTACCCCGACGTCGTCATCGGGTGCCACGGCGGCGGCTCGAACTTCGCCGGCATCGCCTTCCCGTTCGTCGCCGACAAGGCGGCAGGGAAGAAGGTGCGCGTCCTCGCGGTAGAGCCGACCTCCTGCCCGACGCTCACGAAGGGCGTCTACGCCTTCGACTACGGCGACACCGCCAAGATGGCGCCGATCGCGAAGATGTACACGCTCGGTCACGACTTCATGCCCCCGGGGATCCACGCCGGCGGACTCCGGTATCACGGCGCGTCGCCGCTCGTGTCCCAGCTCGTGAACGCCGGCATCGTCGAGGCGAGGGCGGTGCCCCAGCTCGCCTCGTTCGACGCGGCGGTCCAGTTTGCCCGCACCGAGCTCATCATTCCCGCACCGGAGTCGTCGCACGCGATCCGCGCTGCGATCGACGAGGCGCTCCGCGCGAAGGAGGAGGGGAAGGAGCGGACCATCCTCTTCAACCTCTCCGGCCACGGCCACGTGGACATGGCGGCCTACGACGCGTACTTCGCCGGCAAGCTCGAGGACTTCGAGTACCCGGCCGAGAAGGTGAAGGAGTCGCTGAAGAACCTTCCGAAGGTGAGTTTCTAGAACGGCCTGACGCTCGGCCCTCCGGCGCGGCTCGGGGCCCCGGCTCCGAGCCGCCGCGCGCCACCCCGTCGTCTCGGACCGCCCTCCAGGCGCGTCGCCTCTCCCTCTTCACGGTGCGTCCTGCCCCGATCGGGCACGGGCGCGGGCCGTATCGGGGTGGTTAACTCACGGCGCACACGTCGGGCCTGCGGCGCGCGTCTGCCAGCGCGATCGGATCGGCCCCGGAGGCTGCCCCATGAAGAAGGCGTCGCTCTACCTCGCCGTCGCCGCCGCCGTCGCGCTCGCGGTGGGTTCCGCCTCGGCCCAGCAGAAGCGGCTCTCCATCGCCACCGGCGGGACCGGCGGCGTCTACTACCCGCTCGGCGGCGCGCTCGCGAACGTGCTCGGCAAGGCGCTCCCCGGCGTCGACGCGACCGCCGAGGTGACGAGCGCGTCGGTGGACAACATCAAGCTCGTCGGCGCTGGCAAGGCCGACGTTGCGTTCACGCTCGGTGATACCGCGGCTGACGGCCTCAACGGCGTCGGCAAGTTCAAGGAGAAGGTCGCGATCCGCGCGCTCGCGGTCATCTACGCGAACAAGAGCCAGTGGGTCACGGTCGAGGGGACCGGCGTGAACAAGATGCAGGACCTGAAGGGGCGGCGCATCGCCACCGGCGCGCCGGGGAGCGGCACCGAGGTGATCGCGCTCCGCATGCTCGAGGCGTACGGGATCGACCCCGACAAGGGAGTGAAGCGCGAGAAGCTCTCCGTCGCGGAGTCGGTGAACGCCCTCAAGGACCGGAAGATCGACGCCTTCTTCTGGTCGGGCGGCGTGCCGACCGCCTCGGTCACCGACCTCGCCGCGACGCCGGGCATGAAGATCAAGCTGCTCGACCACGCGGACGCGCTCCCGAGCATGGTGAAGAAGTACGGCCCGCTGTACGTGAAGGGGACCATCCCCGCGAAGTCCTACCCCGGCCAGGAGAAGGACGCGGTGGGCGTGGACGTCTGGAACCTCCTCGTCGTGAGCGACAAGATGGACGAGAAGCTCGCGCACGACATCACGAAGGCGGTCTTCGAGAGCAAGGAGGAGCTCGCCGGCGTCCACGCGGAGGCGAAGAACCTCGACCTGCAGAAGCAGTACACCATCGGCTCGCCCGTGCCGTTCCACCCGGGCGCCGCGCGGTACTTCTCGGAGAAGGGGCTGAAGCCCAAGTAGCCCATGTCGGCGAGGACCCGCTCGATCGCGCTCGGCCTCGCGGCGGCGGCCGCCGCTGCGCTCGCGCTCCGTCCCGTGGCGGTGCTCGACGTGGAGAACCCCGCGCGCGGGACGACGTTCCGGATCCCGCTTCGCGATGGGACGTTCGCCGTCACGTCCCAGCACTCGATGTACGACGCGCCCGTGACCGAGGAGTTCGTCGTGGGCGCGGGCGGCGCGCTCGTGCTCGAGGCCGTGTCGAGCCCGAGCGCCGCGGTGCGGGAGTACTTCGGGCTGACCCCGGCCGGCGAGCGCCACGTGGTCGTGCGCGCCATGCGCGAGATCGTGTTCCGCGTGGCGGCCGGCGCGCCGCAGCGCCTCCGCGCCGCGGGCGTGGAGCGATCCTTCCTCGAGCTCGGCGAGCACGGCGACCGGCTCGTCGTCCGCGCGGCGCGCGCGCCCGCGGTCGCGAGCTGGATCGCGCTCGCCTCCGTCCCGCCGCAGCGGCCGTAGCGAACGGAGCGCCATGGCACCCGACCAGCCCCCCGATGGTGACGTCCTCGTCGTCGACGAAGCGGCGCGGCGCAAGGCCGAGGAGTTCGTCGAGCAGGAGGAGGGCGCGGTCCGGCGGCTCGACGGCCGGATCGGCACCGCCGTGACCTGGGTCGCGGTCGTGATGTCGCTGTACCACCTGTACGCCGCCTACGCGATCATCCCGGCTCACATCCTGCGCGCGACGCACGTCGGGTTCGTGCTGCTCCTGCTCTTCATCCTGTTCCCCGCCGCGAAGCGGTACCGCGCGCGGATCCAGTGGCTCGACGTCGTCCTGTCGCTCCTCGGCGTCGCGACGATCGCCTACCTCCTCCTCGACTTCGACGAGTTCATCGAGCGCGCCGTGACCCCGACGCGCTGGGATCTCTTCTTCGGGGTGGCCCTCATCCTCCTCGTGCTCGAGGGCGTGCGGCGCACCTCGGGCGCCATCCTCGCGGGGGTGGTGGCGGCGTTCATCGCATATGCGTTCGCCGGTCCGTACCTGCCCTCCCCCTGGACGCACCGCGGCTACGACGTCGAGCGGCTCGTCGGGCAGCTCTACATGACGCTCGAGGGGATCTTCGGATCGCCCATCGACGTCTCCGCCACCTTCATCATCCTCTTCACGATCTACGGCGCGGTCCTCGCCCACTCCGGCGCGGGCGAGTTCTTCATCGACTTCTCGCTCGCCGTGACGGGCGGGAAGCGCGCCGCGGCGGGGCGGACCATCGTCCTCTCCTCGTTCCTGCTCGGCGGCCCCTCCGGGAGCGGCGTCGCGACGACGGTGACGATCGGCTCGGTCGCGTACCCGATGCTCGCGAAGGCGGGCTACGGGAAGAACGCCGCCGGCGGCTTGCTCGCGGCGGGCGGGCTCGGGGCGATCATCTCGCCGCCGGTGCTCGGGGCGGCCGCGTTCCTCATCGCCGAGTTCCTGAACATCTCGTACCTCGACGTCATCTTCATGGCGACGATCCCCACCTGCCTCTACTACCTCGGGCTCTTCCTCATGGTGGAGCTCGACGCCCGCAAGCTCGGGGTCCGCGAGGTGAACCTCCGCCCGCGCGAGGGCGTGCGGTCGATGATCCGGCACCGCGGGTTCCACTTCACGTCGCTCTTCGCGATCGTCGCGTTCATGGTCTACGGCTTCAGCCCGATCATCTCGGTGTTCTGGGCCATCCTCCTCGCGGGGGGCCTCTCCTTCATCCGCAGGGACACGGCGCTCACCTTCGTCCCGTCGCCCGGCACGCCGCTCCACAAGACGCGGCTCGTGAAGGCGCTCGAGGCGGGCTCGGTCGGCGTCCTCGCCGTCGCGGCGACCTGCGCGGCGGCCGGGATCATCGTCGGCGTCGTCACGCTCACCGGGCTCGGGCTCAAGTTCAGCTCGATCGTGATCGCGCTCGCCCACGGGAACCTCATCGTCACCGCGATGCTCACGTCGCTCGTCGTCTGGATCGTCGGCCTCGCCGTGCCGGTGACCGCGAGCTACATCATCTGCGCCGTGATCGCCGCGCCGGCGCTGACGAAGCTCGGCGTCCCCGCCTTCGCCGCGCACATGTTCGTCTTCTACTACGCGGTCCTCTCGGAGGTGTCGCCGCCGACCGCGCTCTCCCCGTTCGCCGCCGCTGCGATCACGGGCGGCGATCCCTACAAGACGACGCTCCAGGCCTGGAAGTACACGCTCCCCGCGTTCCTCGTGCCCTTCGCGTTCACGATCGACGCGTCCGGCGTCGGGCTCCTCCTCAAGGGGAGCGTCTGGGGCATCATCCACGTCACGACCACCGCCGCGCTCGGGATCGCGGCGCTCGCCTGCGGCGTGCAGGGGTGGATGTTCTCCCGCACGACCGCGCTCGAGCGGGTGCTGCTCATCGCGGCGGGGCTCCTGCTCGTCTACCCGACCACCTGGGCGGACCTCGCCGGCACGGCGCTCGTCGTCGCCGCGCTCCTGCTGCAGCGGCTGCGGCTCCGCCGCCCCGCGCTGGCGTGACCTTCACGCCTCCCGCAGGCCCGGCATCGAGAACCCGCGCGCGCGCAGCTCGGCGAGCAGCGGCTCGCGCTTCTCCGGGGCGAGCGCGACGAGCGGCGGACGGACCGTCACCCACGCGGGATCGGACGCGTGGTCCGCGACGATGACCTTGAGCGCCGGGATGACCGGGAGCTTCTCGACGACGCTCCGGATCGCGTTCACCTCCTCCTGGAGCCGGTCCGCGTCGGGCGAGCGCCAGCTCGCGAAGAGCCGCTCGATGGCCGCCGCGTTCACGTTGCCGGTCGCCGTGATGCAGCCGACGCCCCCGCCGCGCAGGTTCTCGAGGAGGAACCGCTCGCTCCCGACGAAGACGTCGAACCCGTCCTTCGCGAACGCCTCGAGCAGGGTGCGCGTGTTCGCGAAGTCACCCGAGCTGTCCTTCATCCCCGCGACGACGTTCGGATACGCGCGGAGGAGCCGCTCGACGAGCCGCGGGCCGATGGCGACCTGCGCGACCGGGGGGATGTGGTAGAGGTACACCCTCAGTCGAATGTCGCCGACCCGCTCGATCACCTCGGCGAACCCGCGGAACAACCCATCGTCCGACACGCCCTTGTAATAGAAGGGCGGGAGCATCAGCACGCCCGCGCAGCCGCGGCGCACCGCGTGGCTCGTGAGCCGGACGCTGTCCGGGAGCGCGCAGCAGCCTGTCCCGGGCATGAGCCGGACCGCCGGGACGCCGTCCGACACGAGCGCGTCGAGGAGCGCCTCGCGCTCGTCCACCGAGAGCGAGTTCGCCTCGCTCGTCGTGCCGAACGGCGCGAGCGCCGCGCACCCGTGGGCGAGCAGCCAGCGGCAGTGGCGCGCGAGCCGCCGCGCGTCGGGCGCGAGGTCCTGCCCGAACGGCGTGAGCACCGGCGCGAGGATGCCCGCGAGCCGGCCCGCCTCGCTCTTCTCCGTGCTCGTCTCTACGGCCATCTCGTCTCTCCTTCGCTTCCGGCGCGCCCTAGAGCACGCCGCGCGACCTCAGCTCTTCCACCTCGCCCTCGGTCATCCCGAGGAGCCCGACGAGGACCTCGCGGGTGTGCTCGCCGAGCGCGGGCGGCGGCGTGTCGTGGCGCACCGGGGTCCGCGAGAGCCGGATCGGCGAGGCGACCGCCGGGACCGTCCCGCCGCCCGGGCGCGGGAGCTCGACGCGCAGCCCGCGGTGGCGGACCTGAGGGTCCGCGAACACCTGCGCGAGATCGTTGATGGGGCCGCAGGGCACGTCCGCCGCCTCGAGGGCCGCGACCCACGCGGCCGTCGTGCGCGAGGCGAGGAGCGGGGCGAGCAGGGGGACGAGGACGGCGCGCGCCTCGACCCGCGCGGCGTTCGTCGCGAAGCGCGGATCGCGGGCGAGCTCCGGCCGCCCCGCGACCTCGCAGAACCGCGCGAACTGCGCGTCGTTCCCGACGGCGAGGACGAGGTGGCCGTCGGAAGTCGCGAAGGCCTGGTACGGCACGATGGACGGGTGCGCGTTGCCGAGCCGGCGCGGCGGCTCGCCCGTGACGAGGAAGCTCTCCGCCTGGTTCGCGAGCGCGGCGACCTGCACGTCGAGTAGCGAGAGGTCCACGTGCTGGCCCTCGCCGCTCCGGTCCCGGTACGCGAGCGCGGCGAGCACCGCGGTCGCCGCGTACATGCCGGTGAGGATGTCCGTCACGGCGACGCCGACCTTCACCGGCCCGCCACCCGCGGCGCCTTCCGGCCCGCCGGTGAGACTCATGAGCCCGCCCATCGCCTGGATGAGGAAGTCGTAGCCGGGCCGGTCGCGGTAGGGCCCGTCCTGGCCGAAGCCGCTGATAGAGCAGTAGACGAGCCGCGGGTTCTCCGCGGCGAGGTCGGCGTAGGCGAGGCCGTACCGCGCGAGCGCGCCGACCTTGAAGTTCTCGAGCAGCACGTCCGCCCGGCTTGCGAGCCGGCGGACGATCGCCTGCCCCTCGGGCCGGGAGACGTCGATGGTCACGGACCTCTTCCCTCGGTTCGTCGCCGCGAAGTATGCGGCGCTGCGGGTCCCAGCGCCGCCCGCGTCGAGCCACGGCGGTCCCCAGCCGCGCGTCTCGTCCCCCACCCGCGGCCGCTCGATCTTGATGACCTCCGCGCCGAGGTCCGCGAGCACCTGGCTCGCCCACGGACCGGCGAGGACGCGCGAGAGGTCGAGCACCCGGACGTGGGAGAGGGCTTCGCTTCGCATCGAGAGATCATATTGCGATGATGGGGCGGTCGAACCAACGACCGCAGGGAGCACCCGATGGCGACCTCCTCCAGGGACGTGACCGACTTCATGGGCTTCCAGGAGCTCCTCACGGACGAGGAGCGGATGGTCCGCGAGCAGGCGCGCCAGTTCGTGAACGCCGAGGTCCTGCCGATCATCGAGAAGCACGCGCAGGAGCAGACCTTTCCCCGCCACCTCGTCCCGCGGATGGGCGAGCTCGGGTTCTACGGTCCGACCCTCCCGGCCCAGTACGGCTGCGCGGACGTGTCGAGCGTCGCGGCGGGGCTCCTCATGTACGAGCTCGAGCGCGGCGACAGCGGCATCCGCTCCTTCGCGTCGGTGCAGGGGTCGCTCGTGATGTTCCCGATCTTCGCGTACGGGAGCGACACGCAGAAGGACCACTGGCTCCCGCGGCTCGCCCGCGGCGAGGCGATCGGCTGCTTCGGCCTGACCGAGCCCGACTTCGGCTCGAACCCGGCGGGGATGCGGACGCGCGCGGTGCGCGAGCTGGGCGGGAAGTGGCGGCTCGACGGCGCGAAGATGTGGATCACGAGCGGCTCGATGGCCGACGTGGCGGTCGTCTGGGCCCAGACCGACGAGGGGATCCGGGGGTTCCTCGTCGAGCGCGGGACGCCCGGCTTCTCCGCGCCGGAGATGAAGGGGAAGTGGTCGCTCCGCGCGTCGGTCACCTCCGAGCTCGTGCTCGACGGCGTCGTCGTCGACGAGGCGCGCTCGCTCCTGCCCGGGGTGAAGGGGATGAAGGGTCCGCTCTCGTGCCTCACCCAGGCGCGCTTCGGGATCGCCTGGGGCGCGCTCGGCGCGGCCGACGCCTGCTACCAGTGCGCGCTCGACTACGCGAAGGAGCGGATCCAGTTCGACCGGCCCATCGCGAGCTTCCAGCTGCAGCAGGAGAAGCTCGCGCGCATGGTGACCGAGCTCACGAAGGGCCAGCTCCTCGCGCTTCGCCTCGGCCGGCTCAAGGACGAGAAGAAGGTGACGCCCGCGCAGGTCTCGATGGCGAAGATGGCGAACGTCGCGTCGGCCCGCGAGATCTGCGCGACGGCCCGTACGATCCTCGGCGCGAACGGGATCCTCGGCGAGTACCCGGTGATGCGCCACATGGCGAATCTCGAGTCGGTCTACACGTACGAGGGGACCCACGACATGCACGTGCTCGTCGTCGGCGAGGCGGTGACGGGGATCGCGGCGTTCCGCTAGTCCCCGTGGACGACCGGTGACGTGGTCGTGGTCGTGGACGTGGTCGTGGTCGTGGACGTGGTCGTGGTCGTGGACTTAGACCTCGACCTCGACTTCGACTTCGACTTCAACCTCGACCCCGACCCCGACCCAGACCAGCTCCAACTCGGCGGTGAGTCCACGTCCACGTCCACGTCGGGTGCCCTATCCGAACCTCTCCGCGCTCTCCTCCACCTCCGCCTCGAGCGGCGGCACCGGCACCCCCAGCGACGCCGCGATCGCGCGGAGCAGCTCGCCCTCCGCCGGGACGACGCGCCCGTCGACGAGGACCGCCGCGGCGCACGCGCCGACGAGCTGCGCCTTGAGCCGCGGGACCGCGCCGTCGAGCCGGTCGAGCGCCGCCTCGAGCCGCTTCGCGGCGACCCGGTCGCGCGGCAGCACCTTCCAGCGCGCGCGGATCCCGAGGACCGGAAGCGCGGCGTCGAGCGCGGCCTGGGCGGCGAGGCCGTCGCGCGTCCCGCCCCACGCGAGCGTGGAGAGGACGTCGAGGACGTCCTCCTGGACCTCGTCGAGGACGCACAGGCGGGCCGGGCGGGCGCCGAGCCCGAGCTTCCGCGCGAGCCGGCGGCGCACGATCCGCAGGACCGCCCACTCGAAGACGGTGGTCCGGCCGTCCGCCGCGGCGACGGCGGCGAGGTCGCGCACGAGCGCCGCCGCCGCGTCCGGCGCGAGGCCGTCGAGCGCGGGGAGCGCGAGATCGAGCACCGCCATGCGATCCTCGGGCGCGACGCTCGCGAGGATCCGCGCGAGCCGCTCCACCTCGGCGCGGAGCGCGGCGTCGGGAAGCGCGCCGAGCTGCGCCGCGCGCGCCGCGGGATCGCCGTCGGCGAGGAGCGCGCGGACGAGCGCGCTCGCCGCCGCGGGCTCGCGCGCGGCGGGCTGGACCTCCGCCGGGAGGGCGCGGAGCACCCGCGCCGCGTGCGCGACGTGGCGCGGCGCGGGGTTCCCGACGCTCGCGACGATCGCGGCGGCGGTGAGCGGGGCCGCGGGCGTGGCGCCGAGCGCCGAGGACGCCGCCCTGCCCGCGAGCGCGGCGACCGGCGGCGCCTCCTCGGGCCCGGGCGCCGCGAAGGGCTCCGCCGCCTTGCGCATGACGCGGAGGAACCCCTGCGGCACGAGCTTCTTGATCCGCGCCTCGAGCGGCGGGTGGCTCGCGAACCAGCGCGACGAGAGCCCGTCCGCGAAGAAGAGGTGGGCCGCCTCCGGCGCGAAGGCGCTCTCGACCTTCGAGCCGGCCTGCGCGATGCGCGCGAGGGCGCCGGCGAGGCCGTCCGGGTTGCGGGTGAACTGGACGGCGGCGGCGTCGGCGAGGAACTCGCGCTGGCGCGACACCGCCGCGCGGATGAGCCGGCCGAAGAAGGCGCCCACCGCGCCCGCGGCCCAGATGACGAGGCCGGCCGCGAGGATCCCGCCCCCGCCGCTCCGCCTCGAGCGCCAGCTCGAGCGGGAGCGGCTCGAGTCGCCCGTGAGCTGCACGAGGAACCGGCCGAGCGCGGCGAGCGCGGTGATGCCGCCGATGACCGAGAGGAGCTCGAGGTTGAGGCGCGCGTCGCCGTTCAGGACGTGGGAGAGCTCGTGGGCGACGACGCCCTGCAGCTCGTCGCGGCTGAGCCGCTCGAGCGCGCCGCGCGTCACCGCGACGACCGCGCGGTCGGGCGAGAAGCCCGCGGCGAAGGCGTTGATGCCAGCCTCGCCGGGGAGCACGTAGAGCGCCGGCACCGGGAGCCCCGCCGCGATCGCCATCTCCTCGACGACGTTCACGAGCCGCCGCTCGCCGGGGTCCTCGCTCCGCCGGTCCACCGGGACGCCGCCGAGCATCGTCGCGACGGCGGAGCCGCCGGCGGAGAGCCGCGCGCGGTGGACGGAGGAGCCGGTGAGCGTCACGAGCGCGACGCCGCCCGCGACCCACGCGGCGAGCTCCGGGGTGAAGGCGAGGTCGCCGTAGGCGCGGCCCGAAACCTGGAAGAGGAGACCGAGCCCGGCCCAGATCGCCGCGACGGTGCCGGCGAAGGCGAGCGCGAACCAGAGCACGAGGACGGACGTGCGCCGCTTCGCCGCCGCCTGGGCGGCGAAGAAGTCCATCGTCGCGCGGGGGGCGTCGGCCACGGCGCGAGAGGTCTAGAAGGCGACCTTCACCGGCTCGCGCTCGGCGGGCGCCTGGAGCTCGAAGAGCTGCGCGGAGGCGAAGCCGCCCGCGACGAGCGTGCCGGGGAAGGTCTCGCGCGCGTTGTTGTAGGTCATGACCGCGTCGTTGTAGGCCTGGCGCGCGAAGCCGATCCGGTTCTCGGTGGAGGAGAGCTCCTCCATGAGCTGCGACATCGTCTGGTTCGCCTTGAGGTCCGGGTAGGCCTCGGCGACCGCGAGGAGGCGCGACATCGTGCCGGCGAGGACGCCCTCGGCCGCGGAGAGCCCCTGCATCGCGGAGGCGTCGCCCGGGCTCGCCGCCGCGGTCCGCGCCGCCGCCTGCGCGCCGTTCCGCGCCGCGATGACCGCCTCGAGCGTGCCGCGCTCGTGCTTCAGGTAGCCCTTCGCGGTCTCGACGAGGTTCGGGATGAGGTCGTAGCGACGCTTCAGCTGCACGTCGATCTGCGAGAACGCGTTCTTGTACACGTTCCGCTTCGTGACGAGGCCGTTGTGGAGCGAGATCCAGCCGAGCCCGAGCACGACGGCGAGGCCGACGAGGGCGGCGAGGGCGAGCATGCGGTGCGCCTCCTTCGCGCCGGTGGCGGCGCGTCGCGTGGAAGCATGGCACATCCACCGGCGCGGCGGGATCCGCCCCGCACCCCGCGCTACACTTCGTCCATGCACACCGCCCGGCGCACCCACGGCTTCACCGAGTCCGTCATCCGCGGGATGACGCGGCTCGCGAACCAGCACGGGGCCATCAACCTCGGCCAGGGCTTCCCGAACTTCCCCTGCCCCGACATCCTCAAGGAGGCGGCCGCCCGCGCGATCCGCGAGGACGTGAACCAGTACGCGATCACCTGGGGCTCGAAGCGCCTGCGGGACGCTGTCGCCTCGAAGTACGAGCGCTGGTACGACCTCGCGGTCGATCCCGAGGGCGAGCTCACCGTCACCTGCGGCGCGACGGAGGCGATGGCCTCGTCCGTGCTCGCGCTCGTCGATCCCGGCGACGAGGTCGTCGTCTTCGAGCCGTACTACGAGAACTACGGCCCCGACGCCATCCTCTGTGGCGCGAAGCCAGTGTTCGTCCCGATGGCACCCGACCGGCCGCTCGACCTCGACCGGCTCGCGCGCGCCTTCGGACCGAGGACTCGGGCGATCATCGTGAACACGCCCAACAACCCGACCGGCCGCGTCCTCTCCCGCGCCGAGCTCGAAGGGATCGCCGCGCTCTGCGTGAAGCACGGCGCCTACGCGATCACCGACGAGATCTACGAGCACATCCTCTACGAGGGCGAGCACGTTCCGATGGCGACGCTCCCGGGGATGCGCGAGCGGACCATCACCGTCTCCGGCTACTCGAAGACGTTCGCGATCACCGGCTGGCGCATCGGGACGATCGTCGCCCCGGCGCCGCTCACCGCCGCGATCCGCAAGGTCCACGACTTCCTCACCGTGGGCGCGCCGGCGCCGCTGCAGGACGCGGTCGCGACGGCGATCGACGGCCTCCCCGCCGCCTACTACGACGAGATGGCGCGCGCCTACCGCCGCCGCCGCGACCTCCTCTGCGCCTCGCTCCACCGCGCCGGCTTCCGCGCGACGCCGCCGCAGGGCGCCTACTACGTCCTCGCCGACTACTCGGAGCTGTCCTCGAAGGACGACGTCTCGTTCGCGACCGACCTCATCGTGAAGCACGGCATCGCCTCGGTGCCGGTGTCGAGCTTCTACGCCGATCGGGAACCGGCGCGCCGGCTCGTCCGGTTCGCGTTCTGCAAGACGGACGACGTCCTCGCCGAGGCGGGGCGCAGGCTCGAGGCGCTGCGGCGGTGAGCGCGGCCGAGCCCGTTCCCGCATCCTGGCCCGGACCCCGGGCTGTCCCCAGGCCGGACGGCCCCAACCGGTCCGCGCCGCGTGCGACGGGTCCGTGCCATACCGAAAGGCCGCACACGTTCACCCGGAGGAACCATGCGCACGATCCTCGCCCTCGCTCGGCTGCTCCGGCCAGAACGTCTCGCCCGAGCTCTCCTGGAAGAACGCGCCGAAGGGGACGAAGAGCTACGTCCTCACGGTCTACGATCCCGACGCGCCGACCGGCTCGGGCTGGTGGCACTGGGTGGTCTACGACATCCCGGCGACCACGAAGGAGCTGCCGGAGGGCGCCGGCAGCGGCAAGGCCGCGCTGCCCGAGGGCGCGAAGCAGGGGCGCACCGACTTCGGCGCGCCCGGCTTCGGCGGCCCTTGCCCGCCGCCCGGCAAGCCGCACCGCTACGTCTTCACGCTCTACGCGCTCAAGACCGACAAGCTCGACGTGCCCGCCGACGCCTCGCCCGCGCTCATCGGGTTCATGACGAGAACGAACGCGCTCGCGAACGCGAAGCTCACGGCGACGTACGGCCGGAAGAAGTAGCGCGGTCCGGGGCGGGCCGCGGTGCGCGCAGCGCCGCGGCCGCGCCCGGCCCCTGCGCGAGAGACACGACGAGCGACCCGGCGAGCACCGCGATCGAAGCGGGCGCGCGGAACTCGGGCCGGCCTGCGAGCAGCGAGGTGCGCGGCGAGGAACCCGCCTCGCCGCCCGGCAGCCGGAACAGCTCCCATTCGCGCCAGAAGACCGAATCGAGCTCGTGGACGACGAGCAAGGTCGCGTTCGCGAGGTAGAGCGAGCGGAGCATCGTGGGTCCTCCCGTGGTGACACTGCCGCACGTGGACGTGGACGTGGACCCGTCCAGGTACAGGTCCAGGTCCGACGCATTCACGTCGTTCTGGACTCTCCCCCGGGGGCCGGGTCGATCATGGGCGCATGAAGGGGCTCGTCCCCATTGGCCGTTTCTCGAAGGTGGCCCGCCTCTCGGTGAAGGCGCTCCGGCGCTACGACGAGCAGGGGCTCCTGCGTCCCGCGCTCGTGGACCGCGACACGGGCTACCGCTACTACGCGCTCTCGCAGGCGCTCGAGGCGGAGCGGATCCGCCTCCTCCGCTCTCTGGAGCTCCCCTCGAGGAGATCCGCCGGTTCCTCGCCGTCCCCGATCCCGCGGCGCGTCGCGCGCTCCTGCGTGCGCACGGGGTAAGGCTCGAGGCGCGCATCGCCGAGCAGCGGCGCATGCTCGACCGGCTCGACGCGCTCGCGGCGGGCGACGCCCTTGCGGACGCGGCGCCCGTCACCCTCGCCGACGTTCACGAGCAGCAGGTGCTCTCGCGGCGCTTCCGCACGCCCCTCGCGTCGATCGCGGCCGCAGTCGGCGAAGCGTTCGGCGCTCTGTACGGACACCTCGCCCGCTCGAGCGCGCGACCGGTGGGACCGCCGCTCGCGCTGTACCACGGCGCGGAGTTCGATCCCGACGACCTCTACGTCGAGTTGTGCCTC
>WNGA01001188.1_pt1 | contig 42159 bp, 45 predicted proteins | sample 5400061 | NCBI WGS metagenome assembly WNGA01 (sample SAMN13153366, study PRJNA577476) | soil metagenome | isolation source: 100 cm soil or saprolite under grassland replicate 2 | place: USA:California | collected 2016-06-15 | reverse complement strand
GTGTCGATCAGGACGGCGTCCTCGGCCGGGCGCATGCGCGCGGCATCGCTCTCGTCGCGCAGGCGAAGGTCGGTGGCGAGGGCGTCGGCGCCGATCTCGGGCCGCTCGGACAGGCGCCGGCTCGCGCGCACGCCGCGGTCGGCGTTGAGGTAAATCTTGACCTCGGCCTGCGGGGCGACGACGGTGCCGATGTCGCGGCCCTCGATCACGACGTCGCCGTCGTCGGCGAGCTCCTGCTGCCGCACCCGCATCACCGACCGCACCGAGGGATGCCGTGCGACGACGGGCACGAGGCTGTCGATGTCGGCCCTGCGGATCGAGGAGGTGACGTCCGTGTCTGCGATCCAGACGCGTCGCTGCTCGTCGAAGCTGACCGGATTGGCGGCGGCGAGATCGCCGAGCTGGTCGCCTTGGGCCAGCGGCACGCTCTGCTGGCGCGCGAGCCAAGTGAGCGCGCGGTACATCGCGCCGGTATCGAGGTAGCGGAAGCCCAGCCGCTCGGCGAGACGCCGGGCGACCGTGCTCTTGCCGGCCCCGGCGGGCCCGTCGATGGCGACGATCATGGTTGTGTGACCGAGTCGAGCAGCTCGAAAAACCCGGGGAAGCTTACAGCGACCGCCTCCGCTCCTTCGAGGCCGACGCCTTCGCTCGAGACCAGCCCGGCCACGGCGGCGAGCATCGCGATGCGGTGATCCCCCTGCGAGCTCACGGCCCCGCCCCTGGGCCGCGTCGGCACGCCGCGCACGAGAAAGCCGTCGTCGGTCGGGACGATGCGGACGCCGATGCTCCGTAGCGCAGCTGTCACGGTTTCGATCCGGTCCGTTTCTTTCACGCGCAGCTCTCGCGCGCCGACGACCTTGCTCTCGCCGCGCGCGCACGCGGCCGCGAGGGCGAACAGCGGCAGCTCGTCGACCAGGCGAGGCACCTCCTCGGCGCGCACCGTGGTCGCGGTGAGCTCCGCCGAGCGAATCTCCAGGTCGCCGACCGGCTCGCTGCCAATGCGCTGCCGGTGGAAGGTCGTGACCCGCGCCCCCATGCGCTCGAGCACATCGAGCAGGCCCGTCCTGGTCGGGTTCAGGCCAACGTCGTGGACCGTCAGCTCGGATCCCGGCAAGAGGGTCGCCGCGACGATGAACGGCGCTGCCGCGGAGAAGTCGCCCGGGACCGAGACCTGGCCCGGGCGCAGGCGCTCGACAGGGCCGACCGAGACGCGTCCCTGTCCTCGCGTCACCGCGGCGCCCGCGGCCGCGAGCAGCCGTTCCGTGTGGTCGCGAGTCGGCACCGGCTCGACCACCGTTGTGCGGCCCTGCGCGTAGAGCCCGGCGTGCAGCACGCACGACTTGACCTGGCTGCTCGCGACGGGCAGCTCGTAGCGGATGCCGTGCAGCTCGCCGCCCTCGATGATGAGCGGCGGCTTCCCGTCAGCGGTCTCGACGACTGCGCCCATCTGCGAGAGCGGCTCGGCCACGCGGTCGACAGGCCTGCGCCGGAGCGACTCGTCCCCGGTCAGCTCGAAACGTCCCTCCTGGCCCGCGAGGATCCCGACGAGCAGGCGCAGCGTTGTACCGGAGTTGCCGCAGTCGATCGGGCCCGCCGGCTCGTGCAGCCCGCGCAGGCCGGCGCCTTCAACGCGCAGCGTGTCGACGTCGTCTTCGTGGACGATCACCCCAAGCTCGCGCACTGCGGCAAGGGTGGACTCCGTGTCCGCCGAGCGGCCGAAGCCTTCGATCCGCGTCTCGCCCTCGCCGATCGCCCCGACCAGCACCGCACGGTGGGAGATCGACTTGTCGCCGGGCACCGCGATGTGGCCGCGCATCGCGGTGGCGGGCTCGATCTTCATTCGGGCAGCACCGGCGAGACGACGACGCCGTAGCCCTGCGACTCGAGCAGCGCGGCCGCCCGCCCGGCCTCGTCGGCGCCCGTGACGAGGAGCGTGAGCGTACCGCCACGATCTGGAGAGACGTGGTGCAGCTCGAAGTCCTCGATGTTGATCCGCTCGGCGCCGAGCGCCTGCGTGATGCCCGCGAGCACGCCCGGCCGGTCGGGCACGTGTACGCGGAGCTGCTGCAGCTCGCAACGCCTCGGCGAGCATCTGGTGCCGGTTGCCGGCGGCCTCGCCGATCCAACGCGCGAGGAAGCCGGCATCGCCCGCGGCGAGCGCGGCCTCGAGCTGCTCCACACGGCGGCGGTGCTCCGCCAGCGATTCCCGGAGCGAGGCGGCATTCTCGACGAAGATGTCCACCCAGATGCGCGGGTTGGCGCCGGCCACGCGGGTCATGTCGCGTAGCGAGCCCCCGGCCGCGGCGAGCGGTTCGTGCCCCTCGACCCGGGTCGCTCCGGCCTGGTTGACGAGCAGGTTCGCCAGCGCGTGCGGAAGATGGCTCGTGAGCGCGGCCAGCCGGTCGTGCGCGTGCGGGTCGACCGCGACCGGCGTCGCGCCCAGGGCCGAGACGAATCCGTGCACGAGGCGATAGCGCGCGGGATCGGTCTCGGCCAGCGGGGTCAGGAACCAGGTTGCTCCCTCGAAGAGCTCCGCGCTCGCGTGCTCGGCGCCGCGAGCCTCGGAGCCGCAGACCGGGTGGCCGCCGACGAAGCGCGGCGAGGCGCCGGCCGCCTCGCAGGCGCCAGTCTTGGTCGAGCCGACGTCGGTGACGGTGGTCTCCTCGCTGCTGGCCTCGAGCGCCGCCCGCACTTGCGCCGCCAGCTTGGCGACCGGCGCCGCCACGACCACGAGCTCGGCTCCGGCCACCGCCGCTGCCGGCGACTCGACCGGCTCGTCGAGGGCCCCGCGCACGACCGCAGCCTCGACAGCAGCGGGATCGGGATCGAAGCCGGCCACGATCCCGGCCGCGCCGGCCCGCTTCGCGGCAAGGGCGACCGAGGCCCCGATTAGGCCCGTGCCGATCACCGCCAGCCGCCGCACCTCCACGGGCCCAGGCTATCCGGGGTCAGGGCGAGCCCACGGCGGTCCCATCCCTAACCCCCACCCGCCCAGGGGATTGACTCGAGGGTACGCCCGGAGGTGTCACACGTGGGTGACGCGGGTGCGCCGGAATTGGGCCGGTTCGTCCACAACGCGGCGAGGACGAGCGCGCGCGGCGCCGCGCCGGGGCGGCCGGGCGCGTCTCAGCCGATCTGCTTGCCGAGCAGCTCGACGATCTCCCGCACCTCGCGGGCGAACTCGCCGAAGTCCGCGGTCGGGATCTGCTGGGGCCCGTCGCAGAGCGCCTCCTCGGGCGACGGGTGCGACTCCACGATGATCCCATCCGCGCCGACCGCCGCGGCCGCGCGCGCCAGCGGCAGCACCAGGTCGCGCCGCCCCGCGGCGTGCGAGGGATCCACGATCACGGGTAGATGCGTCTCGCGCTTCAGCACGGCGACCGAGCCGAGATCGAGTGTGTACCGCGTCGTCTGCTCGAAGGTCTTGATCCCGCGCTCGCAGAGGATGATCCGCTCGTTGCCCTCACGCGCGACGTACTCGGCGGCCATCAGCAGCTCCTCGACCGAGGCCGACGGCCCGCGCTTCAGCAGCACCGGCTTGTCCGCCCGCCCCACCTCGGCAAGCAGCATGAAGTTCTGCATGTTGCGCGCGCCGATCTGGATCACGTCGGCCGCCGCCAGCACCGCCTCGACGTGCCGGGGGTCCATCAGCTCCGTCACGACCGGCAGGCCGGTCTCCCCGCTCGCCTCCTTGAGGATCGTCAGCGCCTCGTCGCCGAGACCCTGGAAGGTGTACGGCGAGGTACGCGGCTTGAACGCTCCCCCGCGAAGCATCGTCGCCCCCGCCGCCGCGACGACGCGAGCCGTCTCGAGTGTCTGCTCCCTGTACTCGACGGTGCAGGGCCCGGCGATCAGCCCGAAGAACGCGTCGCCGATGCGCCGCCCGTCGACTTCGATCACGGTCGGGTCCGGCGAGACCTCGCGCGAGACCAGCTTGTAGGGCTTCAGGATCGGCAGCACCTGCTCGACCCCCGGATAGCCCTCCAGCGGCAGCGATGCCAGCAGCTCCCGCTCGCCGATCGCGCCGATCACGGTCGATTCCCGTCCGTGCGTCACACGCGCGTCCACGCCCACCTCTTGCAGCCGCGCGAGCACGTGTTCGGTCTGGTCCGGCGTCGCGCCGCCCGCCATCACGATCAGGAGCTCGGGTGATCCGTTCGCGGCCACGATTCCGCTGAGTGTAGTTGCGATACTTGAGCCGGAAAATGGCACGCATCTTCTCAGGCATCCAGCCCACGGGCGCCAAGCACTTCGGCAACTTCAGCGGCGGCTTTCGCCAGTACGCGGCGACCCAGGAGCAAGGCGAAGCGTTCATCTGCGTCGTCGACCTGCACTCGATCACCGTCCCGTACGACCCGCAGGAGCTCCGCGAGACGACGCTCGATCTCGCCGCGATGCTCTTCGCCACCGGGCTCGACCCCGAGCGCTCGACGGTGTTCGTGCAGAGCCACGTGTCCGCACACTCCGAGACCGCGTGGTTGCTCTCTTCCGTCGCCACCATCGGCGAGCTGCGCCGGATGACGCAGTTCAAGGAGAAGAGCGCGGGCCAGGAGTCCGTCTCCGCCGGCCTCTTCACATACCCGGTACTGATGGCGGGCGACATCCTCCTTTACCAGACCGACCTCGTCCCGATCGGCGACGACCAGCGTCAGCACCTCGAGCTCGCGCGCGACGTCGCCGAGCGCTTCAACACGCGCTTCGGCGAGACGTTCAAGCTCCCGGAAGGGATCTATCCCGAGGTCGGGGCGCGGATCATGGATCTCCAGGAGCCGGAGAAGAAGATGTCCACGACGGGGGGCACAGCCCAGGGAACCGTGGGCCTGCTCGACCCGCCGGACGTGATCCGGAAGAAGTTCAAGGTGGCGGTGACGGACTCCGGCACCGACGTGCGCTACGCACCGGAAGAGAAACCGGGGATTTCGAACCTGATCGAGATCATGTCCGTCGCCACGGGCAGGCCCATCCCCGAGGTGGAGGCCGGCTACAATAGTGGGGGCTACGGCCGGTTCAAGGACGTCGTCGCCGAGGCCGTCATCCAGGTGCTCGAGCCGATCGCCCGCCGTTACGAAGAACTGCGAGCCGACCCTTCCGAGCTCGAGCGCCTGCTCGGCCTCGGCGCCGAGAAAGCCCGTGAGGCCTCCTCCCCCACGCTCGAAGAGATGTACGTGCGTATGGGCTTTGCGCGGTCGTAGCTCCTGACTGCGCCGTCCCTTGTCTGGTAGAAACGCTCAGGCATAGAGACGGATAGACCGCCTCAGGGGATAGGAGAAATGAGATGCGGAAACTGCGAATCGTCGCGCTCGCCGTGCTTGCGACCGGCGCGACCGTCCTCCTACTTACCTCGCCGGCAGGTGCGGGCGACAACGGCTCTGGGTTCACCACTGGCCAGGCCGCGATGCTGACGCCGCTCGCCCCCGGCTCGTCGGTGGCGCCGATCATGACCGTCGGCGAGACGCTCGGGAGCGGCTATACGCTCGAGAGCATTCCTGACGGGATCTCGCTTCAAACGCGCGGGGAGGGGCGTCTGGACGTCTACCTGAACCACGAGACGTCCCTGGTTCCGTTCCCGTTCAACGCGACGACCGGCGTCGGCCAGAGCGACTACACCAACGCGATGGTGAGCCATCTGACCCTGAACCAGCACAGCGCCGGTGTGCTCCAGGGGAAGTACGTGATTCCCAGCAGTGCGAACTTCCAACGGTTCTGTTCGAACTTTCTCGCGGCCGCAGGAGCCGATAACGGGTTCGAGCGCTCCTTGCTCTTCACGAACGAGGAGTCAAGCGACTTCGTCAACCGGACCGGCCTCGCCTGGCCCCCAGGTCCGAATGCGGAGCAGGCCGGTGTCGTCGTGGCATACGACCCCCAGCGAAACGAGTACAAGCCGATCTACGGGATCGGGCGGTACAATCACGAGAACACCGTCGCAGTCCCAGGCTATGGCCATCCCGTGCTCCTGTCTGGCGACGATACGTTCACGGCGCCGAGCTCACAGCTCTACATGTACTCGGCGGCGAGCGCTGCGGCCGTCTGGAACGACGACGGGTCACTGTTGGCCTTCAGGTCGGATGACCCGCTCGTCAACGACTACAGCGACCTCTCCGGAGCGGCGACCGTGTCTGGGCGCTTCATTCCGGTGCCGAGGGAGATCGCCCTCGGCGGCCAGACCGCCCTCGAGAACTGGTCGAACGCGAACAACGTGTTCCAGTTCATCCGCGTGGAGGACATCGCCCACGATCGGAGCGACGCGAACGTCGTCTACTTCGCGGACACCGGCGAGCCACGAGCGCTGCCGGGGCCGGGCGCCACGCGGATGACGCGCGGGCCGGCCGGTACTCAAGGGCCATTCCCGAACGGACGCGTGTTCAAGATGGTGCTCGACCCGGCCGACGAGACGCGAGTCCTCAGCCTGTCGATCCTGATCGAGGGTGACCCACTCGGCGCGGCGAGCGCCGGCAACACGGCCTTCATCCACCAGCCGGACAACGTGGAGACCACGGGCGCGAGCCTCCTGATCCAGGAGGATCCAGGCAGCCAGAACCAGTACGCCGCCTCGAACGCGGCGGGGACGACCGCGCGAGTCTGGCGCTACGACCTGGCGACCGGCGTGCTGACGGTCGCAGCGAGAGTCAACCAGACGGGAGATCCAGCAGCGGCACAGGGCTCGTGGGAGTCGAGCGGGATCGTCGATGCATCCGCCGCCTTCGGCCCCGGCGCCTTCCTCGTCGATGTCCAGGCGCACACGATCCTGACCGACGTGACGCAGCTCGGCACCCTGACGTTCAAGCGCGAGGGCGGACAGCTCATGCTCCTGCGCATTCCCGGGGCCTGACCGGGCTTTTCCGGCGGGTCGGGGCCGAGAGATGGCCCCGACCCGCTGTGATCCACAAGCGCATGCGCTCGGCACCACCTTGGCACCACCCCGCGGTCACGACTTCGTTAGATTCGAGCTGAGGAATCGAGCAAGGAGGGGAGGCTCATGAAGGGGAGAGCACCGAGGTTGAGCGTGCTCATGCTGGCGATCCTGGTCGCCGCCGGCCTGGTGGCAGGCGCGACGACCGGTCAATCCAGCGCGAAGCCGCAGGCCGCCGCGCCGGCGGCGAGCGGGTGTCAGCTCAACTCGCCGAACGGACAGATCAAGCACGTCATCTACACCATCTTCGACAACGTCCATTTCCGGCGAGACAACCCGAACGTTCCCTCGGATGTCGAGCAGATGCCGCACCTGCTCAACTTCATCCGGAGCAACGGGACGATGATGACCAACGACCACACGGTCCTGATCTCGCACACCGCGAACGGGATCTTGACCAACCTCACCGGCATGTACTCCGACCGGCACGGCCAGGCGGTCGCGAACTCGTACCGCTACTTCAGGAGCGACGGGTTGACGAACTCGTCCTCGTCGTTCAAGTACTGGACGGACGGGACCGACGGAGGCAATCCCGCGACCGACCCAGCCACGCCGCCGGCCGACACGAACTTCAACATGGTCACCGGCGACTCGAGCTCGCCGAAGAACACGCCTGCCCCGTGGGTTCCGTACACGCGCGCGGGCTGTGACTTTGGCGCGACCGCTCTGGCAAACGTCGTGCTCGAGAACAACAACGCGGTCGTCTTCGCGGCCGGGCCCACCACCCTGGCGGCTCCTGCCGCCATCGGCGCGACCAACATCAAGGTTGCCAGCGTGGGTGCCCCTCCAACGATCTTCAAGGTGGGGATGACGATCACGATCGACGCGGGCTCGAACGCCGAGTCAGCCGTGATCTCGGCGGTGGGGACCGGCGGCGCCGGTGGCACCGGCATCACGCTCACCGCGCCGCTCGCCAAGGCTCATGCGACCGGTGTGACCGTCTATGGCCCCACCGCGACCGATCCAGCCGGGGACATGACCAAGGTCTTCGGTGAGGGCTCGCCGGAGTGGAACGAGGGCCTGGCCTCTCAGAAGGCCAATCCCGGCACCGCGGCGCGGAACGTTGCGCAGACCGACTTCGTCGGGCTCGCGGTCCACTGCGCGACGACCTCGGACAGCATCTGCGCCGGCAACTCGCACGCACGGCCTGACCAACTGCCCGACGAGCCCGGCGGCTACACGGGGTTCGAGGGCCTCTTCGGCGCGAAGTACGTGAATCCCGCGATCTGCACCGTCTCGACCTCGAACTGCACGAACGCGACGGTGAACGGGCAGACGGCTCTGAAGAAGCTGGACGGAAGTCAGATCACCGATCAGTTCGGCCAGCCGGGGTTCCCGGGCTTCGACGGGCTGTTCGCGTCCACGACCCTCTCCTACGTGGCGCAGATGCAGGAGGCCGGGATCCCGGTCACGTTCGGGTACATCTCGGACGCGCACGACCAGCACGGCGTCGCAGGGGAGATCCACGCGACGCGGGGACCGGGTGAGGCCGACTACGTCCAGCAGTTGAAAAACTACGACGAGGCGTTCGGGCAGTTCTTCGACCGCCTCGCTGCCGACGGAATCAACAAGAGCAACACGCTCTTCGTCTTCACCAACGAGGAGGGCGACCACTTCGCCGGCTCGCCGCCCTCGAACCCGGGCTGCGACGGCGTCAACACGCCGTGCACGTACCCGCTCATCGGCGAGATCAACGGGAACCTGGCCGGACTGCTGGCGACCCAACAGGGGATCACGACGCCGTTCACGGTTCACGCCGATATGGCGCCGACGATCTACCTCAACGGGAACCCGGGCCCGACGGCCGCGGTCACGCGTGACTTCGGCCGAGCGGTCGGGGCGCTCAGTGCAGTCAACCCCTACACCGGTAATACCGATCACATCACCGCCGCGCTTGCCGACCCGGTCGGAATGAAGGCGCTCCACATGATCACCGCCGACCCGCAACGGACGCCGACGTTGACGATGTTCGCGTTACCCGACTACTTCCTGTTCGCGGCTGCGCCGAACTGCAACTCGCCGTGCATCACCGTGCCGACGACGCCGCCGACCAACACCTTCGCCTGGAACCACGGCGGGATCCAGCCCGAGATCGCGGCGACCTGGCTCGGTATGGTCGGGCCTGGCGTGCGTCGCAACGGCGACGACGACACCTGGGCCGATCACGCGGACGTCAGACCGACGATGCTCGACCTGGTCGGACTCAAGGACACGTACGTCCACGACGGCCGAGTCCTCGTCGACCAGCTCCAGACCTGGGCGGTGCCGCCGACGCTGCGCGAGGAAGGCAACTTCGTGCGGCAGCTCGGCGAGGTGTATAAGCAGCTGAACGCACCGTTTGGCGCCTTCGCCGTGAACATCCTTGTCGCATCGACGAAGGCCATCAAGAGCGGCAGCCCGGCCGACGACAGCACCTACACGACGCTGGAGGGCGAGATCGAATCGCTCACCGGGCAGCGTGACGCGCTCGCGTCGCAAATCCGGGCGGCCCTGAATGTAGCGGCCGCCGGGGACGCCGCGCTGAACGAGGATCAGGCCAAGGCTTGGATCAATCAGGCGAAGAGCCTGATTGACCAGGCCGCGGCGCTGGACCCTTAAGCCGCCTTACTTCGAAGGGCTCGAGCTCGCGCCACCGGCCGGGCTCGAGCCCTTCGAGCGCCAGCCCCGCGTAGCGGCTGCGGTGGAGGCTCGTGACCGGATGGCCGACGGCGACGAACATGCGCTTGACCTGGTGCTTACGGCCTTCGTGGATCGCAAGCTCGATTCGCCCAGTAGCGAGGCGGCGAACGCGGGCAGGTGCGGCGGTCGGGCCATCGTCGAGCTCGATCCCGGTGCGTAGCAGCTCAAGGGCCTCGTCGGAGAGCTCGCCCTCGACGTCGGCCTCGTAGACCTTCTCGACCTCGTAGCGTGGATGGGCGAGCGCGTGCGCGAGCTCGCCGTCGTTCGTGAGCAGCAGCGCGCCGGTCGTGTCGGCGTCCAGGCGGCCCACGGGGACGACGCGAGCTGCGTGCTCGACGAGATCGACGACTGTCCGGCGGCCCTGCGGATCACGCGCGGTCGTGACCACACCCGCAGGCTTGTTCAGCAGCACGTAGGCGAGCTGCTGGCGCTCGAGCAGGCGGCCGTCGAGCTCGACGCGGTCGCGGGCTGCGACGAAGGTGTTCAACTGTCCGGGCTCCCCGTTGACGGTGACGCGGCCGGCCTTGATCAGCTCGTCGGCGCCGCGGCGGGAGGCGACTCCGGCGCGAGCGAGGTAGGCGTTGAGACGCACGACCGCATTATCGGGCGCCGGTGCAGAGCCCACGCTTCCGGCACAGTTCGGTCACGGACGCGTGCGGAGTTCCCGACTATGCTCGACTCGGGGAGGAGGTTGGGGCTACCGGCCCGGCGACACGGCCAGTTGGGACACGGCTCTCGGGGGGCGGACGACCTACCGCCGGAGCCGGGTTCACCCGTGCTACTCAGGCAGGCCGGCGTTCCGCGACCGATTCCAGTCGCGTGCGGATCTCGTCCGTGCTCTCGCCGAGGTCGTCGAGGCGCGGCAGCTCCGAGAGCGACTCGAGCCCGAACACGCGCTCGAAGAGCGGCGTCGCCCGGTAGCGCACTGCTCCGCCGACGCCGTCCTCGCGGCCTGCCTCGGCGATCAGCCCGCGCTCCACGAGCCCGGCGACCACCGAGTCGGCCGCAACCCCCCGGATCCGAGCGATCTCCGGGCGGCTGACCGGCCCGAGGTACGCCACGATCGCCAGCGTCTCGAGGCCCGCGGCGGAGAGCCCCCGCTCGACTGGCCGCTCGAACAGTCGCCCGCACGCCTCCGCGGCCTCGCGCGACGCGCGAAATGCCCAGCCGCCGGCCACCCGCTCCAGCACGATCCCGCTCCGCCCCTCGGCGAACCGTTCCGCGAGTAGTCGCAAGGCCGTCTCGATCCGCTCGACGTCGTCGTCCGCCGCCACGGCCAAATCCTCGACCGACAGGGGCTGCGAGGCCACCACGAGCAGCGCCTCGAGCGTCAACGCAAGCCGATCGACCGGGCTCGCGGTGATCAGGCGGAGCGGGCGATCCATTCCGGCCTCCCCTCGTCCTGCTCGACCTCGGCCCGTGCGACCCGGATCGGGGCGAACGGCGCCGCCTGCTCCAGCGAGACCTCGCCCGAGCGGCGCAGTTCGAGCAACGCCAGGAACGCGACCGCCTGCTCGATCCGGGAAAGGCCCGCCAGCTCCGTGTCCACGTCGAAGCGCCGCCGCCGCCGCAGCAGGGCCCGGAAGCCCTCGAGGAACTGCGCGACGGGCGGGAAGCGAAGCTCGAGGTGCGCCAGCGAGACCGAGGGCGGCTCGGCCGCCAGCAAGCGCAAGGCGACCGCCAGCGACTCCGCCTCCTGCGGCGCCAGGCGGCGCTCGACCCTGGGCGCCAGCGGCGCGGGGCCGAGCCGGAAAAAGCGGTCTCCTTCGGCCTCCAACCTCTCCGCCAACCAGGCTGCCGCGTCCTTCGCCCGTCGGTACTCCGCCAGCCGCCGCGCCAGCTCCTCCGCCGCCTCCTCGGGCTCGAGCTCCGACAGCTCGGCCTCCTCGTCGGGGAAGAGCCCGCGCGCCTTCAGCTCCAGCAGCGCCGAGACGAGCACCAGGAACTCACCGCACGCCTCGAGATCGAGCTCGCCCCGCTCGGCGAGCCGCTCGCAGAACGCGACGACGATCGCCGCAACGTCCACCTCGGCCAGGTCGAGCTCCTCCTTCAGCACCAGCGTCAGGAGCAGGTCGAACGGGCCCTCGAAGGCGTCGAGGTCCAGCTCGAGCTCGCGCACGATCATGAGTCGTTCCCCTGGTGCCATTGCCGCGCCGCTGGGGTGCGAGCAGCAAGCCAGGCAAGGACGCAGGTCGTGCTCGTAGCCGCAGTGCTACGGGCACGACCGAGGACGCCGCGTGGCGCCGTCCGATCTCGCGCCAGCGGCCCGGAGGATGGTGCCGGGGGAGCCACTTGAACCGGCACGCTAACGGGAGGGCCGGACGCGGCCCTTGGGGATCGCCATCGTCGGGCCCTGCGGCTCCCGGCGCCGCGTCGACCCGCGCGGTTCGGAGGCGCCGCCCCGGAAGAACTGCCACCAGACGAAGAAGCTCGTCGAGACGGCGAACACGACGATCGACACCCAGGCGTTCAGCCGTAAGCCGAGGAAATGGTGCGCCGGGTCGATCCGCAGCAGCTCCTCGACGAAGCGCCCGGCGGTGTAGTAGGAGACGTAGAGCGCGAACAGCGCGGGCGGCCGGAAGCGGAAGCGCCGGTCGAGCAGGAGCAGGAGCGCCACACCCGCGAGGTCGTAGATGAACTCGTAGAGGAAGGTCGGTTGGAACGTTGCGTGATCCTCGTAGCCAGCAACCCGGTGTTCGAGATCGATCTTCACGCCCCAGGGCTGATCGGTCGGCTTCCCGTAGAGCTCCTGGTTCCACCAGTTCCCCCAGCGGCCGATCCCCTGCGCGAGCAGCAGCCCCGGCGCGACGGCGTCCATGAAGTCCCGCACACGGGCCCCCTCGCGGCGGACGATGACCGCGCCTACGAGGCAGCCGAGCAGGATCCCGCCCCAGACGCCGAGGCCCCCCTCCCAGACGGCGAAGATCCCCTTCCACTTCGGCGTGGAGACCTCACTCCAGTTCGTGATGTCGTGGTAGGCCCGCGCACCCACGATTCCGGCGGCTACGCCCCAGACTGCGACCTTGAGCACGAGATCCCAGTCGCCGCCGCGGCGCGTCCAGCGCACGCCGGTCAGCCAGAGGCACGCCGCGATCGCGAGCAGCAGCATCAAGCCGTACATGTGGATCGTCAGCGGCCCGAGGTCGATGGTGCCGGTGTGCGGCGATGGTATGGAGGCGCGGATCACCGGGGGCACATTCTGCCCGTGACCCCTGACGCCTGCCTAGAGAGCTAGATCAGGATCTCGATCGCCGTCTCGTACGGGCAGCCCTGCTCGATCAGCTCGACCGCGAAGTGCAGGTCGATGTCGTGCCGGGCGGCCAGCGCCAGCGCGTCGCTCGGATCGAAGCCTGCGCGGACGAGCTCCTCCGCCCGCCAGTGCTCGACCCGCTCCAGCTCGGTGTCGGTTGGTATTTGCAGCTCAGCCGCGGTCATGTAGTGCCTATTCGGTGAATCCAGGGCTGCGGATCTCCCCCTGGCGGGGGATCTGACTCCCTCTCAGCGGGCGAGGCGTGCGATCGCCAGCGCCTGCGCCTTGGTCAGCTTCCCCTCGAGGCGCAGGGTCAGGTCCCCATGGATCCAGATCAGGACGTTGCCGTGGATCAGGACAGCGCGTTCGCGGAACTCGCCGCGGCGGTTGAAGTAGGTCAGGGTGTGCCGCCCGCCCTCGAGCCAGAGCCCCGGCTGGCCCTTCACCCGCACCGGCTCGATCACGGTCTTGCCGAACGCCGACTTCTTGAGCAGGTCGAAATTCGCAGCCCTGAACTCGGACAGGAGCACCGAGCGGCCGTCGGCGTGCAGGATCACCGTCCCGAGGGCGCCGTCGAGCAGGTAGACACGGCTCGGCCCCGAGCCCCTGAACGGCGGTAAGGCCAGCTCGAAGCCGAGGGCTCGCTCCGCCTGAGCGCGCGAGAGCGGACGGCCGAGCCCGCCCGCTTGTGCGCGCTCGACCGCCGGCGGCAACGTCTCGACCCGCTCCACGGTGACGCCGCGGAGGTGGAACCACTTCAGGATCGTCGTGCGCGCCTGCGGGACCGCGAAGGCCGCGGCGAGCGCGACCGCGAGCACGGCCAGGGCAACCACCAGCGGCCGCCAGGCGCGGGGCCGCCGCCCCTCGAGCCGCGCCAGCACGCGCGGCGCGACGTCGGGCTCGGGCGGGTACTCGAGCTCCTGCCCGAGCCGGAGGAGCCGCTGCTCGAGCGGGCTCATGCGCCCTCCTCCTCGCCGAGTTCGTCACGCAGGCGCGCGAGCGCGCGCGCGAGGCGCGACTTGACCGTGCCGCGCCTCACCCCGAGCGCGGCTGCGGTCTCCTCCTCCGAGAGCTCGAGGAAGTAGCGGCAGGCGATCGTGAGCCGGTGCTCCTCGGAGAGGCCGTTCACTGCGCCGAGCAGCCGCTCCCGCGACTCGCCGGCGAGCAGGGCCGCCTCGGGGGACGGGACCGCGTCCCCCGGGCGGTCTGTAGCGGCCACGCGCAGCGCGAGGGCGCCGCGCCGGCCGGCCGAGCGGCGGCGGTTGTGCGCTTCGTTCGAGACGATGCGCAGCAGCCAGGGCCGAAGCGGCGAACCGCGGCGGAAGCGGCCGAGCGCGCGATAGGCCTTGACGAAGCCGTCCTGCACGGCCTCCTCGGCGTCGGCGGCGTTCCCGCTGAGCAGGTAGGCGGTGCGAAAGGCGAGTCCCTGGTATCCGTGCACGATGGTTTCCCACGCGCGAAGGTCGCCCCGCTTGGCGCGCTCGACGAGCTCCGCGTCATCCAGTGGCCGGTCCACCACTGCCGGTTCTACACCGCTGAGGCGGTCGGAGTTCCCGCATCAGCCTCGACAGCTGCGGGAGATTCTCCTGCACGCCGACTAGGCTCCGGTCTGTGCCAAGGCTTGTCGGGATCAACCACATCGCGCTCGAGGTCGGCGACCTGGAGCAGGCGCTCGAGTGGTACGGCCGCATCTTCGAGTTCGAGCTCGTTCGCGAGCCCGACTTCCCGCACATGGCCTTCCTGCAAATGGGCGACCAGTTCATCGCCCTGTCGCAAGGCCGTTCGCAGCCGGACGACACCGACCGCCACTTCGGCCTCGTCGTCGACGACAAGCCGGCGACGCGCGCCGCGCTCGAGGCAGCCGGCGCCGAGATCCTGCCGGGCCGCGGCCTCGACTTTCTCGACCCCTGGGGCAACCGCCTCCAGGTCGTTGCCTACGGTGACATCCAGTTCTCGAAGACGCCCGAGGTGATGCGTGGCATGGGCCTGGAGCTGCCGAAGTCCGAGCAGGCGCTTGACGAGCTGCGCGAGAGCGGCCTCGCCTAGGCCCGCGCGTTGTCGATGCTGCTCCTTACTGCGTGGACAATCACTGGGCGGGAGGGTCAGGCACGGATGAGGGAAGGAAGGCGCGCACGAAGTGTGCGGGCGGCGCACCGGAGCGCCGGTCAGTCAGTCTGCGCTCGCAAGCGCATACTCCGCGGCCTGCCTAAGCGACCACGAGCCAAGGCAGATGTCAACAGCGATCTTCATGCTTCGAGCAGGCCCCGCGCTCGTAAGCTCACTTCGAGCTCCTTCGGAGTACGGACGCCCTCGAGAACCGCCTGGGAGATCTCAAAGCCTCCGACGATCTCGGGGTACTCCGGCCGCAGGCGCCAGAGCTCCTTCAATCGAAGGATCGCGAGCCGCGTCTCGTCGTCGAGGCGGCGTTGCAGTTCGTTCTGGAACACCTCTACCTCGCGTGGAATTCCTGCGGTGAAGAGCGAGAGGTCGAGCTTCCACCCCTCTACCTGCAAGACGAAGTAGTGGCGGCGGTCGTCCGGCTGTTCCAAGTGCTCGTAGCAGGCCCGATCCGCGTGGACAAGAAGCGGCCGCACGAGCTCCCACGCCTTGGCGCGGCCGAGCCCCCTGGCGTCAACGCAGAGGTCGAGGTCGCGCCAGACCATCAACCCAGTCACGTAGCTGCCGACCGGTAGGACGCGGCCTGCCTGGGCGAGTCTGCGCTCGACTTGGTGGGCGGCGAGGAAGGCGCGGGCGTCCGCCTGTAGCCTCTCCTGACGCACCAGCAGCTCTGAGGCGCTCATAGTCACCCGCGAGAAAAAGTGAGCCGGCGCCGCTTGAGCCGGCGCCCCTAGAAGTGAATCTGTGTCATTGCCCGACCGCGGTCCGCACCGCTTGTCGCGTCAACGATGATGACCGGGTCCCCGACCCAACCGCCGCCAAGTCCGAGCGTGTACGCGCCTGCGCACCGCCCGCGGAGTGTTCGCGGAAACTCTCGAAGGGCGAAATCGCCCGGCTGTCTTCGATACCGCCGTGTCCGCCAGCGTCGAAGACATGGAAGTCGCTTGCCTGAAGGCCCGCGACGGTAGCGCCTGTCCCCTCGTTCACCGTCACGACGAGTGCGACATGCGAACCTATTCCCAGCTGCCTATCCAGCTCGGTGCTGCTCTTACGACCAACCCGGCCATCTGACTTCTCCCTCCTTCTCGATGCACCAGCGGCAATTGTGACAGCCGTCACGGGCGACTAGAGCTTGCTTGAGAGGGCGACTCCGAGGCGTTGGCGCTCGGTAAGGGCGTCCTCCGTCAAACCAACTGCTAGCTGGGCTCGTCTCGATCGGGCGGCGGCTCGCTGGACGCTCGCGGCTCCGCGAAACCCCGCCAGCCGACCACGAGCGTCGCGAGGAACGCGCACAGCGTGACAACGATCGCGAGCGCAGGCACCTTGACGTGATTCGAGTTGTTGTCGACGACAAGATCCGGCCCGTAGACGCCGACCAGGACGACCGCGGCCCACATCCCGATGATTGCCAGTGAGGCCCAGATCCACTTCTTGTCCATCACACCTCCTCGAGCGAGCGTACCCCGCCTTGCGCGGATCGTCTACGCGACCGCGGCCTCGCCGAGCAAGGCCTTCACCTCGGCGAAGAAGTCCGGCTCCGGCTTGACCTTGTAGTCGGCGCCGAACTGGAACACGCGCGGCCCCTCGGAGGTGACGAGGTCGAGCACGACCGGCGCCTCGCCGGGGAAGTCCTTCACGACCGCAGCGAGCTCGCGGATGATCCCCGCCCCCGCCTTGCGTGCGTCGAGCTTCAGCCGCACCTCCCTGCGCTCCGGCGTCGCCTCGAAGGCTGACACCTCGAGCGCGATCAGCTTCGTCTCGCCTTCCTTGTGGTCGATGCGCGCCTTCACCACGAGCACCGCGTCGGCGAGGAGCAGCTCCCGTGCCGCCGCGTAGACCGAGTTGAAGACGACGACCTCGGCGCTCCCGATCACGTCGTCGAGCCGCATGAAGACCATCGGCTCGCCCTTCTTGGTCGTCAGCTGCTTGAGCGCGCTGACGATCCCGGCCACCGTGACGATCTCGCCGTCGCGCCGGCGCTCGAGCTCGGCCAGCGTCGCGTCGGTCTTCCGCCGCAGCTGGGCCTTGATCGCCTCCAGCGGGTGCTCCGAGACGTAGAGCCCAAGCGCCTCCTTCTCCTGCCGCAGCAGCTCGTTCTTCTCGTACTCCTCGGTCCCGATCGGCGGGTTCTCCGGCTTCGCCTCGGCCTCGCCGAAGAGCGAGCTCTGGCCACTGAGCCGGTCGTTCTGGGCCCGCTGGCCGTGCGAAAGCGCGTGCTCCAGCGCCTCGAGCATCCCGCGTCGCGTGCCCCCGCTCGAGTCGAGCGCGCCGCATTTGACCAGCGACTCCAGCGCGCGCTTATTCACCACCTGTGGGTCGACCCGCTCGGTGAAGTCCCAGAGCGAGGTGAACTCGCCCCCCTCCCCACGCGCGTGCACGATCGCCCGCGCGGCCGAGTCGCCCACGTTCTTGACCGCATTCAGCCCGAAGCGGATCTTCCCCTCGACCACCGCGAAGTCGCATTCCGAGCCGTTCACGTCCGGCGGCAACACCTCGACGCCCATCTCGTGGCAGGCGTTGACGTAGAAGGGCACGCGGTCCTTCGTGTTCATCACCGAGGAGATCAGCGCCGCCATGTACTCCTTCGGGTGGTGCGCCTTCAGCCAGGCGGTGCGGTAGGCGATCAGCGCGTAGCAGGCGGCGTGCGACTTGTTGAAGGAGTAGTCCTGCGCCTGCTCCATGTCCTTCCAGAGCTGGTTCGCGACCGCCGGGGTGACCGACTCGCGCGCGCACCCCTCGAGGAACTTGTCCTTGAGGGAGGCCATCAGCGCGTGGATCTTCTTGCCGATCGCCTTGCGCAGGTCGTCGGCCTCGGCGGGCGAGAAGCCGGCGAGCTGCTTGGCGATCTCCATGTACTGCTCCTGGTAGATGCAGATGCCGTAGGTCAGGCCGGTGAGCGGCTCCAGGCGCGGGTCAAGGTAGGTGACCGCTTCCTGTCCGGCCTTGCGCCGGGCGTAGACCGGGATGTAGCCCATCGGGCCCGGCCGGTAGAGCGCGACGAGGGCGATCAGGTCCTCGAACTCGGTCGGCTTGACCTGCCGCAGCGCCTCGCGCATCCCCGACGACTCGAACTGGAAGACGCCCACCGCGTCGCCCTTCTGCAGCATCTTGTAGGTGGCCGGATCGTCGAGCGGCAGCTTCGTGATGTTCACTCCGCCGACCAGGTCGAGCGCCTTGTCGATCACGTCCAGGTTGCGCAGCCCGAGGAAGTCCATCTTCAGCAGGCCAAGAGCTTCGACGTCGCCCATCTTGAACTGCGTCACGACCTCCTGGTCGGCGCCCTTCTGCTGCAGCGGCACGACGTCGGTCAGCGGCCGGTCCGAGATGACCACTCCGGCGGCGTGGATCGAGTCCTGGCGCACGAGCCCCTCGAGCGGCTTCGCGAGATCCACGATCTCCTTCACCTGCGCGTCCGAGTCGTAGGCCTGCTTCAGCTCCGCGCCGGGCTTGAGGCAATCGTCGAGGTAGACCTTCGGGCCCTCCGGGATCAGCTTCGCGACCTTGTCCACGGTGCCGTAGGGGATCTCGAGCACCCGACCTGCGTCCCGGACGGCGGCGCGCGCCATCATCGTCCCGAAGGTGATGATCTGCGCGACCCGGTCGCGCCCGTACTTCTCGGCGACGTAGTTGATGACACGATCACGCCCGGCGACGGCGAAGTCGATGTCCATGTCGGGCATGGACTTGCGCCCGGGGTTGAGGAAGCGCTCGAAGAGCAGGCCGTACTCCATCGGGTCGACATCGGTGATCTCCAGGCAGTAGGCCGCGAGAGAGCCTGCCGCCGAGCCGCGGCCCGGGCCGACCTGAATGCCGTTGCGCTTGGCGAACGAGACGAAGTCCCAGACGATCAGGAAGTAGTCCGCGAAGCCCATCTCCTTGACCGTCTTCAGCTCGAAGCGCAGGCGCTCCTGGAGCTCGGGGGTGGGCCGTTCGTAGCGCTTTTGCAGGCCTTTCTCGCAGAGCTCGACGAGGTAATCGAAGGCGTCCTTGCCCTCGGGGACGGGGAAGCTCGGGAGCAGGATCTTCCCCAGCTCGAGCTCGACGTTGCAGCGCGCGGCGATTTCCAGCGTGCGCCGCATCGCCTCCTCGTGGCCCGGGAAGTCGAGCGCCATCTCCTCCGGCGACTTGAAGAAGAACTGGTCGGTGTCGAATTTCCAGTGGTTCGGGTTCTTGAGCGAGTCGCCCGACTGGATGCAGAGCAGCGCCTCGTGCGCCTGGGCGTCCTCGTGCCGGAGATAGTGCACGTCGCCGGTCGCGACGAGCGGCAGCCCGGCCTCGCCCGCGAGCTTCGCGAGGGCGGGATTGATCCGCCCCTGGATCTCCAGGCCCGCGTTCTGGATCTCGACGTAGGTCGAGTCGCGCCCGAAGACCTGGGCGAGCCGGTCGAGGTCCTTGCGCGCATCGTCGGGGCGGTTCTCCTCGAGCGCCTTGCAGACGCGGCCCGAGAGGCAGCCCGAGAGCGCGATCAGCCCCTGCGAGCGCCGCTCGAGAAGCTCCCAGTCGACGCGCGGTTTGTAGTAGTAGCCCTCGAGGTAGCCCGCCGAGGCGAGCTTGATCAGGTTCGCGTAGCCGGTGTTGTCCTCGGCCAGGAGCGTGAGATGGGCGTAGCCCTTCCGTTGAGCGTGGCGGTCCTCGGCGACGTAGAGCTCGCAGCCGAGGATCGGCTTGACCCCTTGCTTCCCGGCCTCCTGGTAGAGCTCGACCGCACCGGCGAGCGAGCCGTGGTCGGTGAGCGCCACCGCCGGCATCTCCAGCTCGGCCGCCCGGGCCGCCAGCCCCGGGATGCGGCAGGCGCCGTCGAGGATCGAGTACTCGGAGTGGACGTGCAAGTGAACAAAGCCGGCCTCAGCCACGGATGCACGAGTCTAGCTCCGGGTCAGGACCGCACTGGAAAGCCCGCTACCGCATCTCACTCACCAGCTTCGAGGCGGCCCCGCTCGCGTCCCCGTCGGGTCGGCGGCTGCGCCCACGCGAGCGAAAAGGCACGTCCTCCAGCCGCGGCGCCGGGTGGCCGTTCTCGAGCCGCAGGCGCTCGATCAGCTCCGAAGCCGCGTCCCTCGTCTCGGGGAACTCCTCGCCGCTCGCTCGCAGAGTGCGGCCGCGAGCGCGTAGACCTGGCGCACCGTCGGCTTCCCGTTCTTCATGGCTCCATTGAACCGGAAGAAGTGTGTCGCGTCCGCGCCGAAAGAGCGCCGAGGCTCACCGTTGCACGGAGACGGGCGTAGCACACGCAAATCGGGATAAGGTCGGATCCCACCCAAGGAGGATCCACGATGAGCATCCTTGTCCGTTTCACGGCCGCGCCCTCCATGTCACCTGAGAAGTACGACGAGAGCCTCCGCCGTCTTGAGTCGTCGGGCGGCTTCCCGCCGGACGGGCTTGAATACCACGCCGCCTTCGTCGGTCCGGACGGCACCTTCCGAGTCAGCGAGGTCTGGGACTCGCGAGAGCAGTTCGAAGCGTTCGGACAGCGCCTCATGCCGGTCTTGGACGATGTCGGGGTAGAGCTTGCTGGCGAGCCGGAGATGCTCGAGGTCCACAACACCGTCATGCGATAACGGTCCCAGGCGTTCGGCTCGCGTCGGGGTCAGCTCGCGACGAGATGCTCTCGCCGACCGATCGCGACGGCCTCGAGACGCGAGTGGACGTTGAGCGCCCGCATGAGGTGGCGGATGTGGTTCCGCACGGTCTCCGTGCTGAGGTGGAGCTCGCCCGCGATCTGCTCGGTCGAGCGGCCATGCTCGAGGAGGCCCAATACCTCGGCCTGCCGCGGCGTCAGGTTCGGGTGGGGCGGCGGAGGCGCTTCCTCTTCGACGTCCTTGATCTGGCCGAAGACGCCGATCACGTGCCCGCCGCTGCGGAGCGGAACCGCGCTGACCTCGACGGACACCCGCTCGCCATCCGCGCCAATGAGCACGCCTTTGTTGTCCGAGCCGGCCGGTGGTCCGCCGAGGTTCCGGGTGAAGATCTCCCGCGCCCGTCGCGTTTCCTCGGGCGCGACGACGGAGGTGAGCTGGCGGCCGCGAACGTCTCCCACGAGCTTCCGCGCGGCCGGGTTCAGCCAGCGGATGATCCCGTGGCTGTCGATCACGTAGGCGGGGACACGGACCCGATCGATGGCGTCTTCGACATCGCCGCCGAGGAACTTCAGCTCGGACATGCCTTCGAGTCTGCTCCTCGCGCGGCTCCGGTGCAACCTCGGACTCCCCACGAGGCAGCGTAGGCGGCCGGCCAGACTGTCACCGCCGCCTCAACCGCCTGGTCGCGAGCAGCGCTTCTTCTCTTTGGCGCACGCTTCCACCAGGCGCTTCAGCTCACCTTGCTTCCAAGCGTTGAAGAAGTCGGCGTGACCGGAGTAGAGCCCTCCAGAGGCGAGTGCAAGGTCGGCGCCGCCCCGAATCGGGTACGCAACCGTCAGCCGCAGGCTCGGTACCTTGACAGGGTGCGAAGCCGGGCAGCGCAGGCCGCTGCTGTACGCCATGTGGCTGTGATGGTCGCCGCTGTCCAGGCGCTTGCCGTCCCAGCAGTCGGGGAAGTTGACGTTCAAGCGGAGGTGCCCGGTCGAAGGCCGGCGGATCATTCGCGCCCGCCGTCGTGAGCACTCCGGGACTGAAGCGGACGGCTTGAGCGGGCCAGAGGGGTAGAGGCAGTTCCAGAACACGATTCGCGTCGACTGGGGTGCCGTCGCCCCGGCGTTCCCCGCCACGATCTTGAGACCCGGTGGAAACGGGTGGACCCGGTCGACTGATCGAATGCGGTAGTAGATGATCGCCTCCAGCGGCTTCACGACATGGCCATTCCGGTAGAGCGCCGGCACCCAGTACGCGGCCGTGTCGGCCTTTCGCCTGCACGTCGTGCCATGCGCGAGCAGGCTCGCCAACGAGGAGCGGGCGTGGGTGGACGTGTTGCCGACGAACGCGTGCGGATGCGATGCGCCCGGCAGGCCGGGCCGGACAATCGGATCGTCGGGCGCAGCGTGGCTGAAGCGACAGTCGCTGAAGAAGTTCGTTCCGCGAGGCGACAGAGAGCTCGACTCGGAGCCCCCGGCGATCGGCACCCGAGCCGAAGCCGCCATCGCGAACAGGAGGCCCCCTGCAAGGATCATCGTCCGAAGCGTCATCCGGCTCCTCCCTTCCAGTGCCTGCGCCGCAGGCACGTGGCGACTTTCACTACCAGGCAGACGGATCGGGAGGCGCCGGGCCTTAGTCGACGTAAACACATTGCGCCCTCGGGAGCGTCTGTTCGCTAGAGGAGGTTGCCGACACACGACATGGCCGTCAACGGTTCCCGGATGGCGCGACCGTGCGCGAGATCGAGATGGTCTACCTGAGCCGGTTCAACGAGTTCTGTAGCGTCGCGAACGCGATCCTGCGCGATCGCGAGCGCGCGAAGGATGCCGTCCAGGACGCCTTCGTCTCGGCGCTCAGCCGCACGAGCCAGTGGCGTGGCGAGGGGAGTCTCGATGCCTGGCTCTGGAGGGCGGTCCTGAACGCCGCACGGGACCGCCGCAGGAAGCACGAGGCGATCCTCGTCTCGGACACGGCAACTGCGTCTCCTTTCGAGCCCTCGGCCTCATTCGACGGGGCTGCTGCCGGAGCCGGCGCCCTCGCCGACGCGCTGGCAGGGCTGACCGAGCGGCAGCGGCTCGTCCTGTTCCTCCGCTACTACGGCGACCTCGGCTACCGGCAGATCGCAGAGACGCTCGGCATCAAGCCGGGCACTGTCGCCGCCACGATTCATCAAGCTCAGGAGCTCCTGCGGCACCGACTCCGGGTCCCGGTCGATGACTGAGCCGCGCGACCCGCTCATCGGTCAGATGCTCGAGCGCTGGCGAGTCCAGGGCGACGCGCCCGCGTGGGAGGAGGTGCTGGCCCGGGCCGGCCTTGCCGGGCAGGCACGGCGTCCAGGATGGTTTCGGCGCCGGCTCGAGACTCCCGAGCGCTTCTATGCCGCCGTCCTCTTGGCGGGAGTGGTCGCCGTCGCCGCGCCTGCTTTCGCGATCGTGGCGCATCGCCTGCTGAGCGCGCGCCCGGTTCCGGGCACGACAACCACGACCCGTGTCGAGCTTGGCTCGGGAAGGGCGGTCGAGCTCCGGCTACGCTCGCGTGGGAGCCCGCTCGAGCGCGACTCCGTCGGCTTTCGTTTCCTGCGAACCGGCACGGATCAGGCACGGTTCTTCCGCTGGACGCTCAACCTCCACGGGCTCGACCAGGTGGCGGGAGCGCAAATCACCGTCCGGGGACGGGTGATTCGGCTCTGCAGGCCGTGTAGTACCGGCGGAGGCCTGTTCGTCCTCCGGGACGGCGACGCGCTGGGGCTCTTGAACGGCCGGGCGATGCTCTCGGTGGGCAAGGTCCGGCACCGTGTGGCGCCGGCGGCAGGCGGGCGGTTGCTGCGTGCTAGGCGGCCGTCGTCGTGAGCTCGGCATAAACAGTGCGGCCGGCCCCGCCTTCTAGCGGGGCCGGCCGCTTGCGCACGTTCGCGCGGCCGACGAAACGGGTCAGCCGCTCATGGCGGCCATCGCCGCCTTGCTCCGCTCGGCGATCTCCGCCTCGCTGAGATCTTCCTTGTGCGTGGCGATCTGCCAGGAGTGGCCGAACGGATCGGTCACCTGGCCGAAGCGGTCGCCCCAGAACATGTCCTCGACGGGCATCGTCAGCGTCGCGCCGGCCCCGGTCGCCTTCGTGACGACCGCGTCGACGTCCTCGACGTAGAGCAGCACTCCGGCGCTCGTGCCGCCGAGCTCCTTCGGGGGCACGGAGCTCGACTGTGGATTCGGGTCGGCGAGCATCAGCACAGAGTCGCCGATCTGGAGCTCGGCGTGCCCGATCTTCCCGTCGGGCCCGGGCAGGCGGAAGCGCTCCTTCGCGCCGAAGACCTGGGTGTAGTAGTCGATCGCCGCCGCGGCGTCGTCGACCGAGAGGTACGGGTTGAGGCTGTGGTAGCCCTCGGGAATCGGCTTGACGGCCATGGGCTCTCCTCCCATCCGCTCGTGAACACGTGAGCTCGATGGTAGCGAGCCTGAGCCGGAGTTGACTTCCTTGCCCTCGCCTGGGCGCAATGCTCGAAAATGAACACTCCGAGCCAGGCAGTTTCTGCCCTCGGCGCCGTCATGGCCAACAGGAATCTTCGACGCGTCGAGCTCGCCTGGGGAGCCTCGATCGCGGCGGAATGGGCGCATTTCGTGGCGCTCGGCATCTTCGCCTACGACGCCGGTGGCACCTCTGCGGTCGGGATCGCCGGCCTGATCCGCATGCTTCCGGCAGCCGTCGTCGCCCCGCTCGCGAGCGCTCTCGGCGACCGCTTCCGCCGCGAGCGCTTCCTCGTGGCGATCGCGCTGCTTGGGTGCGCTGCCCTCGCCGGCTCGGCAGTCGCCTTCTTCTCCGGGCGCAACGCGCTTGTGATCTACCTGCTCGCCGCCGTAGTCGGCATCTACTCGACGCTCTTCCGGCCGGCGCTGCACGCGATCCTGCCGTCGCTCGCGCGGACGCCGAAGGAGCTGATCGCCTCGAACGGAGCGGCCTCCACGATCGAGAGTCTCGGCGTGCTCGTCGGCCCGTTGCTGGCCGGCGTGCTCGTCGCGGTGGCGAGCCCCGGAGTGGTTTTCGTCGCCGCAGCCGGGGCGCTGCTCGTGGCAGCAGGCCTACTCGCGTCGGTGCGCATGGAGGGCCGTATCCAGCTGACCGCAGCTGCCCGTGGCGACGACCTGCGGGAGCTCCTCCTCGGCGGCTTCCGCGCCGTCTCGCTTCCGAAGCCCCGCCTGATCGTGGCGCTCCTCGTCGCCCAGGCCTTCGTCCGCGGGTGCCTGAACGTCCTGATCGTCGTCTTCGTGTTCCGGGTCCTCGACACCGGCGACGGAACGGTTGGCTACCTCGTGGCCGCGCTCGGCGTGGGTGGCCTGATCGGAGCATTTGGAGCGCTCACGCTCGAGGGCAGGCGACTTGCCGTTCCGCTGGGCGTGGCGCTCGTCTTCTGGGGGCTGCCGATCGCGCTCGTGGCCCCACGGCCGTACCTCCCCGCGGCGGTGCTCCTGCTGGCCGTGGTCGGCGCTGCCAACAGCATCGAGGACGTCGCCGCCTTCACCCTGCTCCAGCGCATCCTCCCCGACGACGTCCTCACCCGGGCCCTAGGCGTGACCATGGGGCTGGCAATGGGGGCGGTCGCTCTCGGATCGATCGCGGCGCCGGGCATCGTCGCTGCGGTCGGCCCGCGCGCGGCCTTCGGCGTCGTCGGGGCGATTCTCCCGGTCCTGACGCTGATGGTCTGGAGGCGCCTCGTGCGGATCGACCGGGAGGTCGCCGCGCCCACGGCCGAGCTCGAGCTCGTCGACGGCGTGCCCATGTTCGCCCCGTTGTCGGTGGCCGCGAAGGAGCACGTGGCGGCGAGGCTGACGAAGATCCCCGTCGCCCCCGGCGAGGTGGTCGTCCGCGCCGGCGAGTCCGGCGACCGCTTCTACGTGGTCGCCGACGGGCAGCTCGAGATCGCCAACGGCGTCTACGGCACGGCTGCGCGCGGCGACTTCTTCGGCGAGATCGCCCTGCTCCGCGACGTGCCGCGAACCGCGACGGTCAGGGCCATCGCCCCCTCACACCTCTACGCACTCGAGCGCGACGACTTCCTCGCCGCCGTCACCGGGCACTCGGCGGTCCACGCCGCCGGGGAAGCCGTGGTCGCGGAGCGGCTGAGCAACGGCTGATCACCCCGGCTCGCTCGCGAGCTCCGCCGCATAGAGGTCGTAGGGCAGGCGTTCCAGCACGCGCAGGCGGGGATCAGGCACCGCGAAGAACCGCGGCAGCGCCCGCTCCACCAGCCAGGCGAGTTGCGGGCGGGCCGCGAGCACCTGGTTGACCACGTCGCGGTCGCCGCCGAGGGCGACGTGCTCGACGCGCACGCGCCAGGGCTGGAGCACGGCGACGGCGACCTCGGCCGCCTCCTCGATCAGCGCCCGCGCCTGCTCCTCACGCCGCCGCCGAAAACGGTTCGCCGACGAGCCGCCCTTCTTGTGCTTGCCCTTGACGAAGCGCGAGCCAACCTTCGAGGCGACCAGGCGTTCGCCCTCGAAGACCCCGACCGCGTAGCCGCCGAGCCGCACAAGCAACGACGCGACGAGGTGGTCGGCAGCAAGCACCTCGAAGAGCGGCGCGAGCTGCACCGTTTCGTACTCGCGCGCGTGCGCGAGGCCGAAGGGCGGCCTGACGACGATCGTCTCGGCCGGGAGCTCGATCCGTACCGCCCCCTCGGCGTAGATGGTGCGGCCGGGCTCACCTGCCAGCGGAGCCAGGCGCTTGCGCACGTTCTCGCGACCGACGAAGCGTGCCATTCGGCCAGACTAGGCTCCCGCGGATGACCACGGCTACAGCGACCGTCGATCTCGCCGCCCAGCACCGGCGCGGGCGCCTCTACGTCGCGCTGGCCGCGGTCGCCTGGTCGACAGCCGGGCTCTTCCAGCGGGAGCTCTCGGTGAACATCGCCACGCAGCTCGCGGGGCGCGCCTTCTTCGCCGTGCTAGGACTGCTCGCCTTCGTGGCGATCGCCGAGCACGGAGCGGTGCCGCGGGCCTTCCGCGCCATCGGCCGCGCCGGCCTGGCGGTCGCGGCCTGCCTGGCCGTCTCCTCCGGCGCCTTCATCATGGCGCTGAACTACACCTCCGTCGCCAACGTCCTCTTCATGCAGGCGCTTGCCCCGATCCTGGCGGCCGTGCTGGGGACGCTCGTCGGCGAGCCGGTCGGCCGCCGCACCTGGCTGGCGATGGCGGTCGCGCTGGCCGGCGTCGGGCTGATGGTCGGCGGGCCCAGCCATCCGAGCGCGCTCGGCCTGAGCCTGTCGCTGGTGATGTCGGTGGGGTTCGCCGCAACGATCGTCATCACGCGCCATCAGCGCCAGGTCTCGATGGCGCCGGCGACCTGCCTTTCGCAGCTGCTCGTGCTCCTGGCGGCAGCGCCCCTCGCCAGGCCGGGAACGATCGACCCCCGCGATCTGCTTCTGCTGGCCGCGCTCGGGATTGGCCAGATCGGGCTCGGCCTGATCTTCCTCACGCTGGGTGCCCGCTTGATCCCGGCGGCCGAGGTGGCGCTGATCACGCTGCTCGAGATCGTGCTCGGCCCGATCTGGGTCTGGGTCGCGCTCGGGGAGCAGCCCGGCGCCAGCACGCTCGCCGGCGGCGCGATCGTGCTCGGGGCGGTGCTGATCCAGGCGCTCGGGGCTCCGAACGAGTCCCCGGTCTCGGTGCCGCCCTAGGAGGGATTGGCGAAATAACGCCTCTCTGACAGAAATAGGGCCTATAACGAGCGTCTTAGCGGGGTCGAACTCAAGATCGAACGCGCGAGGTCACGCCACACAAGATCGACGCCATCGAGGTCTTCGCGTGGGCTTGACGCGGTAGGCATGATCAGATGGTGAGAACGACCCTGCCCGTCATTGCCTGCTCTTTGTCTGGCGAGGGCCAATTCGAGCGGCTGAGCGAGTGGAAATCCCTGCTTGCCCTCGCCGAGTCTCGGCAGGGGTCGGCGAGGGGCATGCGCTTCCGATTCCGTCGCGACCTCGCGGAGCGTGTTCGCTCGCTCTCCACCGCTGAGCACGAGTGCTGCTCTTTCCTCCGCTTTGATCTCGTAGAAGCCGGGGACGACTTCGTAATGACCGTCGAGACCGAGGAAAGCGGGCAAGAGGCGCTCGGTCTCATCTTCGGATAGCCCGAAATAGTGGCGGTCGCTATTCACCGCGGTGGCCCTCTATTTCGTACAACCTTCCTAGTCTCGAACAAAGAGAAAGGACGACCTGCCAGTCGTCCTTTCGAGGTGCGCGTCCCGTTCGTCTCTGCGGCCCAGGCGTCCGGTTTCGCGCAGACGCATCCTCGGCGGAGAGGGCGCTCCGAGCGACCCCCTGATGGGGGATATCTCCAGACAACACAAAGCGGGGCCGCCGCCCGGCCCGCTTTGAGTCTCCCCTGAGAGAGAGCCGCAGTAATCCCGTTAGGCCCTCGCCGCATGGAGGCCCTTCGTATGAGGCTTCCGAGGCGCCCCCGCCGCATCGGGGCGCGTCACTCGGTCGCAGGCCAAGTATCGGACATGACGGGTCGCTTGATCCATCACCCATCTACGGTTGACTGCCCTGGTTCACTTAGAGCTCGTTTCAGAGTGAGCCGGCCCCATCGAGCACCTCTCGCGATGGTCTTCGTTCTCGTACACAGCCCGCTCGTCGGCCCCGGCACCTGGTCGCCGGTCGCCCGCGAGCTGGAGCGGCGAAGACATCAAGCAGTAGTCCCCTCGCTGCTTGGACCGGCCGGAGCGCCGCCACGCCACTGGCGCGACTGCGTCGAGGCCGCCCGCGATGCGGTTGGGACGCCGTCAGACCCGATCGTCCTCGTCGGCCACAGCGGCGGCGGCCTGTTGCTGCCGGTCATTGCCGACGCTGTCGCCGCACCCGTCTCCCGGCTGATCTTCGTCGACTCCGGGGTACCGGCGAGCACAGGCGAGACGCCGCTCGTTCCCCCACCCTTCCTCGATCGGCTCCGCCCTCTGGCCGTCGGCGGCATGCTGCCTCCCTGGTCGACCTGGTGGGGCGAGGACGAGCTGCGGGGCCTTGTGCCGGACGAGGCGCTGCGTGCTGCGCTCGCGCGGGAGATGCTGTCGCTTCCGCTCGCCTTCTTTGAGCAGCGCGTCCCGAGCCCCGCCGGCTGGGATCGCGTTCCGTGCGCCTACCTTCTCATTTCGGACGCCTACAGGGAGGCGGCCACCGAGGCGGGGGAGCGGGGGTGGCGCGTCGAGGAGATCACCGGAGCGCAGCACCTCCACATCGCGGTGGCCCCCGAAGCGGTCACCGACGTGGTCATCCGGCTAGCCGCCGCCTGACACGGGCCGAACCCCGCTGGAACTTCGTGGAGCCAGTTCTTAAGAAACGATGGTACACGTCTCGTGTCATTTCGTGCTACCGTCGGCGTATGGCTCGCGAGAGCAATCGTCTGAATGTCACTCTCGACCCCGAGCGCGCGGCGAAGCTCGCGCTCCTCGCCGAGCGCACGCACACCCAGGAAGGGACGCTCGCCCGCTCTCTCCTTTCGCACGCGATCGACGAGGCGGACGTGGACGCCCGTCATGCGGTCGAGCTCCTCGACGGGATCCCCGGCGCCTTCGAGCGCGCCCAGCTCGGGCTCGAGCAGGCTCGATCCGGGAAAACGATCCCGTTCGACAAGCTCTAGCTCGTGGCCCAGGTCGAGCTCGCCGCGGCAGCCGCCGAGGATCTCGACCGCCTGATCCTCACTCACAGCCTGCCGGCGAACACCAATGCGCGCGTGCAGCGCACGCTGCAGCCGCTCCTGCGCTTTCCGCTCCTGGGAGCCGGACTGGTCGGACGCTGGCAGGACTTCCGCTTCGTCCTCGGTCCGTGGCGGTGGATGGTGATCGTGTATGCCTCTCTCGAAGACGAGGATCGAGTCGTTGCCGTGACGATCCAGGACGGCTCCTCCGCCGCTCGGACCGTTTCACGCTGAGGCGCGCTGGGGCAGCGCACCTACGAGTTCTGGGGTCGCACGGTCGAGCTGACGAGCTGCTGCACACGCTGGTAGGAGAGATCGAGAAGCTCGCCGGCGTCTCGGAGTCCGAGATCGAGCTCCTCGACGAGCAGTTGGGCCGCCCATGCGGTCGCCGCCTGAGCGCTTCGGCGTTGGCGATCCGCCGCGTGGCGCGCCGTCTTGCTCTCGCGAATGGCCGCGCGGGCCGGAGCCGGCAGGCGAATCTCTTCCTCGAGCTCAGCGGTGTCTGCATCTTCGGCCCAGAGCGCCAGCGCCTCCCGAGCTCGACCGTGCCGACAACCGTGATGGCACCGACGCGCGGCTAGACAGACGCTCTCGTCAGCCCGCCGCTTCCCCGATCGGACGTCGTCCTCCAGCTGGCGAAGCCACTCGACGTCGCTCGAGGCCACCTGACGATAGAAGCATCCGCGCTGTCACGCGTGTGCATCAGGGCTGTGACGAAATCGCACCTTGCTCATGCCCCAGCTCCGCGAAGCGGCAAGGGCATTGACGAGGCGTATGTCCTCGATGTTGCTAGGCGTCGCGCACGACGGTCTCAGGACCGACGCGAACGACGCGCTCCCAGGGAATGACGGGATGGCCGTGCACCTGCGCCTGGCCCGCACCGCCGCTGCCGGCGGTGCCGACGCCGTAGTGCTCGAGGAAGCCGAGCGTCCCGGCGCAGAGGCCGGTCACCCGCAGCCGCCCTCCCTCGAGCTCGCCGCGCACGTCGTGGACCCGGCCGAGAGGCAGGCCGGACTCGCTCACCACCTTGCGCCCGAGGAGCTCCGAGAAGCGCATCAGGCTCCCGGCAGCTTCCCGACGAGCCTCGCCCAGCGAACGTCGCCGCGGTTGAGGCGCAGCTCCTCCGCCGTCCGCTTCAGCTTCACGACCGAGGTGACCGACTCGACCTCCGACCAGGGCACGTGCACGGCGTCTCCCGCAAAGCGCGCCAGCAGCCGCCCGAGGAAGCCGCGCGTGCGCCACGCGTTGCCGCCGACGAGGATCTCCACCACCTCTGCAGAGTCCCCGTCGAGGCCGGTCACCTCGAGCTCGTCGACCTTGCCGCAGTTCACGCCGTTCACGTCCACGAGCTGGTGGTCGAGGATGCCGAGCGCGATGTCGACCTCGATGCGCTCCGTCAACCCTGCCCCCCGTTCGTGATCAGCATCAGGGGAATGGCCGTGACGGCGATCGCCAGGATGATCGCGAAGTAGATGACGCCGAAGACGTTGGCCAGTCTCCCGTTCGTCTGCGAGCCCATGTAGGTGCGGTCGTTGGCGACGAGCAGGATGGGCAGGTAGGTCAGGGGCAGTGCCACCACGGAGAAGATGACCGAATACTCCGTCAGCTTTACCGGGTCGTACCCGCTCATCACGACCAGCATGGCGAGCGCGAAGATCACGAGCCACGAGAGCGTGAAGCGCGAGGCCGCGGTCGGCCGCTCCCGCTTTCCCCACCTCCAGCCGAAAAACTGCGCCAGGTTGTAGGCGCCCGAGAAGCAGGTCTCGATCGCCGCGCCGCCAACCGCGAAGAGGATCCCGATAAGCGCCAGCAACAGGCCCACCTGGCCCAGCACATGCTCGGCCGCGAGCGGCGGCGTCCCCAGGAACTGCGGGTCGATCCCCAACGGGAGGAAGAGCGTCCCGGCCACGATCATCAGCGCGAACGAGAGGAAGCCGCCGAGCCCGTAGCCGATCATTGCCGTCACTTTGTTCAACCTGAGCTCCCTCATGCCCCAGCCGTCCTCGACGGCGCCCGAGGAGTAGAAGTAGACCTCGTAGGGAGTCATCGCCGCCCCGAGCAGGCCGACAACGAAGTAGAGGTAGACCGACAGGCTCCCGCCCGTGTGCGAGCCGGGTACGAAGCCGTGGGCGACCTGGCTCCAGTCCGGATGGAGCTTGATCGCCGCGACCGCGAAGACGAGCAGGCCGAGGCCGAGGTAGCCGAAGACGCGCTCGATCCACTCGAACGGGAGCGTCCAGCAGGCGACGACGAGCGCGACGACCGCCAGCGGGATCAACAGCCGGTAGGGAAGGCCCGCCAGGAGCTGGAGGCAGATCGCCACGCCGCCGACCTCGGCCGCGCAGGTCATCAGGTTCACGACCTCGGATGCGATCAGTGTGAAGAGCCCCGCGCTTAAGCCGGCCCGCTCACGGACGAGGTCGAAGACCGGCCGCTTGGCGACCGCCGCGACGCGGCCGCACATCTCGGAGTAGACGATGATCCCGACGACCCCGACCACGACCACCCAGAGCAGCTGGTAGCCGAATGTCGCCCCGGCCTGGGTGTTGAAGACGAGGTCGCCGATGTCGACGAACCCGCCAATCGCGGAGAGAATCCCGAGCGCGACGGCGAGAATGTTCTTGAGGCTCAGTCGAGCTCCTTGGCCGCCGCGGCCAGCCGGCGGGCGAGAGCGCGCTGCTCGGCTTTCGACGCGTGGCCAAGCCGCTTCAGATCAGCGCTGACCTTCTGGGCGAGGGTCGAGATGCGGTGCAGCTCCGGCTCGAGCTTGGGCTGGGTCGTGGCCGTCCGCAACGAGGACGCCGACTGAGAGGCAGCCTTGTGCAGGTACTCGGAGTGCACACGCGTGTAGATGCGGGTCGACTTGCCGGCGGCGGCGTCCTGGGCGAGGAGCGAGCCTTCGGCAGCCTCGGAGCTGAGCGACTTGGCCTCCTGCGAGAGCGCCTTGGCGCTGAGGGTGCCGCCGCTACCGCAGCCAACCGCGAGCAGAGCCAGTGCGAGTGCGAGAGCGCTTCCAGTCAGGTAGCGGAGAGTCGTTGCCGGCACGGCTCGTCGTTCTTGCCCTCCGCGCGGAACTCTGGAACGTGGCGTCCTGAGCGTTCGAGCGCCGCGAGCTGGTTACCGAAACAAAAAGCGGGACCGCCGCCCGGTCCCGCTTTGAGTCTCTCGTGAGAGCCGCAGTAATCCCGTCAGACCTCGCCGCACGTTCACTTCGCAGGCGACGTTCCCGCTCGTAACAAGAGCCAACAGGTCGATGTCGCCGTCCACGCCCTCGTCGACGTCTGGTTCCAGCCTAAAAGGCACACCGACGGCAGAACGGAAGAGCATCTGGACCGAGATGCCACCGCCGCCACGGCACGAGGCTGGAACCTCACACGAAAGAACAGCGTGATCCCGCAGCAGACGCTTAAGCGCTGCACTTGTTGTTGTGAATGGTTGCGGTTCGAGGACTTCCCGAAGCACAAGCGGATGCACAACGGCCTTAGTTCTCACTGCCGCAAGTGCCACCGCGCCGCTACGCAGGACTGACGCGAGCGCAATCGGGACGAGATCAACCGCGCTCGGCGTGAGGCCTACGGCGCCCTCAAGCCTCATCGCTACCCCAAGACCCGAGCCTCACCCAGAAGAGCTGCCTGAACTGACCTAGGCTCCTTCATCGCCGCGCAAGCGAAGGCGCCCGGCGTCCTACACGGCCGAGTTGAGGCAGAACCTGGAGGCCGCCACCGAGGCCGCCGCGGCTCATCGCAGGGATTCCGCCAAACCGGCGTCGTCTCTTGATGAGTACTTCGGTCAGTCATCGGTATGCGGCCAAACTCAACTCACGAGCTCGTCCAGGGGAGCAAACGCACCCCGAGCAAGGGAGACCGGATAGAGCTCCTGTTGCCGCGCCTGGGCGTCCACCTACGCGGCACGCTGTTCTATGTCGATGAGCTGCAAATCCTCGTGAAGTGGGACAACGGTTGCTCCGAAAGTCTGCGGCCGAGAGTGGCCGACCGCTTCCGGATCATCGACCCTGAGTAGACGAGCATCCTGGCGTGGACCACGTACAATTTCCGGTGCGTCCGGTGCTGCGGCGGGGGCTAAGGGCCGCATCCCTCGACCCTGATAGCCGCCCCTAGCTGATCCCTCTCCCCGGCCCGGGGCACGCGGCCTCCGCCAGCCGGGCGTTCGGCTCGCCGCCCCGGCTCTTTGTTGCCGCCCGCGCGGACGTTAGACCACGCGCTCTGCTCTCAGCTGACGCAGAAGTCGCAGCGGGTGAACGTCCACGAGGCGTAGTCCGCTGCGTTTGAGAAGTAGCTGTTCGACCAGCGCGGCGTCACGTAGACGCCGGCGATCTGGGTGAACAGCGGCCAGATCTGCTCGCCGCTCATGGCCGTGAGGGCGCTCGAGACTCCCTGTTGTGCGACGGCGAGCTTGCCGCGCGCGTCGTCGCGCTGCACCGTCAGCTTGCGGATCTTCTGCTGCAGGGCGCGGTTCTGGCGTTGCAGCTTCGTGAGCTGGCTTTTGCAGCTACTGGGGCTCGTGGGTGAGGCGGCGGCAGGCGTCGTCAGGAGCGCAAGCAGCGCGATAGTCAGGGCCTAGACCTTCATCGGAATCCCTCCTCGGTGGGTCTGTACATCCTCTCAGGCGGCCGCCGGTTGACCACTTTGGGTCGAGTGGACAGAACCAGCCGGGCATTAACGCTCGAGCCAGCCGGGGCGCCGGAGGCAGGTCGGCGCGATTGCCGCATGCGCCCGGCCATGCTGCGCCCCGGCCTCCACTAGCGGCGAGGACCAGGCCGGGTCTTGGGAAGGGTCCTAGGCGTTCTGCTCGCCGCCCGGCCCACGATTACCGATCGGCGTGCAAGCTCAACCGCTGCCACACCGCATGAGGCAGACTTACGCCGAGGCGGGCGAACGCTGCCCAAACGCGGCAAGTGGGAAAGGACAAGGCATGGCGAACCCGCCGAGAACAGGGAAGTTTCTGTGGACACCGTATGACTGGCGCCGCCCGACATTCGCGCGGGTAAAGAGCCGCTGGTGGAACCCTGGCGATCCTCGCCTCTTCACACCCAAGTCGTTCGGCTGGGGCTGGGACATCAACTTGGCGCGACTACTCGGCCGCAAACCAGCTCGCTAAGACGCGCTCAGGTGTCACGGGGTCTCGCGCCCTGCTAGCGGCCGCGTCCGCGGGGGGTCGGAGGGAGGCCCACCGGGCCAAACCCCACACCGCAGGACACGGGCGCGGCCACTTGACCAGATGTCACGGTGCGGTCTGTTCTTGCGCTCAGCTCTTGTCGTATGCTCGCGATGCCGTTCGGTCCCAGCCGACAACGGAAGGGAGAACCGAATGGGAGGGTTTCTGTTCAAGCTCGAGAGAGCAGACGGCGAGCCGGCGCAGCCGTCGTCGTTCAGTAGCGCGGTGCCGAACTGGGGTCCGGGTGAGACGATCCACTTCGGGCACAAGACGCTGCGCGTTGTTCGCGTTCGCGATAACGACGCCGACCAGCCGCCGGTGCTGGTCGTTGAGGACGTGGCCGAGTGAGCCACTAGCTGCTGAGCTCCGACGTCTCGTAGGTTCGATAGAGGGCCGGGTCGTGGGAAGCGTCCTAGGGGTTCGGCTCGCCCGCCCGGCCTCCTTGCCCCTGCATGAGCGGAGGCACACACTGCGTGGGACGACGCCATGCTCACGAGATTGAGGAACTGGATTCAAGGATCTCGTCAGAGGAAGCGGGACCGGTGGGAGCCTGACCGCGGCCACCTGAGCGAGCAAGAAAAACACGTGGTCGATGCGGGGCAGGTGCCACCCGCATACTCGACTTAAGAGCTTTGATGAGCAAAGCCGCGCGAAGCCTAGGAAGTAACCGCGACGAGAGCCGCGACGAGAAGGGCACTGCGCTCAGGTCGATCACCCGCGCCATGCCGCCATTGTCCTCGCTCGGGAGGGCGACAATGCCCGTTGTGTCCGTGCTTCGGGTGAGTCTCCGGCGTTCGCTGATCAGGGCCATGAGCAAGACCCACCTGGTCGTCCATCGGCTGAGCCGGGGCCGATTCCTCGGCAGGGTGGCCGGGATGCCGGTGCTCTTGCTCACGACGACGGGCCGCCGGTCGGGCAAGGCGCGCACCACACCGCTCACGTTCTTCCGGGACGGAGCCGACCTCGTGGTGATCGCGTCGAATGGCGGCGCGGATCGACCTCCCGACTGGTCGCTCAACGTGGAGCAGAACCCGCGCGCAGTCGTGAAGATCGGCACGGACGAGCTGACCGTCCAGGTCAGAACCGCGTCCCCCGAGGAGCGGGAGCGCCTCTGGGTCGAGATTACCGCTGCCTACTCAGGTTACGCCCGCTACCAGAAGAAGACGGGGCGCCAGATACCCGTGCTGATCCTCACACCCGACCGCGAGCCCGAGCGTCGATAAAAGCACGGGCTGGACGGAAGCGGCAGGCCCTCAGGCGGCGAGTAGCCGGTGTGTGTAGTCAGGTTGGGGGTGGGAGCCAGCACGCTGGAGCCAATGGACTCGGCCCACAAGCGCATCCTTGCCTGGCTCTCCGCGCAGAAGCTGGTCGAGGGCCTCGACGAAGCGGCCAATCGTCGCCTTCGCCCGAGGAAAGCTCTCGGGTGACGTGAAGACGACGCCTGCGTGCTCGCGGCCCGCGCCGGCTGCTTGGCGCACGAGCACTGCGAAGTCGGCGACGTTGTCGGTCACGATCACCCGCCGCTCCGAGGCCATGAGCTCGAACAGCTGTGCGTCGCCGAGCCCGACAAGCTCGTCTCGCTCTTTCGCCGAGACGACGTCGTGCCCGCGTTCCTCGCGAAGCTGCCGGGCGATCTCCTTCGAATAGTGCTCGTCGAGCAGGAACCTCAAGCGAGGACGGCCTGCTCGCGCTTCCAGGCCTCCTCTTCGCGCGCGGCGATCTCGTGGATTCGCTCGATCCATTCGTCGACCTCGCCCTTGAAAGCGGCGTAGTAGTGGACCGCGATCCGAGCCCTCGCAGCCGGCACGTCGAGATACTCCGCCGCCTCTTCGACGGAGTTGTTCGACGCCTTCAGCGTCTCGATGACCTCCCAGACGTCGAGACCGCTTCCCGCCAGCGCCGGCCGCCGTCCGGCGGAGCCGTCCACGAAGACGATGCCTGGGTGCTCGTCAATGCGAATACCTTCCTCGATGTAGCGCTCGGCGAGACTCGTCCGAGTCTCCCCCAATTCGTGCGCGCGCGCCTCGAGGCGCTCGGCAGTCGCCGAATCGAATCTAAACGAGCGGCTCACGCGTGGCATGCTGTATTACAATGTATCACAGCGTGGTACGAGAAGATCATTCGGTAGCAACTGGCTACGGGCGAGAGGTGACACGGGACAGGTCAGTGGCGACTGTAACCAGAGAGCTGGGACGCACGTCCGTCGTCGGCGGGAGTCTGAGGTTGCCCTGCTCGAGGCGTTCCTGCGGCGCGACGACGCTCCGCGGGCTCTTGTGCTCGTCGGCGGGGCCGGGATCGGCAAGACCACGCTCTGGGAAACCGGGTCGCGCTCGCCAAGGCGCAGGGGCTCTGCGTGCTCCCCGCCCGGCCGACCGATGCCGAGGCGCAGTTCTCGTTCGGCGCGCTCGTCGACCTCCTGGACGAGGTCGACACCGCGCGCTGAAGAAACCGCCGGCGCCGCAACGCCACGCCCTCGACGTTGCGCTCCTGCGCGCCGAGTCCACGGGGGAACACCCCGAGCCGCAGACGATCGCCGTGGCTTTGCTCAACGCCCTGCGTGCGCTGGCCGCTCGCGGGCCGCTTCTCGCCGCCGTCGACGACGTGCAGTGGCTCGATCCGTCTTCTGCCGCCGCGCTCACATTTGCCGCGCGCCGGCTCGGAGACGAGGCCGTCACCTTCCTGCTCTCGAGGCGCTCCGGTCACCCGTCCGACCTCGTGCAGCGGCCGCGCCTGGATGAGCTCGAAGTCGGCCCGCTCAGCCTGGGAGCGATGCGCCGCCTCCTCTCGGAGCGCCACGGGTTGAGCCTGTCGCGGCACCGTCTTCGCCGGCTCGTCGAGGCCATTCTCGGCAATCCGTTGTTCGCACTCGAGGTCGGGCGCACCATGGCCGAGCAGGGAGCCTCCGCGACCGGCGATGAGCTGCCGGTGCCCTCGGCCGGCGCCGGTTTCCGGATGCCTCACCTTCGCGGGCGTCGACCCGGCCAGCAGGGGGCAGTAATACGATCGCCCGATGCGAGGGCGGCCGGCGCGGATCGAACGACTTCCCGAGCAGTACTTCGGCGGGCTGCTCGCGCGGGTCACGAGATACGCGCCCGAGGGCGAGCCGCTCGTCGACCTCGGGCGGGGCAACCCGGAGACCGGGCCGCCCGCCCACGTCGTGGACGCGCTCGGTGAGGCCGCCGGGCTGGAGACCGCGCACGGCTACGCGCCGTTCCGCAGCCTGCCGGAGCTGCGAGCCGCCCTGGCCGAGCGGTACCGGTCGCACTACAGGGTTCAGCTCGATCCCGACGCCGAGGTGGCGGTCGTTCCGGGCACCAAGACCGCGATCGTCGAGCTCTGTCTAGCACTCGCCGAAGAGGGCCAGACCGTCGTGCTGCCCGATCCCTACTACCCGGACTACCCATCGGGGCCGGCGCTCGCCGGGGCGGACATCGCCTATGTGCCACTCGATCCGGGGAACGGGTGGCCGCCCGACTTCACCCAGGCGCCGGCTGACGATGTTGCGGCCCTGTACCTCAACTTCCCCTCCAACCCGGCTGCCGTCGCGGTGCCCGACGGCGCCTTTGAGGACGCGGTCGCCTACGCCGAGGCGACCGGAGCCGCCGTCGTGCACGACTTCGCCTACGGCGACCTCGTCTTCGACGGGCGCGAGCCGAAGAGCTTTCTCGCCACCCCGGGCGCGAAGGACGTCGGAGTGGAGATGTTCTCGATGTCCAAGTCCTACGGCATGGCCGGCTGGCGCGTCGGCTTCGTCGTCGGGAACGCGGAGATCGTCGAGCGGATCAACCTGCTCAACGATCACTGCCGGGTCGGGATTTTCCGGCCGATTCAGGAGGCCTCGATCGCGGCGCTGACCGGGCCGCAGGACTCCGTCGCCAAGCGGCGCGACACCTACCAGCGCCGGCGAGACCGCGTGATCGAGGTGCTCGGGCCGCTGACCTGCGAGGGCACCTTCTACATCTGGCTCGAGCTGCCCGAGGGCGTCACCGCCGAGAGCCTGCTCGCTGAGCACCGCGTCGCGGTCGCGCCCGGCGAGGGGTTCGGCTCGCAGGGCGAGGGCTTCGTGCGCCTGAGCCTCGCGGTCAGCGACGAGACGCTCGAGCTCGGGCTCGAGCGCCTCGCCCAAGCGTTCGACCTGATCTAGAGCCGGCCCGAGTCCGTCTGCTCGAGCTGCTCGACCTGGATCGACGACTCGTCTACGCCGCCGCGGCCCATGGCCTCCCGCAGGTCGGAGCGCTCCATGAACTCGTTCGCCGCTTCGCCCGACTCGAATTCGTGCTCGATCACGACGAGGTTCGGGTCCTCTTCCGAGCGCCAGACGCGATGCGAACGAACGCCGGCTTCGCGCTGCATGCCCTCGACGCCGTCGTAGACCTGCTTCCAGGCGTCGTAGTCGGCGACGCGGTGGTGGATGAGCAGTGTGGTCATCCTCTTCTCCTCTCGGTGACGCCTGCCCCTAGACGCGCGCTCCCTCCAGCTCGACTACCGGGGCCTCGTAGAGATCCGCCGACTCGACCGTTAGGCCGACTCCGCTGGCCAGCTGCTTGCGTCGCTCCGCGAGCTCCTTCTCGGCCTCCTCGGCCGCCTCCTCGCTCTCCCAGAGCAGGACGGCCTTCGCGCGCCGGTTGCCTGCGTCGTAGAGGGCGATGTAGCCCGCGAAGCCGTCGTACCCGCGCAGCATCGGGATCACGGTCCCGCGGATCGTCTCGATCGCCTTCTCACGCTTGTCCGGGTCGGCACCTGAAAACTCGATCAGCCTTGCGTACATCTCCTCCTCCTTCGGGTGGCGGTCACCGTCGATCCTACGACCCTTCGCTCCCTCGGTTCAAGGCGGCCGGGCCGACCAGCCGCTACCTTGTGGGAGCACGCGCGAAAGGAGGCTCAGCATGTGCTGGTCGAAGCAAGAGCGCGAGCAGTGGGAGCGGCTCGAGCACGAGCGCGAAGCCGAGCGACTCCGCTTCATCTCTACTACTGAGCCCAGGGCGGAGGAGCCTGAGCCGGAGGTCGAGATCGAGGAGCGCGAGGCCGAGCTTGTCCGCAGCTAAGTGCGGGGAGAGACCCGACGGCCGCCCGCTGCAAGCGGGCGGCCGTCTCGATTAGGCAGGCTCAGCCGGCGGGCAGCGTGAGCGACTGGCCGTAGATGTTCTGGTCGAGCCCATGCGCGTTCGGGCAGGTATCCAGCGCGGGCGCCGCCGGCGTGCGGCACTGGTGCACGTCGAAGCCGTCGACGTAGTCGGTCTCCCGGATGTCCGTGCCCGCGAGCACGTCCCGGTTGTCCGTCCAGCCCATGTAGCCGAAGAGCGACCTCGCGCCGTCGAACGCCAGTGCAATCCAGTTGTAGTCGCCCTGGAATGGGATCTGGCGGTTGCCGAACATTTCGTACGACGGCTGGTGCGTCGCCGAGGACATCTCTCCCAGCGGGCTGAACGAGGCTCCGTCGTCGGAAACCGATGCGTATGTGCCGACGACATCGGTGCCGGACGAAACCGGCCGGCTCTGCGCATCGAGGGTGTTCCCGATCGGCAGCTGGACGCTGTAGGCGTCGTCGGTGCGGTTGTCCTGCCAGATCGCCACCAGCTTGCCTCCCAGCGCGTCGATATCCGGGAAGAACTGGTGCCCGACTCCGCCCGCCTGGTCGACCTTGACGGGCGCGCCGAAGCTCGCACCGTCGTTCAGCGAGCGGATGACGTAGACGAGGGAGCGGCCGACGAAGCCGGAGTTCGCCCCGGCCGAGCTATAGGACGAGGTGCTCGGCACCACGGTCGCCGGATCGACAGCGTTGTAGGTGGCGAAGACGCCCGGCAGCATGCCGCTCTGGTCGGCGGTGATCCGCGGCTCGAGCGGCACCCGGAAGAACACGAACTCGCTCGGGCACAGGAACGCACCGTCGCCGCAGTCGCGCGCGCCGTCGGACGGGAAGTAGCGGGTGAAGGTTGCGATCTGATGGGCGGGCTGGAAGCTCGCGCCGCCGTTGGTGGAGCGGGCGATGGCAAGGCCCTGCGCGTCGATCGCGGCCGGCGTGTTCCGCGTGCCCCAGGCCACGTAGACGTCGCCGTCGTGCTCGATCGCGATGTCGCATCCCTGCACGTCCTTGCCGAAGGACAGCTCGATCGGCGTCGAGAAGGTCTGCCCCGAGTCCGTCGAGCGGCTGAAGGAGATCTTCGTCCGGCCGTTGAAGCCGACGAACCGCGACCAGCAGGCGTAGACGTTGCCGTCGAACTCGCCGCCGGTTCGGTCGACCTCCAGCGAGGGCTTGTCCTCGAAGATGCCGTTCAGGGCCGGCGTTCCTTGACCGACCACGACCGTCCGTAGGTAATCCTTCGGATAGCCGCCGGGGCCCGCGTGGTTGGCGTAGGTAGCCACCCACATGTCTCCGTTCTGCGGGTTGACCCGGTTGAAGGCGATCCCGCCGGCGAACAGGCGCCCGTCGTTGTCGAAGGCGAGCAGCGGATCGCCGGCCTCGGCCTGCCGGCCGTGCAGCGGCGAGGCCATGCCTTCCGTGGAGGTGTCGCTCGGGTAGCCGGGGATCTTCGAGGGCGTCCAGGTCTCGCCACTGTTTGTGGAGAACGCGAGGCCCTGCCAGCCGCCGCCGAGGTCGGTGTCGCAGTAGTCGTTCCAGCTGGCGAAGACGAGCTCCGGGTTCGTCGGGTCGATCGCGACCGAGGGCTCGTTGCCCTGCCGGAACGCGCCGCCGTCGTTCGAGTCGGAGTCACCGTCGCCCGGAGTGTCGGGCGCGGTACTGGACGAGGTGTCAGAACATTGTTGGATGGCACGATCGGTGCCGCCGTCGTGCCGAACATAGGGCGTCGCGACCGACACCCGGTCGTCTTGCTCAGGTGGTGCCGCGGTCGAGGTCTGGGCAATTGAGACGAGACCCGCTACGACGAGTCCCGCCATGGCAACGAACACGAATCGTCGCATGTCTCTCTCCCCTCCGATTGCTTGGAGCGCATTCTTCCAGACCGCGGCCGCGGTTCCTTTACGCCGTACACCCAGCGCTCGGGCTCGCCGCAGGAAGAACCGTTGACGGAGGGGCCCCGCACTTGCGGCGAGGCCCTCCTCTACACTGTCACCGCCGCGCCTTCCCCTTGCGCTTCGGCTCGACCCGCAGCGCTCCCGCCGCAGGGCTGAGGATGCTCTCGTGGCCGTCGTCCCAGTGGATACGGGCGCGGAGCGGTTGCTCCTGGAGGACCTCCTCGATCACTCCGTGCCGCGCTGCCCGCGTCGTCCGCTCAGCCTCGACCACCACACGGTCTCCGACTTTCGCGTTCACTACTCCTCCTTGCAGATGTCGACGCCTCTTGCCTCTTGCATCTTGCCTCTTGCCGCTAGCCTTGCTCGCGCTGGTGAGCTGCCGCGAGCTCCGTCAGCGCGGACTCCTCGATCGCCTCCGGCGGAATTACCACCACCCGGGCCCTAGTCGTCGCCCACAGCGAAGCCGTTCGCTTTCCGCCCTCAAGCAGCGCGCGCTCGCCGAGGAGCGCACCGGGGCCGATCTCGGCCACCTCGTCGCCGTCCACTTCGACGTCGATGAGGCCGTCCAGGAGCAGGAACAGCTCACGGCCCTCCTCGCCTTGCTTCACGAGCGCCTCCCCGGCGTCGAGCTCCCGGCGCTCGAGCTTCGCGCCGCTGCGCATGATCGACGCCGACAGCTCGCGCTCGAGCTCCGACTCGACTGCCATCACGAACGCCGGTGAGTCCTCTCCGCCCCACGGCGTGTTCGACCCGTGCGACTCGCGGTACCACTTCTCGAAGTCGACCGTGCCGGACTTCTCG
>WNGA01010115.1_pt1 | contig 42178 bp, 51 predicted proteins | sample 5400061 | NCBI WGS metagenome assembly WNGA01 (sample SAMN13153366, study PRJNA577476) | soil metagenome | isolation source: 100 cm soil or saprolite under grassland replicate 2 | place: USA:California | collected 2016-06-15 | reverse complement strand
AGATCATTTCATTGGCATGTACCGACTGCAAGCGGCGCAACTATTCCACGATGAAGAACAAGAAGAACGATCCGGAGCGGCTGGAGCGTCGCAAGTATTGTCGGTTTTGCCGCAAGCACACTCCACACAAGGAAGTGAAATAAACGTGACGGGTGACGCGTGACGGGTCATGAATCCGAGCCGTGCCTCTGTTGGTCTACTACTCGTCACTCGTCACGGTTCACGGGCTGAAGAGGGGCATGGTGTTCAACGGTTAGCACGTCGGTCTCCAAAACCGAAGGTCTGGGTTCAATTCCTAGTGCCCCTGCCACGCCCAGCTTGCTGGAACCGACGCTTCGATCAGACGCGGCGGATATTCAATACCGCAAGTGGGTTGGGGTTGGACCCGGCCATTCGATCAAATAGGCCGGGATATGCAATACCTCAAGTAATCTTGAGTGAGGTAAACGGGACCAAATGTTCACACAGGCGAGGGCTACTTTTTTACGGTTGGCCGATATTGTGATCAGTCTACTGATCGTGAAGATACTTTGAGCGAGAACGACATCATGGGCAAGAACTGGTACGTCGTCCACACTTACGCGGGCTTCGAGGGCCGCGTCAAGGACAGCATTTTAGAACGCGCGAACCAGATGGGTCTGCAGGACAAGATTGGGCAAGTGCTGGTGCCGACCGAAGACGTGATCGAGATCAAGGAGGGAAAGAAACGCACCTCGACTCGGAAGTTTTTCCCGGGGTACGTTCTGGTCGAGATGGACATGTCGAACGAGTCCTGGCAGATGATCAAGGAGACCCCGAAGGTCACCGGCTTTGTGGGCGGGGGCTCGCAACCCATCCCCTTAGCACAGGAGGAGGTCGACACGCTCCTCAAGCAAATCGATAGCGGGACCGCGGTGCCCCGCCAGAAGGAGGAATTTCACAAGGGGGACAGCGTTCGCATCATCGACGGACCGTTCCTCGGGTTCAATGGGATGGTGGATGACGTGGATCAGGAGCGCAGTAGGCTCAAGGTCTTGGTGAGCATCTTCGGTCGAGGCACTCCGGTGGAGCTGGGGTTCTTACAGGTCGAGCGCTTATAAACGGGAAGGGGCGCGTCTTGGCGCGCCTGGGGCGGGCGGGTGAGAAAGTAAGGAGTCGTATGGCAAAGGAAGTCAAAACCCTGGTCAAGTTGCAGATCCCGGCCGGGAAAGCCAACCCGGCGCCGCCGGTGGGTCCGGCCCTGGGGCAGCACGGCGTGAACATTATGGAATTCTGCAAGCAGTTCAACGCCAAGACCCAGAGTCAAGAGGGGTCCATCATCCCGGTCATCATTACGGTCTATATCGATCGGAGCTTTACCTTCGTGATGAAGACCCCGCCCGCCTCAGACCTCCTCAAGAAAGCGGCCGGGATCATCAAAGGCTCCGGGGTGCCTAACAAAGACAAGGTGGGGAAGGTTACCCCCGCCCAGATCAACGAGATCGCGCGGACCAAATTGCCCGATCTCAACGCTGCCGATTTGGCGGCGGCTGCCCGGATCATTGAAGGGACCGCGCGGAGCATGGGGATTGTCGTCGCGAAGGACTAGGACGAGGAGTATCACGATGGGCAAGAAGTGGAAGGCGGCCGCCGCGCTGGTTGAACCGCGGCCGTATGACCTGCGGGAGGCGGTGGAGTTGGTGAAGCGGACAGCCTACGCGAAGTTCGACGAAACGGTTGAGATGGCGCTCCGCCTGGGGGTGGACCCAAAGCGGTCAGATCAGATGGTGCGGGGCTCGGCGGTTCTCCCGCATGGCACTGGCGTCAAAGTCCGCATTCTGGTGTTTGCCAAGGGCGAGAAGGAAAAAGAAGCCCAGGACGCCGGAGCGGATATCATCGGGGGCGAGGAACTGGTGGAAAAGATCAAGGGCGGCTGGCTGGAATTCGATCGCGCCATCGCCACGCCGGATATGATGGGAACCGTGGGCAAGCTGGGCAAGATTCTGGGCCCGCGCGGACTGATGCCCAATCCAAAGACAGGGACCGTGACGTTCGAAGTCGCCAAGGCTATCAGCGACATCCGCAAGGGACGGGTGGAGTACAAGGTGGAGAAAGCCGGCATTCTCCATGTCCGGGTTGGCAAGGTCTCGTTCGAGGCGGAGAAGCTGTACGAGAACGCCCTCGCCATTCTGGACTCGGTGATCAAAGCCAAACCGTCGTCGAGCAAGGGCCGCTATCTCAAATCGGTCACCCTGTCGTCAACAATGGGCCCTGGGGTCTCAGTGGATACCGCCGCGCTCAGCAAGAAGCTGGTCGCGTAGCCACCGCAGACCTCCCGAGAGCGGACTGATTCGAGAGAGGAACGTAATGCGTAGGGAAGAGAAAGCACAGGCGATTGCCAAGCTCAGGGAGAAGTTCAGCCGCGCGCGCGCGGCGTTTCTGACCGAGTGTACGGGGTTGGCGGGCAACGAGGTCACGGAGTTGCGCCGACAACTACGAGGCGCCCGGGCGGAGCTCAAGGTCGTGAAGAACACGCTGGCGATCCTGGCCGCGGACGGGACCCCGTTGGGCGTGGCCAAAGAGCACTTCCGGGGGGCGCTGTCCGTCGCCATCGGCTATGACGATCCGGCGTTGCCCGCGAAGATCCTTCGCGACTTTATCGCCAAGGATAAGCGCGACAAGAAGATGCGGATCACGGTCGGCGTGGTCGAGGGGAACCTGCTTGACGCGTCGCGCGTGAAGGCTGTGGCGGACCTGCCCCCGCGGAATGCCCTGCTGTCGATGTTGCTGGCCGGAGTGCAGGGCCCTCTGGTGGGGCTGGTCGGCACACTGAACGGAATTGTGGTCAGGTTTGTCGGAACCTTGATTGCCATTAAGGGGAAACCGGAGGAGGAACCCATGCCAGGTGCAACTGCGACAAAGCTGTCGAAGGAAGAGTTCATCAAGATGATCGAAGGGATGACGGTCTTGGAATTGGACGAGTACGTGAAAGCCCTGCAGGAGCGTTTTGGCGTGACGGCGGCGGCGCCGGCGGCGGCGCCGGCGGGCGGCGGCGCAGCGGCGGGGGCCGCGCCGGCCGAAGAAAAAACGGCGTTCGACGTGGTCCTCAGTAATGTCGGCGACAAGAAGATCCAGGTCATCAAGGTCGTGCGCGAGCTAACTAATCTGGGCCTGAAGGAGGCGAAGGACCTCGTCGAAGGTGCACCCAAACCGGTGAAAACCGGCGTCACCAAGGAAGAGGCCGAGAACGTCAAGAAGAAACTGGAAGAGCAGGGCGCCAAAGTCGAGATTAAATAGCGCGTGCCAGTGGGTGCTCTGATTCCACCAGCCGTCCCTGGGACGTCCGGAGAGACGGCCACTATCCGAGTGGGGGAAGATCCATGTCCGAAATGACGGGCAGTAGTTTGATCGAACGGAAAGACTTTTCGAAGATCCCGCGTCACCTCGACATTCCGGATCTCATCGAAATCCAGAAGCGGTCCTATGACAGCTTCCTGCAGATGGAGGTCGATCCGGACCGACGCGAGGACAAGGGGCTGCAGGCCGCGCTCACTAGCGTGTTCCCCATCGCGGACTACAACAGCACGGCGGTGCTGGAGTTCGTCAACTACAGCCTGGGGACGCCGAAGTACGATGTGCGCGAGTGCATGGAGCAGGGGATGAGCTACGCCGCGCCCCTGAAAGTCCGCGTGCGTCTCGTGGTACTCGACAAGGAAGACAAATCGCCCACCAAGAAAGTCCTGGACGTACGCGAGCAGGAGGTCTACATCGGCGAACTGCCGCTGATGACGGAGCGCGGCACGTTCATCATCAACGGGACTGAGCGGGTGGTGGTAAGCCAGTTGCACCGCTCGCCCGGGGCCTTCTTCACGCATGACAAGGGCCGCACGCATGCCAGCGGAAAGATCCTGTTTTCGGCGCGGATCATCCCGTATCGCGGATCGTGGCTCGACTTTGAATTTGACACGCGGGACATCCTCTATGTCCGGATCGACCGGCGACGAAAGATGCCGGCGACGATTCTCTTGAAAGCCTTCGGGTACACCACCGATGATCTCCTGCGGATGTACTATCCCGTGGAGGAGATCCACGTCCAGAAGGGCAAGCTGTGGCGAAAGCTGGACCAGGAGATTCATGCCGGGCTGCGCGTCCCCCATGACCTGGTGGAAAAGGGCGGCAAGGAGCTCATTGGCCGCGAAGGCTCGAAGCTCACCAAGGCCACTATCGGCCGGTTGAAGGCGGCGGGGATCAAGGAGATCGAGGTCAACCCCGAGGACCTGGTGGGCCGCACCGTCCTGGTCGACCTGGTGGACAGCGCGATCAAAGAGAAGATCCTTGAAAAGAATCACAAGCTGACGGCCGAGGCCCTGAAGAAGGTCCTGGCCAGCAAGATCGACGTGTTCAAGGTCGTCTTCCACGACGGCACGACGACCGCCTCGGTGATTGAAGACACGCTGGAGAGTGAGAAGACTTCGTCCAAGGAAGAGGCCATGGTCGAGATCTACAAGCGGCTTCGTCCGGGGGAAACGCCCTCCATCGAAACGGCGCGCGCGCTGTTCGAGAACCTCTTCTTCAATCCCAAGCGCTACGATCTCTCCCCGGTGGGCCGGCTCAAACTGAACAAGAAGCTGGGGCTCGATCTCCCGCTGGAGAAGCGGACGTTGACGCGTGAGGACATCGTCGAGGTGGTCCGCTACATCGTGAACCTCAAGGCCGGCAGGGGAGAGGTGGACGATATCGATCACCTTGGCAACCGCCGGGTCCGGTCCGTCGGCGAGTTGTTGGAGAACCAGTTCCGGTTGGGACTAGTCCGCATGGAGCGGAGCATCCGAGAACGGATGAACCTCCTGGACATGGAAGCCGTGCTCCCGCACGACTTGATCAACGCCAAACCGGTGATCGCGGCCATCAAGGAATTCTTCGCCAGTAGCCAGTTGTCACAGTTCATGGACCAGACGAACCCGTTGGCCGAGATCACCCACAAACGGCGCCTCTCGGCCTTGGGGCCCGGCGGGCTGACCCGCGAGCGCGCGGGCTTTGAGGTCCGCGACGTCCATCCCTCCCACTACAGCCGGATCTGCCCGATCGAGACGCCGGAAGGACCCAACATCGGCCTGATCACCTCCCTGGCCACCTACGCCCGGGTGAACGAGTTCGGCTTTATCGAGGCCCCGTACCGGAAAGTCCGGAAGGGAAAGGTGACGGACGAGATCGAGCACCTCTCGGCCATCGACGGGGATCGGTATCACATTGCCCAGGCCAATTCCGAAGTCGGTTCTGATCAGCGGCTGATCGCCGACAATGTGTCCGCGCGCTACGGCGGGGATTTCGTTCTGGTGCATCCGGATAAGGTGGAGTACATGGACGTGTCCCCCAAGCAGACGGTTAGCGTAGCGACTGCCTTGATCCCGTTTCTCGAGCACGATGACGCGAACCGCGCCCTGATGGGCTCCAACATGCAACGGCAGGCCGTCCCCCTCATCCAGACCGAGGCGCCTTTGGTGGGAACCGGCATGGAAGCGATCGTGGCCCGTGACTCGGGTTACGTCGTCTTGGCCCAGCGCCCTGGCGTCGTGGAGAGTGTGGATGCCACCCGGATCGTCGTCAAGACGGAACTGCGCAAGAAAGAGGCGGGGAGCAAGAAGCAGGAGGTTTGTCTCGACACCTATGACCTGGTCAAGTTCAAGCGGTCCAACCAGAGCACCTGCATCACGCAGAAGCCAGTGGTGTCGGTGGGGGAGACTGTCAAGCGCGGCCAGGTGCTGGCTGACGGGCCGGCGATCGACCGTGGCGACCTCGCATTGGGCCGGAACGTGCTCGTGGCCTTCATGCCGTGGGGCGGGTACAACTTCGAGGACGCGATCCTGATCAGCGAGCGCCTCGTCCGCGACGATGTCTTCACCTCCATCCACATCGAAGAGTTCGAGGTCGAGGCCCGCGAGACCAAGTTGGGCAAGGAAGAGATCACCCGAGACATTCCCAACGTCGGCGAAGACGCCCTGCGCGACCTTGACGAGAGCGGCATCATCCGCATCGGCGCGGAGGTCCGGCAGGGGGACATTCTCGTGGGCAAGGTGACGCCCAAAGGAGAGACCCAGCTCACGCCAGAGGAAAAGTTGCTGCGCGCCATCTTCGGGGAGAAGGCGGGCGATGTGAAGGACACCTCGCTGACCGTTCCCCCGGGGGTGGAGGGGATCGTGGTGGATGTCAAGATTTTCTCGCGCAAGGGGCTCGACAAGGACGAGCGCTCCAAGAGTATCGAGAGCGAAGACGTGCTCAGGATCCAGCGCGAGCATCAGGACAGTCTCCGGATCGTGGAAGAGGAGAAAAGCAAAAAGATCCGCAAGCTGTTGTTCAGCAAGGTCGTTGCCCGGGACCTCATGGACGGGGAGACCGGAGAGATCATCCTGAAGCGGAAGGGGAAGATTACCCCCGAGATCCTGAAGAAGCTCAGCGACGAGGAGGTGCGCCGGATTGTGCTGAGCGACCCTGAGGATCAGAAGGAGATCGAAGAGACGGAGCGGCTGGCCAAGGAGCAGATTGAAATTTTACAGACGCTCTACGACGAGAAAGTGGGGCGTCTGCGGCGCGGCGATGAGCTGCCGCCCGGCGTCATCAAGCTCGTCAAAGTCTACATCGCGATGAAACGCAAGATCTCCGTCGGCGACAAAGTGGCGGGCCGGCACGGGAATAAAGGCGTCGTCTCGCGTATCTTGCCGGAGGAGGACATGCCCTATCTGCCGGACGGCACGCCGGTGGAAGTGGTGCTCAACCCTCTGGGCGTCCCCTCCCGGATGAACGTCGGGCAGATCCTCGAGACCCACCTCGGCTGGGCCGCCAAAGCCCTGGGGCTGTGGGTCTCAAGCCCGGTGTTCGAAGGGGCGGCCGAAGCTGAGATCAAGGCGCTGTTGAAGAAGGCCAAGCTGCCGGAGACTGGACAGAGCACCCTGTACGACGGCCGCACCGGTGAGGCGTTCCAAGGCCCCGTCACAGTCGGCCACATGTACACGATGAAGCTGCACCACCTGGTGGACGACAAGATCCATGCCCGGTCCATCGGGCCCTACTCGTTGGTCACGCAGCAACCGTTGAGCGGGAAAGCCCAGTTCGGCGGTCAGCGGTTGGGCGAGATGGAAGTCTGGGCGCTCCAAGCCTACGGCGCCGCCTCGACCCTGCAAGAGTTCCTGACTGTCAAGTCGGACGATGTCCCAGGACGTTCGCGAATGTACGAGGCGATCGTCAAGGGGGAGCCGTTCCTTGAGCCCGGACTCCCGGAATCCTTCAACGTCCTGGTCAAGGAGCTCCAGAGCCTGGGACTGGATGTGGAACTGATCAAAGCGAAGGCGTAAATGGGCCGATGACTATTGAATGTATTGGATAGCCAGGCCCATGGGATCGAAGGGCCGGGTTCAGCAAGCTCGGTAGGGAGGTAGAAGCGTGGAAGGAATCTCCACAGTCTTTGAGAAGCCACGCGAGGGCGTATCGTTTGACGCGATCCGCATTCGTTTGGCGTCGCCGGAGAAGGTCCGCTCATGGTCCTACGGCGAGGTGAAGAAGCCGGAAACCATCAACTACCGGTCCTTTAAACCCGAAAAGGATGGGCTGTTCTGCGCCAAGATCTTCGGCCCCACCAAGGACTGGGAGTGTAACTGCGGCAAGTACAAGCGAATGAAGCATCGCGGGATCGTGTGCGACAAGTGCGGCGTGGAAGTGATCCAGTCGAAGGTCCGCCGCGAGCGCATGGGGCACATCGAGCTCGCGGCACCGGTGGCGCACATCTGGTTCCTGAAGGGCCTGCCGAGCCGCATCGGCACCCTTTTGGACATGAGCCTCAAACAATTGGAGCGCATTCTGTACTTCGAGAGCTATGTCGTAGTCGAGCCGGGGTCTACGGACCTGCGGGAGAAGGACCTCATCTCCGAAGAGCGGTATCGGACCTTGATGCAAGACCAGCCGTCAGGCTTCAAGGCCGGGATCGGCGCAGAGGCCATCCGGGAACTGTTGCGAAAGATTCATCTGGAAGCCGAGCGGGCCGTCCTGCACGACAAGGTGAAGGGGACCCACTCCCTCGCGCAAAAGAAGAAATACATCAAACGCTTGAGAGTCATTGACTCCTTCATCCGGTCCGGCAACAAGCCGGAATGGATGATCATGGATGTCATCCCGGTGCTTCCTCCGGAGCTGCGGCCGCTGGTTCCGCTCGACGGAGGCCGGTTTGCCACGTCCGACCTCAACGATCTCTACCGCCGGGTCATCAATCGGAACAACCGGCTCAAGCGCCTGATGGAGTTGAAAGCGCCGGGCGTGATCATCCGCAACGAGATGCGGATGCTGCAGGAGGCGGTGGATGCCCTGTTCGACAACGGGCGTCGCGGGCGCGCGATCCGCGGTCCCAACAAGCGCCCGCTGAAGTCGCTCAGCGACATGTTGAAGGGCAAGCAGGGTCGGTTCCGGCAGAACCTGCTCGGCAAGCGCGTCGACTACTCGGGCCGGACGGTCATCGTCGTGGGCCCGGAGCTACGGCTCCACCAGTGCGGGCTGCCCAAAAAGATGGCCTTGGAGCTCTTCAAACCATTCATCTTCCACAAGCTGGAAGAGCGAGGCGCGGCGACCACGATCAAGAGCGCCAAGCGCTTGGTCGAGAATGAGAAACCGGAGGTCTGGGACGTCCTCGATGAGGTCATCAAGGAGCACCCCATACTATTGAACCGCGCGCCCACCTTACACCGGCTCGGCATCCAGGCGTTCGATCCGGTTCTGGTGGAAGGCAAAGCGATCCGTCTGCATCCCTTGGTCTGCGCCGCCTTCAATGCCGACTTTGACGGGGACCAGATGGCCGTCCACGTGCCGCTCTCAGTCGAAGCCCAGATCGAGGCGCGCGTACTGATGATGTCGATCAACAACATCCTCTCCCCCGCGAATGGCAAGCCGATCACGGTGCCTTCGCAGGATATGGTGCTGGGGTGCTACTGGCTGACCCGCGAACAGCCCGGCGCGAAGGGCGAAGGCAAGATCTTCAGCTCGCTGGAAGAAGTCCGGATGGCCTATGATGCTGGCGAGGTTTCGGAGCACGCCCGCATCAAGGTCCGCGGGCTCACCCCCATCCGCGAGCCTGGGATGACGGAAGAGACCTGGAGAGATCCGTCCCGGTGGAAGCAGTACACCACGGTCGGCCGAGTGCTGTTCGGTGAGATCCTTCCGCCGGGGGTCCCGTTCGAGGCCGTCAACTTGTTGATGACCAAGAAGGAACTGACGAAGCTCGTCGACGCCTGCTACCGCCAGGCCGGTCACCGCGACACGGTCATCATGCTGGACCGGATCAAGGACCTCGGCTTCTATTACGCGACGCGCGCCGGGATCTCCATCAGCGTCGATGACATGCTCATTCCCACGAAGAAGAGTGAGCTGATTCGCAAAGCGCAGGAAGAGGTCTCGGAAATCGAACGGCAATATGCCGACGGGCTGATTACAAACGGCGAGCGCTACAACAAGGTGATCGACATCTGGGCCCACGTCGGTGAGCAGGTGGCGAATGAGATGATGAAGGAGCTCGGGGCGTCCACCGGCGCCGGCGAGCGGCGCGGCTTCAACCCCATCTTTATGATGGCGGACTCTGGAGCCCGCGGCAGCACCCAGCAGATCCGCCAGTTGGGAGGCATGCGGGGGTTGATGGCAAAGCCGTCCGGGGTGATCATCGAGACGCCCATCACGGCCAACTTCCGGGAAGGTCTGACCGTGCTCCAGTACTTCATTTCGACCCACGGCGCGCGCAAAGGGCTGGCGGACACCGCCTTGAAGACTGCGAACTCCGGATACCTGACCCGACGCCTGGTGGATATCGCGCAGGACGTTATCGTCAGCGAGGACGATTGCGGCACACAAGACGGCATCTACGTCACCGCGCTGGTGGAGGGCGGCGAGATCATTCAGCAACTGGGCGAACGCATCCTCGGCCGCATTGCGGCGGAAGACGTGCGGGACCCGGTCACGGGTGAACTCATCGTCGGCGCGAACGAACAGACCACAGAGGAGAAGGCCTCCACGATCGTGGAGGCCGGGTTGGATCGGGTCAAGATCCGGTCTGTCCTGACGTGCGAGTCCCGTCGGGGGGTCTGCGTGATGTGCTACGGGCGCGACCTGGCGCGAGGCAAACTGGTGGAACGCGGGGAGCCGGTCGGCGTGATCGCAGCCCAGTCAATCGGCGAGCCCGGCACGCAGTTGACGATGCGGACGTTCCACATCGGCGGCACGGCCAGCAAAGTGGTCGAGCAGACGACGTTGGAATCGAAGCACGCGGGGACGATCCATTATATGAGCTACGACTCCAAGAAGAACGCCGACATCCCCAACCCGGCGATCGCGGTCAGGAACAAGGATGGGGACTGGGTTGTCATGAGCCGGAACGCCAAGATCGCCGTGCATGACGAGTCCGGCCGGGAGCGCGAGAAGTATCCGGTAGTGTACGGGGCCAAGATCAAGGTCAAGGACGGGGGCAAGGTCGGCATAGGTCAGCGGCTCGTCGAGTGGGACCCGTACTCGCTTTCCATCCTCACCGAAGTCGGCGGACGGGTTGCGTTCGGCGACATCATGGAAGGCGTCACGATGAAAGAAGAGCTCGATGAGGTGACCGGCCTGTCGCGCAAGGTCATCATCGACCATCCGGGGGCGTCGTATCGTCCCCGCATCTCGATCAAGGATGAGGCCGGCAAGACCGCCAAAGTGCTCGGCACGAATGCGGTGGCCCGCTATATGCTGCCGGTCGGGGCCCACATCTTTGTCGAAAAGGGGCGGACCGTGCATCCCGGCGACGTGCTGGCGAAGATCCCACGCGAAACCACGAAGACGAAGGACATCACCGGCGGGCTCCCGCGCGTGGCCGAGCTGTTCGAGGCCCGCAAGCCCAAGGAGCACGCCATCATCAACGAGATCGATGGGTCGGTGGAGTTCGGCGGGTACGTCAAGGGGATGCGGAAGATTGTCGTGCGCAACGATATGGGCGACTCCAAGGAGTACCTGATCCCCAAGGGGAAGCACATCAACGTGCAGGAAGGGGATTGGGTCAAGGCCGGCGAGCCCCTCATGGACGGCTCGGCGAACCCGCATGACATCCTCGACATCAAGGGACCCAAGGAGCTCCAGAAATACCTGGTCGACGAGGTCCAGGAGGTGTACCGGCTCCAGGGCGTGACGATCAACGATAAGCACATCGAGATCATCGTCCGCCAGATGCTCCGCAAGGTTCGGGTGGAGGACCCCGGCGACACCGATTTCCTGGCCGGGAGCCAGGTGGACAAGTTCGTGTTCGCCGAGGAAAACGAGAAGGTCGGCGCCAAAGGAGGCAAGCCGGCAATGGCCAAGCCGGTGCTGCTTGGCATCACGCGGGCGGCGTTGACGACCGAAAGCTTCATTTCCGCGGCGTCCTTCCAGGAAACGACGCGGGTCCTCACGGAGGCAGCCATCAACGGCAAGATCGATCACCTGCTGGGTCTGAAGGAAAATGTCATCGTCGGCCGGTTGATTCCGGCGGGGACGGGCCTGGCCGACTACCGCGACACATTCGTGTTGGACCAGGAAGAAAAGGAAGCCGCGCCGACGCTCGCGGAGCCAGAGGCCAGCTCCTCGACAGCGCTGGTGGGGGAGTCAGGGGCCTAGGGTGTCGAATGGGTCTAAAGCGTTTCGGATTCAGGGAGTTTCGGCTTGACAGGTCAGGGGAGAATCTCTAGAATCTCACGGTTTTGCTCGATCACGCACATGCGTGGCGGAAGGACAGGTGGATGCCGACGATCAATCAACTGGTGAGGCACGGGCGCACGCTCGCCAGAAACAAGACCAAGAGCCCGGCGCTGATGCGATCGCCTCAGCGCCGCGGAGTCTGCATCCGGGTGTATACGACGACGCCGAAAAAGCCGAATTCAGCCCTACGGAAAGTTGCGCGGGTGAGGCTCACGAACGGCATGGAGGTCACGACCTACATTCCAGGCGTCGGGCACAACTTGCAGGAGCACTCCATCGTCCTGGTCAGAGGCGGGCGCGTCAAGGATCTGCCCGGCGTCCGCTATCATCTGGTGCGCGGCGCCCTCGATGCGGTGGGGGTGCAGAACCGGCGCCAAAGCCGTTCCAAGTACGGCGCCAAGCAGCAGAAGCCTGGAGCAGCATGAGGGCAATGGCGAGGAGACGCTGAGATGCCGAGGCGGCGCAGTATCGTTCCCCGGGAGGCGGCACCCGATCCCCGGCACCACGACAAGCTGCTCGGCAAGTTCATCAATACCCTCATGAAAAAGGGGAAGAAGAGCACGGCTGAACGCATTTGCTACGGCGCATTCGATCTGATTCAGGAGCGCGGAAATGAGGATCCGCTGAAGATCTTTCGGACGGCGGTCGAGAACGTCAAGCCGGTCGTCGAGGTCAAGTCCCGGCGCGTGGGGGGCGCGTCCTATCAGGTGCCTGTGGAGATCCGTCCGGTCCGCCGCATGGCCTTGGCCTTCCGGTGGATCCAGGAGTCGGCGCACGCGCGGGCCGGCAAGAGCATGATGGATAAACTGGCGCGGGAACTCATGGATGCGGCCACCAACACCGGCGCGTCCGTCAAGAAACGGGAAGATGTCCACCGGATGGCCGAGGCCAATCGGGCTTTCGCCCATTACCGGTGGTGAGAAAGGAACTGACACAGTCTGCCAGTCGGATAGTGCGTGTGACGTTCTAGTCAACAAGCCTGTCAGACAGACTATTCAGTTTTCAAGTCCTGCGGACAAACCACGAGCTGGTGACCACGGGTCCCGGCGACATCGTCAAGCGCTGTCACGCGGTGTGAGGGCGGCGAGCACGGGGGGAGTATGGCGAAGGCGAAATACGAGCGGCGCAAGCCGCATGTGATTGGGACGATCGGGCATGTGGACCACGGCAAGACGACGCTGACCTCGGCCCTCACGAAGGTGTGCGCGGAGCGGGGCCTGGCCAAGTTCGTCAGCTACGACGAGGTGGCCAAGGCCTCCGAGTCGCAGGGGCGGCGCGATCCGACGAAGATCCTGACGATTGCGATCAGCCACGTGGAATATGAGACCGAGAAGCGGCACTATGCGCACGTGGACTGTCCGGGGCACGCCGACTACGTGAAGAACATGATCACGGGGGCGGCGCAGATGGACGGGGCGATCCTGGTGGTCAGTGCGGCGGACGGGCCGATGCCGCAGACGCGCGAGCACATTCTGCTGGCGCGCCAGGTGGGGGTGCCCTACATCGTGGTGTTTCTGAACAAGGCGGACAAGGTGGACGACAAGGAGCTGTTGGACCTGGTGGAGCTGGAGGTACGGGAGCTGTTGTCGAAGTACGAGTTTCCGGGGGACAAGATTCCGGTGATCACGGGGGCGGCGACGAAGGCCCTGGAGGGCGACAAGTCGCCGATCGGGGTGCCGGCGATCCACCAGCTGCTGGAGGCGGTGGACACCTACATTCCGACGCCGAAGCGGGCGGTGGACAAGCCGTTTTTAATGCCCATCGAGGACGTCTTCACGATCAGCGGGCGCGGCACGGTGGTGACGGGGCGGTGCGAGCGCGGGGTGGTGAAGGTGGGCGACGAGGTGGAGATGGTGGGGCTGCGGCCCACGCAGAGCACGGTGGTGACGGGCGTGGAGATGTTCCGCAAGGTGCTCGATGAGGGGCAGGCGGGGGACAACATCGGGGTGCTGTTGCGGGGGACGAAGAAGGAGGACGTGGAGCGGGGGATGGTGCTGGCGAAGCCCAAGACGATCACGCCGCACACGAAGTTCAAGGCGGAAGTGTATGTGCTGACGAAGGAGGAGGGGGGGCGGCACACGCCGTTCTTCAACGGGTATCGGCCGCAGTTCTACTTCCGGACGACGGACGTGACGGGGGTGGTGGCGTTGCCGGCGGGGGTGGAGATGGTGATGCCGGGGGACAACGTGGCGATCACGGCGGAGCTGATCGCGCCGATCGCGATGGACCAGGGGCTGCGCTTTGCGATCCGCGAAGGGGGCAAGACCGTCGGCTCTGGCATCGTCACCGACATCGTGGCCTGAGGGAAGGGGCCGAAGAAGGGTATGGCGATCAAGCTCGATCAGCGGATCCGTATCCGGCTCAAGAGCTTTGACTATCGGGTCCTGGACCAGTCGGTCGCGGAGATCGTCGAGACCGTCAAGCGCACGGGCGCCAAGGTGGTCGGGCCGATTCCGTTACCGACCCGCATCAACAAGTGGACCGTGCAGCGCTCGACCCATGCGGACAAGAAGTCCCGCGAGCAGTTCGAGATCCGCACGTACAAGCGACTCATGGATATCATGGAGCCCACGCCCGAAACGATGGACGCCCTGATGAAGCTCAACCTGGCCGCCGGGGTGGACGTGGAGATCAAGCTATGACCAACGGGTTGCTGGGGCAGAAGCTCGGAATGACCCAGGTGTTCCTCGAGGGTGGAAAGACGGTGCCCGTCACGGTGATCGAGGCTGGCCCCTGCCGCGTGTCGCAGGTCAAGACGAAGGAGCGTGACGGGTATACCGCTGTCCAGTTGGCGTTCAGGGAACTGCCAGACCGGAAAGCGTCGAAGCCGGTCAAGGGGCACTTCGCCAAGGCCAATCTGCCGGCGTACCGGCATGCACGTGAATTCCGTGCCACGGGCGAGGCGCAAGTCGGCGCGACCGTCACGGTGAGCATGTTTACCAAAGGCGAGTTGGTGGACGTCGTGGGGGTCTCCAAGGGAAAAGGGTTCCAAGGCGTGGTGAAGCGGCATCATTTCGCGGGCGGTCCGGAGTCGCATGGGTCAATGTTCCACCGCGCGCCAGGGTCGATCGGGAGCAGTTCTTACCCCTCGCGGGTCTGGAAGAACAAGCGGTTGCCAGGGCACATGGGGAGCGTGCGGGTGACCGCCCAGGCGCTCGAGGTTATCGACGTGAGGCCTGAGGAGCACCTCCTCTTCGTGCGCGGAGCCATCCCAGGCGCCCGTGGCAGCCTGGTTGCCATTCAGAAGTCGAAGAAGGCCTCCTAACGGAGACTGAGATTCATGCCCACGATCGACATCATCGACCTGAACCGGCGGAAGGTAGGAGCAGCCGAACTCCGGCCCGAGGTCTTCGGAGTGGAGGTCAAGACATCTGTCCTCCATGAAGTGGTCGTCATGCAGGAGGCGAACCGTCGCCAGGGAACGGCCTCCACCAAGACGCGCAGCATAGTCAGCGGGACTGGCAGGAAGCCCTACAAGCAGAAGCATACCGGCCGGGCCCGGGCAGGCTCCATCCGGTCCCCAGTGTGGCGCCATGGTGGGATCGTGTTTGGGCCACACCCTCGCGACTACGGGTACTCGATTCCCCAAGGGAAGGCGCGGGGGGCCGTGCGTGCGGCCCTCTCTGGCAAAGTCCGGGACGGGGGGTTGCTAGTCTTGGAAGATCTCCCCGAATCCGATGGCAAGACAAAATCGCTCGCCGCGATGCTCAAGGTGCTTGGCCTCAAGGGGAAGACATTGATCGTGGCCGGGGGCGAACAGGATCTGCTTCGCCGAGCCGCGGCCAACCTGTCGCCGGTCACGGTCGTCCAGCCGGAAGGGATCAATGTCCGGGATCTGCTCCTGCACGACACGGTGCTGATCGCACGGCGGGATCTGGCAAGGCTCGAGGAGGCCTGGGCATGACCCGGGAGGCCCTCGACATCATCATCCGCCCCCTGCTGACCGAGAAATTGACCGACATGCGCGAGACTCAGCGCAAGATCGGCCTTCTGGTGCGGGCAGATGCCAACAAGGTGGAGATCAAGAAGGCAACCGAGCGCGCCTTGAACGTCAAGGTCGAGAAAGTCAGCGTGATGAACGTCGGCGGCAAGATCCGGCGGCTCGGGCGGATGGTGGGCAAGAAGCCGGATTGGAAGAAGGCGATCGTGACGCTGAAGCCAGGCGAAAAGCTGGAGATCTTCGAGGGCGTCTAATGGGCGTAAAAACTTTTCGACCGACCTCCCCGGGCCGCCGGCAGATGACGGTGCTGACCACCGATGAGTTGAGCCCCGTCAAGCCCGAGAAACGCTTGCTGGAGTACATCAAGGGCTCCGGGGGACGCAACAACCAAGGCCGTCTCTCGGTCCGGCACCATGGGGGCGGGCACAAGCGGCTCTACCGGCGCATCGACTTCAAGCGCGACAAGGCGGGGATCCCGGCGCGCGTGCACTCGATCGAGTACGATCCCAACCGCTCGGCCCGCATCGCGTTGCTCCATTATGCCGACGGGGACAAACGCTACATCCTGGCGCCCGAGGGGTTGCGGGTCGGTGATCGGCTGCAATCCGGCGCCGAGGCGGAGGTGCGGGTGGGAAACGCGCTGCCGCTGTCGCAGATCCCCACCGGGACCCTGGTGCATAACGTTGAGCTCAAACCCGGACGGGGCGGGCAGTTGATCCGCAGTGCGGGGGCCTCGGCGCAGGTGATGGGACGGGAAGGGCTCTACGTCCAGCTCCGTCTCAAGTCTGGCGAGATGCGGAAGGTCCTGGCCGCCTGCCAGGCGACGGTCGGGCAGGTCGGCAATACCGATCACGAGAACATCACGATCGGGAAAGCGGGCCGGGTGCGCTGGAAGGGACGGAGGCCCCACGTTCGGGGAGTGGCTATGAACCCGGTCGACCATCCTCATGGCGGAGGAGAAGGGAAGTCAGGGGCGGGGAATCCTCATCCGGTGTCGCCCTGGGGCCAGAAGGCCAAAGGATACAAGACCCGACGGAACAAGCAAACCAAAAAGTTCATCATCGCCAGGCGGAAACCGTAGGCGAGTTCAGAAGGAACGACCATGCCTCGATCAGTGTCCAAAGGCCCGTTCGTCGATGCCCGCTTGCTGAGCCGGATCGAGCAGATGAACGCCGGCGGCGAGAAGAGGATTCTCAAGACCTGGTCGCGCCGGTCGACGATTGTGCCCGAAATGATCGGCCACACGTTGGCCATTCACAACGGCAAAAAGTTTATTCCGGTCTACGTCACGGAGAACATGGTGGGACACAAGCTGGGCGAGTTTGCGCCCACGCGGTTCTTCAAGGGGCACGGGGCCGTCAAGAGCGAAAAAGCCGTGGCGCTCAAATAGGGACACGCAGGTTATGGCTGAAGCAAGAGCAACGCTGCGCTACGTGCGGATGTCCCCCCGGAAAACACGCCCGGTGGTGGATCTGATCAGAGGGTGCCCGGTCAGCGACGCGCTGGCCTTGCTCCGTTTCACCCCTCGCGCCGCGGCGAAAGTGGTGCAGAAAGTGCTCCTCTCCGCGGTGGCGAACGGCCAGCAGCCGGGCAAGGAACTCGGAGATGCCGACAGCCTGCGCGTCAGTCGGGCCTGGGTCGATGTCGGACCCACGCTCAAGCGGTTTCAGCCGCGCGCGCAGGGCCGTGCGTTTGCGATTCACAAGCGCACGAGCCACATCACCGTTACCGTCGCGCCGGTGGAAGCCAAAGTCAACAAGAAGGAAAAAGGCTAGCTCGGGATGGGCCAAAAATCACATCCGGTCGGGTTGCGACTCGGCTATGTCAAGCCGTGGAGCTCGCGGTGGTATGCGGACCGCGACTACGCCAAGATCCTGCACGAAGACATCCGTGTCCGCAAGACGGTGAAGAGCAAGCTCTATCACGCGGGTGTGTCGAAGGTGGAGATTGAACGCTCCGGAGACCAAGTCACGGTCATCATCCATACCGCCCGGCCCGGCATCATCATCGGGCGCAAGGGTGCGGAGGTGGACAAGCTCAAGGCCGACCTGGAGAAGATGATCAACCGTCAGGTCTACATCACGATCAAGGAGATCAAGAAGCCGGAGCTGGATGCGCAGCTGGTCACCGAAAACATCGCCGTGCAACTGGAGAAGCGTGTCGCGTTCCGCCGGGCCATGAAGCGCAGCGTCGCGTCGGCCCTTCGCCTGGGCGCCCAGGGCATCAAGATTCGGTGCTCGGGCCGGCTGGCCGGGGCTGAGATCGCGCGGACCGAGTGGTATCTGCAGGGCCGTGTGCCGCTCCATACCCTCCGCGCAGACATTGACTACGGGTTCGCGGAAGCCCATACGACGATGGGACAGATCGGCATCAAGGCGTGGATCTACAAAGGCGAGATCCTGCCTGCCGCATCGCGCGGCAAGGCAGAGGGTGAGCTGGAACGCCGGTAGGAGGGATGCATGCTCGCTCCCAAGAAAGTTAAGCACCGGAAGATGCACAAGGGGCGCATGCGGGGGAAGGCCTACCGGGGGTGTCAGGTGACGCTCGGCGACTACGGCCTGAAGGCGCTCGAGCCGGGCTGGATTACGAACCGGCAGCTCGAAGCGGCCCGGATCGCCATGACGCGCCATGTCAAGCGCGGCGGCCGAGTCTGGGTTCGCATCTTCCCCGACAAGCCGATCACCAAGAAACCCGCCGAGACCCGTATGGGCAAAGGCAAGGGCAATCCCGAATACTGGGTTGCTGTGGTGAAGCCGGGGCGCATCCTGTACGAAATGGATGGAGTAACGCCGGAAGTGGCCCAGGAGGCCCTCCGGTTGGCAGCGCATAAATTGCCTGTCGCGACCATGTTCGTCGCACGGAAGGGCGTGTAGCCGTGGAGACGCACGCGATCCATGTGAAGAACCTGCGTGGACTGACGACTGTGGAATTGGAGGAAAAGGTCAAGGAATTGAAGAAAGAACTATTCAACCTCAGGTTTCAGTTTGTAGCCGGACGGGTAGAGAATCCGGCCAAAATCAAGCAGACGAAGCGGGAGATCGCCCGCCTGAAGACCATCCTCCGCGAAACGCAGCGCAGCGAGGCGGCGACATCCTCCCGAGGCGCTGCATGAGCGAGAACGGGCGCCAGGATCAGGCTCACCGCCGCGAGTTCGTCGGCGAAGTGGTGAGCAACAAGATGCAAAAGACCGTGGTCGTGGTGGTGAAGCGATTCGTCCGTCATCATCGCTATGGGAAGGTGCTGCGCCGGGTGACGCGGTTGAAGGCGCACGATGAGAAGAACGAGTGCCAGATTGGTGATCGGGTCAGGCTGGTTGAAGCCCGGCCGCTAAGCAAGGACAAGCATTTCCGCGTCGTGCAAATCGTCGAGAAGTCCAGAGCGCGATGATTCAGATCTATTCCATGCTGGACGTGGCCGACAACTCAGGGGCCAAGAAAGTCATGTGCTTCCACGTCTTCGGAGGGACCAAGCGCCGCTACGGGAGCCTGGGGGACGTCGTTATGGTGACGGTCAAGGAAGCCATCCCGCAGGCCACCGTGAAAAAAGGGGAGATCAGCAAGGCCGTGGTCGTGCGGACGACCAAGGGAGTCCGCCGGGAAGACGGCTCGTACATCAAGTTCGACCGTAATGCCTGTGTGTTGATCAACGCGCAGGGGGAGCCGATCGGCACCCGCATCTTCGGGCCGGTGGCCCGCGAGCTGCGTTGGAAGAAGTACATGAAGATCATCTCGCTTGCGCCGGAGGTGCTGTAGGTGAGACGTCGAGGCTGGCTGAGCGCCAATCGCCCACGGGAAGTCCCGCCCAAGTGCCACGTGCGCAAGGGCGACACGGTCGTCGTCGTCGCGGGCAAGGATCGCGGGAAATCCGGCAAGGTCCTCGGCGTGTTCCGTCTCGACGGCAAGGTTACGGTCGAACGGATCAACATCATCAAGCGGCATACGAAGCCGACCCAGCAGAACCGACAGGGGGGGATTCTGGAGCGGGAAGCGCCCATTCACCTGTCGAACGTGATGCTATATTGCTCTACGTGTCAGAAGCCGACGCGTGTGGGGACGAAGACGCTGACCGACGGTTCCCGCGTCCGCGTGTGCCGCAAGTGCACGCAACCCATTGAGAGCAGCGAGCGACCGTAGCCATGGCGAAGCCCCAACCCAAGCCGGCCCCCAAACCCGCGCCCAAGCCGGCGACCAAGCCCGAGGGCCAACCAGCCAAGGCAGCGCCCGAGCCCCGCGGCCCGGTCCGCTTGCAGGAGCACTACCACAAGGTGGTCGTGCCGAGCCTGATGAAGGAATTCTCCTATACGAACCGCATGCAGGTGCCGCGGCTTGAATGCATCGTGCTCAACGTGGGTATGGGCGAGGCGACACAGAACGTCAAGCTGTTGGAGTCGGCCGTGAAGGAACTGGCGACCATTACCGGGCAGCACCCCGTGGTGACCCGCGCCCGCAAGGCGATCGCGAACTTCAAGCTCCGCAAAGGCCTCCCGATCGGGGCGAAGGTCACGTTGCGGGGCAAGCGCATGTACGAGTTCTTGGACCGTTTGGTGACGGCGGCCCTGCCGCGCATTCGCGATTTCAAAGGGGTCTCGCCGAAGTCCTTCGACGGGCGCGGCAATTATACGCTGGGCCTCAAGGAGCAGCTGATCTTTCCCGAAATCAAGTACGACACGGTCGAGGCCATCCATGGGATGGATATCACAATCGTGACGACCGCGAACACCAACGATGAAGGCAAGGCCCTGTTGAAGAACCTAGGCATGCCCTTCCGAACCTGATCCGACTGGAGGTGCCGAGACCGTGGCCCGATTGGCTCTAAGATTAAAGGCGCAGAGGCCCCCGAAGTTCAAAACGCGGGCGTACAATCGCTGCCCCAACTGCGGCCGGGTGCGGAGCTTCCTGCGCAAGTTCAAGCTGTGCCGTATCTGTTTTCGCTTTCTGAGCCTCCGGGGCGAGATCCCCGGCGTGATCAAATCGAGCTGGTGACACGATGGCGATGACTGATCCCCTCGCCGACATGTTCACCCGGATCCGGAACGCCGTGCGCCGACGACATGCGACTGTGCAGGTGCCAGCCTCCGCGCTCAAGGCCGAGGTCGCCCGGGTTCTCCAGCAGGAAGGGTACCTTCAGGGTGTGGAGCGCACCGAGGACGGCGGCCATCCGGTCCTGCGGCTGCACCTCCGCTACCAGGAGGGTGAGATCCCCATGATTACGGGGATCCGACGCGTGAGCAAGCCGGGCAGACGAGTGTATGTCCGGTGCCCGCACATTCCGAAAGTGCGGGGCGGTCTGGGAGTCGCCATCCTGACCACGCCGAAAGGGGTCATGACCGGTTCCGAGTCACGCGTTCAGAAGATCGGCGGCGAAGTGCTCTGCTATATCTGGTAGGAGCGTTCGATGTCACGGATCGGAAGAAAGCCAGTACCCATTCCGCAGGGCGTTGACGTCAAGGTCGACACCGAGAAAGTGTTCGTGAAAGGCCCGCTTGGGGCCCTCACACGGTCTATCCCGCCGGACATCACGGTCTCGGTGGCTGATAGCAATGTCGTGGTGCAGCGCGCGGCCGATACACGTCAGCACCGCGCGCTCCACGGGCTGGTCCGGAACGAGATCCGCAACATGGTCGAGGGAGTCACGAAGGGGTATGAGAAAGTCCTCGAAATCAACGGGGTCGGGTACAAGGCCGCGCTGAGCGGAAGGACGCTCAGTCTCAACCTCGGGTTTACGCATCCCATCGCGTTCCCGCTGCCAGAGGGCATTGAGGCCAAGGTGGACAAACAGACGGTGGTGACGATCAGGGGGCGAGACCGGTACCTGGTCGGCCAGATCGCCGCCAATATTCGGGCTCTCAAGAGGCCCGACGTCTACAAGGCCAAGGGTGTGAAGTACGCGGGCGAAATCTTGATTCGCAAGGAAGGCAAGACGGGCAAGTAAGGGAAGTCGGCGATGTTGGATGTGAGCAAACGGGAACGTAACCGGGTCCGCCGGCACCACCGGGTCAGGCTCCGGGTGTTCGGGACATCCCAGCGCCCTCGGCTCAACGTGTTCAGGAGCAACGCGCACATCTATGCCCAGGTGATCGACGACACAACAGGGCGGACCTTGATCAGCGCGTCGAGTCTGGACAAGGAGCTCAAGGGCAAGGTGAAAAATGGAGGTAACGCGACGGCTGCCGCCGCCGTGGGCCGGCTGGTCGCCGAGCGGGCCCTGAAAGCCAACGTGACGGCCGTCGTGTTTGACCGAGGCGGCTATAAGTACCACGGGCGGATCAAGGCATTGGCCGAGGCCTGCCGCGAAAAGGGGCTGAAGTTCTAAACAGGAGCACTGTCGAATCGTGAAGATCAATCCGGATGAGCTAAACCTGAAAGATAAGGTCGTCTACATCAACCGCGTGGCCAAGGTGGTCAAAGGGGGCAAACGGTTTAATTTCACCGCGCTGGTCGTGGTCGGCGATGAGCAAGGCCTGGTCGGCATCGGCAAGGGCAAGGCGGCGGAGGTTCCCGAGGCCATCTCCAAAGGTGTGCAGCACGCCAAGAAAAATCTCGTCCGGGTCACGATCAAGAACGGGACCATTCCCCATGAGGTCCACGGTCAGTTTGGCGCCGAGCATGTGCTGCTCAAGCCGGCGTCGGCCGGAACAGGGATCGTCGCCGGCGGAGCGGTACGGGCCGTGATTGAGTTGGCGGGGATCCACAATATCGTGGCGAAAACGCTGGGGCGCGGCAATCCCTTCAACGTGGTGCAGGCGACCCTGGCCGGGCTGAATCAGTTGCGGGACCCAGACGAAGTCCTTCGTATCCGCAAAGCGATCGTCCAGCAGGCGGGGTAGGCGATGGGGCGGAAGACCACACCCAACGAGACGATGGCGATCACCTTGGTCCGCAGTCCCATCGGCACGCCAAGGTCCCATCGGATCATCCTGCGCGGGCTCGGCCTCCGTCGGCTCCACCACACCGTGATCCGGCCGAACACGCCGCAAGTGCGGGGGCTGGTACACAAGCTCTCCTACCTGCTGGAAGTCAGGGATGCAGGCAAAGGGGCTCCATGAAGCTGCATGACTTGAAACCAGCCCCAGGGTCGCGGCGGCGGCGCAAGCGTGTTGGCCGGGGTATCGGCTCCGGACACGGCAAGACGGCCACGCGGGGCCACAAGGGACAGAAAGCCCGCTCGGGAGGCGGCAAGCGTCCCGGGTTTGAAGGGGGGCAGATGCCCCTGACCCGGCGCGTGCCCAAGCGCGGGTTCACGAACATCTTCACGCAGGAGTGGGCTGTCGTAAACCTCCGCGACCTGAACCGGCTCGAAGGCGTCCAGGATGTGACTCCGCAAGTCCTCGCGCAAGCCGGTCTCGTGCGCGGGCGTGGGGCCAAGATCAAGGTCTTGGCAGAAGGCTCGTTGTCGCGGGCGGTCCACGTCCAGGCGCATCGGTTCAGCGAAGCCGCGATCGCCAAGATTAAAGCCGCAGGGGGGATGGTAGAGGTTCTCGACGGTGCTTGAGCGGCTGATCACGAATTTCAAGAACATCTTCAATATTCCGGAGCTGCGGAACCGGATTCTGTTCACGCTCGGGATGTTGGCGGTCTATCGGATCGGCGCGCATATCCCGACCCCGGGCATCAACAACGACGAACTCGGCAAGTTCCTGCTGGAGAAAGGCGGCGCGCTTCTTGGGTTTCTCGATATCTTTTCCGGCGGGGCCCTCTCGCGGCTGACGATCTTCGCGCTTGGCATTATGCCGTACATCAGCGCGTCGATCATCCTGCAGCTGCTGACCGTGGTGATCCCGCACCTGACCAAGCTCGCCAAGGAAGGCGAGCGGGGGCGAAAGAAGATCATTCAGTACACTCGGTTCGGGACGATCGGGATCGGTTTGATCCAGTCATTCGGGATCGCGATCGGGCTTGAGGGTATGAACCGCGGCGCCTTCGTACAGGCTCCCGGGTGGAGTTTCCGCCTGATGACCATGCTGACGCTAACCGCCGGCACGGCCTTCTTGATGTGGCTCGGGGAGCAGATCACCGAGCGGGGGATCGGGAATGGCATCTCGCTGATCATCTTCGCGGGGATCGTCGCCCGCCTGCCGGCTGCGGTGGTGGAGACCTATCGGCTGTTTGAAGTCGGTCAGTTGACAGGGTTCTGGCTCGTGATGCTCATCGTCGGGATGGTCGGCGTGATCGCGGCGATCGTGTTTCTGGAGACCGGCAGGCGCAAGATCCCGGTGCAGTACGCCAAGCGCGTGGTGGGGCGGCGGGTGTTCGGCGGGCAGAGCACGCACATCCCGCTCAAGATCAACACGGCAGGCGTGATTCCGCCGATCTTCGCCTCGTCGATCATCGCGTTTCCGGCGACGATCGCCGGGTTCATCCAGGTCCCCTGGGTCCAGCAGGCGGGCACCATGCTCGCCCCAGGCTCGGTGACCTACACGATCCTGTACGTCAGCCTGATCGTGTTCTTCTGTTATTTTTACACGGCGGTGGTGCTGAACCCGGTGGATATCGCCGACAACATGAAGAAGTATGGAGGATTCATTCCGGGCATCCGACCGGGCCAGCGGACCTCAGACTACATCTACCGGGTCCTGAACCGCATCACGTTCGCGGGCTCGCTCTACCTGGCGGGGGTGTGCATCATCCCGGAAATCCTGATCTACAAACTGGGCGTGCCGTTCTACTTCGGTGGCACCTCATTGTTGATCACCGTCGGCGTGGGCTTGGACACGGCGCAACAGATCGAGTCGCACATGCTCATGCGCAACTATGAGGGGTTTCTCGCCAAGGGACGGCTGAAAGGACGAAGCGGGTAAGGCGATGCGCCTGGTCTTTTTCGGAGCGCCCGGCGCGGGCAAGGGGACACAGGCGCAGCGCTTGGCTGCGCAGGAGAAGATCCCCCAGGTCTCCACCGGAGAGATTCTGCGGGAGTCCGTCAAGCGCGGCACGCCGCTCGGGCTGCGGGCGAAGGGCTACATGGACTCGGGCAAGCTCGTGCCGGATGAGGTGGTCATCGGACTCGTCCGGGAAAAATTGACGAGCCCAGCGTGCGCGCGAGGGTATATCCTCGATGGGTTTCCCCGGACAGTGGCGCAGGCCCAAGCGTTGGACCGGATGTTCAAAGAGACGGGTACCCCTGGGCTCGATCACGTGATCAGCTTCGAGGTGCCTCATGAGGAGATCGTCCGCCGTCTCTCTGGGCGTCGCAGTTGCTCCACGTGCCAAACGGTCTATCACATCGAGTATGATCCGCCCAAGCGGGAGGGGGTCTGCGACAAGTGCGGCGGAGTGCTGGCGCAACGTGCCGACGATAAGCCCGAAACGGTGTTGGCCCGACTCAAGGTGTTCGATCAGCAGACCCGCCCGCTCGTAGAGTATTATCAGAAGCAGGGGCTCCTGCGTCGGGTGGATGCCACCGTCTCGATCGACCAGGTCTACAAGCAACTGCTGGCCGTCGTGCACGCGACGAGGGTGGCATGACTGAGATCGAATTGAAGTCCCCAAGAGCTGGATCGCTTTGCGGAGAAGTTCATCCTTGAGCGAGGCGGCAAGCCGGCGTTCAAGGGCTACCGGGTTCGCGACAAGGTCTACCAGCACACCTTATGTGTGTCGGTCAACGAAGAGGTCGTGCACGGTATTCCTTCGCACCGCGTGCTGAAAGAGGGCGACATCGTGGGGCTGGACGTCGGGGTCGTCCTGGACGGATATTATGGAGATGCCGCCATTACAGTTCCGGTCGGCGCCGTCTCGGACGAGACGCGCCGCCTATTACAGGTGACGGAAGAGGCGCTCCACAGGGGGATCGCCCAAGCCGTCGTGGGCAAGAGGATTTCCGATATCTCCCACGCCGTGCAGCGCCACGCGGAAGGGGCGAACTTTTCCGTCGTGACGGAGTTCGTGGGACACGGAATCGGCCGGCGCTTGCACGAAGAGCCCCAGGTGCCAAACTACGGCGAGCCCGGAAAAGGGCCTCGCTTGAAACCGGGGATGACGCTCGCGATCGAGCCGATGGTGAACATGGGACAGCCGGAAACCAGGCTGCTGGCCGATGGCTGGACGGCCGTCACCCGAGACGGAAGTCTGTCGGCCCACTTTGAGCATACGATCGTCGTGACTGACGCGGGCCCGCGGATTCTGACGAAATTATAAAGGGACGGAGTGACCAGGGCGATGGCTAAGGAAGATGTGATCGAAGCGCAAGGGACCGTCGCCGAGACGCTGCCGAACGCCATGTTCCGCGTCCAATTGGACAACGGGCACACGATCCTGGCGCACATTTCCGGCAAAATGCGGATGAATTTCATCCGTATCCTCCCGGGCGACAAGGTGACGGTGGAGCTCTCGCCCTACGATCTGACGCGGGGGCGTATCACGTACCGGTTCAAATAGCTGCAACCATCCGTGTAGGGGGCTGAGCGGCCATGAAAGTGAAATCGTCGGTCAAACCGATTTGCTCGAAATGCAAAGTGGTCCGGCGTCGCGGGGTCGTCCGAGTACTCTGCCCGAACCCCCGGCACAAACAACGGCAAGGGTAGTGAGCCCACAGAGAGGAGAGACGGGTTATGGCGCGCATCGCCGGAGTTGATCTGCCGCGGGACAAGCAGGTCCACGTCGGGTTGACCTACATCTACGGCATCGGGCGGGCGCTCGCCGCCCGGATCCTCACCAAGGCGGGAGTCTCACCGTCCACGCGCGTGAAGGATCTCCGCGAGGATGAGATCGTGAAGCTGCGCGAGATCATCGAACGGGAACACAAGGTGGAGGGAGACCTCCGCAAGGAAGTGTCGATGAACATCAAACGGCTCGTTGACATCGGGTGCTATCGCGGGCTCCGGCACCGCCGTGGGCTGCCGGTGCGAGGGCAGCGAACCAAAACAAACGCACGGACACGAAAAGGGCCCAAGGGCCAGGGCAAGGCACGGAAGACGCTCAAGGTTGGGTGAGGGAGGCGCGGCATGGGGGTGAAGAAAGGCAAGAAGCGGGAGAAGAAGATCGTCCAGAGCGGCGTGGCCCACATTCAGGCCTCCTTCAATAACACGATCGTGACCATCACGGACATGAGCGGAAACACGGTCGTCTGGGCGAGTGCCGGCGACCAGGGTTTCAAAGGGTCCCGCAAAAGCACGCCGTTTGCGGCGACCCGGGCTGGTGAGGTAGCGGGCAAGAAAGCGATAGAGTGCGGCATGCGGCAGGTCGACGTGTACGTGAAAGGCCCTGGCGCCGGGCGCGAGTCGGCCATTCGGGCGTTGCAGGCGGCCGGTCTGCGCATCAACATGATCCGGGACGTGACACCGATCCCTCACAACGGCTGTCGTCCGCCGAAACGACGTCGGGTCTGAGGACGTGCAACGTTAATCGTTAAACGATAAGCGCGAAGAAAGATGCAGATGCCACGTTTAACGTATAACGCATAACGACTAACGAGGGGGAACAAGTAGTGGCAAAATATCGTGGACCGGTATGTCGGTTGTGCCGTCGGGAAGGGGTCAAGCTCTTCCTGAAAGGTTCCCGTTGCATGACGGAAAAGTGCGCAGTGGAACGGCGTGCCTATCCGCCCGGCCAGCACGGTCAGGGGCGTCAGCGAGTCTCGGAGTACAGCGCCCAGCTTCGCGAGAAGCAGAAGCTGAAGCGCATTTACGGGATCCTGGAACGCCAGTTCCGGGGTACGTTCGCCAAAGCTGAACGCCAACAGGGCATTACGGGCGAGAACCTGCTCCGGACCCTGGAGCGACGCTTGGACAACGTGGTCTACCGCATCGGCTTTGCGGCCTCCCGGAGAGAGGCACGGCTTCTCGTGAATCACGGCCACTACCGCATCAACGGTCGGAAGGTCAACCGGCCCTCTTTTCTGGTCAAGGAAGGTGACGTGATTGAGGTCAAAGAGCGCAGCCGATCCATCGTCCCCATCGTCTCGGCGCTGGACGCCGTCGAGGGGCGAGGCATCCCGGCCTGGCTGGACTTGGACAAGGCGAACTTCAGGGCCACGGTGCGGGGCCTGCCGACCAAAGACGACATTGCCTTGCCTGTCAACGAACAGTTAGTGGTGGATCTCTATTCGCGGTGAGCTGCGCGTGGCCCCACGACCTGGCCGCGCCACGGCCGCGCACCGCGTCAACCCGGCATAAGGAGCCAGTATGCTGAAGGGAATGCGTGATTTTCAGGTACCAACGAAGGTCGAAGTCGACAAAGAGAGCTTGACAGCGACCTATGGACGGTTTGCTGCCGAGCCGTTCGAGCGTGGGTTCGGCACGACTGTCGGCAATTCGCTGCGTCGGGTCTTGCTGTCCTCGTTGTCGGGTGCTGCCGTCGTCTCCGTCAAAATCGAGGGCGTCCTACACGAATTCTCCACGATTCCCGGCATCACCGAAGACGTCACCGACATCATTCTCAACGTCAAGAAGATCCGCTTCAAGTTGCATGCCGATAAGACCAAGTCCATTCGCCTGCGCAAGAAGGGGCCCGGGGTCGCCAAAGCCGGCGACGTGGAGCACGATGCAGACATCGAGATCCTGACGCCTGACCTTCACATTGCGACCCTGGATAAGGGCGCCGTTCTGGACATGGAGATCGTCGTCAGGCATGGGCGCGGGTATGTCTCGGCAGAACGGAACAAGGAAGAGGGCATGCCCATCGGCGTGATTCCCGTGGACGCCTTCTACTCACCGGTCACCCGCGTGAACTACCTGGTGGAGAACGCGCGCGTTGGGCGGATGACCGACTATGACAAGTTGATTCTGGAAGTCTGGACCGACGGGAGCGTCTCGCCCGAGGACGCGCTGTCGTCCGCCGCGCTGATCGTGCGGGGCCATCTCGAGATCTTCATCAAGGTCAAAGACATGGAAGAGGCGCTCGTGCAACCGGTGGCTCAGGAAACCATCACGGAAATCAATAAGAACCTCCTGCGCAGCGTCAATGAGCTGGAGCTCTCGGTGAGGGCCGCCAATTGTTTGAAGAACGCCAACATCAAGACCATCGCGGACCTCGTGCAGAAGACGGAATCCGACATGCTGCGGACCAAGAATTTCGGCAAAAAGTCACTCAACGAGATCAAGGAAATCCTCGCCGAAATGGGGCTGAGCCTCGGCATGAAGCTGGAACATCTCCCGCAAGGAACTGGTTCGCAAACGAGAGAGGGGTAAGACGGGAGCATGCGACATCGGAAGAGCGGCCGACAACTGGGTCGGAACACCCATCACCGTCGAGCGTTGTTTCGGAGCCTTGTCACCGCCTTGCTGGAACACGAACGGATCGAGACGACCGAAGCCAAAGCCAAAGAACTCCGCATCCTGGCCGAGCGCATGATCTCGTTAGGCAAGGAGGGGAGCCTGCATGCGCAACGCCGCGCGGCGGCATATATACGCGCCAAGCGCGTCGTGTCCAAGCTGTTCAAGGATCTGGCGGGCCGGTTCGCCGAGCGCCATGGCGGCTACACCCGCATCATCAAGACGCGGCGCCGGGTGGGGGATGCCGCACCTATGGCCGTGATCGAATTAGTAACTCGCCCTGTCGACAAAAAAGAGGCGGGCAAAGGGCACGCCGCCGATCAGAAAGTCGCGGGCAGGAGCTCCTCGAAAACCGGGGCCACGCCGGCGAAGGCCTCCGCTGCCGCGGGCGCGTAAGACTCGACGAACGGCACCTCTCGACCCCGCGCAGAGCCGCTGTGACGGCCCGCTCCCTGCCTTTACTCCCCGGCAACGTTGTGCTATAGTGCCTCCCCGTGTTGGCGAAGAGGACGCCATCGACTGTGCGTGTCGCGAGAGCCGCGCTTCTGGGCGCGATGCTTGTCCTGCTGGCGACGATTCTCGTGTTTGTCGCCGCCGGACCGGCGCGTCGAGTCCCGCAGGCCTCCGCCCCTAGCTTGCCGCAGCAGGCAGATGCCGGCCTGCAGGAATTTTCGTTCGCACAAAGCAAAGGTGGGCTTGTGGACTGGAAGATCCATGCCCGACAGGCGCAGCTGTTCGAGGCGGATGCCAAGGCGGTGCTCAATGATGTGCACGTGACGCTGATGGGGACCGATGGCGTCACCATGACCGTGGCCGGCGATGAGGGCACCATCAACATCACTTCGAAGGATTTCGTGATCAGCAAACGATCCGGCAATCTCGCCTTGATCCTGAACGGCGGATTTACGATTTTTACTCCGCGGATCAGATGGGACAACCAAGCACTTCGGATCTGGACCGACGAGTCGGTGAGGATCACTGGTCCCCGGCTGGAGGTCACGGGCCAAGGCATGGACGCGTTCCCTGCCTCCCGAGAAATGAGGGTCCGTCACGATGTCCGCGTGGGGATTCACTAGCGCGCTTCTCCTCGTGGGCAGCACCATCGTCTCCGCGGCACCACCGCCGGAGCCCTCGCCCACCACGCCAGCAGAAATCGTCATCACCTCCGAATCCCTCGTTTTCAGGGACCATGACAATATGGCACTCTTCACGGGGAAGGTGGTGATGACCAAAGGAGACTTCGTGATGCGCGCCGACCAGATGGTCGTTCACTTCGACGGCCCTCCCCCGACGCCCTCCGCTCAGAAAAGCGGGAAAACAGGCACGCCATCGTCTCCGGCCGCCACCGACCTACCCACGTTCGGCAATCGGGCGATCAACCTGATCGACGCGACGGGCAACGTAATCATGCAGCGGGGCGAAAAGCGAGCGAAATCGAAGAAGGCGGTCTATCACCAGCGGGATGAAACCCTCGTCTTGACAGGCGATCCGGAGGCCTGGGAGGAAGGCTATCGGGTGACCGGCACCAAGATGACCATGTTCCTGAGGGAAGACCGGAGCATCGTCGAGGGGAGTCGGGTCATCATCAACGATAGGGAACCCAAACCCCGGTGACGGACGTCACCGGGACCTCAGGGGATGGGAAGAGGCCCTACGCGTTTGAGGCGCGGGGACTCGAAAAGGCCTATCGTGGGCGGCGCGTCGTCAGGGGCGTGAGCCTGGCGCTGCACGCCGGGGAGATCGTCGGGCTTCTTGGCCCCAACGGGGCGGGGAAGACGACGGTCTTCGACATGATGGTGGGCTTGACGCTGCCGGACGAAGGTGCCATCCTCCTGGGTGGGGAGGCGATCACGGACCTGCCCATGTACCAGCGGGCGCGTCGCGGGATCGGCTACTTACCCCAGGAGTCGTCGGTGTTCCGACGCATGACGGTGGAGCAGAACCTGGTGGCGATTCTCGAATTGCTGGATCTGAGTAAAGACGTGCGACGAGAGCGTCTGGAGACCGCTCTCAAGGACCTTGGGCTGGATCACATCCGGACGAACAAGGCCTTCACCCTGTCAGGCGGCGAGCGCCGGCGCGTGGAGATCGCCCGCGCGCTGGTCACGCGGCCACATTTCCTGATGCTGGACGAACCGTTCGCCGGGATCGATCCGATTGCGGTCGGCGACATCCAAAGCATCATCCGGCGGCTCAAAGAGCGCGGGATCGGTGTGTTGATCACCGACCACAACGTCCAGCAGACGTTGTCTATCACCGACCGCGCGTACATCATCACCGAGGGCGAGATCTTAGAGGAAGGGTCTCCCGCGTACCTCGTGAGCAGCCAGCGCGCGCGGGAAGTGTATCTGGGAGAAGGGTTCCGCCTGTAGTCGAGGAACGGATTTATGCAGCCACGACTTGACCTCCGCTTGTCGCAACGGCTGATCATGACGCCGCAATTGCAGCAGGCCATCAAGCTGCTCCAGCTGTCCCGCCTTGAATTGCAGCAAGCCCTCACGCAACAACTCGAAGAAAACCCCCTCCTCGAAGAGGGCAGCTCAGAGCTCGAAGACCCGGAGACGGAGGCAGGCACTTCTGAAGAGGGTCAGGATACGGGCACGGTCAAGCGGGATGAGGAGGACGCTGCAGGAGAAGCCGGCGGAGATGAAACCAGCCGAGAGGAGTTGACGGGAGCGTGGGACGAGTATTTTGATGACGATCGGCGTTGGGGCGACGTCGAGGCGCCGCGCAGCGGGCGTGATGAACTCCCCTCCCTCGAGCAGACGATGACCAAGACTGCCTCTCTGGAAGATCACCTCGTGTGGCAATTGGCCCTGGCCCCGCTCGAGAGGGCCGAGCAGGATATCGGGCGGAGCATCATCGGCAACCTTGACGAGGATGGCTATCTGCGCACGCCACTGGAAGAACTGGCCTCAGCGTCTGGAGTGTCTCTTGCGCAGGCCACGCACGTGCTCAAGGTGATCCAGGGTTTTGATCCTGTCGGCGTGGCGGCGCGTGATCTGTCGGAGTGCCTGCTGGCGCAGATCGAGCACTTGGGGCTGGGCGGCTCTCTCGTCGAGGCCATTATCCGTCATCACCTGTCGGACTTGGAACACAAGCGATACCCGGCGATCGCCAAGGCCCTCGGCGTCCCTGTCGAGGCAGTCCTGCACGCCATCAAGATCATCGAGGGGCTCGAGCCCAAGCCTGGACGACCGTTCTTTGCTTCAGACAATCATCCGATCATCCCGGACGTCTATGTCTTCAAGTCCGACGGGCAGTGGGTGGTAAGGCTCAACGACGACGGCATGCCACGGTTCCGGATCAACTCCTACTACCGCAGATTTTTGTCTGGCAAGCGCGATCCTACGGACGCCACGCGCGCGTTCCTGGACGAGAAGCTGCGATCCGCCCAGTGGTTGATTCGGAGCATTGACCAACGGAACAAGACGATCGTGCGGGTCGTAGAGAGCATCGTCAAGGCCCAGGAGCCTTTCTTCGAGCACGGTATCCAGTACCTCAAGCCGATGGTACTACGCGACGTGGCGGAAGACGTCTCCATGCACGAGTCGACCATCAGCCGAGTCACCTCCAACAAATACGTCCATTGCACGCAGGGGATTTTCGAGCTCAAGTTTTTCTTCACCACCAGTATCGCAAGGTCCCAGGAAGGGCTGAGCGAATTGTCCTCCGTTGCGGTGCGTGAGATGATTCGCAAGATGGTGGAGGAGGAAGACTCCAACCGTCCTTTGAAGGATCAAGAGATCGTCGCGCGGCTGAAAGCCCAAAACGTGGTCCTGGCCAGGCGCACCGTGGCCAAGTACCGGATGGAACTCAACATCCCGTCCGCCAGCCGACGTAAGCGCGTCTGCTAGGACAACGCTGTCTAAGTTTCCCTGCGTTTCTCTTCCTCCCCTCCCACAAGGACTACCATCAGTACTATGTCTTACCGCTAGGGGTTGTAGGGCCGGTCCCTTACGTGGGTCGCGTCGCGTTGTTGAAGCGGCTGCCGCGCGGTAGTCCCGAATCTCCGTTCTAAAATACCTCTTGACATCAAAATTATACTAACTATACTTACGACATTTATGTGTCCAATCGATTTCACGAGCCGCGCATGATGAAGGCCGTTGAGGTGAAGAGAAAAGGGCACAGCGTGCGGCCCGCAGGTCGCAAGCCTGTCTCACGGCGGTTCTCGACCCTGGAAGTGTGTCACTTGTTTGATATCTCGAAGGCGACGCTGTATCGCTGGGAGCGCGAAGGCCTGATCTCAACGCCGCCGCGCGATTGGCGGAATTGGCGACTGTACACGACGACGAATCTCGAAGAGATCAAGCGCATCATTCGTCGGCGCGCATCAAGTTAGACGCTGGAAAGATAGAAAGGGCGACCGTTGTTTGGATTTGGTTCGAAAGCGTACTTGCTGGGGTTGGACATCGGGTCCGGGTCCATCAAGATGTTGCAACTCAAAGAGTCCACGGGAAAGCTGAAGGTGGAGCGGTTCGGCATGAAGCCGCTTCCCGCCGAAATGATCGTCGACGGATCGATCATGGACGGTTTGGGGGTCGTGACGGCCATCAAGGAGCTCGCCACCGAGCAGAAGCTTAAGAACAAGAACGTTGCCTTGTCGATCTCCGGGACGTCCGTCATCGTGAAGAAAATTACCCTCCCGCCGATGCCGGAAGAGGAGTTGGATAAGCAAATCAAGTTCGAGGCGGAGCAATACATCCCCTTCGATATAAACGACGTCTATCTGGATTTCCATATCCTTTCGCAGGAAAAGCAGTCCTCCGCCACGCAGGGCGAGATGGAAGTCCTGCTGGTCGCTACCAAGAAGGACAAGCTGAACGATTATGCCAACGCGGTGCGCGAGGCTGGCTTGACGCCCAAGGTAGTTGATGTCGACGCGTTCGCCGTTGAAAACATGTACTGCGTGAATTACGACGTGTCACCGGCTGAGCTGACTGCGATCGTGAACATCGGGGCCAGCGTCATGAATATTAACATCTTGAAGGGTGGGGTCTCCGCGTTCACCCGGGACATCGCGATCGGCGGCAACCGGTACTCGGAGCGGATCCAACAGGATCTGGGGCTGAGTCTGGAAGATGCGGAAGCGGCCAAGAAGGGCCAGTTGCCGGATGTCAACGCCGACGCGCTTCACCAGGCGGTCGCCACAGTCGATGAGGAGCTGGCGACGGAGATCAGCCGTTCCTTTGATTATTTCCGGACGACCTCCCCGGAAGACATCGCGCGCATCGTCCTGTGCGGCGGGTGTTCCAAGATCAAGAGCCTGCCGGTCAAGATTTCGGAACACTTGGGGATCGAAACGTCTGTGGCCAATCCATTCAAGAAGCTGGATACGTCAGCGTTGAAGAAGAGTCACGAAGACATAGAGCGGATCGCGCCGGAGGCAGCCGTCGTCGTCGGCCTCGCCCTGCGGCGGGAGGGTGACCGGTGATCAAGATCAATCTCCTCCCGGTCAAGCGAGTTGCCGCTAAAAAGGCCAAGGTTCCTGTCGATGAGGCGGTGTTCCAGTTGGTGGTCGGCCTGGGGATCTTGCTCGTCTTTGTTGGGGCATGCGGGTATCGCTGGCTGATGCTCGTCGATGAGGTGGCGCTGCAGACCCAACTCAAGGAGAGCAAGATGAAGGAGCTCGAGTCGCTCAAGAAGAAAGTCCAGGAGGTGGAGGATTACGAGAAGAACAAGCAGTTGCTGGAGGACAAGAATCGCATCATCGAGCAACTTCGCAAGAATCAGGGCGGGCCGGTTCGGCTGCTTGACTATCTCAGCCAGAGCATGGATCCCTTGAAGGTCTGGCTGACCAACGTCGACGGCGACAAGGAGATCGCACTCACCGGCAAGGCGTTGACGAACGACGATATCGTGGAGTTTATCAGGAACCTCCAGCAGAGCGGGTACTTTGCGGGCGTGTTGCTGGAGGAGAGCCGTCAGACGGCGGAAGAAGGCCTAATCATCTACTCGTTCAGAATCAAGATGGCGGTAAAGGCCTGACGCATGGCGATGAAAGCTCCAGATCTCACGGCCTTCAAGGCCATCCCGATGCAGCAGAAGGTGGCCATGTTGGTCCTGGTCTTGGTCGGGATCGGCGTCGGGTTCTATTTCTATGTCGAAGATCCGTTCCAGGCGACCATCACCAACTTGAAAACCGAGATCGCCAAGCTCGATACGGAAATCACCACCAACAAGGCCAGGATCGCGAAGCTCGAGGAGCTCAAGCAGTTGAATGCGGACTTGCAGCGCCAGCTCGCCAAGAACCTTGAATACCTGCCCCCCGAGGAGGAGGCCGTGACACTGCTCAAGCAACTCTCCAACCTCGGGACACGCATCGGTCTGGACCTCAAGCTCTGGAAACCCGGTATCCGTACGGAGGATTCATCCAAGCTTTTTGTCCGACTTCCCGTGGATGTCGAGATGAGCGGCGGGTACCACACCTTGGCGCTCTTCTTTGACCGGATCGGCAAACTCCCACGCATCATCAATGTCAACAAAATCAAGATGGGAGGCGGGAAGGAAGAGCGGGGCCGTGTGTCCGTCCAGACATCGTTCCAGCTCACGGCTTTCGCGTCTCCAGCCGCGTCCACCGCACCCGGAGGGGCCAAGCCGGCAGGGAAGTGAAACAACGAGACGACACCATGAGAATGATCACCCTCTATTACGTTGCCGGTTTGACAGCCGTCGTGCTGTTGGGCGTAGGCACTGCGCTCGCGGAACCGACGACCAGGCAAACACTGGTGGCCATGAGCCTGTTGACTGGAGAAGATCAGAAGCCGCCGGCAACGCCGCCCCCGAAGCCCAAGGCGCCGCCTCCTGGCAGTACCGGACAGGCTCCGGCCCAGCCTGCTGCACCTGCTGCGCCGCCCAAGCCTGGAACGCCAGCTCCTACAGCCGGCACGCCTGCACCGGCTCCTGCCGCACCTGCTCCGCCCCAGGCGGGCGCGAAGCTTCCCGCTCCCGCTGCGCCTGCTGCGCCAGCCAAGCCTGGAACGCCAGCTCCTGCAGCCAGCACGCCTGCACCGATTCCTGCCGCACCTGCTCCGCCCCAAGCTGGCGCAAAGCTTCCCGCTCCCGCTGCGCCTCCTTCTGCTGCGACCCCGCCAGCGATGACGACGGCAACCGCGCCTGGGGCCCCCACGCCGCCCATGGACAGTGCTGAAGGCTATTCCTATGATCCGAAAAGCCGGCGCGATCCGTTCCAGTCGCTCACGAAAATGATCAAAAGCGCTTCTTTGCAGTCACAGATGCCTCCTCTGCAACGGGTCCAGATCAGCGACATGAAGCTCCTTGGCATCATGTGGGGAGGGTACGGCTACTTTGGACTGGTCCAGACTCCCGACGGCAAGGGATACACGGTGAAAGAGGGCATGCTGTTGGGCACGAACAACGGGGTTATCAAAACGATTACCGATAAAGCGATCATTGTGGCGGAACCTGCCCTAGATATCGCAGGAAGAAAAAGCACGAAGGAGGTCGAAATCCTCCTCCGTCCCAGAGAGGTGACCGAATGAAAACTCAACTGACCAGCCTGGGGGTCCTCGTGGCAGGAGTTGTGATGCTAGGAACCCTGCAGGCCTGCGCTCCGACCGAGCCGATAATGGAGCCGACCGTCGCTGAGACTGCGCCCACGCGCAGTGCCGAAGCGCCGGCGAGAGAGCTGGCGCCCCCTCCTGCTGATGCGTCAAAGTCGGTGCCAGAATCTCCGGCCGTGCAGTCCGCAGGCGAGGCTGTCCCGCCTTCCCTCATCGCCGCAGGGACACACAGCGACAAACTGCTGCCGCCCGCAAGATCCATGATGGACCTCACCGTGCAGCGGACCAAGCACAGCGTGGTGGTGCTCATTACCGGAGACGGCGATCTGACCTACGACGTCACGAAGCTGAGCGGGAACCGGCTCGTCATTGACCTCATGAATGTCGTCAACGGCACCAAGCGGCAGGCTGTGCCAGTTGGACACCAGTTCATGCGGCAGATTCGGATTGGCGTGCACCAGTTCCCGCAGGCGAAAGTGCGGTTGGTGCTCGATCTGGGTCGGACCGTCCCCTTTATCATCGAGAAGACCGGGGCGCAGCTCCGGGTGACGCTGTCGGAACAGGCCCTGGCAGTGCAGGCTCCTCAAGGAACACAAACGGTAACTCGTTCCGTTCCTGGCCCGGCCGAGGTGGGTGCGGGAGGGGCGTCTGCGGGGCCCCCTCCCGCAACGAACGTCGCGAGCATGAGCCCACGGCGCAGCGTGCCGGTGCCGGAACGGCTCAAATTCCTCGATCCCCTGACGTCGCTGGCGCAACCGAAACCGGATCAACCGACTGATATTGGCGGCCTCGGCGGCCCCGAGCGATTCACCGGGAAACGCATCTCTCTGGACTTCCAGGACGCAGAGATCAGCAGCGTGCTCCGCCTGATCGCCGACGTCAGCGGTCTCAACATGGTCGTCGGGGAAGCGGTCAAGTCGAAGGTGACGCTGAAACTGTTGAACGTGCCGTGGGACCAGGCGCTCGACCTCATACTCAAGCTGAACAACCTGGGGCAGATCCGCGAAGGGAACATCCTGTGGATCGACACCCTGGCCAACATCACCCGGCTCCGGGATGACGCCACCAAGGCGAAAGAGCGAGATCAAGGTCGATTCCCGGACCAACGCGCTCGTCGTGCGGGACATCCCGGACAATGTGGCCCGGGTCGAGAGGATCATCCATGACCTGGACCAGCGGACGCCACAGGTGCAAATCGAGGCGCGGATCGTCCAGGCAAGTAAGAACTTCGCCCGCGGGCTCGGGATCCAGTGGGGGATCAGTGCAATAACCGGTATCCATGGCTCTAAAAGCCCGATCGCGATCAATCTTGGGACGGATCAGGCCGTTCCGAAGAGCAACGCAGAGTTCGGAACCCAGAACAACCGCTTTCTGGTCGATCTGCCGTCCGCCGCCACCGGGGTGTCGATTCCGACCTCGACCGTCGGCTTTGTGATCGGTAAGTTCTTCGGCACGACCGGCACCCTGGACATGCAGCTCTCGGCCGGTGAATCCCTGGGCCAGACCAAGGTCATCTCTGCGCCCAAGATCATTACGTTGGACAATAAACCGGCCAAGCTTGAACAGGGCAGCCAGGTTCCCTTCGCAACCACCTCGCTGCAGGGAACACAAACCACGTTCGTGGATGCGACGCTGGCCTTGAACGTGACGCCGCATGTGATTCCCCATGCCAGCGCGGTCCGTCTCGAGATCAAGGTGACCAAGAACTCTGTCGGGGCCTCAGTTTCAACTGCCGGGCCCACTATCGACAAGAAGGAGGCCACGACGGAAATCCTCCTGCGGGACGGCGAGACGACAGTGCTGGGCGGGATCTTCGAAGAAACCCGCAACGACACGACCCAGGGCGTGCCGTGGTTCAACCGTATCCCCTTCCTCGGCTGGCTGTTCAAGAACGAGGGCGTGTCCGTCAACCAGACGGAGCTGCTGGTCTTCGTGACCCCGATCATCGTCAAGGAGTAGCCTAAGGACGATTCCCTCATGCTCCGGTACCTGAACGGGGGAGAATCCCACGGGAAGGGGCTGATCGCCATCCTGGAAGGGATGCCCTCGGGCGTGCCTCTCACCGCCGACGACATCAATCGGGACCTCGCCAGACGCCAGAAAGGCTACGGCCGCGGCGGCCGCATGCGGATCGAGCAGGACCGTGTCGAGTTCCTCTCGGGCGTCCGCAAAGGGTTCACCCTCGGTACCCCCATCACCCTGCATGTCGCCAATCGGGACTGGGAAAATTGGAAAGAGATCATGGCCCCCGAGCCGGGGCCCCCGGTCACGGACAAAGTCGTCACCTGTCCGCGGCCCGGCCATGCGGATCTGGTCGGAGCCATCAAATACGGCCATCGCGATATCCGCAATGTGCTGGAGAAGGCCAGCGCGCGGGAAACGGCGATCAGGGTGGCGGTCGGTAGCGTCGCCAAACGACTGTTGGCCGAATTCAGGATCCAGGTGTATAGTTACACGCTGGAAATCGGCGGGGTGCGGGCGTCGCTGAAAGGCTTGACGACGGAACAGGCCTTTCGCCAGGCTGAGGAGTCGGAAGTCCGGTGCCCCGATCCGGAGAGCTCAACCAAGATGGTCGAGCGGATCCGGGAGGCGAAGCACAAGGGCGACACGCTCGGCGGTGTCTTCGAAGTGGTCGTGACCAATCCCCCGATCGGGCTTGGGAGCTACGCCCAGTGGGATCGCCGCCTCACAGCCCGGCTGGCCATGGCGCTCATGAGCATCCAGGCCATGAAAGGGGTGGAAGTGGGGTTGGGCTTCGAGGCGGCGCGCCGGTTCGGGTCTGACGTGCATGACGAGATCTTCTACGACCCGAAGACCGGGTTCATTCGCGGCTCGAACAATGCCGGGGGGCTGGAAGGCGGGATCACCACCGGACAGCCCATCGTCCTACGGACCGCGATGAAACCGATCTCGACGCTGTATTCACCCAAGAAGAGCGTCGACATCCTGACGAAAGAGCCCGTTGAAGCCACCATCGAGCGTTCCGACATCTGCACGGTCCCTGCCGCTGGCGTGGTAGGGGAGGCGGTGGTGGCTTACGAGATGGCCGCCGTCATGGTGGAGAAGTTCGGGGGGGACACTCTCATGGAGATGCGGCGGAACTTCGACGCCTACCAAGCGTACGTCAGGGACTTCTAAGCGACCGACGGTCCCTCCGAGAGCCATCGTGCAATGACCACCGACCAAGACGAGACGGACCGTACGCCCGCAGTCTGTGACCGAATCCGCGTGGACCTGGGGGAACGCAGCTACGAGGTCCTGGTTCACGAAGGGCTGCTCGATCAGGTCGGGGAGTTCCTCGCGCCGTTTAAGCTGGGGCCAGAAACGGTCGTCGTGACGAACCCCGTGGTCAAGAGGCATTACGGAGCCCGCGTCGTCCGCAGCTTGAAAGCGGTAGGGTTGAAACCGACGGTGCTGGCGCTCCCTGACGGCGAGCGGACCAAGTCGCTTAGGTGGGTCGCATGGGTCCTCAACGAACTCCTCAGGCGCCGTTACGAGCGCAAGGCTTGGCTGGTCGCGCTGGGAGGGGGCGTCATTGGAGACCTGGCCGGGTTCGCCGCGTCGATTTACCTGAGGGGGGTCCCCTTTGTGCAGGTGCCGACGACGCTGGTCGCGCAAGTGGACGCCAGCATCGGCGGCAAGACGGGCGTCAACCACCTACTGGGGAAAAATCTGATCGGGACCTTCTATCAGCCCAAGTTGGTGCTCATTGACCCCGGCGTCCTCCGGACGTTACCCCCGCGCGAATACCGGGCGGGCCTGGCGGAAGTCATCAAATACGGGGTGATCGCGGACGCTGAATTCTTCGAGTTTCTGGAACGGGACATGGACCAGATCCTCAAGCTGGAGCCTGCCGCGCTTCACCGGGTCATCCGGACCGCCTGCGCCATCAAGGCCGCAGTGGTCTCCGAGGACGAACGAGAAGGCGATCGCCGGCGCATCCTCAACTTCGGGCACACGGTCGGCCACGCGCTGGAGACCCTCGGCGGATATCGTCGGTACACGCATGGGGAGGCCGTCGCCATCGGCATGGTCGTGGCCGCCCGGTTGGCCGAACGCCTGGGCCTGGCGGACGCCAGCGTGGGCACGCGAATCCGCGCCCTCGTCGCGCGGACCAGGCTCCCGGCCGATCTTCCGCCGCGCTCCGCGTCCGCACTGCTCCGGGCCATGCGGCAGGACAAAAAAGTCCAGGACAGGCGGATCCACTTCGTGTTGCCGGATCGAATCGGGCACGTCGTCGTCCGTCCGGTCGAAGAGCCGGAGATCCGCCAAGTTCTGACCGCCACCCAGCCTGGCGCCTGATCCCTCCCTGTGCTATAGTCGCCTCCCCGAACGGAGCCGCGACAGATGAAGCAGCATGGTGGAGCCTCCATGGCCGCCCTTCACCGGGCCCTCCGTGAGAAGACACGCGAAGCGGAAATCCTCCACACGATCAGCGATACGGTCAGCGGCAACCTGGATCTCGACGCCGTCCTGCATGACATCGTGGACATCGCCGTCGAGGTCACGAAGGCGGATTCCTGCCTCATCTACCTGCTGAACTCGCACCGGGACGAGCTCGTGCTCAGAGCCTCCAAGAACCCCCACCCCAAGTTGATCGGGCGTATCCGATTGAGTCTGGGAGAAGGGATCACCGGCTGGGTGGCCCAGCAAGGCCGCGCCGTGGCCATCGCCAGCAACGCCAGCGATGATCCCCGTTTCAAGTTCTTCCATAACCTGCCCGAGGACCGTCATCAGGCGTTTCTCTCCGTGCCCATCATGGCCAAGCGCGAGGTGATCGGCGTCATCAATGTCCAGCACAAACACCCCCACCGGTATCGCGCCCATGAGGTCGCGCTCATGACCACAATGGGACGGCAGGTGGGCGGCGCCATCGAGACTGCCAGGCTCCATGCCGAAATCACCAAGAAGGCCCGTCAGGTCGAGACCCTGTCCAAGGTCAGCGCGACGATCACGTCCGGCCGCCTGCTGGAGGAGATCCTGCACCTGCTGGTCACCATGACGGCGGAGATGATGGGCTCGACCATCTGCTCGATCATGCTGCTGGATCCGGAACGGGAGGAACTGCGCATCGCGGCCACGCAGAGCCTGAGCGAGAGCTATCGGCGGAAACCGAACCTCAAAGTCGGGCAAAGCATCAGCGGGCAGGCGCTCAAGGAGCGTCGGCCGATTGCGGTGCTGGACGTGACCAAGGACCCCGGCTACATGTATCCAGACCTGGCTCGGAAAGAAGGCCTGTGCTCGCTCCTGTCGGTCCCGATGCTGGTGAAGGACAAACCGATCGGGGTGATCAACAGCTACACGTCGCACGAGCACCTGTTTTCGGCCGAAGAGATCAAGGTGCTCCAGGCGGTGGCCAGCCAGGCGGCGATCGCGATCGAAAACACGACCCTGATGGAGAAATCCTTCGAGATGCAGGAGGCCTTGGAGGTGCGCAAGCTGGTGGAGCGGGCCAAGGGCCTCCTCATGCGGAGCAAGCAGATTTCCGAAGAGGAAGCGTTCCGGATTATGCAACGCCAGAGCATGGACACCCGGCGGTCCATGCGGGAGATCGCGGAGGCCATTCTGCTGGCCGGCGAGCTGGACAAACGGCTCTCCGGAAAAGAGCCTTGACAGTCCCTCCAGGCTTCTGCTATAAAGCCTGTCCATAGCACGACGATGTGCTAGACGACGACGGCGTCTTTCCCCGTAAGGCAGAAGGGAAAGGCGCCTTTTTTGTTTGGCGGACAATGACGTCCTCCAGCCGTACCGGCATCACTGGTTCCGGCTTGAGGACGCTTTCTTTTTGATCGCACAAGAGAGTGGGATGCGACTCTT
>WNGA01001718.1_pt1 | contig 42192 bp, 43 predicted proteins | sample 5400061 | NCBI WGS metagenome assembly WNGA01 (sample SAMN13153366, study PRJNA577476) | soil metagenome | isolation source: 100 cm soil or saprolite under grassland replicate 2 | place: USA:California | collected 2016-06-15 | reverse complement strand
AGGGCGGGCGCGAGCGGAAGATCTTCGTCGACTACCTCCGGAACAACCGGACGAACACCTCCGTCGCGGCGTTCTCGACCCGCGCGCGGCCCGGGGCGCCTGTGTCGGTGCCGGTCGCCTGGGACGAGCTCTCCCCGCGGCTCCGGCCGGAGCGGTTCACGATGGCCTCGGTGCCCCGGCGGCTCGCGAGCCTCCGCGCGGATCCCTGGGCGGGGTACGACGCCGCCCGCCGCCCGCTCGAGGCGGGGCGGCTCGCGACCTCCGTCCCCGGCACGGCAGGGCGCTGAGCCATGGCGCGGATCCGCATCGGGACGAGCGGCTACATGTACCGGCACTGGCGCGGCCTCCTGTACCCGGAGGGCCTCGCGCAGCGGCGCTGGCTCGCGCGGTACGCGTCGCTCTTCGATACCGTGGAGCTGAACGCGACCTTCTACCGGCTCCCGACGCCCGAGACCGTCGATCGCTGGCGGGACGCCTCGCCGCGCGGGTTCACCTTCGCGGTGAAGGGGAGCCGCTATCTCACGCACATGAAGCGGCTCCTCGATGCGGGCGAGGGGCTCCGCCGCTTCTACCGCCCCGTAGCGCGCTTCGGCGCGAAGCTCGGCCCGGTGCTCTGGCAGCTGCCGCCCCACCTCGCGCCGGACGCGGCCCGGCTCGACCGCTTCCTCGCGCGGCTCCCCGCCGGCCGCCACGCCGTCGAGTTCCGCGATCCCGACTGGTACTCGGACGAGACCTGCGCCGTGCTCGACCGTCACGGCGCGGCGTTCTGCGAGCACGACCAGGTGAAGCGGCCGCCGCCGCGGCTCACCGGCGGCTTCCGCTACGTGCGCTTCCACGGGACCACCGGCAGGTACGCGGGCCGCTACGGCGCGTCGGCGCTCCGCCCGTTCGCCGAGGACTACCTCGACGCCGCCGGGCGCGGGGTCCCGGTGTTCGTCTACTTCAACAACGACGTCGGCGGGCACGCGGTGCGCGACGCGCTCGACCTCCTCGCGCTCGTGGGCGAGGAGCGGCCCGCCCTCGGGGCGTGACCGCGCCCGCCGGCCGCGCTACAGCATGGGCGTGGACCTCCCCTACGTCGCGCGGGATCCGGCGGCGCCGTCGCCGCACCCTCCGCTCCTCGTGCTCCTCCACGGCGTCGGGGCGGACGAGCACGATCTCCTCCCGCTCGCCGCCGCGCTCGACCCGCGCCTCCTCTGCCTCTCCATCCGCGCGCCCCACGAGGCGATGGGGATGGGCTACGCCTGGTTCGCGATCGACTGGCGCACGTCGCCGCCCGCCTACGATCTGGCGCAGGCGGAGGACAGCCGCGCCGCGCTCTGCGATCTCCTCCCGCGCCTCGTCGCGCGCCACGGGACCGATCCCGCGCGCACGTTCCTCCTCGGCTTCAGCCAGGGCGCCGCGATGGCGCTCGCGGTCGCGCTCACGCGCCCCGACCTCCTCCGCGGCGTCGTGCTCCACTCCGGGCGCCTCCTCGAGGACCTCCCCGCGCGCATCGCGCCGCCGGAGGCGCTCGCCTCGCTCGAGGCGCTGGTGCTGCACGGCGTCGAGGACGACGTCGTGCCGGTCGAGCGCGGGCGCGAGCTCCGTGACCTGCTCGCGCCGCGCCTCGGCCCGAGGCTCGTCTACCGCGAGCACGACGCCGGCCACTTCGTGACGAAGGCCTCGCTCGACGACGCCGCCGCCTGGCTCGGCGCGCGGCTCGGCTGACGGGCCCCGGCGCACGGCTCAGCGCGCGGCCGGGTTCGCCTTCGAGACCTCGCGCGCCTCCGCGCGCGCGCGGACCTTCCTGAACTCGGCCTCGAGCGCGTCGAGCTCCTCGTCCGTCGCGTGCTCGAGGTCGGCGAAGATGTTGCGGGCCCGGCGCTCCGACCGGATGAGCTCGTCGAGCTTCAGGTGGAGCGCGCGCGTCTCGCGGTTCTGCGTCGCCTGGATGAGAAAGACCATGAGGAACGTGACGATGGTCGTCCCGGTGTTTATGACGAGCTGCCAGCTGTCGCTGAACCGGAAGACGGGCCCGGTCACCGCCCAGACGGCGACGATCCCGAGCGCGAGGACGAATGCGCGTGGCGTGCCGCTCGCCTCGGACACCCAGAGCGCGATGCGCGCGAAGACCGGTTGGCGCTGCTGCACGTGACGAACGTACGCACGCCCCCCCGCCGCGTGCAGGGCCTCCGGGCGCGCGGAAGGACGCCCGCACCCGGAGCGGTCGCCCGCGCTACTCCGGATGGCCGTCGTCGTCGTCGCCGTCGTCTCCGTCACCGTGGCCGTCGATGTCGCCGTCGTCGTCCTGCGACCGGCGCGCGGCGCGCGAGGATGCGGCGGAGCGCGCCCGGCGCTGCTCGGCGCGCGCCTCGGCCCCGGCCCGCCGCGCCCCGGTGGCGCGCGCCTCGCCCTGGAGCTTGCGCAGGCTCTCGAGCCGCTCCGGATCGAGCGACCCCGCCTCGAGCGCGGCGCGCACGGCGCAGCCCGGCTCGTCCTCGTGCCGGCAGTCGCTGAAGCGGCACGCCTCGGCGACGCCGGCGACGTCCTCGAAGGCGCCCTCGAGGCCGTGCGGATCCCAGAGCTTCAGCTCGCGGATGCCGGGGCCGTCGATCACGGCGCCGCCCCCGGCGAGGAGGAAGAGCCGCCGCCCGGTCGTACGGTGGCGTCCGCGGGCGTCCCAAGGTCGCACCGCCGCCGTCGCCTGCACCTCCGCGCCGACGAGCGCGTTCACGAGCGTCGACTTGCCGGCGCCGGACGCGCCGACGAACACGCCCGTGTGGCCGTGCGCGAGCACCGCCCGGATCTCGGCGAGCCCCTCCCCGGACGGCACGGAGACCGGGACGACCGGCGCCGCGCCCGCCGCGGCGGCCGCCTCCTCGAGCACCGCGTCGCGGTCCTCCGCGAGGTCGAGCAGGTCGAGCTTCGTGAGCAGCACGACCGGCGCGGCGCCGCGGCCGTGCACGGCCGCGAGGGTCCGCTCGATCCGGCGCGCCTTCACGCCCGCGTCCACCGCGTGCACGAGGAAGACGGTGTCCACGTTCGCGGCGAGCACCTGCTCCGCCTCGCCCCGCCCCGCCGCGCCGCGCGAGAGCCGCGTCCTGCGCGCGAGCACCCGCGCGATCGGCGGCTCGTCGCCGGGCGGCGCGAGGACGAAGTCCCCCACGACCGGCGCCTCCTCGCCGCGCGCGCGGAGTCGCCCCGGGATCGTGACGAGCGACTCGCCGTCCTCGAACCGGACGAGGAGGCGCCGCCCGACGTCCGCGACGGCCCGCCCGACGCGCAGCCCCGCCCGCTCCGCGGCCGCGACCTGCGCGTCGAAGAACGGCCCGTAGCCCAGCGCCTCGAGGAGCCCCGGCGGCGCCATCACACCTCGAGGAGCAACCGCTCCGGGTCCTCGATCGCCTCCTTCACGCGCACGAGGAAGGAGACCGCCTCGCGGCCGTCCACGATCCGGTGATCGTACGAGAGCGCGACGTACATCATGGGGCGGACGACGACCGCGTCTCCCGCGCCCACGACGGCGCGCCGCTCGATCTTGTGGAGCCCGAGGATCCCGGACTGCGGCGGGTTCAGGATCGGCGTCGAGAGGAGCGATCCGTAGATGCCGCCGTTCGAGATGGTGAAGGTGCCGCCTTCGAGGTCGTCCATGGTGATCCGGTTCTCGCGCGCGCGCCGGGCGAGGTCGGCGACCGCCTTCTCGATCTCCGCGAAGGAGAGCGCGTCGGCGTCCCGCACCACCGGGACGACGAGCCCCTTCCCGCCGCCCACCGCGACGCCCACGTCGTAGTGGTCCTTGTACACGAGGTCGGTGCCGCGCACCTCGGCGTTCACCGCGGGGAACTCGCGGAGCGCCTCGACCGCCGCCTTCACGAAGAAGGACATGAAGCCGAGCTTCACCCCGTGCTTCGCGTGGAAGGCCTCGCCGAGCCGCTCGCGCAGGGCGAGCACGCGCGACATGTCCACCTCGTTGAAGGTGGTGAGGATCGCCGCGGTGTGCTGCGCCTCCACGAGCCGCCGCGCGACCGTCCGCCGGAGCACCGTCATCGGCACGACGCGCTCCCGCGCGCCCGCCCCGTCTCGGCGGGGCGCGGGGGCGGGAGCGCGCGCCTCCGCCGGGGGCGCGGGCTGGGGCTCCGCGCGGTCGAGCGCTCGCAGCACGTCCTCCTTGCGCACCTGCCCGCCCGGCCCGGAGCCGTGCACCTCCGCCACCGCGACGCCGTGCTCGGCCATGAGCCGGCGCGCCGAGGGCGGCGCGCGCGTGCCGGGCGGGTTCGCGATCGGGGCGGGGCCCTTCGACTTCGACCGTTCGTCCTGAGCCGTTCGACTCCGGTCCGGCTGCGCCGGCCCTGCGCTCAGGGCGGGCGAAGTCGAAGGACGCTCAGGGCGAACGGCCTTGGCCGCGGCCGTCTCCGACTGCGACTCCGACTGCGACTCCGCGGCCGGGGCCGGGGCCGGGACGGCCGGGGCATCGGCTCCATTCCCCTTCGCGGCGGGGACGGACCCGCCCAGCGCAGGGCCCGAGCCGAGCGGCGAGGCGGCCTGCGCCTGCGCCTGGGAGCCCTCGTCGAGCTCGCCGATGGTCTCGCCGACCGCGACGGTGTCGCCGGTGTTCCGCAGCACGCGGCGAAGCACGCCCGCGGCGGGTGCGGGGAGCGCGACGGTCGCCTTCTCGCTCTCGACCTCGACGAGCGGCTCGTCCGCCTGGACGGGCTCGCCCTCCTTCTTCAGCCACGCGCCGACGGTCGCCTGCGTGACCGACTCCCCGAGCGACGGGACCTTGAGGGCGATCGCCATGCCTAGCGCTCCTGCGCCGCGCGCGCGGGGAGACGCGCGAGCCGCGACACCGGCTCGCCGAGCGCCTCGCGCACCAGCTGCTCCTGCTCGAGCTTGTGCCGGGTGGTGGAGCCCGCCGCCGGGCTCGCCGAGGGCGGCCGCGCCACGAGCTGCATCGGCCCGGGGAGGAGCGGCGCGAGCCGCGACGCGATCGAGTCCCACGCGCCCATGTTGGACGGCTCCTCCTGCGCCCAGACGAGCTCGACTCCCGGGCGCAGCCGCGAGATCGCCGCGAGCACCTCGTCCACCGCGATCGGGTAGAGCTGCTCGAGCCGGACGATCGCCACGTGCTTCGCGCCTCCCGCCTGCCGGGCCGCGGCGAGGTCGTAGTGGAGCTTGCCCGAGCACAGCACGACCCGCGTCGTCTCTTGCGGGTCGGCGTCGTCCGCGATCACCGGGCGGAAGCGCCCCGCGACGAGGTCGTCGAGCCGGGAGGTCGCCTGCGGGTGGCGGAGCAGGCTCTTCGGAGACATCACGACGAGCGGTTTGCGCCATGGCGAGAGGACCTGCCGCCGAAGCGCGTGAAAGAACTGCGCGGGCGTCGTGAGGTTCACGACGCGCCAGTTGTCGTCGACGGAGAGCTCGAGGAACCGCTCGAGCCGCGCCGAGGAGTGCTCCGGCCCCTGCCCCTCCATGCCGTGCGGCAGGAGGAGGACGAGGCCGGAGAGCCGGTTCCACTTCGCCTCGCCGGACGAGAGGAACTGGTCCACGATCACCTGCGCCGCGTTCACGAAGTCGCCGAACTGGGCCTCCCAGATCGCGAGCGCGTCGGGCATCTCGAGCGACCACCCGTACTCGAACCCGAGCGCCGCCGCCTCCGAGAGGAGGCTGTCGCGGATCTCGACCGGCCCCTGGCCGCTGCGGAGGTGCGAGAGCGGCGCGTACGGCGTCCCGCGCTCGGAGTCGAAGAGCACCGCGTGGCGGTGGCTGAAGGTGCCCCGCCGCGTGTCCTGCCCGATGAGCCGGACGCGCGTCCCCTCCCACGCGAGCGAGCCGAGCGCGAGGGCCTCCGCCGTGCCCCAGTCGAGCGGCCGCGCGCCGCGCACCATCTCGGCGCGGGCCTCGAGCACCTTCGCGAGCTTCGGGTGGACCCGGAACCCCTGCGGCACGTGCACGAGCGGCTCGCCGATCGCGCGCAGCGTCTCGGCCGAGACGCCGGTCGGGACCTCGGCGCCGCGCTCGAGCGCGCCGCCGCGGAAGCCTTTCCAGAAGCCGCTCGTCGCCTGCGGCTCCGGGCGCGCGGCGATCGCCGCGGACTCCTGGAACGCCTGCTCGAGCCGCGCCCGGTACCGTGCGGTCATCTTCTCGACGTCGGCGGGCGCGACGACGCCCTCCCGCGCGAGCGCGTCGCCGTAGACCTGCTTCAGCGTCGGCTTGCGGGCGATCGCCCGGTACATGACGGGCTGCGTGAAGGCGGGCTCGTCCCCCTCGTTGTGGCCGTGCCGGCGGTAGGTCCAGAGGTCGATGACGACGTCGCGGTGGAACCGCTGGCGGAAGTCCACCGAGAGGAGGACCGCCTGCGCGACGGCCTCGAGGTCCTCCCCGTTCACGTGGATGATCGGGATCTGCAGCATCAGCGCCGGCCCGGTGCAGTAGGTCGTCGAGCGCGCGTCGTGCGTCGAGGTGGTGAAGCCCACCTGGTTGTTCACGATGACGTGGACGGTCCCGCCGACGGCGTACGCCTCGAGCTCCGACATCTGGAGCGACTCGGCGACGATCCCCTGCCCCGCGAACGCCGCGTCGCCGTGGACGATCACCGGCACGCTGCGCACCCGGTCGCCGTCGTGGAACCGGTCCTGCTTCGCGCGGACCCGCCCCTGCACGACCGTGTCGATCCACTCGAGGTGGCTCGGGTTGAAGGACAGCGATAGGTGGACGAGGACGCCGTCGGGCGTCTCGCGGTCCGACGAGTAGCCGAGGTGGTACTTCACGTCGCCGCCGCCGGCGTTCACGATGGCGTGGTCGCGGAACTCCGCGAAGATGTCCGGGAGCGGCTTTCCCACGACGTTCGCGAGCACGTTCAGCCGGCCGCGGTGGGCCATCCCGATGACGACGTTGCGCACACCGTGGCCCACGGCGCGGTCGAGGAGCAGCTCGAACAGCTGCAGGAGCCCCTCCGCGCCCTCGATGCTGAACCGCTTCGCGCCGAGGAAGCGCGTCGCGAGGAACTGCTCGAGCGTCTCCGCCTCGACCACCTTCTCGAGGAGCCGGCGGCGGGCGTCGGGCGGGAGCGGGCAGCGGTTGCGCGTGTGCTCCATGCGCTGCTCGAGCCAGCCGCGCAGGTCGGCGTCGTGGAGGTGCGCGACCTCGACCCCGAGCGTGCGGCAGTAGGTCTCCTCGAGCCGCTCGACGAGCGCGCGCAGCGTGCCGTCGGGCCGGCCGTCCGGATCGGCGCAGCGGCGATCGAGGTCCGCCTCGGAGAGCCCGAACGCCGCGGGCGAGAACCGCTCCGCACGCTGGGTGAGCCGGAGCGGGTCGAGGTCGGCGCGCAGGTGACCGTACTCGCGGTACGCCGTGACGAGCCGGTCCACCTTCGCCTGGAAGGCGGCGTCCGAGACTCCGGCGACCGCCGCCCCGTCCGTCCGCACCCCGTCCGGGCGGCGCGGCGGGAAGGTCGCAGGCGGCGGCGCGGTCCCCGGCGTCCTCGGGAGCGACTCGAAGTAGCGGCGCCACGGCTCGCCGACGGAGGTGGGATCGGCGAGCCAGGCGTAGTAGAGGCCCTCGACGAACGCGAGGTTCGGTACGCTGGGCGCCTGGATCTCTGGTGATTGCGGCTGCGATGCCATGCTCTCGAATAGATAACGCGCGCCGGAGCAGGCGCGCCGCGGATCGGTGCCGCAGGGCGGCGCCGCCGTGACGGCACCCGTCACCTGGCGTGCGTCTGGCGCCGAGCGGAGCGGGGCGTGGCTCTCGCCGTCCTCCCCCGCGCCGCGCCGCATCGGCGAGGCCGACGACCGGACCACCGCCGCGGCCGCCCTCGCCCGGGTCCGCGGCGGCGAAGCGCTCGTCTACTCCGGCGATTTCCGCAACGCGCGGCAGCTCCTCGCCGCGATGGCCCGCAGGCTCCGCGGCCGTCCGCCGGCCGTCCGGGACCCGGCCGCGCTCTACCGCGCTGAGCGCGAGGTGCGCCGGCGCGAGCACGACCTCCTCTCTCGGGTGCTCGTCCCGATCGAGGACGGGCTGCGGGTGCCGCTCCGGCACGCTCCCGGCGCCGCCGCCCTCGCCATCGCCGAGGCGCTCGGCCCCGAGCCGGGAGTGCCGGGCCTCCTGCCGCTGCGCGACCTGCTCGGGATGATCGGCGCGCACGAGTGGCGCCGGAAGGGCGTCGCCGTCCCGGCGCTCGGGGCCGCCGTCCACCCGCACTACGGCGTCTACGCGCCGGTCCGCGGCGAGTACGTCGACCTCGTCGCGCAGGCCGCGCGCGCGTTGCCCGTCTCCGGGAAGCGGGCGCTCGACGTCGGCACCGGCACGGGCGTCCTCGCGCTCCTCCTCGCCCGCGCCGGCGCGCGCGTCGTCGCGACCGACCTCGAGCGGCGCGCGGTCGTCTGTGCGCGCGAGAACGCCGAGCGGCTCGGGCTCGCCGCGGAGCTCGACGTCGTCGAGGCGGACCTCTTCCCGGCCGAGGGCACGTTCGAGCTCGTCGTGTCGAACCCGCCCTGGCTCCCGGACGCCGCGCGGACGCCGCTCGAGCGCGCGGTCTACGATCCCGGCGGCGCGCTCCTCGAACGCCTCGTCCTCGGGGTCGAGGCGCGGCTCGCGCCGGGCGGGGAGGCGTGGATCGTGATCTCCGACCTCGCCGAGCTGCTCGGGCTGCGGCCGCCCGGCCACGTCGCCGCGCTCGCGGCCCGCGCACGTGGACGTGGACGTGGACGTGGACGTGGACCTCGACCTGGACCTGGACCTCGACGAACCCGTCACCCCAGCGACGGTCTCGCTTCCTCGATCACCCCGGCCGGCACCTGCATCACCGGAACGTCGGCCTCCGGCGCGGTCGGCTGCCCCGCCCACCCCACCACCGGCACCGGCGTCCGCAGCGCGAGCGCCGTGGGCCGGTGCGCCGCCGGGTCCATGCGGCGCAGCACGTCGTCGACGCGCCGGCGCGGCGTCGGCCTCGGCTCGAGCCCGTACCCGAGCCGGAACATGATCTGCGGCGCGCCCGGGTCGCCGATCACGTCGGCGAGCCGGCGCCGCAGGGGCGGGCTCTCGATGGGCTGCGCGAAGTAGGACGCGAACAGGCCGGACGCCGTGGCGCGCAGGAGCACCCGCTGCAGCGCCTCGCCCGCGCGGAGCCACTCGGCCTGGCCGTCGCGCGGCGTCGAGAGGACGAGCAGCGCCCTCGTGCCGAGCGCGCGCCGACGATCGCGATCCGCCTCGGAGCGAGCGGGATTCTGGAGCCGGACGAGGAGCGGGTGGACGAGCGCCGCGGCGTCGCTCATGCCGAGCGCGTACCCGGGGATCCCGTCGCGCCGCCCGCTCCGGTTCGTGCGCGTCCAGCCGGCGACCTCGCCGCGGAAGCGCGTGGACGACCACGCGGCGCCGTCCCCCTCCGCGATGAGGTCGGCGACGATGCGCCGCTGGTGGTCCTCGACGGGCCGGAGCGTCACGCCTTCGCGCCGCGCCTCGCGGAGCAGCGCCGTCACGAGCCCCTCCGGGGGCTCGCGACCGTCGAGCGGCAGCCGGTTCGTCTTGCGGCGCGGGATCGCCCGGAACAGCTCCTCGGCTTCCGGCGTGGAGGCGCTCCGCTCCTCCAGCCGCACGCGCGCGAGCAGCCCGTCGCGCCGGTGGCCCGGGAGGATCTCGGCGGAGGTCGCATGGCCGAAGTGGGCCGCGGCGAGCCGCAGGTTCACGAGCGCGGCGCCGCAGCTCATGACGAGCTGGCGCCCGTCGGCGTCCGCCGCCGGCAGCGAGCGCGCCGCGTCGCCGTAGATGCGCAGCTCGTCCCCCTCGATCTCGAAGATCCAGGGCTGCGTGTTGTGGCGCGACGGCGCGAGGACCGCCCACTGCAGGAGGAACCGGATTCGCTCCGCCGCACCGGCCGACGCGGGAAACACGCGCTCGGTTTCGACGTGCCCGCTGCCCTCGGTCGCCATCTTGACGCTCCGCATCATGGGTGAATCTGTTCGGGGGGACTCACTTATGGTCGTGGGGGGTAACGCGGGAGCCCCCGGACCGGGACACCCGCGGGGTCGCGGCGAAGCGCCTCGGATCGAGGTATTGCCGCTCCTCCGGGGGTCTGACCCCGTGGTACCCAGGCCCGGGAGGCCGTCCGCCTGAACGAGCTCCTCGTCGAGATCGCGATCATCCTCGCCCTCGTCCTCGCGAACGGCGTGTTCGCGGGCGCCGAGATCGCGATCATCTCGGTGCGCAAGACGCGGCTCGACCAGCTCGTGGACGAGGGGAGCGCGTCCGCCCGGGCGGTGAAGCGGCTGCGCGACCAGCCGGAGCGCTTCCTCGCGACCGTCCAGGTGGGGATCACCGTCGTCGGCGCGACCGCGGCGGCCTTCGGCGGCGCGGCCCTCGCGGGCCAGCTCTCCCCCCACCTCGAGGGGCTGCTCGGGACGTACGCCCAGCCGGTCGCCTTCGCGCTGGTCGTCGCGATCGTCTCGTTCCTGACCCTCGTGCTCGGCGAGCTGGTCCCGAAGTCGCTCGCCCTCCGGTCGTCCGAGCGGTACGCGCTGCTCGTCGCCCGCCCGCTCCTCGCGCTCTCCGGGCTCGCGCGGCCGCTCGTCTGGCTGCTGACCGCGGCGTCGAACGTCGTCCTGCGCCCGTTCGGCGATCGGACCACGTTCAGCGAGGCGCGGCTCTCGGTCGAGGAGATCGAGCAGCTCGTCCACGAGGCGGGGAGGGCCGGGGCGCTCGACGCGCCGACCGCGGAGATCGCCTCGCGCGCGCTCGCCTTCCGCGACCTCACCGCGGGCGACGTCATGGTCCCGCGCAGCCGGATCGTGGCGCTGCCGCGCGACGCGTCCCCCGAGGACCTCCGGCGGATGCTCCTCGAGGAGGGTCGCTCGCGCATGCCGGTCTACGACGGGACGCTCGACGAGATCGTCGGCTACGTCGTCGCGAAGGACCTCGCCGCGATGGCGTGGGAGAAGCAGCTCATCGTGCTGCAGGACCTCGTCCGGCCGGTCCTGTTCGTGCCGGCGACGGCGAAGGCGGTCCACGTGCTGCGGGAGATGCAGCGGCGGCGGACGCAGATCGCGGTCGTCGTGGACGAGCACGGCGGGGTCGTGGGGCTCCTCACGCTCGAGGACCTCGTCGAGGAGCTCGTCGGCGACATCCTCGGCGAGCAGGAGCAGCCGGAGGCGCTGTTCCAGCCCGAGCCCGGCGGCACCGCGCTCGTGCGGGGCGACGCGCCGATCCGCGAGGTGAACCGCGCGCTCGAGCTCGACCTGCCGGAGGGCGACGGCTACACGACGCTCGCGGGCCTCTGCATCGCGCTCGCGGGCTCGGTGCCGGAGCGCGGCGCGCGGCTCCGCTCGCCGGACGGATCCGAGGTCGAGATCGTGGACGCCTCGCCGCGCGTCGTGCGGTTCGTGCGGCTGTGGCCCCCCGCGGCGCTCAGCCCGGCGCGAGCGCCCGGAGCGCCGCAGTCTCCGCCCTGAGCCGCCCCGTCGCGAGCGCGAAGCGCAGCGTGTCCGCCACCATCTCCTCGAACGGGCGGATCACGTAGCCGAGCTCGCGCTGCGCGCGCGCGCTCGACGCGAACGTGTAGAGCGCGGCGGCGCGGACGAGCTCGCGCGTCATGCCCGGCCGGCGCCCGGCGAGCCGCGCGTACACCTCCTGCGCGCCCGCGAAGGCGAGGGCGACGGGGACCGGCAGCCGGCGCGGCGCCGGAACCCCTGCGAGCGCGCAGGTCCGGGCGAACATCTCGCCCATTCCGAGGTTGTGCCCCCCGAGCACGTACACCTCGCCCGCGCGGCCGCGCTCGAGCGCGGCGGCGTGCCCGGCGGCGACGTCGCGCACGTCGCAGAACGAGGCGCCCCCCTCGACGTACGCCGGGATGCGGCGACGGGCGAGCGCGATGACGAGCGACGCAGAGGACCCGTGGGTGTCGCCCGGCCCGAGCACGAACGACGGGCGGACCACGACGAGCGCGAGCCCGCGCGCGGCGAGGGCGAGCGCGGCGTGCTCGGCGGCGAGCTTCGTCGCGAAGTAGCCGATCCCGAGGGAGGCCGCGTTGCCGGGCGTTGCCTCGTCGAGGAGCGCCGGCGCGCGCGTGCCGCCCATCACCGAGGTCGAGGAGGTGTGGACGGCGCGCGCAACCCCCGCCTCGAGCGCGGCGCCGAGCACGAGCTCGGTGCCGCGCACGTTGACGGCCCGGGTGGCCTCGGGGTCGCCCCCGATCCGCGCGAGGCCGGCGGCGTGGACGACCGCGTCGCGCCCGGCGAGGGCGGCGGACAGGCTCGCCGCGTCGAGCACGTCGCCGCGCGCGACCTCGACCGCGAGCCCGGCGAGCGGCGCGAGATCGCTCCCGGGCCGGACGAGCGCGCTGACCTCGTGGCCGCGCGCGACGAGCTCGCGGGCGATCGCGGACCCGAGGAGGCCGGTCGCCCCCGTGACGAGGACCTTCATGGCGCCATCGTGGCACGCGCGGGCGCAGCCGTGGCGCACGCGACGCGTTCACGGCCCGTCACGCGGCGAGCCCGACGTGGCGCGCCACCGCGTCGAGGAGCTGGTCGAGCTCGAACGGCTTCGTGAGGATCGTGTCGGCCGCAGGTGCGGGGTGACCCGGCGTCGGGATCGCCGCGGTCATGAGCACGACCGGGAGGTCGCGCAGCGCCGGCGTGGCGCGCAGCCGGGCGAGGAGCTCTGCCCCGTTCATCACCGGCATCACGAGGTCGAGGACGACGACGGACGGCCGCTCGCCGCGCCCGAGCCACTCGAGCGCCTCCGCGCCGTGGGCGAAGGCCCGCACGTCGTAGCCCTCCGCGCAGAGGCACTCCGAGACGGTCTCGCGGATGGCGTCGTCGTCGTCGACGAGCAGGACGATGGGCTGCGGCGTCACGGGGTGCCTCCTGGGGCACCCATATACCGCCGATGGGCCGGCCGGCGCGCTCCCGGCCCGGACGGGCGTCAGATCGTGTAGACGGCCGGAGGCTCGAAGATCGGCGCGTTCGGGCTCGATGGGATCGGAGGGTGGCCGGCTGGCAGCTCGCGCTCCTCGCGGATCGGCGGGTGGCCCCGCGGCAAGGCGGATCCCCGCGGTGCCGGCGCCGGCATCGCGAGCTCGCCCTTGCACCCGTGCGCCGCGCGGATCTCGGCGAGCATCGCCTGGACCCGCGCGATCTCGTCCGGCTGCGCGGAGCGCAGCGCCTGCGCCCACTCGTAGGCGAGCGCGGGGTGCTCGAGCATCTTCGCCGGGGTCATGTGCTCGCACAGCGCCGACTCCAGGGCGACGGAGGGCGCGCCGGCGCCGATCGCCTGCGAGAGCGGCCACGCCGTCACGAGGATCAGGCCGAGGATGAACAGGGCGAGCGGCGCGCGCTTCATGGAGCCTCCGTCGGCGGGATCGGCCGCCGTGAGATCCATCTAAGCGCGACTCGGTCTCGCCGCCGGACGCGACCTGCACCCCCTCGGGGCCCGTGCCCTTCGTGGCCCTCGGGCCGGGGCGCGGGGGATCGCCCGGGCGGGAGGTCCGGGCCTTGCGGGCGGAGGCGCTACGTCCGGAACCGCCGCTCGATGCGAGCCCGAAGCAGCTCGAGCAGCTCCTCCGCCCCGAGCCCGGCCCCCGCCGCGATCGTGAGGCTGAGCTTGTCCGAGGGCGCGAGGCGCGCCCCCGGCGCGAGCTCGTCGCGCCCGGCGGCGAGCCCGACCGCGGTCGCCGGCAGGTCCACCTCGTTCGGCGCGAGGTACAGGTCCGCGAAGCGCCGGCGCAGCTGGGCGGCGGTCAGCCGCTCGCGCTCCTCCGGGAGCATCTGGAAACCGATCGCCGTCCCGGCGAGCTGCGCGGTCGCCTCCGCGACGAGCCCGAGCCGCAGCGCGTGCGGTGCGAGCGCCTCGAGCCCGTCCGCCTCGCCGTAGCGCCAGTAGCTGCGGAGGATCGCGCCGCAGCCGGGACAAACGACCCCGTGCAGCTCGTCGAGGCCGCGCGTCCGGTGGAGGTGCAGGCCGGCGCCGGCGGCGCCGCAGCCCTCGCACGCGCCGTCCGGCCCGAGCGCCGACAGCACCGCGCGCGCGAGCCGCGCCACCGACGCGCGCTCGAGCGCGATGCGGACGCCCGCGGCGAGCGCCGCGTCCGCGAGCTGGACGCCGGCGACGACGCCGCTCCCCTGCGCGCGCGCCCCGACGGCGAGCCAGCGTGGCAGCCGCGCGAGCGCGCGCGGCAGATCCGGCACGCCGGGCCAGGCGGCGCGGAGGCGGTCCCAGCGGAGCGACCAGCCCTCGGGGGAGAGGAGCGCGTCGGGCGGCCGGCCTCCGGCGTCTTCCGCGAAGAAGGCGAGGAGCGTGAGCGCGACCTCCGCGGGCGCTGCGTCGGCCCGTTCCTCGAGCGTGCGCGCGAGCTCGCGCGCCTCGGCGGTGGCGCGGCTCCGCGCGAGCCGGTCCGCCCCGAGCCGCACGAGGTCGGCCTCCTGGAGCGGGTCGAACGCCCTGCGCGCGCCGGTGGGGCCGCGCCTCTCGAGCTCCTTCATGGCAGTGCTCCTCGCGCGCGCGACGTCGCGCGCGACCTTCGTGACCCGCGCGAGCCGCGCCCGCGCGTCGGCGTACGCGGCCTCCGCCTCCTCGGCGATCTCGGCGCGCGAGCGCGCGAGGAAGTCCTCGCCCGCGGCCTCCGCGCGGAGCGCCTCCTCGCGCAGGCGGTGCGTGTCGCTCCGGACGAGCCGCGCCCGCTCGCGCGCGAGCGACGCCGCGATCCGGGCGAGCGTCGCGGTGCGCCGCTCGAGGTGCGCGCGGCGCTCCTCCGCGCCGAGCTCGCCGGGCGGCTCGCCCGCGCCGACCTTCTCGGCCATCACCTCGAGCGCGGTGAGGTCGCCCTTCGCATACGCGGCGTTCACGCGCGACATGAGGTCGCCGAGGCGGGCGCGCTCGCCGTCGCCTTGGGCGAGGTCGGGGTGGAGCAGCCGCGCGAGCCGACGGTAGAGCCGCTTCAGCGCGACCTCGGCGGGGAGCACCTCCGGCGGCGACTCCTCCTCCACCGGCGCCCGCTCCGCGCCCGGCGGCGGCGCCGCCGAGGGCTCCTCGCCCGCCCCCTCGGGCGCGGCCGTCTGCGCGCGCCTGCGACGCGACGCCGCCGCCCGCCGGCGCGGTGGGGCCGCGCCGCTGCGGAGCCGCTCGGCGAGCTCCGCGAGCCCACCCTCGAGCGCCTGGAGCCCGCGCACGAGCCGCTCGGCGAGGCCGAGGTCGGCGAAGGCCTCGGCGACCGCGCGCTCCCAGCGTCGCGAGAAGTCGGCGAGCCCGTCCGAGAGCTCCTCGATCTCCGCGTCGAGCCGGGTCACCTCGTCGAGCGTGGCCCGGAGCGTCGCCTCCGCCGCAGCGGTCGGGTCGGCGACCGGGCCGCCGGCGAGGACGATCGCGCGGCGCGAGGCGAGCGCCGCGCCGCGCGGGGCGTCGTCTGGGTCGGCCTCCTCGGCGGTGTCAGGGCGGCGCTCCGGCTCGCGCACCCGCCCCTTCTATCACCGCGGGGCGGCGGCCGCGAAGCTGCCCCGGCCGACGCGCGCGAGGCCGGCCGCGCCCCACGCGACGAGGACGACCGCGGCGTACTGCGCGAACGTGAGACCGAGGTGGCGCGCGTCGGCGTAGGCGACGTCGCGCGCGCGCAGGAAGTCGAGCAGGAACCGGCCGACGCCGTAGACGACCGCGAGCAGCGGGAGCAGCCGGTCGCGCAGCGCCCCGCGGCGGTGGAGCGCCCACAGGAGCGCGCCGAGGGAGAGGAGCAGGATCGCCTCGTAGAGCCCGAGGTCGTGGCGCGGGCCGTCGGGGAAGCGGACGGCGAGGAAGAAGTCGGTGTGGACGCCCGGGTGGTCGTGGACCGTGAAGCAGCCGAGCCGCGCGACGCCCCACCCCGGCGCGACGCCGAGCGCGAACGCGTCCGCGTACTCGCGGAACGGGATCCGCTTCACGCGGAACCAGACCGCCGCGGCGAGCACCCCGCCGAGGAGCCCGCCCATCGAGGAGAGCCCCTCCCAGAAGAGGAGGATGCGCCACGGGTCCGCGAGCTCTTCCGGATGGTAGAAGAACAGGTGGACGAGGTGGCCTCCGACGACCCCGGCGAGGACGCCCGCGACCGCGAAGTCCACGATCACCTGCGGGTCCTTGCCGAGCTGGCGCGCGCCGCGCTGTGACAGGGCGACCGCGGCGAGGATCCCGAGCGCCGAGAGGACGCCGAACGACTGGATCGTGATCCTCCCGAGCGTGAGGCTGGGCAGCTCGAACCACGGGATGGCGGCGAATGGCACGGGCGCTGTTTACACGCCGCGCCCGCCCGCCTCAAGCCGAATGCGGCGCTCGCGCGCTAGATCTCGATCCCAACGGCGCCCACGACGCCGAAGGTCGAGCCGCCCGCCTCGTAGTACGTCCGGCTCGTCGTCCCCCCCGTCGAGGTCTGCACCTCGACTTGCCTCTTCACGAGGTCCCAGCGCGCGAACGGCGTCACCGAGAGGACGAGGCGCAGCGCGGAGACGGGCAGCCGGAACGCGACGCTCGGCCGAACCCCCACGTAGGGAAGCCAGACCGTCTGCGTGTCGGTGACCCCCTCGAGTCCCGTCCCGATGTGTCCGAGCCGGTGACCGCCGAGCTCGCCGAGCACCTCCAGCCGGATGACGTCGGTCAGGTCGACCTTGAAGCCGGCGACCGGCGTGAAGACCTCGCTGTCGGCGCGCGTGTCGAGGAGCGTCCCCTCGTAGAGCAGGCCGAGCTCGAGCCAGCCGAGCCGGAGCACGCCCGCGCCCCCCTTCACGTCGAAGCTCCCGTCGAGGAGGGTCTTTCCGTCGGCGGCCCCGACGTTCGCGACGCCGTGCTCGAGGCCGAGCACGTCGTAGCGCGACGCTCCCGCCCAGGCGCTCAGCGTGAACGACCAGCCGGAGCCGGGCGCAGTGTTCGCGCGGGCCGCGGCGGGCGCCGCGAGGGAGGCGAGGGCGAGGGTCGCGAGGAGGACGAAGGGCGTTCTGCGCATGTGGGCTCCGTGGTTCGGACGGCGGGGGCAGCCCTGCTATTCTCCCAGAGAATGGTCTCGCTGGATCCGGTCGCGTTCGTGCGGGGTACCCCCCCGTTCGATGCACTCCCCCTGCCCGCGTTCGAGGACGCCGCGAAGGCGCTCGACATCGCCTTCTACCCGGCGCAGACGCGCCTGCTCGTCCGCGGGGGCGAGCCCTCGAAGCACCTCTACGTCATCCGCAAGGGCGCGGTGCGGCTCGAGCGCGAGGCCCAGACGCTCCAGGTCCTCGAGGAGGGCGAGGTCTTCGGGTTCACCTCGCTCATCTCCGGCAAGGCCACCATCGACGTGACGGTCGAGGAGGACCTCCTCGCGTACCGGCTCCCGAAGAAGGAGTTCGAGGCGCTCCTCGCGCACGGCCCGTTCGCCGGTCACTTCGCGTCGGGGCTCGCGGAGCGGCTCCGGAACTCGCTCGATCGCTCCCAGGTCGTGAGCTTCCAGCCGGACCTCGCGGTGCCCGTCTCGACCCTGCTGCGCGGCCCCGCGGTGCGCGTCTCGAAGGACGCGAAGGTGGGCGAGGCGGCGCGGCTCATGGCGGACCGCTCGGTGTCATCGGTCCTCGTCGACTCCGAGCCGCCCGGCATCGTGACCGACCGCGACTTCCGCCGCCGCGTCCTCGCGGCGGGGCGCGGGCCGGAGACCCCCGTCCTCGACGTCTACAGCGCGCCGCTCAAGACCGTCTCGGCCGACTGCCCGATCTACGAGGCCTGGCGCATCCTGCTCGACGCGGGCTGCCACCACCTACCCGTCACGCGCCACGGCGAGATCATCGGCGTCCTCTCCGCGACCGACCTCCTCAAGTGCACGGCGGCGGGGCCGGTCGCCGTGATGAAGCGGGTCGAGCGGCTCGGTGGGCGCGACGCCCTCCCCGGCTACTCGGAGAAGGTCGTCGAGATGGCCTCCGCGCTCTTCAACGGCGGCCTCGAGCCGACGGTGATCGGCGGGTTCGTCGCGCGGCTGAACGACACCCTCATCACCCGGATCCTGCGCTGGGCGGAGGCGGACCTCGGCCCGCCCCCGACGCCGTACGCGTGGCTCGTGTTCGGGTCGGAGGGCCGGATGGAGCAGATGGTCCTCACGGACCAGGACAACGCGCTCGTCTGGGGCGAGGACGTGCCGGGCGCGCGGGAGTACTTCACCGCGCTCGCCGACAAGGCGATCACGGATCTCGTCGCCGCCGGGTTCCCGCGCTGCCCGGGCGGCTACATGTCGACGAAGTGGCTCGGCGAGCTCGGCTGGTGGCAGGAGCGCTTCCGCGGCTGGCTCGAGAAGCCGACGCCGCAGGCGCTGCTCGAGGCGTCGATCTTCTTCGACTTCCGCGCGGTGCACGGGCACCTCGACGTGTCGCGGCTGCGCGCGGTGTCGGCGCGCGCGGCCGGCGCGCGCACGTTCCTGTCGGCGATGGCGAAGAGCGCGGTCACGTTCCGGCCGCCAGGCGGGCTCGCGCTCCGCCTCCGCAGCGAGTCCGCGAAGTTCGACATGAAGCTCAAGGGGATCAGCCCGATCGTGTTCCTCGCCCGCGTGTACGGCCTCGAGTCGTCCGCCCGCACGTCGAACACGCTCGAGCGCCTCCGTGCGGCGGTCGAGGGCGGGCTCATCGGGGAGGACACCTGCGCCACGCTGTCTGAGGCGTACCGGTTCCTGCTCCGCATCCGGCTCCGGACGCAGATCCTCGCGATCTCCGAGGGGAAGCCGGCGTCCAACATGGTGTCGCTCTCGGACCTCTCGTCGATGGAGCGCAGCCGCCTGCGCGACGCGTTCCGGGCGATCGAGGTCTGGCAGGAGCGCGCGGCGTACCACTACAGGACCGACTTGTTCTGACGCCGACGTGGACGTGGACGTGGACGTGGACGTGGACGTGGTCGTGGACGTGGTCGTGGTCGTGGTCGTGGACGTGGACGTGGACCTCGATTTCCCGTTCACCCTGAGCGTAGCGCCGCCGAAGGCGGCGCGGAGTCGAAGGGCGACCTCGACCTCGACTTGGCTGGAACGGGCGTCTCCGTCCGGGCTACTACCTTCGCGCGTGCTGCGCGCGGTCGCGGAACAGGAAGCCCTGCACGAGATCGAAGCCGAGATCGCGCGCGAGCACGAACTCGGTGGTCGTCTCGACCCCCTCGAGCACGGTGTGGGCGCCGGTGTCGCGCGCCATCCGCGTGAGCGCCTGGACGAGCGCGCGGCAGCGGCGGTGGCGCATGCGCGGGATGAGCGTCCGATCGAACTTCAGGACCTCCGCGTCCACGATGGCGTCGAACGAGAGGAGCCCGTTCGCGGCGCCGACGTCGTCGAGCGCGATCGGCAGCCGCCGCCCGCGCAGCGCGTCGATCATCTCCTTCGCGCGCACGACGTCCGCGACGGCCATCGCCTCGGTCACCTCGACGACGACGCGCCGGCTCGAGGACGCGAAGAGCGCGAGGAACGGGTTCCGGTGCCGGTCGCCCGCGCGCGCCCAACTGTCCGGATCGAGGTTCACGAACAGCGGCGCGCGCGGCGCGTGCTCGACCTGATGGAGCTTCAGCGTGAGCTCGGCGCGCAGGAGGAGCGCGGGGTCGGCGTGGAGGACGGCGAACATGCGCGCGGGCGGCACCGCGCGGCCGTCGCGGCGGTGGAAGCGGCCCAGCGCCTCGTACGCGACCGTCCGCCCGGAGCGCGCCTGGACGATGGCCTGGTACTCGGTCCAGAACCGCCCCGCGTCCAGGGTCGCGCGCGCCTCGTCGAGACTCAGGCGGCTCCCTCCCCGCGCGGCGTCCGGCTCGGCGAACGCGTCGAAGGGCACCGGCGTCGGCGCGGCGTGCGAGGGGACGGTGTGCGGACGGAGGGCCGCCGGCGTCCGGACGACGGAGAGGTGTGGCGTGCCCATGACGCCGAACCTGTCAAAGCGAGAGCGGACGGTCATTCGCATCGTCGAGCGACACGCGGCTGGGTGACGCCGTCGTGCCGCAGCGGAAGAGCCCTTGTACCGTGGAATCGCACATCGTGCCACATGGCGCCCGTGCTAACACACGGCGGTGCTGTGGCCTTCTCCATCCTGGGATTCGGTCACCTACTGGTCGCTCGACCTCGAGACCGGGGGGCTGGACCCTCGCTCGGACCCTATCCTGTCCGTCGGGATGCTGCCCATCCGCGAGGGCTCCATCCGACTCGGCGAGGCCTTCCAGACGCTCGTCCGCCCGGAGGGCGCGGAGGCGATCGCCCCCTCGTCGATGCGGGCGCACCACCTGCTGCCGGGCGACGTGCGCGAGGCGCCGACGCTCGGGACGGTGCTCGCCGAGGTGGATCGGCGCATCCGCGAGGGCGCGCTGCTCGTTCACCAGGCGGCGCTCGACGTGCCGTTCCTGCGGCGGGCGTACAAGCGCTCCGGCCTGCGCTGGCCGGACCCGCCGGTGGTCGACACGGTCGCGCTCCTCATCAAGGCCGCGAAGCGCGCGCGCTTCGTGAACCCGGACGCGCCGGAGCAGGAGCCCGAGCTGAACCTCACCGCCGCGCGGCGCCGGCTGGGCCTCCCGGATTACGGCGCGCACGACGCGCTCACGGACGCGGTCTCGGCGGCGGAGCTCTTCCTCGTGCTCCGCAGGCGCGTCGGCGCGAAGACGCTCCGAGACGTCCGAGGTTGAGGAACCCCGTGCGGCGGTCCTAGGGGAGGAGCAGGCCGGCGAGGAGGAGGGTGAGCGCGATCCCGGCGACGATCCACTCGCTCGTCACCGCGACCTGGGTGCGAGGGAGCGCGACGACTTGGGCACGGGTGATGCGTGAAGCGCGCAGCATCTCGTCCTCCGATGGCGGGCGGGCGGACGGCCCGCCGCACGACCCCAGGATGATCGGCGCCCCGCCTGCCGACAACCCCCAGGACCGGGGGACACGCCCCTCGCCCGTAGTCCCCGTGGGGGCGCGTGCGGCGCGGCGTGGCGCGCCGGCGTTCAGGCAGTCCCGTCCGCGACGAATGCGAGGAGGCCTCGTGTGACGCCCTCAGGATCCGTCGCCCGCGAGGTCGGCCGCGAGCGCCTCGCGCTGCTCCGCTGCGAGCGGAGTCTCCGCCTGGAGCTGCGGCAGATCCGAGCCGGCTGCGACGGGCACGCGGCCCCGGACGTCGAACTTCAGATATTGCACGGACGAGAGCCGGTCCGTCCCCACCTGGCGGGGGTCGTAGGTCGGGCGGACCTTCTCGCCGTGCTCGAGCCTGAGGTACAGGTGGCGCGGCAGCGCGAGCCACTCGCGCAGCTTGCGGTCGCGCTCCTCCGCCTCGGGCAGCTCGATGAGGAGCGAGACGCCGAGCTCGCCCGCGCCGCCGAGCAGCTCGTTGTACGTGTCGAGCTCGTGCCGGATCTCCGCGTCGCCGGTCATCCGCTCCGCGCGGACCATCTCCTGGACCTGGTAGCGCGTCGTCGCGGCGTTCTCGAAGAGGAGCGTCAGCACGCCCGCGACGTGCACGCGCCGGATCCGCTTCGCCTCCAGGATCGCCGCGCGGAGCTCCGCGCGCGATCGCTCGTAGGCGGCCAGCTCGAGGATCTCGTCCCGCCGCACCCGCCTCATCGCTCCCCTCCGTCCCGTTCGTCCCGTTCGCCGAAGCCCTCACCGCGGTAGGCGCGGGCGAGGATCGTCACCGGATGGAGCGGGCGCCGCCCGGCGTGCTGATCGAACTGGAGCGCGGCGAGCGGGCAGTCGGTGGTCCACACCTCGGCCTCGGCCGCCTTCATGCCGTCGAATGCCTTCTGCCCGAGCCGCCGCGACGGCTCGAAGCCCTCGACGGTCATCGCGAAGGTGCCGTCGTGGCCGCAGCACTCCATCACGGTCGCGCTGATCGTGACGCCCGGGATCTTCCGCACGAGGTCGCGCCCCTTGAACCCGATCGCCTGCGCGCGCAGGTGGCAGGGCGCGTGGTACGCGATCTTGCCGCCGGGCGGCGACGACTTGAAGTCGAGCGAGAAGCGCGGCTCGTTCCGGATCGACCAGAGGAACTCGGACACGTCCATCACCGCCGGCGCGAGGCGCTCCGCGCGCGCCCGGTCCCCGCCCTCGAGGAGGGTCGGCCACTCCCGCCGCATCATCATCGAGCAGGTCGGGTTCACGACGAGGACCTTCGCGCCCTTCTCGACGTGGGGGAGGAGGAGGTCGAGGTCCTTGCGCGCCTGGCTGCGGAGCGCCTCGAGATCGCCTTGCTCCCACGCCGGCATCCCGCAGCAGACGAGCCCGCGGACGACGCGCGCGTCCACGCCGTTCTTGCGGAGGACGAAGAGCGCGTCCTTGCCGACCTCCGGCGCGTTGTGCTGCACGAAGCAGGTCTGGAACAGCACGACCTCGCCACCCGGCTCGGGCCGGACGTGGCCGTTCTTCTCGGCCCACGCGTCGAACGCCTCGGCGGCGAAGTCGGGCAGCTTCTTGTCGCGGTGGACGCCGATCGTCTTCTCCATGAGGACGCGGAGCGGCCGCGAGCGGTTCGCGACGTTCGCCATCCCGAGCGAGAGCCGCGCGAGCTTCCCGGCGGTGTCCGGGTCGTTGAGGACGCGCTGCCGGAGCGTCTTCGGGCGGCCGCGGGCGTGCACGCCGCGGTAGCGGTGGACGAGCTTCGGGAAATCGAGCTGGAACTCGTGTCCGTCGCGCGGGGTGTACGGGCACTGCACCTCGCACAGCTTGCACTGGAAGCACGCGTCCATGACGCGCGCGACGTCGGGGGCGGTCAGCCGGCGGACGTCGCCGTCGTGGCTGCGGTCGATCAGCTCGAACAGGCGCGGGAAGCTGTCGCAGTACTTGAAGCACATCCGGCAGCCGTGACAGATCTCGAAGACGCGCTGCACCTCTCCGCCGAGCGCGGCCGGGTCCCAGTACCTCGCGTCCGCGGGGTCGTAGGAGAGCCCCGGCGTCGGCCGGTAGGAGATCCGCTGCTCGGTCTTCTGCTCTGGCGTCGTCGTCATCGGTCGAGTCTCCCGCGCGCGGGTCTACAGGGGAATGGCCCGGCGCACCCCCGTCGCGGGGCGGCCGGGCCATTCGGGATCCTGCGGGTGCCGCTCAGGCGATGGACTTCAGCATCTTGTCGAAGCGCCCGGCGTGCGACTTCTCGGCCTTCGCGAGCGTCTCGAACCAGTCTGCGACCTCGGAGAACCCCTCGTCGCGCGCGGTCCTCGCCATGCCCGGGTACATGTCCGTGTACTCGTGGGTCTCGCCCGCGATCGCGGCCTTCAGGTTCGCGGCGGTGTCGCCGATCGGAAGGCCGGTCGCCGGGTCACCCACGGGCTTCAGGAAGTCCATGTGCCCGTGCGCGTGCCCCGTCTCGCCCTCCGCGGTCTCGCGGAAATTCATCGCGACCTCCGGATAGCCCTCCACGTCCGCGACCTTCGCGAAGTAGAGATACCGGCGGTTCGCCTGCGACTCGCCTGCGAACGCGTCCTTCAGGTTCTTCTCGGTCTTGCTCCCCTTCAGCTGGGCCATGATCTCTCCTCGGTGTTCGGTGAGCGTCGAGAACGGTCGTTCGCGGCGGGCAGCCGGGCGCTGCTCGGTCCGTCCGGCGATGCGGAGTCGATTGGATACCCATGCCGGCGCGCGTTGCATCGCCCCCGTTGGGTGATCAGCCTCCGGAGCGGAGGTGCGCGAACATGACGGATCCCGAGCAGAGGCTGAACGAGCGGGAGCTGGAGCGGCGGCGCGAGAACGAGATCAAGGACCTCGACGTGGAGGAGACCCCCGGCGAGCGGCCATTGGAGGGACTCTCCGGCGCGGAGGGCACCACCTGGACCCGGGAGCAGGACGACGGGAAGCGGTCCGTGCACGAGGGCGACGAGGCCGCCGCGCGCGAGCGGTCGCGCGCGCAGATCCCGCCCCCGCCTCCGCATCACGAAGAGTGAATCGCGGCGCGCGGCGCGCGACGCCGCCTCGCCGCGCCCGCCGCCCCGACGGCGAGGCAGAGCGCGGCGGTCGCCGCGCCGGCGAGCCCCGCGGCCGAGGCGGAGGCGGCGAGGACCGCGACACCCGCGGCGCCGCCCGCGAGGAGGAGGAGCTCCGCAGCCCGGGGGCGCGGCGCGGGCGCGGCGAGGAGCGCGGCGCCGAGCGCGGCGGCGAGCGCGGCCGCGACGAGGCGGAGCGCCGCGCCGGGCGCGAGGTCGCGCGCCCACGCGGCGAGCTCCGCGACGCGCCCGCCGAGGACCGCGAGGAAGGCGAGGACGCTCCCGGCGGCGAGGGCGAGCACGGCCCCCGCGGCCGAGTCCTTCGCGACGCGCGCGCGCTCGTCGAGGCCGGGGGACGCAAGGTCCACCGCCGCCTCGAGCGCCGAGTTCGCCGCCTCGGCCGCGACGACCGCTCCGACGCAGAGGACGAGGAGCCCGCGCTCCCCCGGCGCGAGCGGCGCCTGCGCGACGAAGGCGCCGACGAGGGCGCCGAGGCCGAGGTGGATGCGCAGGTTCCGGTCGCGGACAGCCCCCTCCGCGAGCCCGTCCCAGGCGAACCCGAGGCTCGCGCGCAGCGGGCGGTGCGGCGTCACGTCAGATGTTCTGCGAGAGGATGAGGTGGACGTACTGGGCCCGCTCGAACGCGCCCGGGTCCTGCACGCTCCGCTGCGACAGCGTCCCGCGCGCCGCGTCCACCGAGCCGAACCCGCGCTTGTCGAGGAAGTCCTCGACGCCCGCGAGGATCTTGCCCATGTGCGGGATCCCGTTCTTCACGAGGGTCGAGGCGAGCTGCACGACCTGCGCGCCCGCGAGGATCTGCTTCACGACGCCCTGCGCGTCGTACACGCCGGTGGAGGCGGCGAGGTGCGCCCGCACGCGGCCGTGCAGGAGCGCGATCCAGCGGAGCGGCACGAGCGCCTCGGCGGGGGAGGAGAGCGTCATCGTCGGCGTGGCGGCCATCTTCTCGAGCGAGATGTCCGGCTGGAGGAAGCGGTTGAAGAGCACGAGCCCGTTCGCGCCCGCGCGATCGAGCCGGTGCACGAAATGGGCGAGCGCCGTGAAGTACGGCGAGAGCTTCACCGCGATCGGGATCCGGACCGCCGAGCGGACGCCCTGCACGATGTCGACGTAGCGGGCCTCGACCTCCGCGGAGGAGACCTCCGGGTCCGCCTCCACCGCGTACAGGTTCACCTCGAGCGCGTCCGCCCCGGCCTGCTCGATGTCGCGCGCGTAGCCGGTCCAGCTACCCGGGGCCGCGCAGTTGAGGCTCGCGATGACCGGGATCTCGAGGACCTTCTTCGCGCGCTCGACGAGCGAGAGGTACTCGTGTGGCCCGACGCGCTGCGGCGGGAAGTAGGTGCGCGCCTCCGGGTTCGACTCGGCGCCGCGCGAGAGCTCGTCCTCGAGCACGCTGTTCGCGGTCTCGAGCTGCTCCTCGAAGAGCGAACGGAGCACGACCGCGCCCGCCCCGTGCCCCTCCGCCATCTCCAGGTTGTCGACGCGGTTCGAGAACCCCGAGCTCGCGAGGACGAGCGGCGTCGGAAGGCTGAGGCCCATGTACTCGGTGGCGAGGTCGGCCATGCGGGATCTCCGGCGGCGATTATAGGAGCCGCGTGGTCCGCACACACGTCGTCGCGCGGTGGCTGCTCGTATCGCGCCCGCGCGTCGGGGTCCACGCGTTCTTCTCGCAATCCCGCGAGCTCGACGTCATCACCCCGGACTTGCTCCGGTTCCTGTGCCCCGGGAGCGTCGGGTGAGCTCGAGCTCGGCTTGGCTTCGAGCTCGACCTGGAGTGGGTCCCGGCTCAGGCAGGACCGCTCCTCACTGCGGCCTCACCGTCAGGACGGGGCAGTGCGCCCGGCGAACCACCCGCTCGGCGATGGAGCCCATGCGCGCGTGCTCGATCCCGGTCCTGCCGTGCGTGCCGACGACGATCAGGTCCGCGCCCCGCGCCCGCGCGAACGAGAGGATCTCCGCGGCGGGCTCGCCGATCGCCTTCTCGGCGGTGACGCGTGCGGCGCCGACGATCCGCTCGGCGTCCACGCGCCACTCCTGGAGGTGGCGCTGCGCCTGATCCGCGAGCTCCTGCATCATCCTCGGGCTCGCGACGACGGAGCCGTCCGGGAAGGTGTAGCCCGGGATCGGATAGGCGTGGAGTAGCACGAGCTCGGCGCCGGTGCGGCGCGCGAGGTCCGCGGCCACCTCCATCGCAGCGCGCGAGGCGTCGGAGAAGTCGATCGGGCAGCAGACCCTCTTCCAGTCCGCGGTCGGCATGGCGTACCCCCGTTTCCTGAGGGGATCTTAGCGCGCCCCGCCCCCTCGCGCGGCAGGCAGCGCGCCGCACGCCCCGTGCGAGGGCCCCGCGCCCTACTCCCGCGGGCGGCGCGGGACCGGACGGGACCGGTCGCGGCGCACGTCGGACACGAACGAGCCGACCTCGCGGAGCGCGCGCCGGAAGAAGCGCTCGAACCGGCCGATCTCGTCGTCGCGCGCCGGTCCATCCTCCTCGAGCGTGTAATCGCCGCGCGCGAGCCGGTCCGGCAGATCCTCGAGCACGCGCGACATCCGCTCGAGCCGCTCGAACACGAGGGTCTCGAGCAGGAAGACGAGGAGCGCGCCGAGCGCGACCGCGAGCAGGCCCACGAGCATCACGACGCGGCCGCGCAGCTCGCGAACGCCGTCGCGGAGCGCCGTCACGTCGTGGACCACCACGACCGCGCCGATCTTCTCGCCCTCCTCGTCGCGCAGCGGGAACACGCCACGCACGACGCTCCGCGCGCCGTGACGTGCCTGGCCGAGCACGGTCGGCGCGTCGGGGATGTCGGAGAGCCGTCCGACGGTGCCGAGCAGCGCCTCGTCCCCGGTCGTCGTCTCCACCGCGACGAGGTCCGGGCGGCTCTCCCACCGGTCCTGCGGGCCCGTCACGGTGGACCAGGCGTCCCGGTCGAGGCGCGACTTCGCGAGGAGCATCCCGAGCTCGTCGCCCGTCATCGCCTTGATCCGCCGCAGGAACGTCGGGATGTCCTCCCCGAGCTCGACGAAGCCGAGGAGCCTGTCGCCCGCGACCCATGGGCGGACGACGCGGACGGCGAACGCGGTACGGCCGAGCTCGCGGCCGCTCGCCTGCCGGCCCTCCGCCACGGCGCGCCGGACGACGGGGCGGCGCACCGGGTCGCCGTGCAGCGCCGGGCGGTGGACTCGCAGGAAGACGCCGTCGTTCACGGGATCGGGCAGGTGGAAGTACCAGTGCGTCAGCCCGTGCTGCGCCTGCAGGGCCTCGAAGATGGGGGCCGCGAGGGCGAGGAGCCCCGCGCGGTCGCGCGCCGCGAGCCGCGCCGCGAGCCGGTCGTTCGCGAGGATCACCTCGAGGAGCGCCGACATGCGCTCGATCTCGAGGGCCTCCAACTCTGCGAGCGCGTCCGCCGCGGCCGCCACCTCGCGCTGCGCCGCCACCCCGGTCGCCCGCTCGTGGACGAAGTTCATGAGGACCGCGGTCGCGCCGGAGATGAGCGCGAGCCCGACGACGAGCGCGCCGATGAGCTTCAGGCGGATGGAATGGCGCAAGCGATCGCTCACTCCCGCGATTCTCACACGGGCGGGCGCACGGCGCGAGGCGGCTTCCCCCCGCGACCCCGCCGCCGGACCCACGGACGCCCGCCGGAGCGTCTTGCAGCGGCCGTCGCGCTGGCCATCGTACCGGCGGGGTTCCGCCCGCGGGCGGGATCCCGAAGGGGCCGCTCCCACCCTCGCCCGAGGGGGCGTACAGGTGGAGGCGGAACCCGCGCCCGAGAGGAGGCCACCATGATCCCGGAGCGGATCGATCGGTACCTGAAGGACCATCACCTCGCGTACGTGCACTCGACGCACGTGCGCGCCGTAACCGCGCAACGCTTCGCCGCCGCGGAGCACGTGCCGGGCGACCGGATCGCGAAGCCGGTCGTCGTGAACGTGGACGGCGAGCTCGCGCTCGCGGTCGTGAGCGCGAGGCAGAAGGTGGACGTGGAGGAGCTGCGGCGCGCGCTCGGCGCGCGGAAGGTCGAGCTCGTCCCCGAGCAGGGCTTCGAGGGCCGCTTCGCGCCCTGCGAGATCGGCGCCGAGCCGCCCCTCCGCATGTTCGGCCTGCCCCTGTACGTGGACGCGGAGCTCGCGCGCGCGAGCCGCCTCGTCATGCGCGGGGGAACGCACGAGGATGCGATCGAGGTCGACACCGCCGAGTGGATGCGCTCGGAGGGGGCGACACCGGTCGAGCGGCTCGGCGGGTGGGAAGCCTAGGTCGGCTGCCCTGCTCGCCGCTCACATCCGCTTCTTCTCGTACGTGCCCATGAGGCGCGCCTCTGCGAGGACGTGCCCCTGCATCGCTGCCTCGAGCTTCGACTTCGTGGGCGCGCCGAGATCGCCGAGCGCGGCGTCGAGCGCGTAGAGCTTGAAGAAGTAGCGGTGCCGGCCGATGGGCGGGCACGGCCCGCCCCAGCCCGTCCGCTTCCAGTCGTTCACGCCCTGGTGCGTCCCGGCGGGGAGCGCCCCGCGCGCGACCGCCTCGGGGACCCCGGTCACGCTCGCCGGGAGGTCATAGAGGATCCAGTGGACCCAGGTCGTCTTCGGCGCCTTCGGATCCGGTGCGTCCGGATCGTCGACGACGAGCGCGAGCGTCTTCGCGCCCGCCGGAACGCCGGACCACTCGAGCGGCGGGGAGGCGTCCGCCCCCTCGCAGGTGTGCTTCAGCGGAATCTCCGCGCCTTCGGCGAACGCCGCCGAGCGGAGGACCAGCGAGCCCAGGACCGCGGTGATCATGGAAACCCCCTCCGCCTCCGCATACTAGAATCGACCCCCCGATGCGATCTCTCTCGGAGAGCCCCTCCCCCGCCCCCGCCCCCGCCCCGCGCGAGGAGCCGTCTCTCCTCCCGCGCGAGCACGGCGCGTGGGGGCAGCTCGCCATGCCGCTCGTCACCGGGCTCGCCCTCGGACGGCCGGGCGCGGCGGCGCTGCTCCTCGTCGCCGGAATCGTCCTCGCCTTCCTCGCGCACGAGCCGCTGCTCGTCGTGCTCGGCCACCGCGGCCGGCGCGTGAAGGACGTCCTCGGCTCGCGGGCGACGCGCCGGCTCGCGGCCCTCGGAGCGGCCGCGGCCGTATGCGGGGTCGCGGCGCTCGTCCTCTCGCCGCCCGCGGCGCGGCTCGCCGCCCTCGCGCCCGCCGCGCTCGCGCTCCCTGTCGCGCCGCTCGTCGCGCGCCGGCTCGAGAAGACCACCGCGGGCGAGCTGCTCGTCGCGGCCGCGCTCTCCGCCTGCGCCGCCCCGGTGGCGCTCGCCGCGGGCGCGCCCGCCGCCTGGGCGTGGGGCTCGGTCGCGACCTGGTTCGCCTCGTTCGCCGCGGCGACGCTGCCGGTCCGGGCGACGCTGCTGTGGGCGCGGACCCGCGGGGCTCGCGAGCTGCGCCCGCTCGCAGCCGCGGGCGCCGGCGCGATCGGTGGCGCCGCGCTCCTCGGGGCGGCGGGCGGGCTCCTGCCGTGGCCGGCGGCGCTCGGCGTCCTGCCGACGGCGCTCGCGGCGGCGCTCGTCGCGCTCCTCCGCATCCGACCGCAGCGGTTCACGACGGTCGGGTGGTCGCTCGTCGGCGCGAGCGTCGCGACGCTGCTCGTCCTCGTCGTCGGGTTCAGGGCGGGTTGAGCGGGAGCTCGATCGCGAAGGTCGATCCCTCGCCGGGCGCGCTCCGGACCGCGATGTCGCCGCCGTGCGCCTCGACGAGGCGGCGGACGATCCAGAGGCCGAGCCCGAGACCGGCGTAGTTCCGCGACGACACCGCGCGCTCGAACCGGCCGAAGATGCGCTGCTGGTCGGCGGGCGCGATCCCGATGCCGCGGTCCTCCACCTCGAGCCGCGCGCGCCCGTCCTCCGCGCGGACGCGCACGGAGATCGGGCGGCCGTGCCCGTACTTCACCGCGTTCGAGAGGAGGTTCGACGCGATCTGGTCGAGCCGCATCGGGTCGAAGGCGCCGCGCACCGGAGCGGGCGCGTCCACCTCGATGCCGGAGCCGAGCTCCGCGGCGTCGTCCACGAACCGCGCCGCGACCTCCCGGACGAGCGCGGCGGCGTCCACCTCCTCGCGCGAGAGCTCGAGCCTTCCCGCGGTGATGCGCGAGACGTCGAGGAGCGTCTCCGACAGCGCGACCATGCGCGCCACCTGCCGCTCGAGGACGCGGAGCCGTCCTTCATACGCCTCCGGGGACCCGCTCCGCGCGTCGCGGCGCAGGAGCTGGACGGCGAGCCGGAGCGTCGAGATCGGCGCGCGCAGCTCGTGCGACGCGACGTGGAGGAACTCCTCCCGCGCCTGCGCCGCCGCGGTCGCCTCGGCGAGGAGCCGCGCGTGCTCGAGCGCGACCGCCGTCCGGTGCGCGACGTCCGCGACGAGGGCCGCGTCGGCGCCGCCGGGGACGCGCCCCGCCTCCCCGGAGGCGATGGCCACGATCCCGAGCACGCCGCCGTGCGCGCGCAGCGGCGCGACGACCGCCGCGTGGAGCACGCGGTCCTCCCCCGGATCGGCCGGGAAGTCGTCCACGACGACGACGTCGCCGCTCGCGAAGCTCCGCTCGATCCGCGCGCGGGCCCCCTTGCGCAGGTGGGCCTCGAACGCGGCGCCGACGGTGGGGGGGCCGCGGTGCGCGGCGAGCGCGAGGCCCCCCTCGCCGGCGATGTAGAGCCCCACCCACTCGCCGAGCGCCGGGACGACGAGCCGCGCCACCCCCTCGAGCATCGCCGAGGGGTCGACGGTCTCCGCAAGCTCGGCGGAGAGCCCGTCGAGGAACGCGAGCCGCCGGCGCGCCGCGTCCGCCTCGGCGCGCGCGACCCGCTCCGCCGTGAAGAGCCGCGCCCGCTCGAGCGCCTGCGCGCACTGCCCCGCGAGCCCGACGGCGAAGGCGCGTTCGGCCTCCCCGAACGGCCGCGGCGCCTCGAACACCACCGCGAGCACCCCGAGCGCCCGGCGGTGGACGACGAGCGGCAGCGAGGCGCCCGCGCCCACCATGCGCGCCGCCGTCCTCCCGAGCGTGGGCCAGCGCGCGAGCAGGTCGTCCCCACCCTCGACGAAGATCGCCGCGCTCGCGTGGAAGGCGTCGCGCGCCGGTCCCGGCGCCGACGCCGCGACCCGCGCCGTCTCCTCCTCGATCCCGGAGCAGCGGAGCACCTCGAGGTCGCCCCCCGCCCCCGCGACGAGCACGTACCCGCGAGCGCCCCCGAGCGCCTCGATCCCGGCGCCGAGCGCGACCTCGGCGACCTCGGCCGGAGTCCGCGCGCCGGAGAGCGCCGCGGTGACCGCCTGCAGCCGCGCGAGGCGTGCGGCCGACGCCTCCGCCTCGCGGCGCGCGTGCCGCTCGGCCTCCCACGACGACAGGGCGGCGGCGGATGGAGCCGGTGAGCTGAGCTGCGGATCGTGCGCCACGCGTCCCCCTCGGACCGACGCCGGCCGAGTAGAGCCCTTCCCGCCCCGCGCAACAAGCCCCGAGGGTGAGCCCGCGGCGGCTTGCCGCGATCCTGGGGTCGCTCGCCGAGGCCCCGTCCCGGGACACGCGCGGGCCCGGCGAGTAGCAGGCGCGCCGGGCGGTTGGTAGATTCTCGCGGTGCGCGTCCTCCTCTCGAACGACGACGGCGTCCACGCGCCGGGGCTCGCGGCGCTCGCCGCCGCCTTCGATGGCGACGAGGTCTGGATCGTCGCGCCCGATCGCGAGCAGTCCGCCTCCTCGCACGCCATCTCGCTCCACCGGCCGCTGCGGATGCACGAGCTCGGGCCGCGACGGTTCGCGGTGGACGGCACGCCGACCGATGCCGTCTACATGGGGCTGAACCTGGTCCTGCGCTCCGCGCGACCCGACGTCGTCGTGTCGGGCGTGAACCACGGACCGAACCTCGGCAACGACGTGCTCTACTCGGGCACGGTCGCGGCGGCCATGGAGGCGGCGCTCCTCGGCGTGCACGCGATCGCGGTCTCCCTCGCGGCGCCGCCGCCGCACGAGTTCACCGAGGCGGCGCGGTTCGCCGCGACGCTCGCGCGGCGCATCGTCGCGAACCCGCCGCCTGCGCCGCTCCTCCTCAACGTGAACGTCCCGCCCGGACCCGTTCGCGGCTACCGCTTCGTGCGCCTCGGGAGGCGCACCTACGGGAGCGAGGTCGTCGAGAAGACGGACCCGCGCGGCCGCAAGTACTACTGGATCGGCGGCGAGGGCGGCCCGACGAACGAGGACATCCCGGGCTCCGACTGCAACGCCGCGATGCTCGACGGCCTCGTCGCGGTGACGCCCCTCCACCTCGACTCGACGCACGACGCCGTCCTGACGGAGCTGCGGAGCTGGACCATCCCGGGGTTCGCGAAGGAGCCCGCGCCGTGAGGCGCGCGGCCGCGCTCGCGGCGCTCGCGAGCGCGCTCGCGGCCTGCCCCGCCCCGCGCACCGCCCTGCGCCCGCCGCCCCCGCCCGAGGGGCCCCGCGCGCCTCCGCTGCCGCTCGCCGCGGAGGATCAGCACGACGAGCCCGCGCTCGCCGGCGTCGTCCACGTCGTGAGGCGCGGCGAGACGATCTACCGGATCGCTCGCGCGTACGGCATCGACCCGACTGACCTCATGGAGACGAACGGCGTCGCCGACCCGCGGACGGTCGCGGTCGGGACGGAGCTGTTCGTGCCCGGCGCACCGCGCGTTCTCGAGGTGCCGCCCGCGCCGGTGCCGGGCGACCCCGCGCACGCGACCGCGACTCCGCCGCTCACGCACGCGTCCACGTCCACGACCACGTCCACGTCCACGACTCCGACCGCGACCAGGCCCCCTTCCCCGACGTCCGCTCACCCTGAGCGTAGCGCCGCCGACGGCGGCGCGGAGTCGAAGGGCGCGGAGTCGAAGGGGACCCCGTCCCCGACGTCCGCTCACCCTGAGCGTAGCGCCGCCGACGGCGGCGCGGAGTCGAAGGGCGCGGAGTCGAAGGGGGACGCTCCGCTCATGTGGCCGCTCAAGGGCGTCCTCTACGGCAGGTACGGCGTGCGCGCGGGGAGGCGGCACGACGGGATCGACATCGCGGCGCCCGAGGGTACGACGGTCCTCGCCGCCGCCGCGGGTACGATCATCTACGCCGGCGAGCAGGCAGGCTACGGCGCGATCGTGATCGTGCGGCACGAGAACGGCCTCGTCACGCTCTACGCCCATAACGCGCGCCTGCTCGTCGGCGACGGCGCGCGCGTCCGGCGCGGCGAGCCGATCGCGAAGGTCGGGCAGACGGGGCGCACGACCGGCCCGCACCTCCACTTCGAGGTGCGGGACGGGACGCGTCCGCGAAACCCGCTCCTGTACCTGCCCTGAACGGCCGCGGCGGCGGGCGCTCGCCGGAGCGCCGCGGGCGCGGAGCGTGATAAGTTCCGCTCTCGCCATGGATGCCATCCGCGCCCGGATCCGCGACGTCCCGGACTTCCCGAAGAAGGGGATCGTCTTCAAGGACATCACCCCGGTCCTCTCCGACCGGAAGCTCTTCCGACAGGTCATCGACGCGTTCGTCGCGCGCTGGAAGGACGAGCGGATCGACAAGGTCATCGGGATCGAGTCGCGCGGCTTCATCTTCGCGGCGCCGCTCGCGTACGCCATCGGCGCCGGGTTCACCATCGTCCGCAAGCCCGGCAAGCTCCCGTGGGAGGTCATCCGCGAGGCGTACGCGCTCGAGTACGGCGAGGCGACGCTCGAGCTCCACATCGACGCGGTGGGCCCGGGCGAGCGGGTGCTCGTCGTCGACGACGTGCTCGCGACCGGCGGCACGGCCGACGCGGTCGGGCGGCTCGTCGCGCGCCAGGGCGCGGAGCTCGTCTCCTATTCCTTCCTCGTCGAGCTCGCGTTCCTGCACGGCGCGAAGCGGCTCGGGGCGGGGAAGGTCCACTCGCTCCTCACGTACTGACGCGCGCGGCGGCCGCCGCGACCGGGCCGCGTGCCCGCGCGGCGTGCCGGCATTACCTCTCCCCCGTGGCCCGCGCCGAGCGCCCCGACAGCCTCAAGTTCCTCGGCACCGCCGGCGCCCGCTTCGCGGTCTCGACACAGCTGCGCCACTCGGGCGGGCTCGTCTGGACGCTCCGCGGGCTGCGCATCTGGGTCGACCCCGGGCCCGGCGCCCTCGTGCGCGCCCTCGCCTCGCGCCCCAAGCTCGACCCCGCCTCGACCGACGTCCTCGTGCTCACCCACCGCCACCTCGATCACTCGGGCGACGCGACGGCCGTCGTGGAGGCGATGAGCCGCGGCGGGTTCTCGCCCCGAGGCACGCTCCTCGCCCCGCGCGACGCGCTCGAGGAGGAGCCCGTCGTGCAGCGCTACGCCCAGGGGTTCGTGTCGCGCCGCGGGATTCTCGCGGAGGGGAGCCGCCACGAGCTCGGGGGCGACGTCGTGCTCGAGACGCCGCTCGCGCACGACCACGGCGTCGAGACCTACGGGTACCGGCTCTCCGCGCCCGGGTTCTCCGCCGCGCACGTCGTCGACACGTTCTGGCTCGACCGGCTCGCCGAGGCGTACGCGGGCGTCGACCTCCTCCTCGTCAACACGACGGTGCCCGCCGGGCGCGACCGGCGCCTCCTCCACCTCGGGGCGGACGACGCCGCGCTCCTCGTGCGCGAGATCCGTCCGAGGCTCGCGGTCCTCACCCACCTCGGCATGAAGATGCTCCGCGCCGGGCCGGAGCGGATCGCGCTCGGCATCTCCGAGGCGACCGGGATCCCCACGGTCGCCGCGCGCGACGGCTGGCTCCTCTCGCTCGACCCGCTGCCGGATCGCCCGCGAACGGCCTCGCTCGCGAGCCGGGGCGAGGGGGCGTGAGGCGGGCGCCGGATCGCGCTAGAACCGTGGGGGTGACCGCGCTCTCCATCGCCGCCGCCGCGCTCGCCCTCGCCGGATGGCTCCGCTTCGCCTGGCTCGGGGTCGAGGGGCGGCGCGCGATGATCCCCCTCGGCCCGCCGCGCCCGGGACCGGTCCCGCGCGTCACCGCGATCGTGCCGTGCCGCGACGAGGCGGCCGGCGTCGAGCGCGCGCTGCGGTCGCTGCTCGCGCAGGTCGAGGTCGAGCTCGAGGTCGTCGCGGTCGACGATCGCTCGACCGACGGCACCGGCGCGATCCTCGACCGGCTCGCCGCCGGCGATCCGCGGGTCGCGGTGCTCCATGTGGGGGCGCTGCCGGACGGCTGGCTCGGGAAGAACCACGCCTGCCACGCGGGCGCGCTGCGGGCGCGGGGCGACTGGCTCCTCTTCACCGACGGCGACGTGGTGTTCGCCCCCGAGGCGCTCCGCCGCGCCGTCGACGCGGCCCGCGCCCACGGCCTCGGCCACCTCGCCGTGCCGCCGCGGCTCGTCGCGCCCGGGTTCCTCGAGCGGGCGTTCGTGAGCGCCTTCGCCGCGCTCCTCGCGCCGCTCGTCCGGATCGCCGACCTGCGCCGGCCCGGGACGCGCGCCTACTTCGGGGTCGGCGCCTTCAACCTCGTGCGGCGCGACGCGTACGCGCGCAGCGGCGGTCACCTGCGCCTCCCGCTCGAGGTCGTCGACGACCTGAAGCTCGGGCTCCTGCTGCGGCGGAGCGGCGTCGCGCAGGGCGTCGCGCGCTCGGACGGGCTCGTCGAGGTGCGCTGGCACGAGGGGTTCGTCCGCTCCGTGCTCGGGCTCGTGAAGAACGCGTTCGCCGCGCTCGAGTATCGGCCCGCGCTCGCCGTCGCGGCCGCCCTCGCCGCCGCGGCCGCCGGGGCCGCGCCGCTCGTCATCCTCGTCGACGGGCCGGGCGCGGCCGCCCGCGCGCTCGCCGGCGCGGCCCTCGCCGTCGCGATCGCTCACCACGCCGCGGAGGCGCGGCAGGTCGCGGGCTCGCGCGGCGCCGAGGGGATCCTCATGCCCGCCTGCGTGCTCCTCCTCGGCGCGGTCGTGCTCGTGAGCGCGGCCGCGGTCTGGTGGCGAGGCGGAGTCGTCTGGAGGGGGACGCATTATCCGCTGAGGCGGATCCGGGAGGGGTGCCTGCGGGACCAGGATCTACCAGCGGAGGGGGCGGTGGGATGGGGGGACCCATTGTGAACTAACGGTCACGGTCACGGGCACGTTCACGTTCACGGGAACTACCGGGAACGGGAGAGGCCCGGGAAGCGGGTACGGCACGGCGTTCCCGGTTGCCGTGAGCCGTTTCCGGTCTCTCCCGTGAACGTGACCGTGACCGTGACCGGTTTCGAGGCTTGGCTCCACGTCGTGGGAATCGCACGGCGCGAACACGATAGCGGTGATACTTTCCTCGCGTGCTCGGCCCCGTCGCCTACGAGGCGGTCCCGGTTCTCGACGCCTGGGACGAGACCGCGGCCTACCGCGGCTTGCGCGTGGCGCTGCCGCCGGCGCTCGCCCACACGCACGAGCGTCCCGGCCAGCTGGTGAAGGCGCACACGGACGCGGGTGAGGCCTTCTTCGCGCTCGCGAGCGCGCCCGACCCGGGCGCCACGGCGGAGCTCCTCGTGAAGCGCGGCGGAAAGGTGGGCGACGCCCTCTCCGCAGCGGCGATGCGCGGGCGGTCGATCGCGCTGAGCCGCGTCTTCGGCGAGGGGTTCCCGGTCGAGGAGGCGGAGGGCCGGGACGTCCTCCTCTTCGCGGCGGGCTCGGCGATCGGTCCCATCCGCGCGCTCGTGCAGCACCTCATGACGCATCGGAACCGCTCCGGGCGCGTGACGCTCTTCTACGGCCAGCGTCACGGGGCTGAGTTCGCCTACCGGAACGAGCACATGGACTGGGAGCGCCGCGGGATCCGCGTCGTGCTCTGCCCCTCGCGCGAGGACGACGCGTGGCAGGGCGTGCGCGGCCGGGTCCAGGAGGTGGCGCGCTCGCTCGCGTTCGGCGGAGCCCCGCCCGGCGAGGCCGTCGCGTTCGTCTCCGGGATGACCGCGATGGTCGAGGACGTACGGCGGACGCTCGCGGCGGCGGGCGTCCCACCGGGACGCGTGCACGCGAACTTCTAGGAGGAGAGATGTCCGACCTGCACGCGCGGCGCCTGCTCGTGATCCTCGTCCTCGCCGCGGTGGCGCTGACCGTCCTCATCGTGCGGCCGTTCTGGCAGGCGTTCTTCCTCGCCGCCGTGCTCGCCGCGACGCTCCGGCCGATCATGGAGTGGCTCGCGCGCGCGCTGCGCGGCCGCCGGAGCCTCGCCGCCGCGATCGTCACGCTGACGCTGATCGTCGTCGTGCTCCTCCCCGTCGGCGGGGTCGGCGCGATCCTCGTCGGCCAGGTCGCGAGCGGCGTGCAGTGGCTCCGCGACACCATCCAGAGCGAGGGAGTGTGGGGGCTCGTCGAGCACCTCCCCGGGCCGGTGCAGCGGGCGGCGCGGGAGCTCGTCGAGCTCGTCCCCGAGCCGCAGGAGCAGCTCCAGTCGCTCGCGGGGCGACAGGGCGGTCAGGCCGCGGCAGCCGTCGGAGGGGTCCTCGCCGCCACCGGCACGGTCCTCTTCCAGACCGCGATGATGCTCATCGCCTTCTTCTTCTTCCTGACCGACGGAGGGCGGCTCGTCGGCTGGATGGACGCGCGCGTGCCGCTGCCTCGGGGGCAGTTCCGCGCGCTCATGGAGGACTTCCGCCAGACGAGCGTCTCGGTGCTCCTCGCGACGGTGGGCACGGCCGCGCTCCAGAGCGCGGTGGCGCTCGTCGGCTATGTCATCGCGCGGGCACCGAACCCGCTCTTCCTCGTGCTCGCGACGTTCGTCCTGGCGCTCGTCCCGGCGGTGGGCGCCACCATCGTCGTGGTCGCGGTCGGGCTCCTCCTCCTCGCGACGGGGCACGGCGTCGCGGGGACGTTCCTCGTGGCCTGGGGCGCCGGGGTGGTGTCGCTCTCCGACAACATCGCCCGCCCTTACCTGCTCAAGGGCGGGATGCAGCTCCACGGGGGGCTCGTCTTCTTCGCGCTGCTCGGCGGGCTCGCGGCGTTCGGCGCGATCGGCCTCGTCGTCGGGCCGCTCATCCTCACCTTCCTCGTCGCGGTCCTGAAGCTCTACGGGCGCGAGTTCGGCGGCGCGGCCAGCGACCCCGCGCCGTAGCGGCGAGCGGCGCGGTGCCCGGACGCCCTGCTCACGGCGCGACGAGGTGGCGCTCGAAGGCCCGGCGGACGTTCTCGGGCACCGAGATCTTCTTCCACCCCGGGACCTCGATGCAGCAGATCACCGTGCGCGACACCGCAGCCGGCTCGGTCGCGCCGGGGCGGAAGATGCGGTAGCGCAGCGTGACCGAGTGCTTCCCGATCTTCTCCGTCTCGAGCTCGATCGTGACGAGGTCGCCGTGCGCGAGCGGCGACTCGAAGTCGGTCTCGATGCGCACGACCGGCATCGCCACCCGGAGCTGCTCCTCGACCGAGTGGTACGGCATCCCCACCTCGTCCCGGAAGAAGTCCTCGAGCGCGCGGTGGAAGAAGTCGTAGAAGCGCGGGAAGTAGACGATGCCCGCGCGGTCGACGTCGGGGTGACGGACGGGCTGCCGGATGCGGAACGCCATGGTCGCCTCGGGCGCGCGTTCAGGCGGCCGGCTTGAACGCGCGGAACGCGAGGAGCGTCGTCGTGTCTCGGATGCCCGGCACCTTCTGGAGGCGGTCCGGGATGAGGTCCCCGAACGCCTCGTACGTCGGGGCGTACAGCTTCACGATGAGATCGTACACCCCGGTGATCGAGTGGACCTCGGACACGCCCTCGAGCTCCATGAGCGCGTTCGCGACCTGCTCCAGGTGGCCCAGCTCGCACTTCACGAGGACGAACGCAGCCTTCATGTGCGACCTCCGCCGGATCTCTTATCACGGTCCGAGACCGGCGCGCGCCGCGCGCCGGGGCGTTGGCTCAGGGCCACGTCGGCCGGTCGCCGTGCCAGTCCCCCGTCACCTCGAGCCACATGGCGAGGCCCGCCCAGCGTCCGTATGGCGCGTACCAGCGCAGGAGCGTGCGGTCGGAGGGCACGCGGCGCTTCCCGCGCAACCGGGCGAGCTTCGCCCGCGTCCAAGAGTCGAGCGCGAGGTGGTCGTGGCGTCCGAGCAGGCGCAGGAGGTGCTCGGCCGCGTACGGCCCGAAGCCGCGGACCCGGCGGAGCGTGCGCACGAGCGCGTCGGTCGGGACGTCGGAGTGGCGGAGCCCCTCGAGGTCGATCGTGCCGTCCGCCTCGTCGCGCGCGAGCGCGAGCAGGAACGGCGCGCGGTACCCGGCGCGGATCGTCTCGCGGTAGAAGCGCTCCGGCTCGGCCGCCATGCGCGCCGCGGACGGGAACGCCCGCTCCCCGCGCGGCCCCTCCGCGCCGAGGCTCGCGCAGAGCCGCTCGACCATCAGCCGGGTGAGCGCCCACGAGCAGTTCGTCGTGCAGAGCGTCTTCACGGCGTCCTCGAACACGGTGGGGGACCGGAGCAGCCGCCCCGCGCCGCGCGCGAGGGCCCAGCGCAGGTCGGGCAGGTCCGCGCGGCCGGCCGCGCGCTCCCGCTCGAGCGCCGCGGCCCGCTCGCGGAACGGTCCGAGGTCCTCGTCGAGCGCGAGGCACGTCGCAATCTGCGCGCGCGCCTCCGCGGCCTCCGCCGCTCCGAGCCGCCCGACGGCGATCGCCCGGAAGGCGAGGTCGTGCTCCGCGGCGGCGACCTCCGCCACCGCGACGCGTCCGGTCGAGAGCACGAGCGGGCGCGACAGCGCGCCGCGCGCCTCGTCCCACACCCACGGCGCGAGATCGTAGAAGCCGTGGCTCCGGACGGTCAGCGCGAGGTCGAACGGCTGCGGGACCTTCATGCTCGTTCACTCGACGGCCAGGCCGGCGGCGCGCGCTCCGGGCGAGCGCCGTCGCCGTCGAGCCGTGCGCCCGGAGGAGATCCTGAACCTGCCGCCCGAGCCGAGCTCGCGCTGCACCGGACGCCCGGGGCGACCGGGGCTACCCGCCCTCGATCACGACGATGTTCACGCCATAGCAGGAGAGCGCGAGCAGGCTCGCGCGCTGCCAGCGGCGGTCCTTCGTCGACAGGAACCGGAGCTTGTAGCGCTTCGGATCCGCCGCCTGCTGGATCCGCTCGATCCAGTGGATGAACGACTTGAACCCGGACGAGTTGCAGAACTCGAGCTGGGTGAGGTCCACCCGGATCTCCTTCGCGCCCGCCTCGAGGACGTGCGCGTGCACCGCGTCCACGAACGGGTTCAGCACGACCGCCGGGTTCACCGTGCTGATCGTCCCCTTGAAGTAGACGCGGATGCCGAGCGGATCGGGCGCGATGTGCGCCGAGTACTTCTCCTCCGCGACCTGGAGCGCGGGCATCCGTGCGGCGAAAGTCGGGCTAGCCATGTGTTCCTCCAGCGGCAGGAAGCTTCGGCGCCCTGAGTGGACCCTCGGCCTCCACGATGATGCGCGTCGCCGACTTTCGGCGAACGCGGATGTCCAGCTGCGCCTCGAAGCGGACGCGCGCGAGCCCGAGCCCGCCACGCGCCGACGAGGGCTGCGCCTTCATGGTCCTGAGGTAGTGCGCGAGCGAGTCCGGCTCCGAGTACATCGCCTCCACCTTCTGCCGGAGCGCCACGAACTCGTCCTCGGGACACTCGTTCATGACGCGGACCCAGACACGATCGGCCTTCGGGTCGACCTCGAGATCGAGCTCGACCTCCTGCCCGCGCGCCTGCGGCACCGCGTTCTGCATCAGCTCGTGCACGGCGAGCGCGACCTGCGCCTCGCGATCGGCGCCGAGTGCCGCGCACGCGCAGAACGACTCGACGAACCTGCGGATCTCGTCGATGAAGACCCACGGCGGGTTCATCCGGATGAAGAGCTGGATCGGCGCACCCGGGCGCCGCATGTCCTCACGCTCCGTCATGCTTGCGCCTCAGGACGACCGCGGTCATGTCGTCGGCCGGTTCGGGTGAGAAGCCCTGCACTGCGTCGAACACCGTCGCGAGCGCCTGCGACGCCGACGGGAGGTCCGCCGTCTCGAGGAGCTGCTTCACGCGCTCCTCGCCGAAGAGGACCTCCGAGGCGTCCTTCGCCTCGAGGATGCCGTCGGTCACGAAGCAGACCGTCTCGCCCGGCTCGAGGCGGAACTCGTACTCCTCGATCGGCGGCGGCTCGACGTCGGCCGAGAGCCCGACCCACGGCCCCGTCGACTCCACGACGTCCACCTGCCCGGCGGCGCGCACGATGAAGATCGGCTGGTGCGCGCCCGCGGCGACGAACCGGCCGTCCCCCATGTAGCGGGCCGCCATGAGCGTCATGTAGTCGTCGCGGCGCATGCGGCGCCGGACGTTCTCGTGCACGACGCGGTTCACCGCGGCGATCACCGCGCTCGGCTTGCAGTGCGGGTCGTCCGCGATGGCGCCGTACGCCGCCGCCTGCGCCATCATCATGACGAGGCCGGAGTTGATGCCGTGCCCGGAGACGTCCCCGACGAGGACCCAGAACGTGTCGTCGCCGAACGCGAGGATGTCGTAGAGGTCGCCGCCGACGTCGTCCGCCGGCTCCATCCGCGCCGCCACCTCGAACCCCTTCACGGCCGGGCTCACCGGCAGGATCGCGGTCTGGATCTGGTGCGCGATCTCCACCTCGCGGCGGAGCGCCTCGGTCCGCTGCAGCTCGTCGCGCGACCGCTCGACCTCCTCGACCATCGTGTTGAAGGACGTGACGAGCGCCCCGAGCTCGCCGGAGTACTCGGCGCGGACGCGCGTCGAAAGGTCGCCGCCGGCCACCCGGACCATCGACGCGGCGACGTCGCCGAGCGGCTTCGCGGCCTGGCGGAGCGAGACGACCGCGGCGAAGCCGGCGAGCGCCATCACGACGGCGAACAAGACCGCGAGCACGACCCGCAGCTGGTCGAGCCGGCCGTTCGCCTCGCGCTCGTCGACGAGCATGAGCGTGGACCAGCCGGGCGCCTCGACGGCGGACGCGGTCCGCACCGCGAGGACGGCCCCGTACTTCTCGCGCTCGATGCGCTCGAGCGACCCGAGCGGCCCCGGCGCGGACGCGAGCACGACCGGCCGCACCGCGTCGAGATCGAGCCGCGGCAGCGAGACGATCATCCGGCGGGTCTGGTCGGCGACGACGGGCACGTACGTCCCGCCCGCGCCGTTCAGCTCCTCGAGCAACCGCGGCACCGCGCCGGGGCCGATCGCGACCACGATCCAGCCCGTGAGGTCGCCGAAGAAGTCCCGGACCGGGGCGGTCATGACGAGGGTGTCCGTCGCCTTCTCGCCCGGGAGCACGCCGGAGAGCGGCGCGAGGGAGATCGAGACGGCGTCCTCCACGGCCGCCTTTCCGCGGAGCGCCGCGACGTCGAGCTGCGTGCCCCGCGCCGTCTCGACCGCGATGCCCCACGCCCCCTGGGGCGCGTTGCGCACCATCGCGACGACCTT